>Ga0315282_10003651_pt1 | contig 27497 bp, 26 predicted proteins | sample YL17G07_20_MG_FD_203693 | JGI IMG/M metagenome (GOLD analysis project Ga0315282, IMG submission 203693) | Sediment microbial communities from Yellowstone Lake, YNP, Wyoming, USA - YL17G07_20 | ecosystem: Environmental > Aquatic > Freshwater > Lake > Sediment | place: USA: Wyoming | collected...
GGCGTCTAGGATCTCGCGCGCCGGGATAGCGTCGGCGATGAGCCTCTCGGTGAGGCGCTTGGCGCCCTCGCCGTCGCCGGCGATGACGAGCTGGGCCAGCTGTTCGTAGTCGGTCACGGCCATGCTGTCCTCCCTGTTTGCGATCTCGTTCCGCCGCGGCGGCTACGAGACGACCACCGTCTTGTCGGCCGCAGCGACGATCTCGCGGACCTCCGCGATCACATCGTCGGGCAGCGCCTCGGGCTGATGCGCCTCGAGCAGGCGCCTCGCCTCGGCGCAGGCGCGCTGATAGATGTCGGTCGAGCCCGACGCTTGCCAATCGTCGCGCACGCGGCGGTCGATGAGCCTGGGCTGCGACTGGATCTTCATGTGCTTGTACGTGTCGTCGTGACTGAGGAAGTCCTTGAAGGCTCCTACCTCCGCGATGACGTCGACAGCGAGCGACTCGTCGTGCACCGGGATCCCGCCGACGGCGTACTTGATCATGCGGGCGAACTCGTTGTCCATGACGAGCTGCCCGAAATCGAAGGTGACGCCCGACTCGATCATCCCCGATCCGTACAAGAGGTTGGCCCCTGCCAACGCCGGTAGCACACCGGTGAGTGTCTTCTCGTGACCCGTCTGGGCGTCACTGAGCTTGGAGTCAGCCTACGCACCGGCGACGTAGCTCGGCAGTCGGTACTGCCGCGCCAGGCAGGCCACTCCCGCGCTGATCATCGCGCACTCCGGCGACCCCACCGAGGCGGTCGCGAAGCGCAGGTCCATGGCCGTCGTCGACGACCCGTAGATGACCGGAGCACCCCGGTTGGTGAGCTGCGCCAGCGTGATGCCCGCGAGCACCTCGGCGTTGTGGGTGACCAGCGTGCCGGCCAGGTTGACCGGGGCCGAGCCGCCGCTCATGGCCATGCTGAGGATGTTGTCGGGCAGCCCGGCCTTGGCGGCCGAGATGATGACCTCGCAGACCTCCTTGGTGAGCTTCAGCGGGCTCACGGGGCAGACGCCTATATAGACGATGGGCCGCTCGCGCAGCTTGTCGCGGCCACCGGCGACCACAGCCGCTATGTCGATCACTGTCTCGGTCTCGAACGTGGAGAGCGTGCCGGCGCCGATGCACTTGGTCGTGTTGAGCAGCGCGGCCTCGAAGTTGTGGATGGACGCCGTCTCGCCGGGCGCGTCTTTGGCGCCGATGGCGATCTCGAAGGTGTCGATCTCGCTCATCGCGTCGGCCAGCCTGGCCGCGTCGCCCACGTCCTTCTTGAGCGGCTCACGCAGCTCCCCCGTGTACGGATCGACGATCATGATCCCTTCGCCGAACGTCGTGAAACCGACGCGATTCGCGTCGAGGACGATGTCGTCCTTCGCATCGCGACCCGCCAAGAAGACGCTCGGCGGTGCTGAGGCGATGGCCTCTTCGACCACGTGCGGCGGTATCTTGACGACGCGCTTGTCGCGGTCGATCACGCAGCCGCCGGCCGAGAAGATGTCGATGGCCTCGTCCTGCTCCACGAAGACGCCCGTACGTTCGAGGACCTCGAGCGTGCTCAGATGGATATCGGCCAGTTCATCCTCGGTGAAGACCGAAAGCCCGAACCCCCCGCTCCGTCGCCGACCGGCGTGTGGGTTGCGTTTCACCCTCATCCCCCCTTCCCTCTCGCTCCTGTGGAACTCATATGCTGGCATTATCTCGCAGGCGAGGCGCCGTGTCTGCACCAATTTGGTTGGTTGACTGACGAACGGCTCCTCTCGAATCGCGACGGGGGCGACAGCGAGCGCCGCCGCCCCGTGTGACGCGTCGCCGAGTTGGGTGGAGAGGCCGAGCGCCCGGCGCCTCAAGGCGCCGGGCGCTCGGCGATGGTCTCGCGCGCCAGCTTCATGAGCTTGTCGAGCCCGGCCGCCAGGTCGGACCCGAGGTCGACGCTGAGCACGCGCCGGTCGTGGGCGACCAGCGACTGCAGGTCGCCCATCGCCTGCGCGTGCTTGAGCTGTCCGAAGGTGTAGGGCCGGCCGGGGATCGGCAGGTCGATGCCCGTCTCGGCCGTACCAGTCCTGCCGACACCGTCGCCGCCGGTGAGCTGCACATAGGCGCCGTTGTTGCGCCCGCCCTTGTGATACTGACCGGTCGAGTGCAGAAAGCGCGGCCCGAAACCCGCGGTGGTCGCGACATGCAGCCGCTCGAGGAGCAGCCTGCGCAGGTCGCGCAGCACACGCCACGCCGAGTCGGAAGGCGTGACGAACGCCTGCAGAGCCACGTAGCTGCCCTTGCCGGTCGCGCCGAAGAACTCGCCGAACAGCCGCCGAGCAGCGGCGTGGTCGATGCCGACCGTCACGTGCTCGCCGCGCGCGCCCCGAGGCGCCGGCACGGAACCTTGCTGCATCGCGGCCAGGACGCGCTTGGTGTTGTCCTTGCTCTCCTGCACGTTGGGCTGGTCGAAGGGGTCGATGCCGATGACGTGCCCGGCGGTGGCGATGGCGACTTCCCAGAGGAAGAAGAGCCCGCCGATCTCGTAGAGGTCTTCGAGCTCGGTCGTGATGACCGGGAAGCCGGCCTTCTTGAGCGTCGCGACCCCCTTGTCTCGGTAGTCGTCGGCCGCACCGCGCATCCTCATGTAGACGAAGGCGCGGTCGTCGCCGTAGACCCCGGCCGGACCAAGGGGCTCGGCGTCGACGGGGAGGATCCCCTTGCCCTGCTTGCCGGTGCTCTCGGCGATGAGCTGCTCGGCCCACGAGCCGAAGCCGCCGATCGCCGGCGAGGCGATGAGCGTTAACTTGTCGCGACCGTTCACCGACAGGTCGCCCAGCGCGGCGCCGAAGATCAGCCCGGGGTTGCGGTCGGCGGGCACGTCGCAGCCGCAGTCTTCGGCTGCCGTCTGCGCGTGATCGAGCAACCTCTGGAGATCGAGCCCCATCAGGGCGGCCGGGACGAGGCCGAAGAACGACAAGGCCGAGAAACGGCCGCCGATGTCGGACGGATTGACGAACACCGCACGGAACTCCTGTTCGAGCGCTTGGGCCGCCAACGAGGTGCCCTCGTCGGTGATGGCCACGAAGCTCCGGCCGGCGTGTGGCCCCGCGATCTCTTTGACTCTGCTGTAGAAATACGCATGGAAGCTGGCCGTCTCGGTCGTGCCGCCCGACTTGCTCGAGACGATGAAGAGGGTGTGGGCAAGGTCGAGCGACCGCTCGAGACGCGCGATGGCCGCGGGGTCGGTACTGTCGAGCACATGCAGGTCGAGGTAGCCCTCGGCTACGCCGAAGGTCGTGCGCATCACCTCGGCAGCGAGGCTCGAACCGCCCATGCCGAGCAGCACCGCCTGCGTGTACCCGTCGGCGCGTGCCTGGTCGGCGAACAGCCTCAGGTTGCCGAGCTCGTCGCGGACGTTCTCCACGACGTCCAGCCACCCCAGCGCACGACCGATGAGTCCCTGTTCGTCGGGATCGCTCGACCACAGGGTCGTGTCGTGCTCCCACAGCCGCGCGCCGAAATCCCGCTTGTCGAACGACGCAAGCTGCGGCGAGATCCGATGGAGCAGGTTATCGGGCACGTCGAGCTTCATGGCGCAACTCCCCCCTCACGCTCTCGTTCTACGACGAGGCCTTCTCTTCCTCGGTCGACCAGCCACCCTCGCCGCGCCGTCACCTCGTCTTCAGGTACTCGTCGATCGAGCGCGCGGCGACCTTGCCGTCGCCCATGGCGAGGATCACCGTCGCCCCGCCGCGCACGATGTCGCCGCCGGCGAACACGCCCGGCATCGAGGTCGCCTGCGTCGCCGGGTCGGCGACGATGTTGCCCCACTTGTTGAGTTCGAGGCTCGGCGTGGCGTTGGTGAGCAGCGGGTTGGCCGTCGTGCCCAGGGCGACGACGGCGATGTCGCACTCCATCTCGAACTCGCTGCCCTCGACCGCCACCGGCCGTCGGCGCCCGCTCGCGTCGGGCTCGCCGAGCTCCATCCTCTGCATCTTCACGCCACGCACCCAGCCCTGCTCGTCGCCGAGGATCTCGAGCGGCGCCACCAGGAAGTGGAACTCGATGCCCTCCTCCTCGGCGTGAGCGACCTCTTCGGCGCGCGCCGGCATCTCGGCCTTAGTGCGCCGGTAGGCGCAGATCGCGTGCTCGGCGCCCAGGCGCTTGGCCGTGCGCACCGAGTCCATGGCCACGTTGCCGCCGCCGAACACCACGACGGTCTCGCCACGCGCGATCGGCGTGACGCCCTCGTAGTACATCCAGGCGCCCATCAGGTTGACGCGCACGAGGTATTCGTTGGCCGAGTAGACGCCCTTGAGGTTCTCTCCGGGGATGTCGAGGAACATCGGCAAGCCGGCGCCGTTGGCGACGAAGACGGCGTCGAACTCCCTCAGCAGGTCCTGCACCGTCAACGTGCGCCCGACGATGACGTCGCACTCGATCTCGACGCCCAGCTTGCGCAGGTTCTCGACCTCGCGGTCGACGATGCGCTTGGGCAGACGGAACTCGGGGATGCCGTAACGCAACACGCCGCCGGTGTCGTGCAGGGCCTCGAAGACGTGCACGCCGTGGCCCATGCGCGCCAGTTCGCCGGCCACGGTGAGACCGCCGGGGCCGGCGCCCACGACGGCGACCTTCTTGCCGCTCGGCGTGACCTCAGGCGCCTCGAACTCCATGTTCTCGGCGGCCCAGTCGGCCACGAACCGCTCGAGCCAGCCGATGGCCACCGGCTTGCCCTTCTTGCCACGCACGCAGACGCCCTCGCACTGGGTCTCCTGCGGGCAGACGCGGCCGGTCGTGGCCGGCAGAGCGTTGTCGGTGAGGAGGATGCGCGCCGCGCCGGCGAAGTCGTCGTGAGCGACGCACTCGAGGAAGTCGGGGATGCGCACCTCGACCGGGCAGCCCGCCACGCAGGGTCGGTTCTTGCACTGCAGGCACCGCTGCGCCTCGAGGATGGCCAGCTCGGGCGTGAGGCCGAGGTTCACCTCGGTGAACGTGGCGCTGCGCACGTCGGGATCCTGCTCGGGCATCGCCACACGCTCGATGGCCATGCGCTCCTTGGCGCTCAGCTCCTTGTGCCCGAGCTCGGCTTCTTTGATCTTGGGGACGATGCGGCAGCCGTGAGCGTCGAGCTCGGTGTAGGCGCTCTGACGTCGCGCGAGCTCGTCGTAGTCGACCAGGAGACCGTCGAACTCGGGGCCGTCGACACAGGCGAACTTGATCTCGCCGCCGACCGTCACGCGGCAGCCGCCGCACATGCCGGTGCCGTCGACCATCAGCGGGTTGAGCGAGACGATCGTGCGCACGCCGTACTTGCGCGTGAGCTCGGAGACGGCCTTCATCATCGGCACCGGCCCGACGGCGTACACGGCGTTCGGTCGCCCGCCGTCGTGCTCGCCCTCGAGGATGCGCTTCAGCGGCTGGGTGACGAAGCCCTTCTCGCCCAACGAGCCGTCTTCGGTGGTGCAGAGCGTCTCCTTCGAGAACTCGGCGAGCTCGTCGCGCAGCACGACGTAGGGCGCGCTGCGCCCGCCGATGATGGTGGTCACTTCGTTGCCCGCCTTGGCCAAGGCTTTGGCCAGAGGGAACAGCACCGCCGTGCCGGCGCCGCCGCCCACGCAGACGACCTTGCCCCACTTCTCGATCTCGGTCGGCCGGCCGAGCGGCCCCGCGATGTCGCGGATATCCCCGCCGACCGGGACGGCGACGATGTCGCGCGTACTGTGGCCGACCGCCTGGATGATCAGCGTGATGGTGCCCGCCTCGGGATCGTCGTCGGCGATCGTCAAGGGGATGCGCTCCGAGCCTTCCGCGAGATGAACGATCACGAACTGCCCCGGCTTGCGCGCCCTGGCGACGCGGGGGGCGCTCACCACCATGCGATGCAGCTGCGGCGCGATCTCCTCGTTCCTCAATACCTTGAACACCTTGCACCATCCCCTTTGTCCACATGCCTCACTCGTGTGCCACGCAGCTTCGAGCAACCGCTGCGGAAGTGGTCCACCGACACTGTAGCAGGTCTCGCGCGCCTGTCAGTCCACCGTCCCGGCACGGCGTGCCGGCTTCGGCTATCTGGCTTAGAGAAAAGCATGGCGTGAAGAGGTCGCCGCCCCAGGCGAGAACGGCTGCGGGTCTTACGCGAGAGACTTGCGCATGTGGATCTCGGTGCCGCCGGGGGAGCAGATGCGCACGTCGTCCATCAGCGCGGCGATGAGGTACAGGCCCCGGCCCTGCGGGTTCAGCGGGTCGGGAAGCGCGCCGATGTCGACCGTCGTGGGGTCGAACCCCGCGCCCTCGTCGCGCACGATCAGCGTGACGTCGCCGCCCTCGAGAGAGATCTCGACCGTCACCGGATGTTCGCAGTCCCCGAAGCGCATGGCGTTCTTCGCCGCTTCCTGCATGCACAGCAGCACGTCTTCGATCACTTCCGCGGCCACGCCGTGGCAGAGAAGGAAGACGCGCACGCACGCGCGAGCGCCGTGAAGCCGCGAGACTTCGGGCTCGATGCGCAGGTCCAACTTGAACGCCTCCCCATCCCGGTCGGGTCGATGCGGGCAGCGGGCACGTGACGCCAGCGGCGCACAGCCGCAGCTACGCAGTCTGACACTGCATACCCCGAACGGCCCCGAAAGTAGACAAGGCACGCCGCGAGCGTACATGGCGCACCGGCGGAGCAGGCGCGCATGGGTTGCCGGTCGGCAGGCGCCCAAGGCGCCTGCCGACCGGCAACCACCGCGACGTCAGGTATCGCGCCGCGCCGCGATCGCCCGCAGAGCGTCGGCCGCCGCGGCGCCGACGTGCTCGTCCGGATCGTCGAGGGCGCGCGTCAGGGCCTTCTCGCAGTTCGCCATCTTGCGGAGGACCTCGCCGATCACCGTCAGGTTCCGGCCGCCCGCCGCGCGCACCGCTTCGAGCAGAGCCGGCACGGCAGGCGGGCCGATCTCCGCGAGCGCGTCCTTCATGAGGCCGTGCAGCACGACGCGCTTATGAGATGCGGGCGCTTTCGTCGTTCGCATCTGCGCCTCCATCGCGTCGTTGTTCGCGAGATAGCCAGTCACGAGCAGGTCGACGTCGGCGGTCAGGGCCGCGCGGGCCGCTCTGCGCGTGTCGGGGTAGCTCTGCGAGGTGAGGGCGAGCAAGAGGCCCTTCAGGTCGCGCTTGGCGCGCAGCTTCTCGACGTTCGGGGGACCGAACAGGCTCATGGCGTCACCCGACCCGACCACAGCCCGCGTCGCCTGAGCCGATCGATCCCGGCACTCAATGGACCGCCGTCCGGCTACGCGCGTCGAGGTAGCGCTTGATCGCGTGGAACTGGCTCTCGCCGTCGAGCCCCGCCTCGGCCAACACGACCTCGCCCTGACCGCTGCCCAGGTAGTGACCCTTGCGGTACGGGTGCAACGAGGCGTCGAGCCCCACCTCGGAACGCACCCAACGATACATAGTGGGCAGCGTGAAGCCGGTCATGCCGATGGCCTCGAGAGCACGCTCCTCGGGGAACAGCTTGCGCTGCTCGTCGCGCGGCAGCAGGTCGAACAGTTCGGCGCTGGCCACATAGTAGACCCAGGGGTCGATCCCCTCGTCCAAGAGCAAGGGCAGCGCCTCTTGCACGAACGCATAGGTCACGGCGCTCTCCTGCAACACGACGGTCAGGTCGCCGGCGCCCTTGGGCTGCCGCAGCAGGTAGACGCCGGCTGCGGCAGCCTCGGGCGGCGCCAGCCCGAGGGCTGTGCGGTCGAGCACCGTCTCGCTCGGCCTCGTGACGAACGCCGAGATGAGCGCCGGGCGGCGCACCAGGGCGGCGGCCACGAGCGGCCAGATCTCTTGCGGCTCCCACGGCGTGAGCGAGATGGCGGTGCCCAGTGGGAAGTTCTCCTGCAGCAACTGCAGCGCCTGCGGGTCGGCATGCGTGGGGCCGTCTTCCCCGGTCTTGAGGCCGGCGTGCCCGCAGACCAGGATCATGGGCCGATAGGCAGCGCCCGACACCGTCTTGCGCGCCTGCGCGCCGATGGCGTGCAGGCGCCCCGCGATGTGGCCCAGGGGGGCGATGAAGGCGCCGTACGAGGCGCCCACGCCGATATCGTGGCCGAAAGCCGAGATGCCCGACAAGATGCCCGACATGGCGTCTTCGCAGATGCCGCCGATCGACAGCAGCCGCGCGCCCGGGTTGGTCCTCGCGCTCCAGTAGCCCTCGGGGAAACCCGCAGCCACGGTGTTGACGCTGGTGGAGCCCAGCAAGTCGGCGGCCGCGGTCAGCATGGCTCCGCCGGAGGCCTTGTTCAGGTAGTGAAGCGCATTCGCCAGTGCCTGGCGCAGCGTTGTCGACGTGCCCGGCACGAGACGCAGCTCCTCGGGGATGACGGTGGTCGAGCGCGCGGCGGCCTCGTAGACCGCCTCGACTCGCGGCGCCCCCTCGCGCGGCCTGCGCGCCCGCCGCTCGAGACGCTCGCGGGCCGCGCGGAGCCTCGCCGCCAGCGCCTGCACGGTCGCACCGCTCTCCTCGATGCGCTTGCGCACGATCTGCAGCGCCTCCCAGAAGCACTCCTCCATCACGGCCCGGCCGGTCCCCTCGACCGCGCAGCGGCGGTCGGTAGCATCGCAAGTGGGCAGCGACACATCGCCCGTGCCGGTCAGTCCAGCGAGCGCCTCGTAGAAACCGTCGGAGCACAGCTTGTGCCCCGCTCCGTGAGAAGCCTTGCCCTCGACGCCGTACTGCCAGCCCTTGTGGGTGCGGTAGATGACCGCCGTCGGCTGGCCGTTGGCGATCGCCAGGGCCTGCCGCTGGGCGGCGATCACCTGCTGGAAGTCGTGGCCGTTCGGGACGTAGATCACGTTCCAGTCGTGCAGGTAGAACAGCTCCATCGGGTCCCACTGCACGTAGTCGCCCGGCTGCCCGTCGTCGCGACAGACGCGATCGCTGTCGATCGAGGCCTGGTTCCAGTCGAGGTGCAGCACGAGATTGTCGAGCGAGGCGGTACCGGCCGCCGCAAGCGCTTCCGCGACACGCCCCGGCGTCAGGCCACCCTCGCCTTCAATGATATGCACGCGCGGGGCATCGGCGCCGAAGTGGTCGCGCGCACCCAAGGCCAAGCCGATCGAACTGGCCACGCCCACGCCTGAGGCGCCGGTCGACAGCTTGACGAAGGGCGTCGCCGGCGTCGGGTGTCCGTCGAGCGCCTTCGCACGTAGCCGCCGGAAGAGCGGCGTGTTGGTGATGGGGTTTCGCCGAAAGCCGAGCAGGTCCTCGAGGCGCAGCCGCTGCTTCTCGTCGGCGGGCAGCAGCGCCGGAGCGCCGACCCGCGCGATCTCGTCGCGCAACGCCCACATGGCATAGAGGCCCATGGCCTTGTGCCCGGCGGCGTAGGAGAGGATGTCGGCGTCGTCGCGGTCGGGCGCGCCGAGGTCGTAGTCGAGGCCGTCGAACACGATCCCCGCCACGAAGCGCCCCGACGAGATCGAACCTCCCGGATGCCCCGAGGTCGGCACGTAGTTGTAGAGCAGCGCGCACAGCGACCGGTAGACGAGGTCAAACGTCTCGAAGTGCGCGAGGTCCTCCGCAGAGAGCGGGCCCTCGCCCGGTTTCGCCGCCTTTTCGATGTCGACGTAGACCGCACGCCTGGGCCCAAACGAACACGCCATGATACCGCTCCTTCTCCTCGCGCTGCCTTGCCGCCCCGTGCCGACCCGCCGGCCCGCCTAGGCGATCCCGACCCCGTCGCACTCGCCGATGTAGTCCTTGAGGCGCGCGAGCCCCTCGGCGATCTGCGGCACGTCGATGCCGGAGTAGGCAAGACGCACGTACTGCTCGGTCTCGCCTTCAAGCGGCCGGCCGAAGTGCACCCGCGAGCACACCGAGACCCCGGTTTCGCGCAACACGGCCCGGCGGAACTCCTCTACGTCGGAGAAACCCTTGCAACGCATCGCGCCCGTGACGTTCGGGAAGAGGTAGAACGTGACGTTGGGCTTGGCGCAATGGATCCCGGGGACGGAGTTGAGCGCGTTGACCGCCACATCGCGGCGCTCCTTGAGTATGGCCAGGATGCGCTGCGGCCCGCTCTGGTCGCCGGTGAGCCCCTCGAGCGCGCCGTACTGCACGAAGTGGTTCGAGCACGACTCATCGTTGACGTTCAGCTTGGCGATGACGTCGACGATCGCCCGCGGGCCGATCGCCGCGCCGAGCCGCCACCCCGTCATGGCGAACTTCTTGGAGAACGTGTACAGGATCACGCAGCGCTCGGCCATGCCGGGGAGCGAAGCGAGCGACGAGCTCTTGCCCTCGTAGCGGGTGTCGAAGTAGGCCTCGTCGCAGAGCACGGTGAGGTCGTGGCGCAGCACGATCTCGGCGATGCGCTCGAGGTCCTCGCGCGAGCACTCGGCCCCGGTCGGGTTCTGCAGGTCGTTCAGCACGAGCAGGCGCGTGCGCGGCGTGATGCTCGCCGCGAGCGCCTCGAGGTCGATGACGAACCCATGCTCACTCTCGATGTAGCGGTAGGGCAACGCCACGCCGCCGTGGAACTCGATCTGCGACTCGTAGATGGGATAGCCCGGATTGGGGTAGAGCACCTCGTCGCCGGGGTTCATCAGGGTGAGCATGAACTTGCCGATCACCGGCTTGCCGCCCGGCTCGATGGCCACGTTCTCGGCGCCGTACTCGACGCCGCGAGCGGCGCTCACGTCGGCGGCCACCGCCTCGCGCAGCTGCGGGATGCCCGCGTTGGGGCAGTAGCCGGTCTTGCCGTCGCGGATGGCCTTGAACGACGCCTCCACGATGTTCTGCGGCGTGGGGATGTTCATGTCGCCCAAGTGGAACGGGTAGACCGCGTTGCCCTCGGCGGCGAACGCGGCTGCCTCGGCGGAGACCGCGAAGGCGGTCTCGGTGCCCAGGCGCGCCATGCGACCGGCGATCCTGCTCTCCACCTCTGTGCTCATGAGCCCTCCTAGCCTCCTGCCCGCAACGAAAAGGGACAGGGTGATTTGACAATCACCCTGTCCCACGACGCGTCGTCTCGAGCGCTGGTCCGGGGGCCCGTCGGGCCGCGATCCGTTTGCCTGAGAGTTTCGGCGGATCCCGCCTTGCCCCTTCGGCGCCTGTTCGATCACAGGCTCTCGCGCAGCCTTCTGCCGGGCGTGAACATGCTTGCTCTTCGGCTTCTTGCAGCGCCCCCCGTCAAACGACAACGTTGGTACACACGCTGCGCAGCATCCTACACCATGTTCTCCGTACCCGTCTCGTTCCGGCAGAAGGCGGTGCGGGAGAAGAACGGCCGCACCTGCTGGGGCAGAAACGCAGCGCTCAGGGTCGGGGCACGAGGACTCTGCGGTCGTCCGGCTCACCCGCCTCGCCGATGGTCGGCCGCAAGGAGGCCTGGCGTCACGTCTCGTCGCCGACGTGTCGGCGACACCGCGAGGCCGTGCGCATCGCGAGGCCGTGCGCATCGCGAGGATCCACAACCGCGCATGCCCCGGCCCGAACGCATGGGCAGCCTTGACGAGAACGCCGCTTTCGTAGATGAGGCAAGCCAGCCGACGCAAATCGCCGACCAGGAGGATGTGAGAGATGTCTGACACTCGTGCGGGAGCACAGGACCAGGCAGGTCTTCAGGTCTCCGTCTACCCTTTGCGACAGCCGCACCTCGGCTCGCCGGTACGGGCCGCCGTGAAGGCGGCGGCGGCCGGCGTCGAGGTCAGGGTGGGCAGACTGAGCACGTGCGCGCGTGGAGACGAGGAGTCGGTGTTCCGGGCGGTGAGAGCCGCGTTCGCAGCCGCCAAGGCATTCGGGCCGACCGTCATAGTGGATCGCGCCGTCGCGGTCGCACTGGCGACGATACGTTGTCAGCCGGTTCGTCGGCAGCATGTGGGTGACCGACTGATGCCTCTGCGACAGTGCGCCAATGCGCGATTCGCGAACACTGCCTCGTCGCCGCTACACATGGTGCCGAAGGGGGGAATCGAACCCCCACCCCGCGTGAACGGGACCGGATTTTGAGTCCGGCGCGTCTGCCAGTTCCGCCACTTCGGCACTGAGAAGAAGCCCGCAAGAAGCCCGCGGCGGCTGCGGCTGCGGCGCAGCCGCAGCCGCCGCACGACTCAAGCCCCAAGCGAGAAGCCATTATAGCGCGCCACCAGGGCGGGGCGGCGCGGCGGGGGAGGAGACGGCGACGCGATGCGCGGCGGGGCGCCCTTCGGCGCCCCGCCGCGCATCGCGCAAGGCCGTTCGCCGGCCTAGCCGTCAGAACGCGCGTGGGTAGGTGTTGGGCCACCAGCTCGGGCCGTAGCCCCGGCGGAGCGCCTTGGCCGTGGCCCTGATCTGTGCGGCGCCATCGAAGATGCTCTGCGAGCGCCAAGGGTTCCACGAGCCGTGCCACGTGCCGGAACTGTACTGGAACAAGCCCAGGAAGCTGCCACCCCCGCCGACGGCGCGGGTGCGCCCGCCCGACTCCAGGATCATCATCCTGTACATCGAGCCGGCGTTGAGCGCGTTCTGGCGCGCAACGTAGCCGATGTACGGCATCCACGAGCCCTTGCCGTCCATGGCCCTGACGAGCCAGCGTAAGCGCCGCACCCGCACGCGCCAGTGGCGCACCTTGTGACGCGCGCGAGCCACGGCGCAACGCAGCGCGGCGACATCGTCGTCGGTCGGAACCGAGGATGCGGTGGCGGTGGGGCCGGGTGTCGCTGTCGCGCCCGGTGATGAAGCGGCGGAGCCCACGGTTGTGGCGATCTCCGCCGGCGTGGACGTCGGCGTAGGCTGAGGTTGCGCCGTCGCGGTCTCTGACGGCTGAGGTGCGGGCGTCGCGCCCGTGAGCGCGACCCGGAGAGCGAGAGCTTGCTTCAGCTCAAGCCGCGCGCGACGCAACCCGGCGCGCGCGTGAGCGAGGTGGATGCGAGCGACGCGCAAACGCGTCTTGGGTGTGCTCGCTTGAGCCTCCCTTGCGAAGGTGAGAGGCGTGAGGAGTGAGATGACACAAGCGATGATCAGTGTCGTCTTCCATCCAGTCACGTCATCCTTTCGACGTCTTTCGCCCCTCGCCAGCGGCTGATCGCCTGTGACGGAGGCCGAGCCGCGCCTTCCCCCATCCTCCATGCAGCCTCGACGCGGAGGGTCCCTCCCTGCCGGTCGGAAGCCCGTGTCGCTCGGCTCCCGGTCTGGCTTACTCCAGACCGCACTCAGCCCAAGACGCACGTCTGCCTTGGAGTGGGGATGGATCTGGGGGAAAAGAGGGGGTGGCGCTCGATATGTCGAGTACTGAACAGGGAGTTAAGCAGAGATCGGCCTCTAGAGCAAGTCGCCCGACTCGGCGTCGCTGTCGGAAGAGGCAGCGCGCAGGCTCGCGCGCCGACGGCGCCGTACGGCGCCGTCGGCGCGCCGCAAGCCCCTTCCCGCGCACCCCGTCAGCGCGTTTGTGTGACCCGTCCGGTATGCCGGTCTGCTTCATGATCGCCGCCGGTGGTACAATACCGGACAACAGCAGTCCTATTTAGGGGAGCCTCTCGTGATCACCTACGACGTGGTCATCATCGGAGGGGGGCCGGCGGGTCTCTCGGCCGCCACCTACAGCCGTTTGAGGGGACTGTCGTCGGTCGCCTTCGAGGCGGAGACGTTCGGCGGCCAGCTCATCAACCTCTACCCGACCAAGCCGGTGAACAACTTCCCGGCCCAGCTCGAGGTCGCCTCGGGTGAGCTGGCCAAGCGGCTCGCCGAGCAGGCGTCGCACTTCGGCGCCAAGCAGCTCGAGCAGGAGGGCGTCGACTTCGTGTGCCGCGGCGATACGGAGTTCGTGGTGCGCACGACCAAACGCGAGGTGCGCGCCAAGGCCCTCATCCTTGGCCGCAGCACTCGACCGGCACTCGACCACGTGGTCGTCTCGGTCGAGGGCCACGAGACGCTCGTGATACCGGCTGACCGGCTGCAATCGCCACCGCCGTTGCCGAGGGCTCGACGGCCGCCTCGTCGGTGGAGCGTTTCCTGCGCAGCGGCGGACTGGGCGCGGCGGCCTGAGGGCCGTGCGTACGATGTAGCCGTCAGGAGCGCCGCGCGACGAGCTCGACGATCCAGTCGAGCACGTGCTGCCGCCGCTCCGTCACCTCGAAACCCGCTTCGCGCACGAGCCGCTCGGTGTCGCGGTCGAGGTGGCAGCCGCCGGCGACCTGCTCCCACAGCGGCGAGACCACGCTCTGAGCAATGCGCCCCGGCTCCCACGGCAGATGCACGTGCTCGATCAGCAACAGCTCGCCGCCCGGCATGAGCACGCGGCGCACCTCGGCCAGGCCTTGCACGGGGTCGGCCACAGAGCACCACGTGAACGTGCTCAGAGTGGCGTCGAAGGAGGCGTCGGCGAAGGGCAACTCCTCCGCGCGCGCAACGACGAGGTCGACCGAGGCGATGGCGGCGCGGGCGCGCTCGCGCGCCCGCGCCGCCATCGCCTCTGACGGCTCGATCGCCACGACCTCGACGCCCGCCGGATACCAGGGGAAGCTCGCCCCCGTCCCGGCGCCGATCTCGAGCACCTTGCCGTGCACCCGGCTTGCCAGGCGCCGGCGCCAGGCGCCGATGAAGGCGCGCTCGAACGGCCACATGGCGTAGTCGTAAGCGCCCGAGAAAAGACCGCCGTTGGTCGTTGTCGGGCTCTCGAGCACGCGCGGCTCCGGGCGAGCCGAACGGGTCTCGTGCGCGCCGCGGCGAGGCCGGGCCGTCGTGCTTGTCTTTCGTGAAGGGTTCATCGACAATCGTGCCGTGCCTACTATGACCCACGACGGCCCGGCCTACCCATGAGCGACTGGCTGCCGCCTTACCTCCGGCCCACCGGCGAGACGCGCGAAGACGAGAGCGAGCGCCGCCGGCGCGAGGCCGCGCGCGAACGCGCTCGCCGCGACTACGAGCGCCTCACGCTGCTGCTGCTCCTGGGCGTCGTCACGCTGAGCATCGGGGCGATCATCGCCGTACTGGTCGGCATACAGGTGGCGCCACCCCCGTTCCTCTACCAGTTCGCTTTGGTGGCCATGGCGTTCGGCTTTCTGGCCACGTGGGGCCTGGGTATGTTCCTGTCGGCCGCGGCGCGCCAGTACCTGTGGCTGGTCCTGATGATCTTCCCGCCCACGGCCGTACCGGCGGCCGTCGCCTACGCCGTGATCAGGCGCGCCGAGGTAAGAACGGAGCTCTAGGCGCCTTCGCCGGCTTCGCCTGCTGCGGCGCCTGAAGACTGCCCGGCACCCGCCGGCCCGGTGTCGCTTTCCGGTTGCCCCATGCCTTCCGCTTCTCCGTCGTCTTCGACCTGCGGGCGCACCACCTCGGCGTCGGGGCACAGCTCGGCGATACGCTCGACCCACTCCTCCGCCCGGGGGACCACCCAAGCGACGGCGTCGCGGCTGCGCACCTTGGTCTTGAAGGACACCTTGAGCATCGGTCTGACCGCCACGTTGCCCAGGTAACGCCGGGGCGTCTCGATCTCGAGCACGCCGCGCAGCGGGATCTTCGTCACGCGCCGCGGCGACGACATCTCGTAGTACAGCAGGTCGCTCGTGAGCACGAGCACGCCGCTTCCGCGGAGCTGGCCGGAGCCCAGCGACTGGCGCCCACCCCAGACCGCTCCCGGCTCGACGAGGAGGATCTCCTTGCCGGCGAGGTTCGCCAGTACCCGGGGCACGCGACGCCTCTGCAGCGTGCGCAAGGTGGCGCCGACGACGGCCGCCACGACCACGGCCAAGGCGATACCGCCGAACATGAACACGAACATCGTCTGACTTCCTTTCACCGGCCGGGCCGCCGGCGCCCGGCAGCGCTTGTGCACCTCGGGGCCAGCGCGGGTGGCCGGCCGCGGCCGGCCCTATGATATCCTCGGTGCCCCGAAAGACCAGCGGCGCAGCAGGAGGGATCTCTCATCAAGGCACTGCGCAGGGCCATCCTCTTCCTTGCCATCGTCGTCATCCTCTACCTCCTCCTCCCGAAGCTCGTCGGCACCGAGAGGGCCCTCAGGCTCATCACGCACGCCAACTGGACGCTGCTCGTCATCGCCGTCGCGCTCGAAGGAGTCGCCCTCACCGGCTACGCCAACCTGTTCCGCCACATCCTGCGCGTGCTCGACATCCGCCTGTCGCTGGCGACCATGGTGCAGATCGTGTTTGCCGGCCTCGCCATCAGCCACGTCTTCTCGGCCGGCGGAGCGGCAGGATGGGTGGTCAGCTACAACGCCCTGCGGCGCAAGGGAGTGCCGCACGGGCTGGTGTTCGTGGCCGTCGCGGCGCAGAACTTCTTCAACTACATCGTCTTGTGGGCGTTCTTCCTGCTGGCGATGATCTACCTCATTTTGAGCGGCCGACTCTCGCCGTTCGCCTACACGGCCGCCACCGCGCTCATCCTCTTCTTCATCTGGCTGACGGGCTACGGGCTCTACCTCTACCGACACCGGGCCAAGATGCGTCGCCGCGTCACCCAGATCGCGCGCCTGGTCAACAGGATCTCGCGGCGCGAGCGCATCAAGCCCGAGCACATCGACGGTTGGCTCGACAGCCTCTTTGCGGGGATGCGCCGCATGACCACCCACCGCGGCGCCACGCGCGTGTCGCTCTTCTACTCGATGGCGTTCTGGGTCTTCGACCTACTCTGCCTGTACCTGGTCTTCTTCGCCTTCGGCGTGGGCACGTCGATCGGGCTGCCGCACCTCGTCATCGGCTACGTGGTCGGCTACGCGGTAGGCACGCTCGCCCCGACGCCGGGCGGCCTCGGGGCGATCGAGGGCTTGCTGATCGCCATGTTCGTGGGCTTCGGGGTGCCGTCGGCCGAGGCGCTGGCCGTGGTGTTGACCTACCGGCTCATCAACTTCTGGCTACCCATTCCCCCCGGGCTCATGAGCTACATCGCCCTGCGATAGGAGGCTCTGCGGCACCCGATAGACCTCGATCGTAGGACCCCGCTCACCGGGACCGGGAGCGAAGGCCTTGACGAGCTTCGCGTGCCGCGCCAGCCGCGCGTAGAAGCCGACCTGACGCGGGTAGACGTTGGCCGCCGCGAGAACGCGGTCGTAGACCTCGGAGCTGACGATGACGTAGCGCACGCCCTTCCGGCGCAGGAAGGCGATGCTGTGGCGCTTGTCTTTCACGCCCGGCAGAGGCAACGGCAGGTGCACGAGGCGATAGTAGACCTGGTGGTGGTCGGCGGCGTTGAAGTAGTACACGGCCATGCGCGAGACGAGCGGAGGCCCGTAGGGTTCGGCGGCGATGATCGAACCGCGCGGGATGTGCGTCTCGATCCACTGCTTGGCGACGGTGCGCACATCGGTGCCGTGCAACGTGCGGTCGTAGGCGATCGACGCCGAGAGCGGCAGGAGGAGCCCTGCGACGAGCAGCCCGGTGACGAGCGGAGCCAGCACGCGCCGCCGTACGTACCGCACGCGCACGAGGCGCACGCACAGCCGCGAGGCGAGGAGCACCAGGATGGGCAGGATCGGCAGCAGATACCGCTCTTGCAGCGCGGTCCACGAGCTCACGTACAGGTAGTAGACGACGACGTAGGTCACGAGCATGGTATCGGGCCGGCGGCGCCGGTGCAGCGCCCACGCGAGTCCCCCGAGGCTGACCGCGAAGAGGACGATCCCCATCGCGCCCGGAAGGTTCACGTGCAGGTTGTACCAGTAGCCGTTGCCCGTGTGCTCGAAGCCCAGCCAGCCGCGCGCGACGATCCTGTTCTGGCGGAGGAAGTCGCTCACGAAGTGCGGCGCGTCGAGCACCGCGAACGGCGTGAAGGCGACGAACCCGAGTGTCATCGGCAGATACACCCGGCGCACCAGGCCGAATGCCAGCGGGCAGCGGCGCACCAGCGCGCGCAGCGGATGACGGCCGCCGGTGGCCTCGTCTTGGGCGTCGGCCGCTGCGCGATCGCCGTGGTCGTCGTCGGTGAGGTCTGCCGTGCCGTGCGCCGCTGGGGCGCCGTGCGCCTTGCGCGACGCGGCAGCGCCCCGCAGGGCGTAGACGCCGGCGATCGTCGCCGGGATCAGCAGCATCCCCAGGTTGTACTTCGTCGATGTGGCGGCACCGGCCGCGAAGGCTCCCCACACCAGCGCGCGACGGCCGCCGCCCTTGGCGGCACGCACCAGCAACAGCAGCGCCAGCAGCGAGAACATCGTCGCCGGCACGTCGGTGACGGCGTAGTGAGAGTAGGTCACGTGCAGCGGCACGACGGCGAGGAACAGCGCCGCCAGCATGCCGGCGGGCCGCGAGAAGGCCTCGCGCCCGAGCCTGTAGATCAGGTAGACCGACACAACCCCGCACGCCACGGCGACGAGGCGGGCCGAGAGGTAATAGGGCGACGCGTCGACGATGAACGAACCCTTGCTGAGGAACGAGTGGGCGAACGACGGATGCCACGCCAGACCGATGCCGAGGTAGACCGCGGCAACGAGGTAGAACATCAGCGAGGGGTAGAGGAACCAGCTCGGATTGACGTGTCCCTGGGCGATGTGGAAGGACTCACGGACGATGGTCGCCTCGTCCGGGTTGAGGTAGTTGTACGGCAGGCCCCACGTGATGCCGTGCAGGCGCAGGTACAGGGCATACGCAAGGACGGTCGCAAGGGCGAAGCCCCAGAGCACCGAGCCTCGTCCTACTCGTCTGACCACACTCCTCACGCGATCGACCGTCTCCACGCTCCTCGATCCGCCGGCCTCTCGTCGGCCGCTCGTGTCGCGACACCCCGCTCGCCATCGACCGTCTTCTGAGCACGAAGGTACGGCGCCATGTTCCTGCGGCCGCGTCGACCTCATCGTTGTGGGCGGCCCAGGAGAAGGCTAACCCCTAATGTTATCACAGCCCCCCCGCGTCGACCCCCGGCGTGGACCTCGTGGGAAGGCGAGGGGCGGCCCCGGAGGACGCCCGTGGCAGAGGCCGGCGTGCCCGGGCCGGCGAAATCAGGGGCGACGCCGAGAGGCGAGCTCGGCCCACACCTCGTCGAGCTCGACGCCGGCCGACCGCAGCACGACCAGCAGGTGGTACAGCAAGTCGGCGGCCTCGTAGACGAGCTGACCGCGATCGTCGCCCTTGGCGGCGATGACGACCTCGGTCGCCTCCTCGCCGATCTTCTTGAGCGCACGGTCCCGGTCGGCGAGCAAGGCCACCGTGTACGATCCCTCGGGGCGCTCGGCGGCACGGCGGGCGATGACCTCGGCGAGTTGCACAGGGACCAGGAAGGCCGGCGCCCGGCCCTCGCGCGCGCTCCAGCTCGCGACGCCGCTGGCCTCGTCTCTGAAGCAGCTCACCGCACCGGTGTGACACGCAGGCCCGGTCGGGTCGACCTGAACGAGCAGGGCATCGTGGTCGCAGTCCAGGCGCAGCGCCACCACGCGCTGCAGGTTGCCGCTCGTCTCGCCCTTGTGCCAGAGCTCGCCACGGCTGCGGCTCCACAGCCACGTTTCGCCGCTGGCCAAGGTCTTCGCGAGCGCCTCGCGGTTGGCATAGGCCAGCGTCAGCACCTCGCCGGTGCGCGCGTCTTGCACCACGCAGGGAGCGAGCCCGTCGGGGCCGAAGTCGACCTGTTCGAGGAGCACCCTCGGGTCAACGGGCACCGGAGCGGTACCGGGCGTCGGAGCTTCGCTGGGCGTGGAGAGGTCGATGGCGGTCGCGGGGTCTCTCGGGGCGGCGGTCAGTGGACCTCAGCGTGGCCCAGGAACTGGTGCATGATCTCGACGCCGGCACTGGTGCCGATGCGCGCCGCGCCGGCGTTGATCATGCGCTCGACCTCGTCGAATGTGCGGATGCCGCCCGACGCCTTCACGGCGACGCGCTCGCTCAGGCAGTCGCGCAGCAGCTCCACGTCGGCGATGGTGGCGCCGCCGGGACCCACTCCGGTCGAGGTCTTGGCGAAATCGGCGCCGCTGTCCTCGACGATCTTGCAGGCCAGCTTCTTCATCTTGTTCGACAGGTAGCAGGCCTCGATGATGATCTTGACGATGGTGAGGCCCCTGCCCGAGTTGACGCTCTTCATGCGCACCGCACGCACGACGCTGGTCAGCTCGTCGCGCACGTAGACGAACTCGCCCGAGAGCATGGCCGGCATGTTCATGACGACGTCGAGCTCGTCGGCGCCCTGCGTGACGGCCGTCTCGGCCGCGATCACCTTGCCGCGCCGCGACTCGGCGCCGTAGGGGAAGCCGATGACCGCGCAAACCTTGACGTCGCAGTCGCGCAGGAGGTCGGCGGCCATGGGGACGAAGTACGGGAAGACGCACACGGTCGCGAAGTGGTACTTGCGCGCCTCGCGGCAGAGACGCGTGACGTCTTTCGCCGTCGCATCGGGACGCAGAAGCGTGTGGTCGATCGTCTTGGCGAGCTCTTCAGGATGCAAACTGACGCGCCTCCGGGCGTTGCTGACAGCGATCATTCCCCCTCTGCCTAGTATAGCAAAGTGGGTCCTTGACCAACGCCGCCGAGAACGTGCCGGACGACGCCGGCCCAAGTCGGCGCCGTCACGCCCCAGCGAAGCTGGCCTCAGAGCTGGCGATCGACGTAGCCCTCGTCGCGACGCCAGTGGCGGCGGACCTTCACGCGCAGGCCGAGGAAGACCTTCACGCCGAGGACGGCCTCGATCTCGCGCCGCGCCGCACTGCCGATGGCTTTGATGACCGAGCCTCCCTTGCCGATGACGATCGCCTTCTGCGACTCGTGCTCGACGACGATGTGCGCATCGATCTCGACCAGCGAGCGATCGGCCCGCTCCTCAAGCGACTCGATCTCGACGGCGATGGCGTGAGGCACCTCCTCGCGCGTGAGCTGCAGGGCCTTCTCGCGGATGAGTTCGGCGACGAGCTGGCTCACGGGCTGGTCGCTCGTCTGCCCCGCGGGGAAGTACTCGGGCCCTTCGGGCATGGCGGCGGCCAGCTCGGCCACCACGTCGTCGAGCCCATCGCCATTGAGCGCGCTGATGGGCCGCACGTGGTTCTCGCCGACCAGCTCCTCGGCCTGGCGTAGCCTCTCCGGCAGCGCCTCGGGACGCACGGCATCGGTCTTGTTGAGCGCCACCACGTAGGGGATCGAGGCGCGCGCGACGGCATCGGCGATGAAACGGTCGCCGCCGCCGAACGGCTCGACCGCGTTGAGGACGAAGACGGCCCCGTCGACCTCCGCCAGCGCCGTGTCGACCGTCGCCTGCATCTTGCGCGTCAACGTGTCGAAGGGCCGCTGGAAGCCGGGCAAGTCGAGGAAGATGAGCTGGAAGCCGGCGCCGTTGACCACACCGCTGATGCGGCGTCGCGTCGTCTGCGGGTGGTCGGAGACGATGCTGACCTTGTGGCCGACGAGACGGTTAACCAGCGTGGACTTGCCGACGTTGGGACGGCCGAGCACGGCGACGAAGCCCGAGCGGAAGACGTCGCTCATCGCGCCCGCCCTTCGGCGGCGTCGGGCGAGACCGCGAACGGCGTCGTCAACAGCTCGCGCAGCGCGAAGACGCGCACCTCGCCGCCGTGCCGGCACACGATGGTCACGTCACCGAACTCGGAGAACGCCTGCAAGCAGAGGCCGCAGGGGACGGCGTCGCGGCCGTCGGCGGTCGCCACGGCGACCGCCGACGGCCGCTCACCGGCGGTCACGGCGGCGCCCAGCGCCACGCGCTCCGCGCACATGCCTGCCGGGTAGGACTGATTCTCGACATTCACACCCAGGTGCGTGCGACCGCTCGCGCCGATGAGGGCCGCGCCGACCTTGAACCCCGAGTAAGGTGCGTAGGCCCGGCGAGCGGCTGCTCTGGCCTCCTGCCAGAGCAGCCGCTCGCCGGGCTCAGGCGCACGTCCCGCGGGCGCGGCAGCAACCCGGTCGGCTGCCGCCCGGACCTCTGGGCGGAGCCGGTCATCGGTGTGCGCCATAGCCTCCTCCTCACTCACAGGTACCACAGCCGGAAGAGCAGCGTCGTCACGGCGATGCCCAGCACCGCGCCCAGCAGCACCTCGAGCTGAGAGTGAATGCCGGCCTGCACGCGGCTCTGCCCCGTGAGCACGGCCATCGCCAGCGTGATCATCGAGACGGGCACGGCGAACTGCGTGCTCGAGGCGATGAAGGTCACCGCCACCCAGCCACCGAACGCGACGGCCGCGTGGCCCGACGGCAAGCCGCCGTGCAGCAGCGTGCCGCGGCCGACCAGCGCCTTGACGACGATGACGACGAGGATGACCAGCACCAGGGCGATGACGGTCAGGCTCACGGGCGTCGAGCGCACGCGCTGCAGAAGGGTGTAGGGCGTGCTGGCGACGTGGTCGTAGAAGATCAGGTAAGCGACCACGAGAGCGTTCATCGTGGCGATGAGCACCGCGCCGGCGGCCACGTCCTTCGCGACCTTGGCCGAGGGATGGAACTCGGTCGAGAAGGTGTCGATGGCGTGCTCGATGGCCGTGTTCAGCATCTCGGCGATGAGCACGAAGGAGATGGCCACGAAGAGGGCGATCAGCTCGAGCTTGGTGAGCGCGAAGAACAGGGCGGCCACGACGACGGCGATGGCCACGGCGAAGTGGATGCGCATGTTGCGCTGGTGGCGCAGCACCCAGACGATGCCCTCGAAGGCCCAGTTGAAGCTCTCGAGCAGGCCGTGCTGCTGCCTGCGCCGCCGATGCGACAGCCCATCGCCCGTCTCTTCGTCGACGTCGCGCCTGTCGACGTGGCACTCCACGCGCGCGCCGCGCTCGCGACCGGCGCGCTCCTCGACGGTTTGCCCATCGCGCACAGCTCGCTCGGCGACGGCGCGCTCGCCGCCGGGAGGCGCGCGATGCCGCCCTCGTTCATCCGATCCGCTCACGGACTCACCGTACCGCCCGCTCGACCAGGCGCCGGCACGACTAGGCGCTGCCACACGACCCGCTCGAGCAGTTGCCCCTGGCGCAGGGCCATGTCGCCGGCGTCGATCTCGTGGTCGTAACCGAGGATGTGCAGGATGCCGTGCACCAAGAGAACGGCTGTCTCCAGGCTGAGCGGCAGGCCACCCTGGGCGGCCTGCCGCTCAGCCCGCCTCAGGCACACCACCACGTCGCCGAGCAGACGCGGCGCCGGCGATCCTTCACCGGCGACCTCGCGATCGCCCAACGCTTCACCGGCGACCCCGCGATCGCCCAACGCTTCACCGGCGACCCCGCCGCTGACCTCAGCGGGATCTTCGAGCGGGAAGGCCAGGACGTCGGTGACATAGTCGGCGTCCCTGTGGGCGCGGTTCAGGGAGCGCATGCGCAGCTCGCCGATGAAGCTGATGCCCAGCTCGGCGGCCGCGACGCCCTCGGCCTGCAGCACCGCGCGCGCGAGCTCGGCCACCGCGTCTTCGTCCACACGATAGCGCGTGTCGTTACGCACGTCGATCTCGAGCTCGCTCACGGCCGGCCCCTCCTCGCCTTCGCGCCCTCGCGGCTAACGCCGCTCGGGCGCCTCCCCCGTGTCATTCCGCGCCCGTTCGGTGTACTCCTTGTAAGCGGCCACGATGCGCTGCACGAGCTTGTGGCGCACGACGTCGCGGCTGTCGAAACGCACGAAGGCGATATCGGGGATGTCGGTGAGCACGTCGGGCACGACGACCAACCCCGACTGCCGGCCGGCGGCCAGGTCGATCTGCGTCACGTCGCCGGTCACGACCATCTTCGAGCCGAACCCCAGCCGCGTGAGGAACATCTGCATCTGCTCGGGGCTCGTGTTCTGCGCTTCGTCGAGGATGATGAACGAGTCGTTCAGGGTGCGGCCACGCATGAAGGCGAGCGGCGCGATCTCGATCTCGTCCTTGTCCATGAGGCCCTGCAGCTTCTCGGGATCGATCATGTCGTAAAGGGCGTCGAAGAGCGGGCGGAAGTACGGGTCGACCTTCTCGCTCACCGTACCGGGCAGGAACCCCAGGCTCTCCCCCGCCTCGACCGCCGGCCGCGTGAGGATGATGCGCCCGACCTGCTTGGCCAGCAACGCGCTCACGGCCATCGCCGTGGCAAGGTAGGTCTTGCCGGTGCCGGCGGGCCCGATCCCAAACGTGATCGTGCTCCTGCGGATGGCGTCGACGTACTGCTTCTGGTTGGTCGTGCGCGGGCCGATCTGCCGGCCGCGGTGCGTCCAGACGATATCGCCGTAGACCTCCGAGGCGTGGCCGTTCTCCTTGACGGCGATCTCCACGAGGGACTCGACCATCTGCGCATCGACCGGCCGGCCGAGCGCGATGACCTGCAGCAGCTCGTCGATGACACTCCTGGCCTGCTTCACGTCGTTGTCGGCGCCCTCGAGGATGATCTGGTTGCCGCGCATGGTGACCTCGCAGTCGAGCGCGCGCTCCAAGACCCTCAAGTGGGCGTCGTGCTCGCCGGCGAGGACGAGCGCGGTGGCGTTGTCGCCGATGTCGATCATGGTCTTCACAGTGGTGGTCGATCGCCTCCTGGCCGCTTCTCCCGACCTGTATCCTAGCCGCCCAGCCGCGCCTGCACGAGCGCGCGCACGCGCCCACCGTCGGCGCGCCCCGCCACTTGCTTCATGACGGCGCCCATGACCTTGCCCATCTCCTTGGGCGAGCTCGCCCCGGTCGTGCTGACGGCCTCGTCGACGACAATCGCAAGCTCCTCGTCGGAGAGCTGGGCGGGCAGATAGCCGGCGATGAGCTGCTCCTCGTACCATTCTTGCGCCGCCTGCTCGTGCCGGCTCGCGCCGGCGAAGATCTCGGCCGCCTCGAGGCGGCGCTTGCGCTCGCGCTTGAGCACGGCAAGCTCCTCTTCCTCGGAGAGGTCGTGGCGGGCACCCTGGGTGCGTTCGTGCTTGAGCGCCGCGATCACCAGGCGCAACGCATCGGCGCGCCTGCGGTCGCGCGCCTTGAGCGCCTGTGCGGTCTCGGTCTGCAGCCGCTCGATCAGGCCGCCCTTGCCGGTGTACCCAGCGCTCATACCCGTCGCCTCCTTCGGTCGCTCCCTTCACGATCCGCTCCCCTCATCGGATCGCCCCCCGACGATGCGCTCCCCTCACGACCCGCTCCCCCGGGTGCAGCGCATCGGGCCGAGCGGCTCGCCGCCGAGGATGTGGACGTGCACATGCTGCACTTCCTGACCGGCGTTGCGGCCCGTATTGACGATCACGCGGTAGCCGCCCTCGGTCACGCCTGCCTTCTCGGCGACCAACGCGACGAACGCCAGCAACCGGCCGGCCGCGGGCTCGCCCAAGTCGCCGATCCGGTCGAGCGACGCGACGTGGCGGCGAGGGATCACGAGCACGTGCTCCGGCGCCACCGGATGCAGGTCCTTGAACGCGACGAACTCGTCGTCGCCGGCGACGATGTCGGCGGGGATCTCACCCGCCGCGATGCGGCAGAAGACGCAGTCGGTCACAGGATCCTCCCTTTCACCCCGTCAGCGTGCAGACCGTCGGCGACGGCCGTGACCAGCCGGCCGCGCGCACCGTCGCCTGCAAGGTAGTAGCGCACGTATTGTGAGCTGTAACCGCGCCACAAACCGTCGCGCCGCTCCTCGACGAGAACCTCAGCCGGCGTGCCCAGCGCCCTTCGCGCGGCGGCGTCCCTGGCGGCGGCGGCGGCGCTACGCGCCGCCGCCGCGCGCTCCTTCACCGTGTGCGGCTGCAGGGTACCCAGTGACTCGGCCGGGGTGCCGGGGCGCCGCGAGTACGAGAAGACGTGCACACGGTCGAAGAGGCCGGTCGGCCCATCGATGGCTGCCAGCGTGCGCGCGAAGGCCGCCTCGCTTTCCGTCGGGAAACCGGCGATCACGTCGGTCGTCAGCGCCAACTCGCCCAGCGCCTCGCGGGCGGCGCCGACAAGCTCCCGGTAGCGTCTGAAGGTGTACGGACGGTTCATGGCGTGTAGCACGCCGTCGTCGGCGGACTGCAGGGGCACGTGCAGATGGCGCGCCACCTTCTCGTGCGCCAGGGCGGCGAGCAAGCGAGACGTGAGGTGGCCCGGCTCGAGCGAGGAGAGCCGCAAGCGGAGCAGCCCGGGGAGCGCGGTGAGCCGCTCGACCAGGCCGGCGAGGTCGACGCCGCGCTCGTCGCGGTACTCGCCCAGGTTGACGCCGGTGAGCACCACCTCGCCGCAGCCCTCGTCGATGCCACGACGAGCGCGGCGCACCGCCTCGCCGGCCTCGAGGCTCCACGGCTCGCCGCGCGCCAGGCGCACCGTGCAGTAGGCGCAGCGCTGCGGGCAGCCGTCCTGGACCTTGAGCATCAGGCGGGTGCGCCGCTCCCGAGCCCGCGCGCCCGATACACCGAGCGCGCTCTCCGTGCTCGCTCGCACTTTCATCGTCGACCCGCCACCGCACACCCCGGGCGACGTCGCCAACGCCGCGAGCGACGACCCGCTCAGTGGCCGGATGCCTTCACCTTCGAACTGCTCGGGCCGCAGCCGGGCGGCGCAGCCGCCGACGAGCACGGCCCGGCTGCCGCGTGCCAGACGGCGCGCGAGCTGCCGCGACTTGCGCTCGGCCTCGGCCGTCACGCAGCAGCTCATCAGCACACACACGTCGGCGTCGTGGCCCACGGGAGCGGCCGACAGTGAGGCGGCGGCGAGCTCGCTCGCCGCCGCCTCACTGTCGGCCTGGCTCACCTTGCAGCCGACGAAAGCGGTGCGATAGGTCGCCATCAGCAGTCCTTTCGCGCCGACACCATCAGACGGCCTCGAGACGCAGCAGCACCCACTCGCTCTCTCGCTCGCGTTGCACCAGCGCGAAGCCGGCGAAGGCGTCCAGAGCTTCGTCGACCTGATCCTCGAGCAAACCGGCCAGCACCACGTGGCGCGGCACCGGCTGCCCGGCTGCGGCGGCCGACGAGTAGCGCCGCCCGAGCGCCACGATCGGCTTGAGCGCCAGGTTGGCGACCGCCGCGCCGACGGCGGGGAGCTCCACGCTCTCGTCGCGCACGTCGGCCAGGAAGAGCTTGGGGTGCAGGTCGTTCAGGCGCGCGTTGCGCTCGGCCTGATCGACGGCGTCCTCGTCGTAGTCGAGCGCATAGACGGGCGCGAACCCGAGGCGCAGGGCGGCCAGAGCGAGCACCCCCGAACCGGTCCCGACGTCGAGGAGCGACCCGGGCTGCAGCGTCTGCAACTGGGCGAGACACTGCCGCGTGGTCACGTGCGAACCGGTCCCGAAGGCCATGCCGATGTCGATCACGACGTCGAGTCTGCCCGGCTCGGCCGGCGCCCACGGCGGGCGCACCGTCAGGTCGCCGACGGTGACGGCGTGGTGGAAGCGCATCCAGCGCTCTTCCCAGCCTCCCGGCTCGGCTTCGCACCACAGCCGGCCAAGCTCCCGCAGTCTGCGCAGCTGCGTCACCACCGGTTCTTCGACCTCGGCGCCGCGCGCCAACCAGAACGTGAACGTGCCTTCGGCTTCTTGCCACCCGCGCAGCGGCAACTCGAGCAGCACGGCCACTGCGCGGTCGTAGACGTCGCGGCCGGCTTCAAGGGTGCAGCGCGTGAACTGGCGTGGGGCGGTCATGGCCGGGCGGACGGGGATAGACGGCAAGCCGTCACTGGCGGAGGCGGTCGGCGGTCACTGGTGGAACACCGAACGGACCTTGTCGAAGAAGCTCTCGTCGGCCTCGTAGTTCTTCG
>Ga0315282_10003652_pt1 | contig 27489 bp, 27 predicted proteins | sample YL17G07_20_MG_FD_203693 | JGI IMG/M metagenome (GOLD analysis project Ga0315282, IMG submission 203693) | Sediment microbial communities from Yellowstone Lake, YNP, Wyoming, USA - YL17G07_20 | ecosystem: Environmental > Aquatic > Freshwater > Lake > Sediment | place: USA: Wyoming | collected...
CTCTCCATATGCCGTGCGGCCGGGGGCCCAGCCCGCGTACAGGGCCGCTGGTTTAATGGTTGCATAATCCCGGGCGAGGCTCTCAATGGTTGCGGCAGGAACCCCAGTGATTACCCCAGCCCAGTTGGGGGTCTTGGGGATTCTATCTTCCTGGCCCATTACATAATCCCGAAACCGTTCAAAGCCTACGGTATAAGTCTCGATAAAATTCCGGTCATAAAGGTCTTCACGGATCATTACATAGGCCATGGCAATCAGGAGAGCTGCATCGGTTCCAGGTTTGACGGCAATCCACCGCTCGGCCAGGCTTTTTCCTGAGGGGCTAAGACGGGGATCGACGCAGATGATCTTTGTCCCTCTCTTTTTAGCCTCCGTTAAGTAATAAGCAGTATCCGGGCCGAACCGGGTGACGACCGGATTCCATCCCCACAAGATGATCAAGTTGGAGTAAAGGAAATTATCGCGAGAATTGCGGGTGAAAGTCGTCCCAAAGGTTGCCTGGGATGAGAAAATCGCCGCCTCCAGAGAGGTATTTCCCCAAGTTGTGGTGTATCCACCGAAAAGAGAAAAGAAGCGCCGACCGACCCTCAATGTGCCATGGAGAGGGCTCATGGAACCAAAGTAATCAATCAAATAAATGGATTCAGCTCCGTACCGGTCCTTAACTCCTTTCAACTCCGCGGAAACTTTATCCAGAGCCTCCTCCCAGGAAATGGGTTCAAATTTTCCGCTTCCCCTCTCGCCGATTCGTCTCAAGGGTTTGGTAAGGCGGTCCGGTGCGTAAACTACATCTTTCTGAGAAAGCCCGCGGGCGCAAGCCTTCAAGCCAGGTCCTGGACGGTCGTCTGTAGTTATATGCGATATGGTTCCATCGGCCAGATGAACATTCAGCAAACAACGGCTGCCGCAGTCGTATGAACAAGTCGTCTTCACGACCTTTGCTCGCTCACTCAAATTTCTCGATGACATACTCACTCTTTTTGTTGGGGTCGGACCAAGCTAAGATAATGATTTTTTGGAATGATTGCCTCCAAAAGAACGTATTTTCCCCGCTTAAATCCACATTTTCTCCGCCAAAAACATCAACGTAAGGGGCCGAAATCTCCCTCAACTCAAACCTGCGCCTGCCTCAATCCGGTCCTAGCTCTCAAACCGGGCTTTGATCCCGACGATTTCTTCCAGGGTCGTCAAGATCGCCGAAAAATCCTTTCGCCCCTTGCCGGCGACCCGCGCCATTTCGAAAATCTGGCGGACTTCGGCCCCGAAGAGGATCGGGACTTTATAGGCGCTGGCCAAATTTTGGGCCAAACCTAAATCCTTGTACGTCAGGTCAACCATAAACCCGGGCTCAAAATCTCCTTTAAAAGCTTTTTTGGGCATGTACGTATTCAACGCCCAATTCTGGCCCGAGCTTTTCGATATGATCTCGAATAAGGTCTTGGGCTGTACCCCGGCTTTTGTCCCCAGGATCATCCCCTCACATGTGGCCTGCATGCAGATGGCTAAAACCATATTATTGACGATCTTGGAGATCTCGCCGGAGCCGACGGGGCCGCAATAATAGATATTCTTGCCCATGGCGGCAAGAATATCCTTGCATTGTTTAAAAATCTCTTCTTTCCCCCCCACCATGATCGTAAGGGTACCCTCAATGGCTCCCCCCTGCCCTCCGCTTACGGGTCCATCCAGCATTTCCACGTTCTTCTTCTGCGCCGCGGCGGCCACTTCCTGAGAAACGATCGGATCAATCGTGCTCATATCGATAATGATGCTGCCCGCTTTTATTCCGGCCAAGACTCCGTCTTCGTTGAGATAGACCTCCTGGACTTCTTTGGAAGAGGGCACGATCGTTATCACGATCTCCGCTTTTTCGCCCACTTCCTTGGCGGAGCGGGCCGCTTTGGCCCCCATTCCGACCAGTTCTTTGACAGGCTCTTTGACGATATCGTACACGCTTAAGGAATATCCGGCTTTCATCAAATTCTTCGCCATCGGTTTGCCCATCACGCCTAAACCAATAAAGCCGATCTGTTTTTTCATTTTTCTCATCCGAGAGTTTTGATATGGTTTTCTTTTTCTAGCATAGGCCGTCCGTCCATCTTCTGACCGGGACTCTCATTGGAAAGCAATGGTTATAGTTCCTGTGCGATAATAATGCAATCCATAGAATTTGGTTTCATTCTCTAATCTTTGATGCCCGCCAGATACTTCACCATTTCCTTCTTTGCTTCAAGGTCATAAGTGGACCTTATCCCTATTTTCTCCATTACGGGCGATCCACCACCGTGAACTCCCGCGTGCTGAGCCCAACCGCAGCTAGCCGAACACGTAAAATCCGAAATAAAACGATACAGCCGATGTAGTTTCTCCGGGGGGATTTCCGGATTTCGTCGAATATACTTTTCCAAGTAGGGGCGAACCTCCGGATTCAACCAATCTTCCTCGGGGGGAAGGGTAGAGGGAAGACCACCCGCCGTTGCTACCAAAATATCATATTCATGGTATATATTAATACCGGCCAGGTATCTCCCGGTGTTGGAATAAAGGAACTTAGGCCGGAAGATTCCCGAAGAGGTTCGTTCCGCCCTGGCTGCCGCCGCAATTCCGGAAGCATAAACCAACTCGGCGATGATCATTAACTCGGTCAATTCGTCCTGAATGTGAGGCGCGTTACCCACACCATTATATTCCGCCACCAGGGCGGTTGCGCCCATGATGATATCCGTAAGGGCGGGTTTGCAGCCGCAATAGGAATGGCGATGAAATCCAGCAAAGGTGAGAGCCATCAAACCAGCAAATTCCCACTCGCCGCACATGAACACCCTTTCCCAGGGAATCAATACATCATCAAAAATCAAAAAGGATTCGGCCACTCCATAATCATTATAGGGGGCCTGAAGATTTATACGCGGACGGGTGCTGGTAATGCGGGAAATCAACTTTACGCCATCCGTATCCGCCGGGATGGCAAAAGAGACCGCCCAATCCCCTTCCTTTTCCGTAAGGGCCCGCGTAGGAAGGACGAGATGCTCATCCACATAGGGTCCCATGGTGATATGGTTCTTTGCTCCCCGAACCATAATCCCTTTTTTATCTTTCTGCACAACGCGCAGATAAAGATCCGGGTCTTTTTGTTGATGAGGTCTGGCTTTGCGGTCTCCTTTGGGGTCCGTTTGGGATGTGCTGCCCACAAGATCGTTGGCTTGGTAGTATTTTAGAAATTCCAGAAAATGACCATGATATTGGGTCCCTTTGGTCTCGTCAATCTCTCGGGTAACCACCCCCATGGCATTGAGGGTATCCGTCGCCATACACCGCTGGATACACCCCCCCACTTTGTGGCATAGACTTCGTTTCATCTCCTGTTGTTTGTAGAGATCCTCGACGCTGAGGTTTAGAGAAGTAAACCGGTTTATGGGTTCACCGGTGAGATGAGATTGGGTTACCATAAGATCCTTATATTTGGGGTCTTGAGCCAGATCAAACGTCAGTTTGAGGACATTGATCGGCTTCTCCAGTAATGGGTCATCCCTCCGGATTTGTTTCCCCTGGGCGTAAACGTTCGGTTTCATGTTTTTTAACCGTGCCACATACTCATCAGATGTCTTTAAGGCCATTTCTTGTCTCCTCCATTTCCGCTGACAATTTTTTCCCGCCCGAAAGTGGCTACCCGAGAATGTGCCCCCCATCGACCACGATCACCGATCCCGTCATGAAGCTTGAGGCGTCGGAGGCCAAAAGGAGCGTCACCCCTCGAATCTCTCTCGGGTCGGCCACGCGACGGGCCGGAATCTTGTTGATAACTTTCTGACCGGATGGTGATTGAAAAAAATCTCGGTTCAAATCTGTCAAGAAATACCCGGGGCACAGGGCGTTGACTTGAATATTGTAACGGGCCCACTCCAGGGCCAAGGTCTTGGTGAATAGGATCAGCCCGGCTTTGGCTGCCGCGTAAGAGCTGCTGTATATGACCGCCATGAGGCCCACGATGGAGGCGATGTTGATGATCTTTCCATACTTGTTCTCCATCATATGGCGGCCGACAGCTTGGGTGCAGAATACGTGCCCCTTCAGATTCACATCCATCACCCGGTCCCATTTTTCTTCCGTCATCTCGGCCACCGATGCTTCCCCGGCAATCCCGGAGTTGTTGATCAAGATGTCGATGCGACCAAAGCCCCCGATGGCTTTACCTACCGCTTTTTCAATTTCATCCAGTTTCGATATGTCCATGGGACAAACCAGGGCCTCCCGGCCCATTTTTTGGATCCGGGCTGCCGTCTCATTCAGAGCTTCTACATTTCGAGAAGCCAGGGCCACGTCGGCGCCGGCTTCGGCCAGAGTTAAGGCCATCTCCCGGCCCAAGCCCCGGCTGGCTCCGGAGACGAAAGCCTTTTTCCCCTGAAGAGAGAAGATATCCGTCATGGTTCTTACCCCTTGGGTTTGTGCTCGTCAGGGTAACCCGGATTTAACGTCCCCGAAAGAAAGGGGTACGTTTCTCCGTAAAAGCGGTTGCTCCTTCCACAAAATCCTCTGTCTTGACCACTTCATGCCCAAATCGCTGACAGGCGATCCAGAAGTCATACAGGTGGCAGCCTAATGCCTGGTTGACCGTCTCTTTGATGAGCCGCAAGGAAGCCGGCGAGGATTTCATGATCGTATGAGCAATCTCCAGGGTGGCCCCCGCCAATTGATCCGGCGCCACCACCCGATTGATGAGCCCGATCTCCAGCGCTCGCTGCGCGCTGATGGGCTCTGTGGTCAGCAACAGTTCCTGCGTAGCCTTGATTCCCACCATGGGCGGCCCGAAAACCGCGAATATGGGGGGCCAGGCTCCGATGCGCGCTTCGGGCTGAGCAAATCGGGCGTTTTCCGAGGCCACCGCAATGTCGGTGAGCATGACCAACTCGCAGCCGCCGCCATAGGCCAAACCATTGACTGCGGCAAGGAGCGGCTTTTGGAGGTGAAAGATGCAATCGACCAGCCCGTAGATGCAATTCAGAATAAGGTCCTCCGCATCCTTCGGCTCTTGCAGGCGGGTGAGCTCGCTGATATCATCTCCAGCGCAGAAAGCCCGGCCCTTTCCGGTTATGGCGATAACCGATACGTCATCGGTGGCCTCAGCCTCCTGCAGAGCTTTCTGGAGCTCTTTCCAAAGCGGCTTATTGAGGGAATTCAATTTTTCCGGCCGGTTGAGGGTGATCCAGGCGACCCGGTCTTCGATACGGAAAAGAAGACATTGATATTCCATGAAACGCCTCCTTTGAATGGCGGGGCAGCGATTCGCTTACTTCTTCCGGAACCGCTCGTAGAGCTTTTCTGCTCCGCCGTAAATTCCTCCCCTGAAAAACATCACCACCACGATAAAAATGGCCCCCAAGATGAGCAGCCAGGCCCCTGCTTTGGACAGGATGGGAAACCGATTCAGAAAATCCGCCAGGAAGATGAATACCCCAGAGCCAATCAAAGCCCCATGGAGGACAAATGTACCCCCGAGAAGGGCCATGATGGCAAATTCTCCCGAAGTGAACCAATTCGCCAGATGCTCCCCGACATATTCCTGATGCAGGGCAAAGAGCGTGCCTCCCAAACCGCAGATCAGGCCGCCGATGACGAAGGCAATCCATTTGTAAGTCTCCGGATTATAGCCGATGGCGGTGGCCCGAAGCTCACTTTCCCGCATGCCCATGAGGACTTTGCCGAAGGGGGATTCGATCAGCCGCCGGACCAGGATGAAGAGCAGAACGAAGCAAATAAGGACGAAGATATAAAAATTGAAAGTTGGCTTTAGGTTAACGGAGAAAATCGCCAGATCCAGGCTCCCCCGTTTGATCCCCCAAATCCCATCCGGTCCACCGGTCAAGCTCTTCCATTGCCAGACGATGAACCAGATTAGCTGGTTGAAGGCCAAGGTCAAGAGGGCAAAGATCAGCCCCCCCCTTTTGATGCAGAAGTAGCCCATGATGATCGAGATGATTCCGCTCATCACCACCCCGGCGGTAATGGCCAAGAGAATATGGACATTGTGCCGGGCTAAGAGGATGCCAGCGGTATACGCCCCCACGGCAAAAAGACTGCCCGTACCGAAATTGAGCAGCCCGGTATACCCGAGCAGCAGAATGAAGGCTAAGGTGGGAATAGCCATGATCAGGATTTCAGCGGCCATCATCTTGGAAGGAAGGATAAAATAAATCGCCACCAAGATCGCGGCCATTATGAGGGCGGGAAAAAGCTCGGTCCAAAAACCTTTCCCTGGCCAGCCTACCCCTACTTTCATCGGGTACCTCCCCTGCCCAGCAATCCTTGAGGTCGGATCATCAAGATAATCCCCATGGCCGCGAACATCACAAAGTCCGAAGCCGGGGCCCAAAAGACTCCAGCCAGGCCCCGGACAACGCCCAGGATAATGCCTCCCAGAAGGGCGCCGCGGATGCTGCCCATGCCGCCGATCACCACCACAATAAAGCTGATCAGCAGGATCTCCGTGCCCGTGGTATGCTGGAGGCCCCCAATCATGGGGGCGTGCAGCCCACCTCCGAGCCCAGCAAGAGCAGAGCCCAGAGCAAAGGTCCAGGTATATACGGTGCGGGTATTGATGCCCAGGGTCTTGGCGGTTTCTGGGTCTTCGGCGCTGGCCCGGATGATGGCCCCCAGGGCACTGCGTTCGATAAAAAACCAAAGGCAGGAGATGATGGCCAGGCCGAGGATCATGGTGAATAGGCGATAAACGGGATAGCGAAGAAGGCCGAGATTGATCTCCCCCTCGAAATAGCGGGGCATCCCCAGGGGAAGAGGTACTGTGCCATAAATTAGGGCCACCCCTTGCTGGATCACGAGCAGGAGGCCGAAAGTGATCAGAATCTGATACACCACGGGCTGGCCATACATCCGGTGCAGCAGAAATCTTTCTATAATCAATCCCACGAGGGCCATCAAAGGAAGGGTGAGGACTAGCCCCAGCCAGAAGTTTCCCGGGAGCGGCAGCATCTGCGCACAGGTCCAGACAAAATAAGCCCCCAACATGTATAGGGAGCCGTGGGCGAAATTGATGATGCCTAACATCCCGAAGATGAGGGAAAGGCCAGTGGCCAGCAGGGCGATCAGCACCCCAAACTGGATGCCGTTGAACACCTGGGCTAAGATGGCATCGATATTTATCATCGTCTCATTCCCGATGGGCTAAGTTCCAAAGCAAGGTTCCAGGCCCAAATTTTTCAGGTCATGGGGTGCAGGCCTTGAGGCCCGCTCCCCATTTTCATTGGATTTTTCTTCCGCGGCAAGCCTTAGAGAGAGTCTTTCGCCCGATCGAACTCAAATCCCTTCTCCCCCTGTTTCGGGTAAATCTTTCCGCCTCCGACCACCTCCACATAATCCTCTTCATATTTTTTCTCCGCCGGCGCCTTGCCTCTCAACAATAAGAATTCATGCTCGATCTGATGGTTCCAACCGGCCATCCGTTCCTTACCGCAAGGCCCATCAAATGACCCAATTTTCTCCAGGGCCGGGATGAGTACCTTGGGGTCGGCGCTGCCGGTCTGGTTTATCACCTTTTCCATAAGCTGGCACTCCAAATACTTGGCCGCGGCAAAGTCCCCCGGAATCGTGTTCCATCTCTTTCGATACTTCTCGACGAAAGTCTTCGTCCACGGATTGGGCATGGCATGGTTCCAGTGGTCGCCCAAATACATCCCCTCAAGGGCATCGGACCCCACGCCGCGAAGCATATTGAGGGTGCCGGTCGTAGAAAAAATCTTCATCCCCTTCTTGAGGCCGAATTCGTGGGCTTGCCTCAGGCCAATGCCGAAAAGTTTGCCGTACAGTCCGATGACGTACGTATCCGCTCCGGAGCCTTTGGCCTCAGTCATAAAGACGCTGGCATCAGTGGCCGTTACCGGGATGAACTGGGTCTTGAGGAGCTTAATCCCTCTCTCCTTTAAGACGGCTTCCACATTCTCCCCCATGTCATACCCCCAGGCGTAGTCCAGCTGGATCTGGATGACCTTCTTGACTTCGGGGAATTTGTCCAAAAATCCGGAAAGAGAGGCCCGGGCGATCGTGTAATTGGGGCTGGCCCATCGGAAGGTGTAGCGGTTGCCCTGAGTCCCGGTGAGGCGGGTATCCCAGCCATCGGTCCAGAAGATCGGCCCCTTGGTCTTGCCGATGACGTCGGCCATGGCCAGTTGCACAGCGCTGCTATTTCCGGAGGACACCACCAAGGGCTGGAATTCGCCGATGGCTTCCTGGAGTCGCCGCACACCCACGGCCGGCTTGAGCTCGGTATCCCGGGTGACCAGTTTGACTTTATAAGACCCCATTTTATTATTATGCTCTTCCAGAAACAGAACTGTGGCCTTGTAGCCCTCATCGCAGGTGGCCGCATAGGGGCCGCTGAAGTCATCCACGATGGCCCAGATAATCTCCTTCTCCGCGGCCTGGGCCGCGGAGTTGAAAAACAGCGCCGGCCCGGCTAACGCCAGCACCAGGAAAAACCTCAGAACGCCTCCGCTCATCAGTCTACGTTTCATAAGCAACCTCCTTGAAAATTCAAAAAATTTTATAAATCCCTTCAACCCTCCTCCCGCGGCATCCTGATCCTTAAAATGTCTCCCGCCTTAACCACCCCCCTTCGCAAGCGAATCGCGCCTTTTGCTTAGATTTTGAAATACCTCCTGTGCAGCTCAACATCTTCCAATATTTGCTGAGAGGAGGCCTCACAGGCCACTATTCCGTGGGCCATTACGTAATGGCGGTCTCCCAAATGGGAAGCCATGGTCAGGTTGGCTTCAACCAATAATATGGTGAGGCCGGATTTTTTTAACTCCAGGACCGTACCCATGATCGCTCCCACCAGGAGGGGGGCTAATCCTTCGGAAGGTTCATCGAGGAGGACCACCTCTGGCCCGCTGACTAAAACCCGGCCGATCGCCAGCATCTGCTGCTCGCCTCCGCTCAGCTCATTTCCCGCATGTTTCAGCCTTTGGCGGAGACCCGGAAAAATATTTAGCACCCATTCCACTTTCCCCTCATCCCGGCGCCGGGAAGGCAATCTCAGGTTTTCCGCTACGCTCAGGCTGCTGAAAATACGCCGGCCCTGGGGCACGTACCCGATCCCCTGTCTGAAAATTTCCTGCGGTTCCTTTCCCGATATGCTCTCCCCTTTATATACGATGGAGCCGGAATGGACGGACACCAATCCCATGATCGTCTTCAAGGTGGTGGTTTTGCCAGCACCGTTGCGGCCTAATAGGGTAACCAGCTCTCCTCTATTCACCTTGAGACAAATCCCATGGAGAATATGGCTCTTCCCGTAATAGGCGTGAACCTGATCCAGCTCCAGCATTACCGCACCCCCAAATACGCCCGGCTTACTTCTTCGCTTTTCTGGATCATCTCCGGAGGGCCTTGGGCAATGACCCTGCCAAAATCTATAACCGTAATGGTATCCGAAATCGATAGAATCATATCGACCCGGTGCTCAATGAGCACAACGGTGTGCTTTGGCGTCAGCCTCTTGATGGTCTCAGCCATCATGGGAATTTCATCATGGGCCAGGCCGCTGGTGGGTTCGTCCAGCAAGAGCAGTATCCCTTCCCCGGCCATGGCCACGCCGATGTCCAAGAGACGCTGCTCTCCATGAGAAAGTTCGGAGGCCTTATATCCGGCTTTCTCGGGCAGCCCCAGCGCCCTCAAGATCTCATACGATTGAGCCACGGATTCCTTCAGGTCTGAGGCCTTTTTGAGAAAGCTGAATCTTTTCTTTTCTCTGGCCTGGATGGCCAGCCGGATGTTTTCCAGGGCGGTCAACTCCGGGAAAAGGGTGATGACCTGGAAAGACCGCCGGATGCCCAGGTGAGCCATTTGGTGGGGAGGTAAGTGCGTGATCTCCCGCTGCTTGAACTCCACTTTACCCTCAGTGGGCTTGATAAAGCCGGAGATCAGGTTGAATAAAGTGGTCTTGCCCGCGCCATTGGGACCCACTACGGAGTGCAAACTCCCCTCTTGAACCTCCAAATCGACATGATCCAGGACTCGGAGGGCCCCAAAATCCTTGGTCAATCCGATGATTCTTAACAAGGCCATCCGGTTTTCCTTTCCTCCGTTTGCTTGGCCGTTACGTAGAAAACACACCCTCACCTACCGCCCTCTCCCCCAGGTTAGGGGAGAGGGGAAGGGTGAGGGGGAAAGGCCCATCTTCATCGTTCGCGGGTGTCGCCTCTCTCATGAAAGATGAGTAGTGCATTCATAACCTTTTGCGTAGTTCTCTCCTCATGATCTTTCCACTGGCGGTCTTGGGGAGCTCCGATAAAAATTCGATTTCCCGGGGAAAGGAATGCTTGGATAATCTCTTTTTTACGCTCTCCTGGATCTCTTGCGCTAAGCGGTCTCCAGGCTTGATTCCGGCCTTGAGCACGATAAAGGCTTTAATAACCTCTCCCCGGATGGGATCCGGTTTACCGACGGCGGCTGCCTCTGAAACGGCTGGGTGCTCCATTAGGGAAGCCTCCACCTCTGCTGGCCCAACCCGATAACCGGAGAGAGACATGAGATCATCCGACCTACCTTTGAAATAAAAATACCCCTCCTCATCTTTGGCGGCCAAGTCGCCGGTATTGAACCACCCTTCCTGGATGAAACATTCCTTCCACTTCTCCGGTTGCTTCCAGTACGTGGTGCTCAGAAAATAGGGATTCCCCCTCGCGGCAATCAGGTTGGTCTGGTTGGGGGCAGCCTCATTCCCTTCTTCATCCATGATCCGTATCTCAAAGCCCGGGAAAGGTTTGCCCATGGAACCGGGTTTCAGCTTCATGCCCGGATAGTTCCCCAAGATCATACCCACCTCGGTAATTCCGTACTGGTCGGCGATCGGAACCCCCAAGTGTTTTTCAAACCAAAGCATGGCCTCCGCGTTGAGAAATTCTCCGCCACTGGTGAGGCGTTTTAGTTTTAATTTATACTGCTTGGGCAGGGTCTCCCCAGCAGCCAGTATCGTGCGGTACGTCGTTGGGGCCGCAGAAAAATTGGTCACCCCCCATCTCTCCATGATTTCGTACCAGCGCTTGGCCTCCAGCCGTCCCTCGTCGACCAGCAGAGAGTGGCCCAGGCATAACAAGGTGCTTCCGACCGTGAGCGAACCGTACACCCAGGCGGGGTCCGCGAACCCCCAGAACATATCGTCGTCTCTCACGTCGAGCAGGTACTTTGGGTACGGAAGCACGGTGATGATTCCCTTGTGGGGAATGGACGTCCCCTTGGGAAGGCCCGTTGTTCCCGAGGTATACTGCAGGATGGCGATGTCCTCCGCCGAGGTCTCCACCGGGGGAAATTCCTTTGGCGCTTTGTCCATCTCTGACCAAAAACTCAAATCGCCCCTGCGCATCCCCGAACTTCGATCTCTGGAGACCACCATCACTTTTACATCCCGCAGGCTTTCTTTGGTCTCCTCTACTTTATCCCGATTTTCAGCATCCGTGACGATCAGCTTCGCCCCGCTGTCTTTTACCCGGTATTGGACGCCTTCGGGTCCGAATGCAGTATACAAAGGAACATCGATGGCCCCTGCTTTCCAGGTCCCGAATAACGTGATGTAAGCCTCGGGAATCCTGGGAAGAAAACGGGCCACGGCGTCCCCCTTCTTGATTCCCAGGTCCTTCAGTACATTGGCAAATTGAGACGTCAGGTTCTTCAGCTCCCGGTAGGTGTACTTCTCCTCTTTCCCCTCCCGGGAGATGCAGAACAGAGCCACTTTTTTGCGATCTTTCGCATGACGGTCGACCACCTCGTGGGCGATGTTCAGCCTTTCGGCGGGATTCCAGTCTAAATGTTGCCGGGAGAATTCCTCCCAATCAAATTGCCGGTGAATTTCCTCTGGGGTCGGATAATGACTCCAAGACATAGGCTCCTCCTGGTCATTCAGGATAAACACTCCCAGGACCTTTCCCGTGCCCAGGAACTTTTCGGGAGGGAAATGCTCCGGTAGTCCAATCCACGAAGACAGGTTTCTACTTCACCGCCTGGGTCTTTTAAGGAATAGGTCGGAGAATATTCTGGCGATCTCATCACTTTTCATCGGCCCTTCCGGCGCATACCAATGGATGAGCCAATTCATCATCCCCAAGAGAGCTAAGGTTGTGATTTTAACATTCATATCCCGGAAGACCCTTTGGGTAACGCAATCCGCGATCACTTCACGGAATAGGGCTTCGTAACGGTCTCTGAGCTTGATGATTTTTTGCTGATTCCTCCGGCTCAGGGACCTCAACTCTTTGAGCATGGTGGAGTGTTCGTTGGCATTTTCGGCGATGGTGGTAATGTGGGTCTCAATCATTTTGGTAAGCTTGAGCTCCGGTCTGAAATTCAAGCTCCTGATGGGCTCAATCGCTTCCAAACTTAAAAGCATACTCCGTTCGCAGATATGATAGAGGAGATCTTCTTTGCTCCGAATATAATGATAGAGGCTGCCCTCGCGGATTCCGATGCCCCGGCAGATTTGTCTCATGGAAGTGGAAGCGTAGCCATATTTATTGAATAAAGAGGCGGCGGTCCGGTACAGCTCCGCTTCCCTCAGGCGGACGATTTCCTTGGGCATTGACTTTCTTCTTCCCCACAAGATCTCTGAAACCGTTTTCGGCGGCCCCCCAATTTCCCCTTGACAGGTGGATGGAGGCAGGATAGGATTCGGCTACCTAACGAACGTTAGATTTGCTTATAATCAAGATTAGAAATCTTGTCAAGGGAAATTTTTGACTCTCTCCCAAATTACTGCTGCAATGAGGGCTGAATAGTTTTCTTGTAAACCTCAAGAATCAGAGAGCTGACCACTGAAAAAAATAATCTATGGGTCCCATCTTTCCTCATTCTTTTCCCAAATTCGCTTCTGTAAAGGGAGAATAGAGCCTTTCCGCTGGGATATCTCTACCATTTTTATGTGCCTCAAAGCGGTCGTAAAGCCGATGATGCATGGGGGGAAGGGAAAGGTCATTCCCATCACCTCCGTAGCAGCCCAATTCGGGATCCGACGATCTTCCGCTGTGCCGGGACCCTATAAAGGAAATAGAATAAGGAGGATAAATCCATGGGAGCGATAAAAAGGATTGGCGTGATTGGAGCCGGACTGATGGGGAGTGGGATTGCCCAGGTGGGGGCCCAGGCGGGGTTCGATGTGGTCATGAGAGATATAAAGGATGAATTGATCGAACGGGGGTTTCGTTCGATTAAAAAAAGTTTGGAAATTTTATTGGAGAAGGGAAAAATGACTCAAGGGCAAGCCGAGGAGATTCTTAGACGGATCCAAGGCACCTTGTCTCTGGAAGAAACGGGAAAGGACGCCGATATCATCATTGAGGCTGCCCCGGAAAATCTGGAGCTGAAGAAGAACCTCTTCAAGGAATTAGATGCAATCTGTGCTTCCCATACGATCTTCGCCACCAATACATCTTCTTTGAGCATTACCGAGATTTCCACTGCCACCCAGAGGCCCGATAAGGTCATCGGGATGCATTTCGCGAGCCCCGTTCCGGTGATGAGGGGGGTCGAAATAATTCGCGGCCTGGAAACCTCAGATGATACGGCCCAGATTGTCGAAGACCTCTCCAAGAAATTGGGTAAAGAAATATTCGTCGCGAAAGATTTCCCGGGATTTGCCGTAAATCGGTTGTTTCCCCTGTATGTAAACGAGGCCTTCCATGTCCTAATGGAAGGGATCAGTACGGCGGAAGATATAGATAAAGGGATCCGCCTGAACTTGCGCCATCCGATGGGACCTCTTGAATTGGCCGATTTCGTGGGGTTAGACACGATATTATCCATTTTGGAGTATTTGCATCGGGAAATCGGAGATCGTTTTCGACCCTGTCCTTTATTGAAAAAATTAATTAGCGGAGGGTGCTTAGGAATCAAGTCCGGGAAAGGGGTTTACGATTACACTTCGGGCTTTAAAAAAAGCCGGCGGTTATAAGAAGGGCGGAAAGAAATGGATCGATGAATCCCGGAAAGGAGGGAGGAAGATGGCCTTGAACCCAGCCGAGTATGAAAAGCTTAAAAAGTCAATATTTAATTTCATTTGGAAAGAACTGGATCCCTTGGAGGAACAAATATCCAAAACGGGGCTCTTTCCCAAAGAGGAACTCTTTCCCAAGTTCAGGGAACATAAACTCTTCGGGTTGATGGTACCCTCTGAATACGGTGGAGTGGGATTGTCCGTTACCCAGTATATTCCCATATTGGCGGAGCTGTCCAAAATCCATGGGGGCATACGGGTCATCATTCATGTGCACAATATGGCAGCCAAATGCATGACGACGGGCCGGGAGGAACAGAAAAGAGCCTATCTTCCCCATATCGCCACGGGGGACCTTTCCGTGGCCTTCGGTCTGACAGAGCCCGATGCCGGGACCGGCACAGACATCAAAACCACCGCGGTGAAGGATGGAGACTCTTTCATCGTGAATGGCCAAAAACACCTGATTACCAACGCGGATTTCACGAAGCTCTTCATGATCTTTTGTTACACCAATAGAAATTTGGGAGCCCGGGGAATCAGCACGCTTCTGGTGGAGCGGGATACGCCGGGATTCACGATCGAGGATATGCCCCACTGCATGGGATGCTGGGGAAGCTTCCATGGCCGACTGACCTTAAAAGATTGTCGAGTCCCCGTAACCCACATCCTGGGCGAGGAGGGAAAAGGTTTGGACCAGTCTCTGGGCGGCCTCGAGGTCAGCCGGTTATTTATCGCCGCCACTTCTCTGGGCACTTCCGAGAGATGCCTGGAACTTGCCCTGCAACATGCGAAGAGGAGAGTGACCTTCGGCAAACCGCTTGCTGACCGTCAGGCGGTTCAGGGATATTTGGCCGATATGGCCATGGATATTTACGCCATGAGAACCATGATCTATGAGGCGGCGCGAAAATATGACGAGGGGAATCAAATTTCCTTTGAGTCTTCAGCCTGCAAATTATTTGGTTCAGAAGCGGTTTGCCGGGTAACGGATAAAGCCCTCCTAGTCCTCGGCGGTATCGGGTATACGCAGCAATATCCGGTTGAGAGACTCTACCGGGATGCCCGGCTAAACTTGCTGGAAGAAGGAACGCCCACCATCCAAAGGTTGGTGATGGCCAGAATCCTCCTGCAAGGGTCTCCTAAATCCTTCAGGGGAAGGCCATGAGGACAAAGACATTCACAGCCGAGGTGCTGGTCGTGGGGGGCGGGGGAGCGGGATTGGTAGCCGCTCTCGAGGCCCGGCGTACTGGAGCAGAGGTTTTACTCTTGGATAAGTCCTCCTTGGGAAAGTCCTCCTGTACCTCCCTAAGTTTTGGGGCTTTCCGAGTGGCCAACACGGCGGCTTCCCGGGAGGAACATTTTACTCAAACCGTTGCAGCAGGAAAATCTCTAAATGACCAAAAATTGCTACGAATTCTGGTCGATCAGGCTTTCGAGCGGGTTCGGAGCCTGGAGGATTATGGCGTTCCCCTCCTCTACGAAGAGCCTTATTATTATGTTTCCGGAGAGGCTCCCTTTTATGGCCTGAAAATGACCGCCCCTTTGCAAAGAGCGGCGCAATCCTGCGGGATTCTTTCCTTGCCTCACACCGTGGCTCTCGACCTCCTCAAAGTCGACCATACCGTCTGCGGGGTGATGGCTTACGATTTTAGCCAGGATACCTTCCTCGTCATTTCTGCCCGGGCTGCGATCCTGGCTACAGGGGGAGCCGGTGCCCTGTATCCTTTACACGACAACTCTCCGCGGACGACAGGGGATGGGTTCGCTCTTGCCGCCAGGGCTGGCGCCCTGCTGCGGGATATGGAATTTGTCCAATTCTATCCTTTAGGCTTGGTTGAGGCGGGCAGCTTCCGGTGTATCGTTCCGCCCTTTTTAAGCGACAGCGCCCCCATCCGGAACGCCGCGGGCGAGGATATATTGGCCAAATATCGCATTGAAGAGCGTCCAGCGGCGGTGAAGGCCCGGGATGCCCTCTGCCAGGCCATGTTCCGTGAGATCTCGGCAGGTCGAGGATTCGGGCCCTACCTGGAAATCGATCTCGGCCGGGTGCCGCAAGAAGAATGGGAGCAAAACCGCCAACTGAGCCCCTATAAAAAGATTCTCCAGGAAAAATATCGAGGCCTAGAACGACCCCTCAAAATTGCCCCTGTATGCCATCATTTTATGGGTGGGGTCGTCATTGATGAGATCGGCCGCACGAACCTTCCGGGGCTATTCGCGGTCGGGGAGGTGACCGGAGGGCTCCATGGGGCCAATCGCATGGGGGGCAACGCCCTCTCCGAATGCGTAGTCTTCGGAGCTCTGGTGGGCTGTGAAGCCAGCCAATATGCCAGAAGGACCAGAGCCTATTCCTTCGAGAAGGGCATCACCCAAAAAGGAGAAGAACAAATTGTTCTTTGGCGGGAAATGGCCCGGCGTTCCTTCCGACCTCCCCAAGAATTCAAGAAACGATTGGCCGAGATTATGTTCGCCAAAGCCGGGATCATCCGCAAGGGCGAGCAACTCGAGGAGGCTCGCAGCGAGGTCGAATCGCTGGCTAAGGAGGCCCAGACCTCCATGGGTTGTCAAAACCCCAAGGATATTCTGCAGGCGATTGAAGTGATAAACCTCATCATGACCTCCCGGTTGGTGCTCCACGGTGCGCTGAGGCGCACCGAGAGCCGAGGATCCCATTACCGGGAAGACTATCCAGAAACCGATGACCGCCGCTGGCGCGTCCACCTCATCAACGAGGGATGGAAGACTTAGAAGCGGATTTCACCAAGCTCTTTATGATCTTTTGTTATACCCATAGAAATTGGGGAGCCCAGGGAATCAGCACGCATACTCAACCCAATAAAATGATGAGGGGGTGATCTTGTGAATTTAGCTTCAACATTATTGGAATACCAGGCTTTCCGCAGGCCCAATAAGACCGCGGTCGTTTTCGGCGAGAAAGGATATTCCTATTCTTACTTGAATGCCGAAGCGAATAAGGCAGCCAACGCCTTACGGTCTCTGGGAGTTCACCCGGGGGACCGGGTTTCCATGTGGCTACCGAATTGTCTCGAATTCATTACCTCATTTTATGGCATCCTGAAGGTCGGTGCCGTGGTCGTTCCCATGAATATCCTCTTCAAAGCCAGAGAGATTGAATACCTCCTGTCCAATTCGGAGGCGAAGGTTCTCATCACGGTGGCCCCTTGCTTGGAAACAGTGAGACAAGTGAGAAATAAATTGTCCTGTCTGGAGGATATCATCGCCCTGGGACTGGAAGACCAGGAAAAAGATGTCCTTTCCTTTGATAAGTTCATCGGAAAATTTTCTGATCAATTTTTTGGCGTCGATCTCAGCCTCGATGATCCGGCTACGATCCTTTACACCTCTGGCACCACTGGAAACCCCAAAGGGGCCATGTTGACCCATCGGAATCTCTACATGAATGCCGAGTATTACGCAGAGGGCCTGGGCGCGAACGAGAACTGGGTGGGGATTTGTCTGCTTCCCCTATCCCATTTGCTCTCCCTCGCCGCGGGCCAGTTCGTGCTTTTTGGCCGGGGCGCAACGATGCACGTGATGGAGCGATTTGTGGCCGAGCAAGCGGCGATGATCATCGCTAAGCATAAGGTCAATTATACCTTTGCCGTGCCTACAGTCTACGCCATGTTCCTGGCCCTTCCCGATGAGCCTCAATATGACCTCCGTTCCTTGGAAGTATGTATTACAACGGGGGCCATGACGCCATTGGACTTGCGGAAGAGATTTGAAGAAAAGTTCAGTTGTAAGACCATCCAGGCCTATGGTCAGGTGGAGAGTTCGCCGGTCATCACGATGGATCGTCTGGATAAGCCGAGAAAGTTCGAGAGCGTCGGCTATCCTCTGCCGCATTTGGAAGTGAAAATTGTGGACGATGAAGATCGCGCCCTTCCCCCAAATCAACACGGGGAGATCTGCGCCCGCGGTCATTGCGTAATGAAAGGCTACTGGAAGAATCCGGAGGGGACGGGGGAGGCCATCCGGGACGGATGGCTGCACACCGGAGACATCGGCATGATCGATGGGGAAGGATACCTATACATTTTTGACCGCAAGAAGGACATGATTATTTGCGGGGGGTATAACATCTATCCCATCGAAATAGAGAATTTACTCTACGAACACCCGAAAGTGCTGGAAGCTTCCGTGGTTGCGGTTCCGGATGAGAGGCTCGGAGAAACTCCCAAGGCCTACATTGTCCTAAAGCCCGGAGAAACCGCCAGTGAGCAAGAAATCATGGATTATGTCAAGGAAAGGTTGGCGGCGTACAAGAAACTGAGGGCCTTGGAATTTTTAGAAGCCTTGCCCAAGGGCCCAACGGGCAAAATCCTGCGCAGGGCTCTCCGCCAGAGGGCCTGACTTCATCTGGCTAAGTTCCGTCAAATGAGTCCCGTTCCATGAGGAGAAGAGCGCGCGAATAGTCGAGAGATATTGGCCATCCAATTTCTCCTATAAACCGGGGTAGGCCCTTTTCACCTTTTCATCCTGGAGCAGATCTTGGGCACGCCCTGCCAGGGTGATCCGGCCGGTTTCCATGATATAGCCGCGGTCGGCGGTGGTCAGGCGGATCGAGGCCTTTTGTTCAACCAGCAAAGAGGTGATCACCAGAAAAGAAAAGTAGGGCCTGACCATGTAGAGTGCGCCGTGGGCGAAATCCGGAATTTTCAGGATCCCGTAAATCAGCGTCAGTCCCAGCGCCACCAGGGCATAAATGGACCCGAGCATAATGCCGTTGATGATCGTCTGTAAAAGGATACCCAAGGAAACCCCGAAAGTGTCTGTGTCGGTGATCCCGCTCCCCAACGAAAATGGGCAGTCGCATTGAGACGGTCACGAATACAAACGAATCAAGGATCTTTACAAATCATTGCCAGCCCGAAGGGCGCGGCAAGCCCATCCTTCTTGGGATTGCTTCGTCGTCCCGCGAAAGGCGGGGGAACAAAAGAAAACTTGAAAATACCATCTTTTTTGTCATAGAATATAAACTTCTCCCCATTCGATTTCCACATTACCCTTGGGATGGATAGAAAACCCGGATGGCTTTTCCTTTCGGGAAAGTAAAAAGCTGGCTGGGAAGACGCGGAAAAAGGAACGGCTATTCTTTGGTGGCGGACCTTATCGTTCTTCCGGTATCAAAATTGTTTTCTTTTCAATGCGGATCACTCTGAGTAAAATATATTCTATTCGTTGGAGAAAAGCATGACTTGTCCGGGAGAAGACCATCAGCTTAGAACGCTAATTGTTGAGGACAACGCTTTCTTCCGCCAATCATTCAAGGACAGGCTGCAAGCACTTTTCCCGGTGCTGGTCATCCGGGAGGCGGCGACCGCCAGTGAGGCGCTTCAAGAGGCCACGGCCTTCTGTCCAGAATTGATCTTTATGGACATCCGCTTACCCGACGGAAACGGTCTTGAGCTTACCAAAAGGATGAAGGCCAATAATCCAAACGTGGCCGTTATTATTCTCACAAATTATGACCTCCCGGAATACCGGGACGCTGCGGTTCAATTCGGCGCCAAAACCTATCTGAACAAAAATTCTTTTGGCTGGGAAGAGGTGGAAACGTGGGTTAAATCGATTGGATAAAATTCGCGGACAAGCCCGGGGACGGGGGGACTTTGGCTCCGCATCTTGAGGGAATGGGCACCCGGAAAAAAGGATAAAATAAAAATAATTGGAATTATTTCCTTTTTCATGCTATAAATTCTTCTAAGGCTAAGGAGGGTACTTTGCCAAGACATGCGGGAGCCTATAAAGGCGAAAAACGGCGAAAAGAAGTGGCGCGCCAGAAAAAGCAGGAAGAGAGAAGACAACGACGATTCCATAAAGATGATCGCACCCCGTCGGATACCGAAAAGGTCGAGCAAGAAGAGAACAAGCCAGCCGATCCCTAACTTGATACGCCTTTCCGGGGGAAAAGACTTCCTATTCTCTTTTACCGCGAACACTACAGGGCCCACCCTTCCGGTAAGGAAGGATGTGTTTTTATCATAAACGGGCAAGGTGGAAGCACTTCGGTTGAGGTGACTCGGGTGTGAGAACTCAACCCAGCGTCGGGGCTCCCCGAGGAGCCGGATGGAATGAGGGAATTTGCCGGCCCATCCTCTGAAGCGATTCGGGCATTCCCAATAAGGGAAGTAAACGGGGCGAACGCGGAATGGCGGGCGCTACCCATCAAAGGTCGTCGCCGCAGGCGACGCAGAAAAGGAGCGGTAGAAAGTATGGCTAAGAAACTGTTTGTAGGAGGTCTGAGCTGGGACACGACGGACGACGGCCTGCGCCAGGCGTTCGCGTCTTATGGAGAAATCACCGAAGCCAAGGTCATCACCGACCGTGCGACGGGGCGCTCCCGGGGCTTTGGATTCGTGACCTTCGCTCAGGATGAGGATGCGAAAACGGCGATGACCAAGATGGATGGCACCTCCCTTGACGGCAAGACCATTAAGGTTAACGAGGCGCAGGAAAAGAGTCCTCGCCCAGGCGGTGGCCGACCCGGCGGCGGTTTTGGAGGCGGTCGCGGCGGGGGCGGCGGACGCAATCGCTGGTAGACTCGCTCTAAGCGGGGAATTGGGCTTGGCCCTTAAAAGATAAGCTGAACCGCTTGCGGAACGCAGCCTGCGGGATTATCCACGCCAAAAAATTTGTATTTGATTCCGCCATCCGAATTCCGCATTCGGGTGCCTGTTTTCGGCCTCCTGCCGTTCTATCCGGCTGGCGCCGACGGGTAGGGTGGGAGGCCTAGATCGTTCAGGCAGGGTGTTCCTTTGCGTGAACGAGGGCCAAGGCATGGTTTTCAGCTACCGGAGGTAACGTCCTCCATTCACATCGATCGTTATCCCCGTGATATAACTCGATTCATCGGAGGCCAGGAAGACCACTACGGAGGCCACCTCTTCGGGCGTTCCCAGCCGCCGCAGGGGTATGGCCGAAAGGACTTGCTTCTTTTCTTCCTCGCCTTTCGCTTCCCATAGGCCTTGAACCCGTTCGCCCGTCAACGTAACGGTGGGGGCAACCGCATTGACCCTTATTCCGGACTTGCCCCAATCATAGGCCAGCTGTCGGGTCAATCCTTCCACTCCGGCTTTGGCCGCGGTATATTGCACCCCGGCCAGGGAAGCCCGCCAATGGCCGGCCAGAGCTGAAATATTGACAATCGATCCTTTCCCTTGTCTCCCCATCTCCGGGATGACCGCCTGGCAAAATAGAAAGGCCCCCTTGAGGTTCACGTCCACGACAAGATTCCAGTCTTTTTCTTCAATCTCTTCCAACCGGTAAGGGGTATCCAGAGCGCCTCCGGCATTGTTGACCAGGATATCGATGCCCCCCCAGTGTGCTTTCATCTCTTTGACCAGATCTTGGATTTCAGCCCTGTCGGTCACATTGACTCGTTTGCCGAGAACCCGGCCATCTTTTTCATCCAATTGCCGGGCGGCCTCGACCACACCCTTTTCATCAATATCAATCAGGGTGACCCGCGCCCCCTCGTTGAACAAAGCTTTGGCGATGGCCAAGCCCATGCCGCGCCCGGCGCCCGTGACAATGGCCGTTCGATCTAAAAGACGTTTACACATGCTTTGCTCCTACAACTCCTTTCATCATGGACAGGAATACTTTCGTGACCGGGTCAATAAACTCCGGATCATTAATATGGGCATCCAGTTCAGTCCAGGGAATCGATGGATGGAGATTCGCCTTTAATGAATCGATAAAAGCCCGGTTTCCTTCCGGGTCCCAGTGGGGATGGTTCTCCCGGTCTGGATAAGAGAATCCTTTCAGAGGGATGAACAAATGGGTGGGCCCCTTGGCCCGGTTGAGTTTTTCGGCTACCTGTTGCCCCACACCTCGAAGTTCATCCGCATTCAGCCGAACCAGGGTTAGGCTGGGATTATGGACGATCAGTTTCCGGGATTTCCATCCAGGGGCCAAGCCGGCCAGAGGCCCCAAAACTACGTAATTGATGCTTCCCGGGGCCACGACCTGGGGAATCCCGATTGCGCCCGCGGCTTCCAAACGATCCTCCCGCACGGAGCTGTGCAATCCCGCTACGAAGCGATCTCCGATCTCGTGGAGGTTGAGGTCCAGCACTCCTTTGAAGGCGCCCTCTCTGATCATATCTTCCATGGCGATTCCGCCCGTACCGTTTTGGTGGAAGGTTACCACCTCAAAGCCCTTGCTTTCCAGAATCCCTTTGCACCGTAAAGCCCCGGGCGTGGTTGTACCTAACATAGACATGGCCACCGGGATTTTTTCAGCTCTCATTAATTCTTCTTCAAGGCTCTCCATCATCCCCCAAATGGCCCCCGCGGCATTTTCCAGAATGCGCTTGGTCAAAAAGTTCAACCCCTGCATATCGGCCACAGAATGCATCATGGTGACGTCTTTTGTCCCCACAAAGGGGCCAAAAGTCGCCCGCCCCGAGGCCACGGTGGAAACCGCCAATTTGGGCACCCCCACCGGTAATTGCCTCATGGCGGCGCAGGCGATTTCCGTTCCTTGGGCACCCCCGATACTGATGACCCCCCGAAACTTCCCCTGCGCATACAATTCCCGGGTGATCGTCTCCGCGCCGCGAATCATATTCAATATACACTTTCCTTTATCGCCGGTGGCTACGGCTTCTTTGAGGGGAATGCCCCCTCGAAGGGCTACCTGGTTTTGCTCGACATCAACCCGGCTTTGAGGGGGAGCAAGAATTCCCGTATCCATCGTGAGGACATGAACCCCCCGGGCTTCCATTCTGCTTTTAAGAAATAAGGCTTCTGCTTCCTTGGTATCAAAGGTGGCGATTAACAAGACGGTCTTATTCATGAGGCACTTGAATCATTTTTTTGGGCTCTGCCAAGGTCCATGCCCTTCTTCCGATCCCCGCCCATGGTTCTATTGATCTTGCTCCGGGCCTCGAACGGATCGCTTTTGGTAAACCCGATTTTCTAAGGGATCATTCCACAATCTCATAGCCGGCGGATTTCAGGGTGGGGCAGGTGTAAAGAAAGATCATCTCCAGGGGTTCCTCAAAAGGGTTGTGGGCCCAATGGACTTCCCCTCGGGGGACCCAGATGGTGTCGCCGCTCACCATCTCGAACTCTTTATTTCCCACCCCCCCGATTCCCTTTCCGGAGACAATATAGATTATTTCTTCGGCATGCGGGTGAACATGCTTCTTGTGATAAGATATTTTCGCCTCAAACTTGCAATAGGCAAAGGTAATTCCCTTCGCCCCCACCGTATCCTGATCCACCAGCACAATCCTTGACGCATGTTCCAGGTCTTGAATGGGCTCATTGCGCCCGTCTGCCAGTTTAATGAGATATTTCCCCTCCGAATTCATTTCCCCTCCTGACCGCGTGAATGATCTTTTCCAATCCATTTTCTCGGACGGGTTTGTCCGCCGCACCGACGAAAGTCCGCTTTATTCCGCTTCCCCTGGCGATTCTTCCGTGGCCTTCGGAGCAAACTTTTTTTGGAACAATTCTTTTCGCGGCGGGCTGAAAACATCCAGCAAAACAGTCTCCTCCTCGAGGGTTTCCCAGGAATGGGCAACTTTCGTTCCGATGAGGTACCCGTCCCCCGGTCCCAGTAAAATTTTCTTTCCTTCGGCGGGCAAGCTCAGCTCGATTTTCCCTTGAAGAATATAACCTCCCTGTTCTGCTTCGTGCATCTCCGCCGGCCAGGCCTGATGCGGATCAAAGCGATACAGGACCATCATCAGGCGATCTTCCATGACCACTTTCCGGCTGATGTGTTCATTCACTTCTTCCCAGTCCATTTCCGACCATTTAATCCAAGCGGGCATGAATGCTCCTTCCCTCCGGGGTAAAGGGGACCCCTTCTTCTTTGTCGCCCCGGTGCAAGCCGGTTCCTATTCTTCGAAACCGAAGGCTTTCCCGGCGACCCCGTAAAGCCCGGTCGGTTTGATGAGAATCACAACGAACATCACGATGAAGGGACCCAAAGAGGAGAGCGGAGAGTAAAAAGCCGCTCCCACGGAAATCACCTGGCCTAGGATCAAAGACGACACGAGGGTTCCCTTGACGGAGCCCAGACCCCCCAGGATAACGGTCGTAAAGGCGTAGAGCAACATGTCGAAGCCCATATACGGAGCGACGCCCACGAGAGGGGCGTTCAGAACTCCCCCGAACCCCGCCAGGCCGCTGGCCACCAAAAAAGTGATGGTGAAGATCCGGCGGATATTGATGCCCAGGCCTTGGACCTGGTACGGATTTTCGATCCCGGCACGAATCGCCTTGCCGAAGATCGTCTGGTTGAGAAAGAGGTTGATCAGGATGTAGACGACGATCGAAATGACAAAGATCAAAAGCCGGTATAGAGGAATTTGAGCCCCCAGTATCGGAATCATCAGGTGGATCGGCGCGGCCACCGGCTTGCTGGCAAGCCCCCATGCAAACTGGACGATTCCGATCCCGATGAGAAAGACGCTGAAGGTCACCACCATGGTGAACATCAGTTCTTTTCCGTACACCCTGCGCAGGAGCACGATCTCCACGAGAAAGCCAAAACCGGCAGCCACAACGGTCCCGACCAATAGCGAGAGCAAGAAAGATCCCGTCGCGGTCACCACGGTATAGGTAAAATAAGCCCCAAAGGTGTAGTAGATCATCTGCTCCATGTTGACGATTCTCATGAGCCCAAAACCGATCGAGATCCCGATCGCCACCAGAAAAAGGATGCCGCTGTTTCCCAACCCATAGACGACGGCGTTGACCAACATCTCCTGGGTCATAATTTTATTCCTTGTGATTAAGACATTAGACCATAGACTTCAGACATCAGACTGAAGGGATGGAAAGATCCTTCTTTTTCCTTCCGAATATTTCACTCAGGAACCCCCAAACACCCTTGGAAAAAAAGAAGCACACCAATATGGTGAGGACGCCGACGGGAAATTCCCAGCGGGTGATATAGGCACTCACCAGGTCCTTGATTCCGAGAAAGGCGGCGGTTCCGAAAAATGCCCCGTAGACGGTGCCGGCTCCCCCCAGGAGCGTGGCCACGAGCACTTCCGCGGCCCGGGCCGGCTCGGCGATACTGGGGTTTACAAACCCGAAATTGATCGCGTACATGGAACCGCCCAGGGCGGATAAAATGCAGGAAAGGGTATAGCCAATCCAGCGGATCCGGAAGGTGTCATAGCCCAGAAACTTCATCTTCCCTTCATTCACCTTGATGGCCCGAAAGGAGGCCCCCAGGACCGACCGGTCCAGCCAGCGATACAGGAGGAGAACAATAGTGAGGATAATTACCGCAAACCAGAAAAACTGGGCGGGCTGTCGCAGGTCAAAAAACCAAGTCTCATGCATCCGGGACCTGTACCACAGACCGTCATCGCCCCGGGTGATCCACATGAGGGGTTTCTCGACCAGAAACAATCCGATGGCACAGGTAGCGGCATTGATGAGGGCAAAATAATCACCCCGAAGTCGGATGTAGGCGGGGCCCAGGAGGACGGCAATTAACAAACCGGCGACCAGGGCCAGCCCCATGGCCACGAGCGGATCATGACCGATGTGGGCCAGATAAAGCGCTGCGGCATAAGCCCCGACGCCCAGGTAGAAGGGCTGGCCGAAGGAGACCATTCCCATATATCCATAGAGGATATCGTTGCCAATCAGATAAATGGAAAAAGTTATGATTTCGACTATGAAAGTCATTTTGTTGGGGAATAGATATCTCGCCACGATGATCAGAAACACCAGAAGGAACGGACCCGGAATCCATTTCAGAAGCTTCATCATCTCGTCCCCAAACCTCCGGAGTATTTTCCCCCAAACGTTCTATCTCACAGATACCCTTCAAACTTAAGGTCTCGAATCTCCTGTTTGTCTCGAATTTCCGCGACGACCTTCCCCTCCTTCATGGCATAGACGCGGTCCGCAACCTCGGCCGTCAGCGGTAGATTTTGCTCGATGATCATCAGGGTCGTTTCCGCCCGGATCCGCTGGATGGCATCCTTCAGGTCGTTGATGACATGAGGCGCCAAGCCTTCCGTGGGCTCGTCCATCAAGACCAGGCCTGGCTTACCGAGGAGGGCCATGGCGATCAGGAGCATCTGACGCTCCCCTCCGCTCAGGTTGCCGCCCTTTCTGTCCATCAATGTCTTCAATGGGGGGAAGTGTTGGAAGACGCCATCCCAATTGTAATCTTTGGTGGCATAACTGCCGAGTTCCAGGTTCTCCCGTACGGTGAGGTCTGCAAAAACATGTTTGTCTTGCTGGATGTATTTGAGGCCGCGCAGCGCCACTTCATAGGCCCATAAGTTTCCGATGTCCTCCCCTTTGAAGGAGATCGATCCTTTGTCTTTCTTCAAGAAACCGGAGATGGTCCGAAAGAGGGTCGTCTTTCCGGCCCCGTTACGTCCTACGACGACCACGATCTCTCCCGTATCGACCTCTATGGAGACGTCGAATACCACTCTCAATTTCTGGTACGAAACGGATAGATCCTTAACGCTGAGGATCTTATGATTGCCTTTCTTCTCCATATTCTCCTGTCTCTCATTCCGAGATTTTCCAGTAGCTTCGCCGGACGTCCGGATCCCGGAGGGTTTCTTCACAGTCCCCACAACAGATGATCCGGCCTTCGTGCATCACGGCCAGCCGGTCGGCAAATTCGGTCAGCTTCGACACTTTGTGCTCGATGACCAGGATCGTCTTATCGTGGGTATATTTTCTCAACACCTTGACCACTTCATCAATCTCCTGGTCGCCCAGGCCCGAAAAGGGCTCATCAAAAACGACGACCCGGGGGTCGGAAACGAAGGCCATGGCCAGTTCCAATCTTTTCTTGCTCCCCAGGGGCAAGTTTCCCACGACTTCGTCGCAGAGGTGATCCAGCTCGAGCATCTGCATGGCCTCTTGAACCTTCCCGGCCACGGAGGGTTCCCGGAAGCTGGTGTAGAACATTCGGAAAGAAAGGGGGTTAGCTTCTTTTTTGCGGAAGAAGGAAAGACCCAAATTTTCGAAGACTGTCAGGTTATCGAAAACATGAACCAGTTGAAAGGTTCTTACGATTCCGAGGGATACTCTCTTGGCCGGCGATAGCCTGGTGATGTCCTCGCCTTCGCAAGAAATACTCCCTTCGTCGGGCATATGGTACCCGGTTACCAGGTTGACCAGGGTGGTCTTCCCGGCTCCATTGGGCCCGATAATCCCCAACGTCTCTTTGCTAAGCAGCTCCAGATCAACCTTATCGACTGCCTTGAAGTCTCCAAATTTCTTTGTGACCCCCTTAATCGTCAGAGTTGCCGGCTTCCCCATCTTAGACCTCGGCCTTCGCTTTTCCCGCCCCCTCACCCTTCCCCCATCTCCCCCACGGGGAGATGGGGGAGGGGAGGGAGGCGAACGCAAATCCCAGCGAGTACTCAGTTGCGAAAATTCACGTTACATAATCTATTGAGAATTTATTCCAACTTTGACGTGGCCCGGAGATTAGGGTACTGAGCGCGGGCAGCATCGGCC
>Ga0315282_10003653_pt1 | contig 27487 bp, 20 predicted proteins | sample YL17G07_20_MG_FD_203693 | JGI IMG/M metagenome (GOLD analysis project Ga0315282, IMG submission 203693) | Sediment microbial communities from Yellowstone Lake, YNP, Wyoming, USA - YL17G07_20 | ecosystem: Environmental > Aquatic > Freshwater > Lake > Sediment | place: USA: Wyoming | collected...
AGAACGAAATTGCGAGTCGCGCGCTTCCCGTCGGTGCCCACCATGGTTATGCTGAAGGCGGGAACCTCCCCGGACTTCAGCTCCACCCGGCCGACCGTGATGGGATAGAGGCCCTGCCGGTTGCGCTCCCGGTAGGCGGTCTCGTAGCGGTGCCGGACCCGGTTCCAGGTGAAAACCCGAATGCCGTCGAAGTCATAGGGCGAGCCGACGCGCTCGCTGGTGCCCCAGATGTACCGCGGCTTCTTCTGGCCGCCATCCCACACCTCGTCCAGGACGTGCCAGGCGGTAATGGCCTTGCCTTCGGCGTACTGGGCCACCTCGTCGGGAATGGTCATTTCCACCATGCGGGCCAGGGCCCAGCCGGCTTTGCCCGCGGCCCGCAGCAGGTACCAGTCCTCCATCGGCGGCCCGCTGGGCTGGGCCTGCCTGGCCTTCTGGCTCTTGCCCTTCTTTGCGGATGCGGGAGCCTTGGCGGCCGCGGGCGTTTTTGGCTCGGGCTTGGCGGCAACCCCGGCCTGCTGCCCGGGCTGCTCCGGCGGCGGCGAAGCGCCACCCGCCCCCGGTTTCTCCACGGCGCGATGTTGAAGCACGTCGCATTCTTCCCCCTCCTTCAACTGGAAAAAGGAGGGGGACTTGCGCGCCGGCTCCAGGTGAAGATTGAGTGGGGCGTGGGCCCGCGCCCGTCCCTGCGAGGGCATTGCGGCAGCCGAGCTCAGCAGCGATTGGGCCTGCTCGAAGGCGTCGCGGGGAATGATATTCCGCTGCTCGTCCAACCAGCCTTCCGCGCCGCTCTGTGCACGGACACGCGCCCAGCGGCGGCGCCTCTGGAGGATCTGGACGCGCTCTCCCGCCTTCAGCGTGGCCGTCGTGGTCCCGGAAGGCCCGAGGCGGTCGCGCAAGCCCACGGTCGGCGACCCGATATAGCCCTCGCCGATCGCACCCTCCCGCTCCTGGCGCTCACAAGCGGCGAGAAGGGCCAGCAACAGGAGGAGAGACACGGCGGGAATGTAGAAGCGAAGGGCAGCACCGGACTTCATCCGCCAACCATTCAGAAACATTGAACGCCGCCCGTCGCCCCCGCTTCTTATAAACGTACCGCGTTACTGGTCGCCGAAGCAAATGCCCAGAGCCTTGGCGGTGCGCACCAGGTCGCAATCGGGCGCCACAGCCTTCATGACGCCGACGGCCTCCTCCAGGGTGGTGCTCTGGATGGCGTTACCGCGCAGGCAGACCATGCGGCCGTACTGCCCGGCCGCCAGCAGCTCGACCGCGCCTACGCCGAAACGCGAGCTGAGCACCCGGTCGAAAGATGAAGGGGAGCCGCCCCGCTGGATATGCCCGAGCACCGTGACCCGCGTTTCGCGCCGGCAGGCCGAAGCCAGACATTCGGCCAGGGTGCCGGAGACAGCCCCGCCGCGCACCGCGAGGCGGCGCTCCTCGGCCACGTGCAGCAGCGGCTTGCCGTCCATTTGGCGGATGCCCTCGGCCACCACCACCAGGCTGTACTTGTGCCCCTGGCGTTCGCGCTCGCGGATGAAGGTCTGAAGGTTGGCCAGGAAAAAGGGAATCTCGGGGATCAGGATGATGTGGGCGCCGCCGGCGATGCCGGCGTGCAAGGCAATCCAGCCGGCGTCCCGCCCCATCACCTCCAGGATCATGATGCGATGATGGCTTTCGGCCGTGGTGTGCAGCTTGTCGATGGCCTCGGTGGCGGTCTCGACGGCGGTGTCGAACCCGAAGGTCTGGTCGGTGGCGGAAAGGTCGTTGTCGATGGTTTTCGGCACGCCGACGATGGGCAGCCCCTTGCGGAACAACTCCAGGGCGATTTTCAGCGATCCGTCCCCGCCGATGACCACCAGCGCCTCGATACCCATCATGCGGGCGTTCTCAATCACGCGGTCCGAGTAATCCCGGACCACCGCCTGTCCATGCTCCTCGACCTTGTAAGCGAAGGGGTTGCCGCGGTTGGTGGTGCCCAGGATGGTCCCGCCCCGAACCAGAATGCCGGCCACGTCCTTCAGCGTCAGTTCGCGGCACTTGCCGGGCCAGATGAGCCCGTCGAAGCCGTCTTCGACGCCCATCACCCGCCAGCCGTGGCCCAGGATCGCCGACTTCACAACGCCCCGGATCACCGCGTTCAAGCCCGGGCAGTCCCCGCCGCCCGTGCATATCCCGATGGTTCGCGCATCTTGGTGCATGGCCGATAGTTTCAAGTTTCGGGTTCCAAGTTGCAAGTTCAAAGTGCCGGCGGCACGACCGCGGCCGAATCTCCGGCGCTGGATCCTGAGTCTAAGGTTGGGAAGCGGTGAAAACTCTAAACTCGGAAGCTGAAACTTGAAACTACTGGTTTTAGGCGCGGGAATGATGGGCAGCGCCGCGGCGGCCGACCTGGCGCGCTCGCGGGGCGTGGAGAAAGTAGTCCTTGCCGACAGTGATCTGGAACGGGCGCGGAAGGCGGCCCGGGCAAGCAGGAAAATCGAAGCGGCGCAGGTGGACGTGAGCGACGGCGCCGCCGTTCGCCGGCTGATGTACGGCGTGGACGGCGTGCTCAGCGCCGTTCCTTATTTCTACAACCTGCCCCTCACCTGCGCCGCCATCGATGCCGGCGTCCACTTCTGCGACCTGGGCGGCAACAGCCGCCTGGTGGATCGCCAGTTCGCGCTGCGCCGCCGGGCCCAGCGCGCCCGGGTCGGCATACTGCCCGATTGCGGCCTGTCACCCGGCCTGACTTCCATTCTGGTGGCCGAGGGCGTGCGGCGCGTCGGCCAGCCCCAGGCCATCCGCATCCGGGTCGGCGGCCTGCCGCAAAACCCGCAGCCGCCGCTGAACTACAAGCTCCTCTTCTCCGTCCACGGGCTGTTGAACGAGTACCTGGAGCCGGCGCGCATCATCCGGCACGGCCGCATGGTGGCAGTTGAATCGTTGACCGGACTGGAGACCATCCGCTTCCCGGGCTTTGGCGATCTGGAAGCGTTCTACACCTCCGGCGGCGCATCCACCTTGCCGGACACATACGCCGGGCGGGTCCGGGAGCTGGACGAAAAAACCATCCGCTATCCGGGCCACGCCGAGGCCTTTCGGCTGCTGTTCGGGCTGGGATTCGGCCGGGAGCCGAACCGCGCGGTGCTGGCCGGCGCGCTTCAGGAGAAGCTGGCGTTGCCGGGCGGCGATGTGCTGCTGCTGCGGGTGGACGTGAGCGGGCGTGCCGGCCGAATTTGCTACGAGCTGATCGAGCGCGGGACCGAACGGCTGACGGCGATGATGAAAACCACGGCCTGGCCCGCTTCCATCCTGCTTCAGATGCTGGTGAATGGGACCATCGCGCAGCGGGGAGTGCTGCGGCTGGAAGAGGCCGTGCCCGGCGAGGCCTTCCTGGCGGAACTCGCGCGCCGCGGCATCCACATTACTGCGACGCACCACACGGGGGCAGACGTTGCGATGCTGGCGAAGCTGGCCTCGTGATATACCGCGACTTCCCCGGGAAATGAAACGCAGGGATCCTGCCTTTCTCTGAGTCTGCTCTGAAAATATGGAGCGCCGCCGTCCCGGCGGCCCCCGGGGCCGGCCAGAGGCCGGCGCTCCATAGCCGCTTTTCATCGTTTCAGGGTGCCCCGCAGGAGCATGAGGGCTGCCCTGAAAATTCCCGCGGCGGTATGACTATTGCCGGACCGGGAGCTTCACGGTGTTGCTGGAGACGCCGCCGATATTGAGCACCACGGCGTGCTCGCTGTCGGCCAGGTCCGTCGGCACAATCACGTTGACCTGGTAAAGGCCCACGAATCCGGGCGCCAACCCGGAGAAGGTAACCACTGCGTCGCGGCCGCCGATGGAGACCGCCGGACGGACCAGCGTGTTCGACAAGAGCAGCGAAGAAGCCGCCTTGCCGGTATCGGGCCGGTTGTCCACCGCGCCCAGTCCGGTGGCGTACAAGGAGACGGGTTCGCCCGGGCGGGCCGGCCGGTCGGAAGTCACCGGCGTGGCATCGCCGTGCAGGATGGCGCCCGCGCCGCTGCCGTCCTGGGTGCGGCTGAACAAGCCGGGATTGTAGGACGCGACGCGCACGGCCAGCGGCGCCCCCGCCAATCCGTCCACGCTCAGCGTCATGGTGGCCGTGGTTCCCGACCGGGCTTCGAACGGAATCTGCGCGTTCACCTGGCCGCTGGAACTGTAGAACAACGGCATATCGATCTTGGTGGTCTGGCCGCCGCCCGAGTCCACGCTGAGCACGGCCGTGGTGCCGCCCAGCAGCGTGGGCAGAGGAAGAGTGCCGGCGCCGGCCGCGGATACCGCCGACAGCGCCACGCCGAAAATCGAGACGATCGAGCCGGGGGCCACCCCGCTGTCGGAGCGGTAACCGGCGGCGTTGACCACGCCGTCCGGATTCACCTCGGGCATAACGTAGCTCACCCAGTAGGGGATGTTGATGCTTTTCCCGGTGGCCTGGCTGGCGATGTTGACTGAGCCCTCGGCGACGGTCTGGGTGAAACCGGTGTTGGAGAGCGTCACCAGAACCTGGGCGTTCCCGGCCGGCGCCAGCGACAGCGAAGACCTATCCAGCTCGACGATGACGCTGGGATGGGGCTGGCGGGGCACGATCCGCAGGGTCAGGAGATCGTTGGCCGCGCCGGCATTGGTGATCTTCAGCGGTTGGGAGGCCCGGTAGCTGGAGCGCGGGGCGTGGGTCGCGAAACTCAGCGACGTGGGCTGGGCCAGCAGGGTGGAGGTGAGCGCCGCCAAAACGTTCAGCCGGCCGGCGCCGGAATTCTGGGCGCTGATGGGCGCGCCATCCTCGCTCGCGGAGATGGGCACGGCGGTATTCACCAGAGCCGACTTGATCTGGTCGGTGGTGTAGTCCGGGCGAGCCTGCTTGAGCAGCGCGGCGGCCCCGGCGACCATGGGCGACGACATGCTGGTGCCGTCTTCGACGGCATAGCGCGACAGACTGTAGACATCGCCGCTGGCATACTGGTTCTGGGCCGCCGAAAGAATGAAGCGCCCCGGGGCCAGGAGGTCGGGCTTGACCGGCTGGGCGGAGCCGCCCGCCGGCCCGCGGCCACTGAACCGCGCCAGTACATCCGCGGTGGACGGCCAGGCCGATAGCGCCGGGTCAAAGCTGGCCTGCGCCCGGTGCGCCGCCAGGAAGCCGGCCAGCGCCTCGCCCTCGGCCTTGCTGATGATCATCGACGGGATCTGCGCATCGCGCGTATCCATCATCGGCGGCGTGTCATCCACGTTGTTGTAGATGATGGCGCCGACGGCGCCGGCCGCGGTGACGTTCTGAATCTTCTCCGTAAAGGTGCACAGCCCGCGCTTGATCAGCGCCAACTGGCCGTTCAGGCTCTTGGGCGCCAGAATCACGCCGGAGGGCAGGCTGGCGCTGGGCAAGCAGGCCAGGGCGCTGGGGTCCAGGGTGCTGACGTCGGCCAGCGGCGCCGGTCCGAACACCGAGCTGAAAACCGGCTGGCTGCCGGGGAAGCCGCCCATCCGGGCCAGCGCGGCCGGCACGCCGTCGGCGCTGGCCACGGTTACGGCTCCCGAAAAACGCCGCGCGTTGCTGCTGGCCCCCACAGCCAGCACCGCCGGCAAAGAGGCCGGGCTGCTGACCGTTCGGGCCGCGGGGCCGGAATTGCCCGCCGCCGCCACCACCACCACACCCACGGCATTGGCATTCTGAACGGCGCGGGCATAGGGGTCCTGCTCGGGCGGAATCGGCTCGCTGCTGCCCACGCTGAGGTTGATGACATCCATGCCGTCGCGCATGGCGGCGTCGATGGCTTCCATCACCGCAGTGGAGGAGGCCTTCCCGTTGAGTATCACCCGGTAATTGCCCAGATAGGCCTTGGGGGCCACCCCGCTGATCGATGCCGAGGGCGAAACCGACTGGACTCTGGCCCCGGCCGCAATCCCGGCCACAAACGTTCCATGCCCAACCGTGTCGGCGGCGCTGTTCCCGCCGGTGAAATCGCGGGCCACGATCACCTTGTTGTTCGTAAAGCCCGCGATCATGGCCTGCGTGTCGCCCCTCGGATAGCCGGAAAGAGCCGGAAGCCCAGAGGGCGGGAACATGGGGTGGGTCTGGTCGATGCCCGTATCGATGATGGCAATCTTGATGCCGCGGCCGGCGTTGGCCTCTCCGCCGACGGTCGGCAGCGCCCAAGCCTCCGGCGCCCGCACCAGCGGCACAGCGGCGTCCAGCAACAGCCGCATCTCCGGCGCGACCAGCGCCGCCTCCACGCCGAGCAGACTGCGCAGCGCTTCGAGTTGCTCCGGCGTGGCGCGCACCAGCAGCGTGTTCAGCACGAATTCGGTGCTGCCAACCAGGTCCGCGCCGGTGTCGCGGATGGCCGCCGCCAACCGCGCCTTGCGGGAGCGCAACACCACGGCGCGCCGCTCGCCGTCGTCCGACAACACGCGGCTCCGCCTGGCTCGCGGCTCCGGCTCCTCCCGGATTACCTGCTCCACGACGGACGGCTCCGACACTATGACGATGACGTCACGACGCTCCTGTGCCCCAGCGATGAGGGGAAACAGAGCCAGAACGCAGACCCGAATGACCCAATGGGGCATGTGTCCCCGCATTGTATCAAAAGCAGTGGCAAGTGACGAGTGACGAGTGACAAGTGAAAGCAGCAGGCAGTAGGCCTGCCTCCTGCTTACTGCCTACTGCCTACCGATGTCGCGGCGGCCGCGGCCATGGGCAGGCGCACCGTAAACACGGCGCCGCCCGAGGAGTGGTTGGCGGCGGTGATCTCTCCGCCGTGCTCCTTGATGATGCCGTAACAGATGCTCAAGCCCAGGCCGGTTCCCTTCCCCACCGGCTTGGTGGTGTAAAAAGGATCGAAGACGCGCCCGGGGTCCTTCAAACCCGACCCATCGTCACGGATCTCCACCACCACGTGCCGCCCTTCGGTACAACTGCGCACCCAGATGGTGCCCCGGCCGCCTCGCGCCTGGAGTTCATCGCCGGCGTTGTTGACGATGTTCAAGAAGACCTGCTCAAGCTGGTGCAGGTCGCCATGGACCGCCGGCAGGTTGGCGTCCAGACTGCGCTCGATGCGGATGTGGGCCGTGCGCATCCCATAGTCCCGCAGCAGCAGCGCTTCCTCGACCACCTGGTTGAGATCCACCGGCTGGCGCTGCGGCTTGCTCTGGCGCGAGAAGCTGAGCAGGTCCTGAATGATCCGCTGGGTCCTTCGCGCCTGGTGCAGCAGCTTGTCGGCATACTCGGCCGGCTGGCCCGATAATAAGGAACCCAGCAACTGGCCGTAGCCGATGATGGCTGTCAGCGGATTGTTCAACTCGTGCGCCACGCCGGAAACCAGTTGGCCGATGGCCGCCATCTTTTCGCTCTGCAGAAGCTGTCGCTGGGTGCGGCGCAGTTCGTCGTAGGCCCGGCGGGTCTGCTGGTACAGGGCGGCGTTCTCCAGCGCCGCGTTGAGTTGGCGCCCGATAGCATTCAGCAGGCTTTCCTCGGCCGCCGACAGCACCCGCTGCTGCCGCCAGCCCACGATAACGGCGCCCAAGGCGGGCTCCGCGCGCAAGGGAATGGCAAAGGCCGAGCGCAGGCCCTCGGCCTCCCGGGCGGCGCCCGCCAGGTCCGGCAGCAGCGGCAGCTCCGACAACGGCAGCACGGCCCGCCGGTCCGCCTCCAGCGCCGCCAGCAGCTCGTCGCTCAACGGAAACACCAGGGGCTGCTGCCCAAGTTCGCTGAGAAAGCCGCAGGAAGCGACGCGGCGTGCCTCCCCGGTCATGCGGTTAACCAGGTAGCCGCTCACCGTGTCGCAGCCGAACACCGGCTTCAGGTCCCGCACCACCGTGCGCATCAGCTCCTCGGCATCCAGCGAGCGGGTGAACCGCTCCGAAAGCTCGTTGACGGCCGCCAGCATAGCCGCGTGTTTCTGCAGTTGCTCCTCGGCCTGTTTTCTGGCGGTGATATCCAGCAGGAAGCCCTGCAACTGGACCACCTGCCCGCTTTCGTCGCGAATGCCGAAGCTGGTCTCCAGCCCGATCATCTCTTCGCCGTTCTTGCGGCGCAGGCGGATCTCGAACTCGCTGACATAGCCGTGCGCGTCCATCAAGCGCAGATACTGCTCGCGCCCCTGCGGGGATGCGTACAGAGAAGGAATGTGGACGGCCAGCAGCTCCTCGCGCTGGTACCCAAGCATGCGGGCGAAGGCCTGGTTGAATTCCAGAAATGTCCCGGCCCGGGTGGAAATGAAGACGCCCTCGTGCACCTTCTCGAACATGGTGCGGTACTTCTCTTCGGCGCGCTTGCGGTCGGTGATGTCCTTGATGACGTGCAGGACTTCCGGCGCTTCCTCGCGCGAGTAGCGGGAGGTGGCCACCAGGAAGTATCCCTGGAGGTTGGCGTCGAAGGTCTCTCCGTCCTGGGGCAGCTCGCAGAAGGGGCAGTCGTTCCAGGCCGAGGCGGGTGTGCAGGGCAACACCTCGCGGCAGGAGCGCTCAATGATGGCCGCCGGGCTCAGACCCAGGCGCCCGGCCAGGGCCCGGTTGACCCGCTGGATGTGGTACCGGGCGTCATGCACGAAAATGTAGTCGCCGATGGCGTCCACCGTGTTGAGCCAGTCGTGGTAGGCCCGCGACAACTGGTCCACCAGGCTGCTGTTGTCCAGCACAATCCCCAGTTGCCGGCCGGTGATGGCCAGCGCTTCCATATGCTCCGGGGAGGTCCAGCGGCGCGTGCAGTATCCCAGCACGAAAAGCCCGGTCAGCCCGGCGGCAGCCGCGCGGAAGTGCGGAATGGGGACAATGATCGCCCAACGCAGGCCGCGCTGCCGCAGCCATTGCCCGGCCTCCGGCCCCCGCTCGTATCCCATCACCGTAATGCAGGCGCTCAGGCCCACCGCGGAACGCGGCAGCATGTCCGACAGAAACGCCGCTTCGTCATCGGGCCGATGACCGGGGCGCACCACGTGCAGGCGCGCATAGGCGGCCTCAAAGACCCGCTGGAGCCCGGCGCAGAGGCGGTCCAGGGCTTGGGGGGCCAATCGCCCGCGCGGAACGCAGTCGGCGGCCAGCGCGGCCATCAAGCCGGGCGCCGCCCCCCAGCGCAGGTGCTGGCGCGCCGCATCCATGGCCAGCACCAGCATCGCAACCATGGTCAGCACGCTGCCGGCCGCCAGCCCCATCAGCAGCCCGATGCCCACGGCAGGGTAACCGGGCGGATGGACCAGGCGCAGCAGCAAGGCCACGGCCAACAACCAGGGGCCCCAGCCCACCCGCCGCCGGCCATATTCAATCACCCAGACCGCCGCGATCAGGCCCAGCAACAGGTAGCCCGCGGCGCTGGGCCACCCCCGCCACTCCGGGAACAAGGAGACAACGATCGCTTCCGCCAGCAGTGAGACGGCAGCCAGAGGCAACAGCCACACCAGCGGTGCGCGCCTGCCGACGGCGTCCCCGATCGCTCCCGCCATCACTCCCTGCGCGGCCAGCAACAAGGCCGCGGGAAGCAGGCCCTCGCTCAGCGAGTCGGACCTGGCCGCCAACAGGTGCAGGATGTAGAGGAGCCAGGCGCCGTTCCAGATCAGCAGGTAGCGCTGCCGGAAGGCGCGATAGACGAGCAACCCGATGACCAGCAGCACGCCGAGTGCGGCGATTTCGGCGGCCAGCACGGCGATGGCGGTAGCGGTCATCTCGGCGCTACTGTATCAGAGCCGCTCCCCCGCCAGAAGAGGCTGGAGACCGGAGGCTGGAGGCCCTTGCAGTCTCCGGCCTCCAGTCTCCAGCCTCCAGTCTCCAGCCCCCGGCCTTTCCTTCCTGAATGAAGCAGGCTAGAATAGCGACCGCTCAGGCAGCTTCGAGCGGAGGGCCCCATGGCCGAACCGGAAACGGTCCTGATCGTCGATGACGAGGAGCCGATTTGCGAAGTCCTTTCCTCGCTGTTGGAAACGCGCGGGTATCGGTGTTTGACTTCGCCAACCGCGGTGGCCGCGCTGCCCCTGATGGCGCAGGATCCGCAGCGCTTTCGGTTGGTCCTCTCCGACATCATCATGCCGGAGATGAACGGCCTGGCCTTCCTGGAGCGGCTCCGCGAACTGTACCCCGATCTTCCGGTCATCATGCTGTCGGCCGTGCAGGACGTACGGGTGGCCATGGATGCCATCCGCAAAGGGGCCTACGATTACCTGGTCAAGCCCTTCGACCAAGACCAGCTCTACTTTGTTGTCGGCCGCGCGCTGGAGCGCCGGCGCCTGATCGAGGACAATCGCCGCTACCAGCAACACCTGGAAGAGTCGGTGGCCGACCGCACCCGCCGCCTGCAGGAGGCGCTGGCACAACTGGAGCGCTCCTACGATTTCACTCTGGAGGCGCTGGGCAGCGCGCTGGATCTCAAAGACTCGGGAACCGAGGGCCACTCCCGGCGGGTCACCGCGTTTTCGGTGGCCATCGCGCGGGCCATGGAGCTGGACCAGGAGGCCGTCAAGACTGTGGCGCGAGGCGCCTACCTGCACGACGTCGGCAAGATCGCCGTACCCGACTCAATTCTGAACAAGGCCGGGCCGCTGAATGAGGAAGAGCGGACGGTGATGAAAACCCATTGCCGGCGTGGCTACGAGATCCTGCGGCGCATCACCTTTCTGGAAGAACCGGCGGAAATCGTGCTGTCCCACCAGGAACATTACGACGGCAGCGGCTACCCGCGCGGCCTCCAGGGCCAAGCGATTCACCTGGGGGCCCGCATATTCGCGGTGGCCGACGCCCTGGACGCTATGATTTCCGACCGGCCGTACCGGGCTGCCCTGCCGCTGGCGCACGCCCTCAAGGAGATCGGCGACATGTCCGGCACGCAGTTTGATCCCTTGGTGGTCCAAGCGGCGCTGTCATTGCCGCACGAACTGTGGGAGCAGTTCAAGGCCGCCAGCGCCAAAGGAGCCAGACTGGCGGCGGCCGGCACATCGTAAGGTCCCAGGGTCCTGTACTTAGCACTTCGATTGGGAGGAAAAAATGGGCGAATACACGCGGAGGAAGATTATGCAGGGCGGCATGCTAGCCGCCGTCACCGGCCCCCTGGCTGCGGGCGCACAACAGGGCGGGGCCTCTACGGTCCGGCCGGTGGCCATCTCCAGCGCCAACGGACTGCGCGCCGTCGAGAAGGCCATGGAGATGATCCGGGGCGGCGCCGACACGCTGGATGCGGTGATCGCCGGCGTCAACATAATCGAGGACGATCCGAACGACAGCAGCGTGGGCTACGGCGGCCTGCCCAACGAAGACGGCGTCGTGGAGCTGGATTCCAGCGTGATGCACGGGCCCACCCGGCGCGCCGGCGCGGTTGCGTCGCTGCGCAACATCAAGAACCCTTCCAAGGTCGCTAAAGTGGTCATGGAGCACACCGACCACCTGTTGCTGGTGGGCGAGGGTGCCTTGCGCTTCGCCCGCATGCAGGGCTTCAAGGAGGAGGATCTGCTGACCGACAAGTCCCGGCTCGCCTGGCTGACATGGAAGGCACGGAAGTTGGAAAATTGGGGTCCGGGCCTGGCCGCCCCGGATGGCGACCAGAAGGCGGGCATCTACGACCCTGAAGTACTGGCTTGGGCGCGCGAAGTGGCCGCCCACCCCCCCACCGGCACCATCAACTGCCTGGCCGTGAACGCGCGCGGCGATCTTTCCGGCGTCACCACCACCAGCGGCCTGGCCTGGAAGATTCCGGGGCGCGTTGGCGATTCGCCCCTGATCGGCTGCGGCCTGTTTGTCGATGGCGACGTGGGAGGCGCAGGCTCCACCGGGCGCGGCGAGGAGTGCATCAAGATCAACGGCGCGCACACTGTGGTGGAGATGATGCGCCGCGGCGCTTCCCCGCGCGAAGCCGCCCTGGAAGGGGTCCGGCGCGTGGCCGCCAACTACCGCAACAACCGCAAGAAGCTGGAGCAGATCAGCATCAACTTCTATGCCCTGAACAAGCGCGGCGAGCACGGCGCCGCCTCGCTGTGGAACACCAGCGGATCAGGCGGGAGGAAGGCGCAATACGCGGTCAACGACGGCGGCCAAAGCCGCCTGGTGGAATGCGCCTACCTGCTGGAGCGCTGACGTGGGACAGGCATCCCTGCCTGTGCGGGAGCCGGCGCCGCCGCCGCAAGGGGCCTGCCGCGGGGAACGATGGGCCAGGTAATACGGGCCCCCAGACTGTGCGCACGGGCTGGAGGCCCGGGCCGCCGGCCTACGGTGCTGTGCCGCAACTTCGGCGGAGAGCTATGACGGAGTGCTTCCCCTGCCCGTACCTGGGCGGTCTCGTTGAACTGTCAGAACAACGGGAGCGTCACATCTCCGACAGACACCCCGGCTTGCTTCCGGAACATCGCCGGTGCATCAGGGAGACGCTGGCAGACCCGGATGAGGTCCGGCGCAGCGTCCGTTTAGGCGATGCGCGCCTCTTTGCGCGCTGGTATGATGAAGTCAAAAGGGGGAAGTACGTGGTCGTAGTCGTGGTCAGCGAAGCAGGCATGGGGCGCCATTGGGTTATCACCTCGTACATGGCCCGGAAGCTGGCAGGAGGTTCGGTCGAATGGCAGAGAAGCTAACGTTCGAGTACGACCGCGAAGCGGACATCCTTTACATCAGCAAGCGTGCGCCTTATGCCGAGCAGGAATCGGAAGAGCTGGGCGACGAGGTGATCGCCCGGCTGAATCCCACAACAGGGGAAATCGAGAATCTGGAAGTCCTGTTCTTTTCCACTCGCTTGCTGCGCAGCAAGCTGTTTGAACTGCCGGTGAGCGCGGAACTTCACCGGGCCAGGAACTGATTCGCCTTTCCGGGGCCCGGACCGCCTGCCACCGTAGAATCAGAGTATGCGCAGCCAGCGCGAGGAAGAGCGGGCGCGGTTTGACCGGTTGGTGCAAGAGGCCTGGCTGGCCATTCCCGCCGGGTTTCGCAGGCGCGTGGAGAATGTCGCCATCGTCGCCGAAGACGAGCCGGGGCCCGACGATCTGCGGCGGGCCCGCTGCCCCCGCGGCTCCACCCTGCTCGGCCTCTACCACGGCATTCCCCTCACGCAGCGCACCTCGAGCTACGGCATGGTCCTGCCGGACAAGATTTCCATCTATCGCGGGCCCATCGAGCGCATGGCACGCAACGAGCGCGACCTGGCGCGCATTGTGCGCGATACGCTGTGGCATGAGCTCGGCCATTACTTCGGCATGGATGAGCGGCAGGTGCGTCAGGCCGCGCGCCGCTGGCGAAAAACCAAGTGACAGGTGAGGTACCTGCTGACTTCGCCCTAACGGATGTCCGGCTGCGCGTCGCGTGGCGCGGCCGTGCTGGGCGCTTCCCGCAGAAGGGCGGCGGCCCGCTCCGGGCTCAGCGGGCAAAAATACACTTCCTTGATGCTGTAAGACTTGACCCGCTTGGGCACCAGGGGCAGCACCTCGAAGTGCCAGTGGTAGTCGTCGTGCAGAGTCACCCACTTGGCGTCCTGAGTGAGGCGGGCGGTGGTGTTGGGAATGGTGTGCAGCACCAGGTGGAAAGCCTCGGTCAGGCGCACCAGCCGGGCCAGCGAACGCCGCAGCAGTCCCGCCGCTTCCCGCACCAGCGGCGAGCGCAGCACGTCACCTTCGTAGGAGGCGTGGTGATACCGCGGCAGCAGCCAGAATTCATACGGCACGCGCGGCGCGAACGGGCACAGCGCCAGGAAGTTCGGCGTTTGCTCGATCAGCCGCGTCTCCTGCCTCTCCTCCTGGCGCAGGATGTCGCAGAAAACGCAGCGCTCCTTCATCTGGTAGTAATCGCTACAGGCACGCAACTCGTAGACCAGGCGCCGCGGGATGAAGGTCGTGGCGGTCAGCTCCGAGTAGGTGTGGGCAATCTCTTCGCCCGCTTCGGCCCCGTAGTTCTTGAAGACGCAGATGTAGCGGAACCGGGGATCGCGCTTCAGGTCCTCGATGCGGCGGGCCCAGGTGAGCATCACCCGCTCCACCTCCTCATCGGAGGCCACCCACAGCGGGCGGTTATGGTCGGGATTCTCGATGATGATCTCGTGCGCGCCCACGGTCCGCATGCGGTCATACATGCCCACGCCGGCGCGCTGCGCGTCCCCTTCGATCCGATAGAGCGGATCCGGGTGCGCAAACACGCGCGTTCCCCAATGGGCGGAGCCCGGGTCGCCGGCCGGCATGCTGAAGATCGGCGGCGGACCGGCTTCGCCGGGCCTCGGGCAATAGGGGCACTCGGCCGGCTGCGCCGGGCCGCTTTCCAAGTCGCCCACTAATATCCAGCTTCGCGTCAGCGGGTCTTTCCGCAGTTCCATATGTCCCGCCTATTCTAATACCATGTTCCAAGTTCCAGGTCGGAATCAGGAAACCTGAAACCTGGAACTTGGAACCCACAATTATGGCGAACTGGCAATGCCTGAAGGTGAAGAAGATTTTCGACAGCCCCTGGGTGCGCCTGGAACAGCACCTGGTGCGCACGCCGGCGGGACGCGAGTTCCCCCACGTGGTGATCCATGCCGGCCCGTCGGCAATGGTGGTTCCCGTGCGCGATGACGGGCGCATCGTGATCACGCGCGAGTATCGCTACCCGACCCGGTGCTGGAATTACCAGTTGCCGGGAGGCGGAACCGACGGGGCCCGCCCCGACGTTGCCGCCCGCCGCGAATTGCGCGAGGAAACCGGCTACGTCGCGCGGCGGCTCGAGAAACTCGGACGCTTCGTTGTCTACAGCGGGCTAAGCAGCGAGTGGTGCCACGTTTTCCTGGCCACCGGCCTGCGGCTGGGGTCGCAGCAACTGGAGCACAGCGAGCAGATCACGGTGCGAGCCGTAAGCTGGCCGGAGCTGGAGAGGATGATCGCCGCCAACCGCTTCCGCGACGGCATGAGTTTGGCAGCGCTGGCCATGGCCCGCCACCGCCTGCGCGCAGTTACGGAAAACCACAAAGCCACGAAGAACACCAAGGCCACGAAGAAGTGACTCTTTGTGAGTCTTTGTGCTCTTTGTGGCTTTGTGGTAATGTTACGGTGTAAGGCGAAGAAAAGGCGAATGGACAGCAAGGCCATCGAATCGAACCTGATCCACACCGCGGTGCGCGAGCTGGAGCGGCGCGCGGCCTCCAGCGAGTGCCTCACTGCCATCCGCTACTTCCCCGCCCGCGAAGCGCGCTGGGCCGATTTTCCCGCCTGGCTGCACCCGCGGCTGGCCGACGCGCTGCGGCGACGCGGCATCGCGCGGCTGTACTCGCACCAGGCCGCGGCGCTGGAAGCCGTGCACGCCGGCCGCAACGTCGTGGTCGTCACCCCCACGGCCAGCGGCAAAACGCTCTGCTACAACCTCCCGGTGCTGAATCGGCTGCTGGAAGACCCCGGCGCCCGCGCCATCTACCTGTTCCCCACCAAGGCCCTGTCGCGCGACCAGATGGAGGAGCTGAACTCCACCATTGATGAACTGGGGCCGAAGACGGAACTGAAATCGTTCGTCTACGACGGCGACACGCCGCAGGACGCGCGCCGCGCCATCCGCGGCCGCGCCAACGTGGTCATCACCAACCCCGACATGCTGCATACCGGCATCCTGCCGCACCACACGCGCTGGGCGGCGCTGTTCGAGAACCTGCGCTACGTGGTGCTGGACGAGCTGCACACCTACCGCGGGGTGTTCGGCAGCCACGTGGCCAACGTGCTGCGACGGCTGAAGCGCATCGCCGAATTCTACGGGGCGCGGCCGCAGTTCATCTGCTCCTCGGCCACCATCGCCAACCCGGGGCCGCTGGCCTCGGCGCTGATCGAGCAGCCGGTGGAAGTGGTGGGGGAAAGCGGCGCGCCGGCGGGCGAGAAGTTCTTCCTGTTCTACAACCCGCCGGTGGTCAACCGCCAGCTCGGCATCCGCCGCTCCTACGTGAACGAAACGCGCCAGGTAGCGCTGAATTTCCTGGCCCGCGGCCTGCAGGTGATCGTTTTCGCCAACAGCCGCCTGATCACCGAAATCCTGGTCACCTATCTGAAGGATGCCTGCGAAAAGGCGCCGCACGCGCGCTTCGGCCGCGCCGGCCAGGCGGTCGAGGTGTGGAGCGATCAGGGCGCGTGGAGTCCGGAGATGGTGCGCGGCTACCGGGGCGGCTACCTGCCGGAAGAGCGGCGCGGCATCGAGCGGGCGCTGCGCGAAGGGCTGGTGCGCGCCGTGGTCACCACCAACGCCCTGGAGCTGGGCATTGATATCGGCTCGCTCGACGTCGCGCTGCTGGCCGGCTACCCGGGCACCATCGCCGCCACCTGGCAGCGCGCCGGGCGCGCCGGCCGCCGCAGCGGCACTGCGGCCGCCGTCATGATCGCCTCCAGCGCGCCCCTGGACCAGTTCATTATCCAGAACCCCGAGTACTTCTTCGGCAACTCCCCCGAGCACGGCTACGTCCAGCCCGACAACCTGGAGATCCTGATCAACCACCTGAAGTGCGCGGCCTTCGAAATGCCCTTGCGGCCCGACGACCGGTTCGGCGCCGTGAACCTGCCCGAGCTGTGCGGGTTTTTGGAAGAGACTGGCTTCCTGCACCGCTCCGGCGACGCCTGGCACTGGTCCAGTGATTCCTACCCGGCCGACGCCATCAGCCTGCGCGCCATTACCTCGGACAACTTCGTGATCGTCGATACCACCGGAGAGCCGCGGGTGATCGGCGAAGTGGATTTCACCAGCGCCCTCACCATGGTCCACGAAAAGGCCATCTACCTACACGAGGGCCGGCAGTACCACGTCGAGCGCTTCGACTACAAGGAGCGCAAGGCCTACGTAAAATCGGTGGACGTCGATTACTTCACCGATGCCATCTCCTACACCCAGGTGAAAATCCTCGAGGAGTTCAACCGCGCGGAGATCGCCGGCACGCGCATTGCGGCCGCCCGTGCCGAGGATGAGACCGGACCGGGACAGGCAGGGATGCCTGTCACCACTATCGCCGCGCGCGCCCACGGCGAGGTCCAGGTGAACACCCAGGTGGTGGGCTTCAAAAAGATCAAGTTCTACACGCTGGAGAACGTGGGCTCGGGCGAGCTGACCATGCCCGAGCAGGAAATGCACACCACTTCCTATTGGCTCTCGCTGGCGCCGGAGTTCATGGACTCGCTGCCCTTTCCGCTTTCGGAGCGGCAGGGCGGCGTGCTGGCCCTGGGCAACGCGCTGGGGGCCATGGCCAGCCTGCTGGTGATGTGCGACCGCCGCGACATCGGGCTGGCCATCGGCAATACCAGCCAGACCACATACGCCCCCAACGTGTACCTTTTCGATAACTACCCGGGCGGCATCGGGCTGAGCGAGCCGCTGTTCGAGTTGCACCACCGCCTGCTGGAACAGGCCGCCAGGATGGTGGAGCACTGCCCGTGCGACTCGGGCTGCCCGTCTTGCGTCGGTCCGGCGGGCGAAGTGGGCGGGCACGGCAAGCAGATCGCGCTGGCCATCCTGGCCGCTTTGCGAGGATGAGCTTCACCACAAAGGCACGAAGAGCACAAAGTTCACCAAGAGCGCTTCCTTCGTGTCCTTTGTGTCTTTGTGGTTAATACTGGGCTGAGATGACATCGGACCTCGACAGGCTGCGACAGAAGATCGCGCGCATCGACCGCAAGTGGCACGACGGCCCGGCCGCGGCGGCGGCCGAGGAACAGCGCCGCTGGCAGACGCGCGCCGGTCGCGACGTGGCCCTCGCGCAATCGGTGCGGGAAGCAGCGCCGGGCGGCGTGGAGCCGGATGCCGGTTCCACGTGCGGTCCCGCTGGACTCGCTCCCCAGGGAATAGAGGAGTTGGTCTCCGGCGAAATCCTGCAGTTTTCCGGCGCCACCTGCTTCTACACTTCGCGCACCTACGAGTTCCATCGGCGCCATGGCAACGCGGAGATTTCGGCGCTGGCGGAGATGAACGGGGCGCCGCTGGGGCTGAAGTCGGCACCGGCGCGCTGGGCCTTCCTGGATACCGAGACGACGGGGCTGGCCGGCGGAACGGGCACCTATTGCTTTCTGGTTGGTGTCGGCGCCGTCGAGGGCCGCGACTTCCGCGTCCGCCAGTTCCTGATGCGCGACTACGCCGAGGAGCCGGCGCTGCTGGATGCCCTGACCCAGCACCTGGCCAACTTCGACGTGCTGGTCACTTACAATGGCAAGACCTTCGACGCGCCGCTGCTGGAGACGCGGTTTCTTCTGGCGCGCCGCCGTCCCGCACACGCCCGCCTGGAGCACCTGGACCTGCTGTACAGCGCCCGCCGCCTGTTCCGCCTGCGCCTGTCCTCCTGCCGGCTGGTGGAGCTGGAATCCGCGGTGCTGGGCTTCGAGCGCGAGGGCGATCTGCCGGGCGAGATGATCCCTTACTTCTATTTCGATTACCTCCGCACCCACAACGCCCTGAAGCTGGTCCCCATCCTCCACCACAACGTCATGGACATTGTTACCCTGGCCTGCCTGACGGCGCTGGTGCTGGCCGCGGTGGGCGATCCGGAAGCGGCGCCGCTGGCGCACCCGCTGGACCTCTACAGCCTGGCCGCCTGGGTGGCCCGGGTCGGCAACCACGAGCCGGCACGCCGCCTGTACCGGCGCGCCCTGGTTGCAGGATTGCCCGAGGCCGTGGACTGGAAGGCGCGCGCCGAGCTGGCCGCTTTGTACAAGCGCGCTCGCGATTTCGAGCAGGCCGGCGCCATCTGGACCGAGCTGGCAACCGGCCCGGCGCCCTGGCGGCTGGGCGCGCTCGAGGAGCTGGCCAAGTATCACGAGCACCGTGCGCGCGACTACCCGCGTGCCCTGGAAGCCGCGCGACTGGGGCTTTCCGCCGCTGCGCTTCCCGAGGTGGCTGCCGCCTGGCAGCGCCGCGTCGCCCGCTTGGAAAGGAAGCTGGCCGGCCGCGCGCCCCGCATCTCCGGGCTGTAAAAGCGCCACAGCCGTCCAGATTGCGCTTGCCTAAACCGCGTGATGCGCGCAGAATATGCACACTCGGGGGATTGGGAATGGAACGACGGCGTAGCATGCGCATTCCGGTCGACTGGGAGTTGACCCTGCGGCACGACGACAAGGTCATCCGAGCCACCGTGCGGCAATTCAATGAGTACGGGATGCTGGTGTCTTCGCCTGAAGCTCTGGAAATCGGGCAGCGCTACCACGTCTCCTTCTCTCTGCCCGGAGAGGAAAAAGTTTTCGACGTGCGCGGCTTCGCCGTCTATTCCAACAACAGCGGCGTGGGTGTGCGCTTTGAGCTTATCCCGCCGGAAATCACCGCTGAATTCCGCCGCTTCGTCAACGCCTTCCAGCTCGGCCAGGCCCGCAGCGCAAAGGCCGGCCTGTAGCCTGTGGGCTGTTAAGCCTCCTGCCCCCTGCCTTCCGCCTTCTGCCTTCCGCCTTCTGCCTTCCGCCTTCTGAGGCCTTGGCACCTCCGCCCGTCCGCAGGCCTCCGGCGCGCCGCCAACGCTTTCGGGGTAAAATGGAGGTCGATCCTGGCTGGTCGCCTGTGCCCCTGTAGCTCAGCAGGATAGAGCAACGGTTTCCTAAACCGTGTGCCGCGTGTTCGAGTCACGCCAGGGGCACCATTTCTCCACAAACCCGGGACCTGGTGGCGTAGGCAAGAAGCAGGCCAACAGCGCGGCGGTGCGCGTCTCTCAGGAATGCCCCGCTGGCGCTGGAATCGCCCGGCGTCTTGCCCCTTGCGCCGCTGGCCGGGCAGGGTGCACACTAGGAGCGGTCCCGACAGACCTCAGGGAGCGGATTCTGGAAAACCCGGCGCAGCTACACGAAGTAAAGACCGTAGAAAGGAGGAGGTGATGGCTAAACTAACGCGGATCAGTGTGGTCGTCCTCATTCTTGTGCTATCCCCACTCGCATTATCTGCCGCCGAAAAGGAGACGCTGAACAAGCGCTACTCGGGGCGATTCCTGGTGGTGATGAAGGAGGGGCTTGCAGTCGGCATCTGCACCGTGCCCGCCGGCCAACGCCGGCCCCTGGCGCCTCCTGAGCTCCCCGTTCGAATTGCCGCGGGTCGCAGCGATTACCAGAGTCAGTCAGGGGCGACCGCGACAGCCGCTGGCTGCAGTACGCTGGACCCGGAACTGCTGGAAATAGGGGAAGTGCTTAAGGTGAAGAAAGTCTGGAGCCGTGGAGACGAATTCCACATCTCCGTGCAGAACGTGTCGCCGCATCGCCTCGAGGCAGGCCTGGACACGAATTTGGAAATAGGTTCCGCTGATTTTCGATTCAAGTTGTCCGAGCCGAAGGACCTGGATGCCTCTGCTCAGGAGATCGAAAAATGGGTCAAGCCTTTCCAATCGGCCCAAGAAGCGGCGAAGTTTGGAAGTAGCGTCTCCGGTGCTCCCGCCAAACAGTGAAACTCGGCCTGACGGCCTCTGAGGTTGAAGCTGCCATGGGGCCGCCTGTAAGCGGCGTTGACTCGGGCGACAGGGTCCTCTACAAGTACCGGGACATGACTATCGAGTTCAGGAACCGGGGAGGTCGTTGACGTTCGCTGACCTGCTGCGCCCGGCCCCGTGGCAGTCCAGGGACGCGCTGAATCACTGGCCCGCTCCTGAAGCCAGAAGACGTTGCCCCCCAATAGCGCGCGAGCGCCGGTTTCCAGAGGGCCATCCACTCAGCGACCTAACAAAGCTGACCAGAAACGTTGCCCCAACCGTGTGCCGCGTGTTCGAGTCACGCCAGGGGCACCACCCCTTTCTTGCAGCTACCGCGCTACGGGATGCGGAGCGACTCGATGGTGGGGTTGAAGCGCTCCCGGAAGGCATCGAGTTTCTCAGCGGGCATGCGGATGAAAAAAAGTGGAGACCTGAGACTTGAGACCTGAGACCTGGGACCTCGGTGTTCGGGGTGCGGCCCGCCCGTCTCCCGCCTGTGGCCTCTAACCTGCTGCATGGGGAACAACCCGCTACGGCACGGGGTCTATAGCGCCGGGAAGGAGGCGGGTCTTCATGCGATTTGTTTTTGCTCTGCTGTTGGCCTTTCTCGCCAGCGCGGCGCCGGCGCAGACCATCTCCGGCCGGGTCTATGACACGACAGGGGCGGTGATAAGCGGCGCGCAGGTGGTCCTGTTAGAGAACTTCAACAAGATCACCGAGACGAAATCTGGCGAGACCGGCGAGTTCTCGTTTAAGGACCTGAAACCAGGAAAGTACCAGGTCCAGGTGAAGCAGCCGTGGTTTCAGCTCTTCCAGCAGCTCGTCCCGCTCAAGGAGAACCAGAGCGCGCACGTCTACGCGGCTCTGAACATCGCGCGGGCCGAAAGTGAGATTTCCATCACCCAGGACCGCCGGGCTGCGCCGCCGCCGGCCGCGGTCAAAGGCTACCGCCGCGGCGGCAAGGTGGAGGGCCTGAAGCGGCTGAGCGGGCGCATGCCGAAATGGCCGGAGGCGGCTCTGAACCGTGGCGCCAGCGGCACGGTGGTGCTCCACGCTACGGTGAAAACCGATGGAACCCTGGCCGACATCATCGCCCTGGAATCGCCCGACCCCGATCTGGAAAAGGAGGCCATCGCCGCCTGCCAGACCTGGAAGTACGTGCCCATGAAGCTGAACAGCCACCCGGTCGAAAGCCACCACGTGCTCATCCTCAATTTCCGGTACGAGTGAGGCGGAATCAGCGCTGATTTGCTCTTGATTTATAGATAATGGAGCAGACTCGCGCACAACCCTGGAAAATAGCCCAACGGAGCGGAATAGATGCCGGCAGAACCGTCTCGCCGGAGGAATCGGCGACCATTCGGAGGAATGGCGGCGACAGGTGCCGTTTGAGCGATCTGTGGCATTCTCCAATAGTTGCGGTGCGATTGCAGGACCGGGCTGGACAAGCTGTCCGGGCTGCCGCAGCAGCACCGCAGAAAAACACAACAGCGCACCACCCACCCCATGCGCCCGCATCTGGTCCATTGCGCTCTGCCCCCATATCTGAGCTTGATATATCAGAGCCTGGCGTGTTTCGATAACCAGCCCACTACATCTCCCCTTGGAAGGGGACGTGCATTCTGTTGCCCCAGATAGGTGTGGAAAGAGGAGGCCGCGATGGCCACTTTGCGAACCCCGCCGATTCCGGCGGTGCCGGGTCCCCTGTTCCCGGAGATCGCCGGTGCCCCAGACAAGTTTCGTGCCTGCCTGCAGTGCGGCGTCTGCAGCGGCTCCTGCCCGATGGGCGAAGTGATGCAGTTTCCGCCGCGCAAGGCGGTCAAGCTGCTGCTGGACGGGGGCATCGACCAGGTGGTTGCGAGCAACACGCCCTGGTTGTGCGTTTCCTGCCACACCTGCTCGACGCGATGTCCCAGCGGGCTGCTGATCACCGACGGGTTGTTCCCCTCGCTGCGTGCGGCGGTGATGGCCACCGGCAAGATCCCCGATCCGGACCTGCAGAAGGCGCTGCAGAACACCTACCTATACGGCAACCCCATGGGCACGTCGCCAAAGAAGCGCGCCGACTGGGCCAAGACGGCCGGCGTCCCGGTGCCCATCATTTCGCAGTTGCGCCGCCCGGTCGAGGTGCTGTGGATCGTCGAGTGCACTCCGTCGTTCGAGGCGCGCGGGCAGCAGATCTCCCGGCTGCTGGCCCGCATCCTGACCGCGCTGGGCATCGATTTCGCCATCCTGGGCCACGAGGAGCGCTGTATCGGCGACTGTGAGTGGCTGGCCGGCGAACAGGGCCTGTTCGAGATGCTCATCGAGCGCAATATCGAGACCCTGAAGAAGTACCGGTTCCGGGAGATCTTGATGACCGACCCGCATTCCTACCGGACCCTGCTCAACGTTTACCCGAGCCTGGGCGGCAACTACCGGACCAAACACTACGTGGAGTTCCTGGCCGAGCGGCTGGCCCAGCTCAAGCCCATGCTCAAGAAGAAACTGAACGTAATGGCCACCTATCACGATTCCTGCTGCCTGGGGCGGAAGACGTCGCATTACGAGGAGCCGCGGGCGCTGCTGAAGGCGCTGCCGGGCCTGAAACTGGCGGAAATGGCACAAAACCGCGAATCGGCTTTGTGCTGCGGCGGCGGCGGAACCACCACCTACCTGGACCGCTACATCCAGGAACAGACGAAGGACCGGCTGGCGGACAGGCGCGTCCAGCAGGCGGCGGCCACCGGCGCCCAGATCCTGGCGACCGCCTGTCCCTTCGAGCCCGCCCGCTTCGAAGACGCCGTCAAGCTGACCGGGCACGAAGGCAAGCTGGCGGTGCGCGACATTATCGAGTTGCTGGCCGAATCAATGGAATTGGTATAAGGGTCCAAAGTCCAAGGTCCAAGGTCCAAAGTCCAAGGGTCCAAGGCTGATCGACCCTTGGACCCCGAAGAGAGAGCCGCCAATGAAGATCGCCGTTTTGATCAAGCAGGTGCCCGACCTCGTGGAAGGGCTGGAGATTGACGCCGGCGGGAAAGCCCTGGATCGGGATTCGCTGCGCTACATCATCAGCGAGGCCGATGACCACGCGCTGGAACAGGCTTTGCTCATTCGGGAGCGCACCGGCGCCAGCGTTGATGTGTTCACCCTGGACGTGGGCGAGGCGCGGGACAGCCTGACTACGGCGTTGGCCAAGGGCGCCGAGCGCGTGACGCTGGTCGCCGCCGGCCTGGAGGCGGCCCCCGGCAGCCATGCGCTGGCGGAACTGTTCGCAGCCGTGCTGCGCCCGCAGAACTTCGACCTGATTGTAACCGGCGTCCGCGCCATTGACGACCTTGACGGCTCGCTGGGCGGGCTGCTGGCCGGCCTGCTCGAGCTTCCCTATGTGGGGCTGATCCGCAAGGTGGAGACCGGGCCCGGCGGCGAGACGGCTATCGTCCAGAAGGAGTTTCCCGGCGGCTTTGTCACCGAGCTGGAAGTGAAGCTGCCGGCGGTGCTCGGCATTCAATCGGCGGAACAGCCGCCCCGCTACGTTCCGGTGAGCCGGCTGCGGCAGGTGATGAAAACCGCCAAGATTGGCGAGCAAGCCGTGGAGCCGCCGCAAGCGCCACCCATCGCCGTCGAGCGGCTGTTTAAACCCGAGGAAGGCGCCGGCGCCTCGATGCTGGAAGGAACGCCGGAGGAACTGGCCAAGCAGATCGCCGGGCTGCTGGCCGAACGGCATCTGTTGAAGTGAGGTCGTCCAACGTTCAGCGTCCAACGTCGAGATGCAAGCGACCTTGGACTTTGGACCTTGGACGCCCTTAGAGGAATGAGCTATGACCAACGACGTAATGGTTATCGGCGAGCACTTCCAGGGGGCTCTGAGCCAGATCACGCTCGAGCTGCTCGGCAAGGCCCGCGAGTTGGCCGGGCCACTGGGCGGAAAAGTGGAAGTGGTGCTTCTGGGCCACGCTGTTGAGCCGCTGACCGCGCAGCTTGGCGCGGCCGACCGGCTGAGCATCGCCGACCACCCGCTATTGGAGCACTTCGTTCCCGAGACTTACGAAGCAGTGATTGCCCAGCGCATCAAGCAGGCCGGCCCGCGCCTGGTGTTGCTGGGCAGCACCTCGGTGGGGCTGGACCTGATCGGGCCGCTGTCGGTGCGGGCCGCCGTTCCCTGCTTCGACAACTGCACATCGCTCCAGGTGCGCGAGGGCCGCGTGGTGGCCATCAGCCAGTTGTACGGAGGCAAGATTTTTGCCGAGTACGCGGTCCCCGAAACCACCGCGTTGGTGGCGGTGGTGCCGGGAAGCTTTCCGGCGGAACCGGGCAAAGCGGCCGGCGCGCCGGAGGTGCTCCGGCTGGCGGCGCCGCCTGCCCCGCGCACCACGTTCCGAAGGTTGATCGAGCCGCCCCCCGGCGACGTGGACGTCTCCAAGGTTCCCCTGCTGGTTGCCGTCGGACGCGGCATCCAGAACGCCGACAACATTCCGCTGGCCCAGGAGCTGGCCGAAACATTGGGCGGCGCCGTTTGCGCCTCCCGGCCGGTCATCGACCAGGGCTGGCTGCCGCTGACCCGGCAGGTCGGCAAGTCGGGGGTAACGGTGAAGCCCAAGCTCTACCTGGCGCTGGGGATTAGCGGTGCGCCGGAGCACGTTGAGGGCATGAAGCAGTCGGAGCTGATCATCGCCGTCAACACCGACGCCAATGCGCCCATTTTCGGCCTGGCCCATTACGGGGCGGTGGCCGATGCCGTGGAAATCATACCTCTGCTGACGGAGCAGATTCGGGCGGCCTCGGGCTGAAACAACAAGCTGATAGCTGAGAGAGGCAGGCTTTACGACCATGATGCCAACGCTGATCAGATTCGGTCCGGTGCCGGGCTGGGCCATCCTGTGGGTGGCGTTTCTGGCGGCGGTCGCGATTTTCGCCTGGCGCGTGACCACGCTGATTCGCCTGCTGCTGCTGGGCCGCTACGAAAACCGCTTCGACCGCATCCCGCAACGCATTTGGCGCGTGGTGGTCTACATCCTGGGGCAGCGCCGCATGCTGGAAGAGCCGCTGATCGGCATCCCGCACCTGCTCATCTTTTACGGCTTCGTGGTTTTCCTGCTGTCCACCAACAGCATGCTGCTGTCGGGCCTGTTCCCCTCCCTGCACCTGCCGACAGTGGATGACAACCGCTTTCTGGCGCCGGTCGTGGATGTGTTTGGCGTGTTGGTGCTGGCCGGCCTGGCGGTCTCTTCCTTCCGGCGGTTCATTCTTCGGCCCGCCGGGCTGCAGCGCACCATAGACGCGACGGTGGTGAACTCGCTGATCGCCTCGCTGATGGTCACCTTCGTGCTGGCCGAAGCGTTTCGCAGTGTAGCGGCGGGCGCCGCCCTGAAGGGCGCCTCTACACAGGAAACCGTCTGGGTGCCGTTTGGCAACTGGCTGGCCGGCGTTTTCAGCGGCCACCCGGCGCTGGTGACACACGCCATCGGGCTTTACTACTTTTGCTGGTGGGTGCACATTCTGACGGTCCTGGGCTTCCTGGTGTATCTGCCGTACTCGAAGCACCTGCACCTGCTGGCCGCGCCCTTCAGCGTGTTCTTCAGCCGCCTGGAGCACCCGGGCATGCTGCGTCCGGGCGTTCTGCTGGAGGGAGGCATGGGCGCCGGCCGGCTGACGGAGCTGACTTGGCGGCAATTGCTGGCCGCTTTCGCCTGCGCCGAGTGCGGCCGCTGCGAGCGCGCCTGCCCCAGCTTCCAGGTTGGCGAACCCTGCTCGCCCCGGCAGTTGGTCCACAACCTGAAGATGCAACTGTTCCAATGCGGCAAAGTGATGATGAGCGGGGTGCCGGCCAGCAAGCTGGACAAGGAGACATGCCTGCTGGAGGGCCTGATCCCGCGCGACGAACTCTGGACGTGCACCACGTGCCGCGCCTGCGCTAACCGCTGCCCGGTGTTCAACGAGCACCTGTCGATCACCATCGACCTGCGCCGCCGCCTGGTGGAGCGCGGCGAACTGGACAAGCGGCTGGAAGAAGCGCTGCGCAACCTGGGGCGCTACGGCAACTCCTTCGGCCAGTCGGAACGCAAGCGCGCCATCTGGACCCAGGGCCTGGATTTCAAGCCCAAGGACGCCCGCAAGCAGCCCGTGCAGTGGCTGTGGTACATGGGCGAGTACCACTGCTACCACCCGACGCTGCAGCCCGTCACCCGCTCGCTGGCGCGCATCCTGCAGGCCGCCGAAATCGACTACGGCATCCTGTACGAGGCGGAGCGCAACTCCGGCAACGACACGCGGCGGGTAGGCGAGGAAGGGCTGTTCGAACTGTTGCGGGAACGCAACACGGCCGTGCTGCGCGCGGCCGACTTCAAAGACCTGTTCACGATGGACCCGCACGTTTACAACACGCTGAAGAACGAATACCCGGACCTAAACGGCGGCCGCCATCGCATCCTGCATTACACCGAGCTGCTGGCCGGCATGTTCCAGGAGGGCCGGCTGAAGCCGGCGCGGCGCCTCTCCTACGGCGTCACCTATCACGACCCGTGCTACCTGGGCCGGTACAACGGCGTGTACGAGCCGCCCCGCGCCGTGCTGAAGGCGCTGGGACTGAAGGTGAAGGAGATGCCGCGGTCGCGCAGCTTCAGCTTCTGTTGCGGGGGCGGCGGCGGACGGGTGTGGATGGAAGAAACCGGCGAGGCCCACTCCCGGCCCAGCGAGAGCCGTGTGCGTGAAGCCGCCGCACTCGACGGCGTCCAGGTTCTGGTGGTCGCCTGCCCCAAGGACCACGTGATGTTCAGCGACGCCATCAAGACCGCCGGCCTGGAAGGCAAGCTGGCCGTCAAGGACCTGACCGAGCTGGTCGCGGAGGCAATCTAGGTGGCAGGTCACGGGTGGCGGGTGGCAGAGGGGCTCCCTGCAACCTGCCGCCTCAGGAGAGAAACGGCATGAATGGCAACGGTAAGGGCAGCGTTAGAATCGGGGTTTACGTCTGCCACTGCGGCACCAACATCGCCGGCAAGGTGGATGTGATTCGACTGGCGGAAACGGCCGGGAAACTGCCCGGCGTGGTGGTTTCGCGCGAGTACAAGTACGCCTGCTCGGATCCCGGCCAGGACCTGATCGTCCAGGACGTGCGCAAGTACGGGCTCAACCGGGTGGTGGTGGCTTCCTGCTCGCCGCACCTGCACGAGCTTACCTTCCGCAACACGGTGGCCA
>Ga0315282_10003654_pt1 | contig 27485 bp, 25 predicted proteins | sample YL17G07_20_MG_FD_203693 | JGI IMG/M metagenome (GOLD analysis project Ga0315282, IMG submission 203693) | Sediment microbial communities from Yellowstone Lake, YNP, Wyoming, USA - YL17G07_20 | ecosystem: Environmental > Aquatic > Freshwater > Lake > Sediment | place: USA: Wyoming | collected...
ATATATCGCTCTCATCACGGCCCGGAAGTTCGAGGAGGCCCTGGCATTGGTCAGGGAAAGAAATCCGTTTCCGGGCATTACCGGTCGAATCTGTACCCATCCATGTGAATCCGTCTGCCGTAGGAAAGATGTGGAACGGGCTGTGGCCATCGATGGGCTGAAGAGGTTTGTCTCAGACTTTGAGAAAGAGGACAAGACAGATCTCACCGTTCCCGAAGACAATGGGAAGAGAGTGGCAATCATAGGCTCAGGACCCGCAGGCCTGCTCGCTGCCTTTGACCTCAGAAAGATGGGTTATGGCGTCACCGTCTTTGAAGCTCTTCCTGTGGCAGGAGGGATGCTCGCGGTGGGCATCCCTGAATACCGCCTTCCCCGATCGATTCTGAACAAGGAGATCAATTACCTGCTTCACATGGGAGTGGAGTTGAAGCTCAATACTCCCATCGGCAAAGACCTCACACTCCAAGATGTCAAAACCAAAGGTTATGATGCGATCTTCATCGCCACGGGGGCCCATCAAAGCAGGAAACTTGGATTACAGGGAGAAGAAAATAAGGGGGTCTTCCATGCTGTCGATTTTCTGAGGAAGGTGGCCCTGGGGGAACCGGTGAAGGTGGGAGAAAAAGTGGTCGTCGTTGGAGGAGGCAATGCAGCTATCGATGCAGCTCGAACTGCATTCCGCCTCGGTTCTCGCGAGGTCACCATCGCCTACCGCCGTACAAGGGATGAGATGCCCGCCCAGGAAGAGGAGATCGAAGAGGCGGAGCACGAAGGAATCAACATTGAATACCTCACGGCCCCAACGAGACTCTTGATTGAAGGCGGAAAGATCCAGGGAATGGAATGCATCCGGATGGAACTGGGAGACCTGGATGAATCCGGCCGACCGAGACCGGTTCCAATTCCTGGATCGGAATTCAGAATCGAGGCTGACACGGTCATTCCAGCGATCAGTCAATCCCCTGATCTCTCCTTTCTCGACGGATTGGGCGGGCTCAAGACTTCTCGCTGGGGAGGAATTGAAGCCGACCCGGTGACCCTTGAAACGAACATCAAAGGGATTTTTACCGGCGGCGATGTGGTGACCGGCCCTCAAACCTACATCGATGCCATGGCCGCAGGAAGGAAAGCAGCCATCTCCATCGACCGGTACCTGAAGGGGGAAGACCTGAGGGTCGATCGGGAAGGTGAAGGGCCCCAGAAAGAGTACATTCAGATCGATGTGGATGGAGTCGAATATCGAGCCAGAGCACCCATGATGGCTCTTCCCCCCGGAAGGAGAAGGAGTTTTGATGAGACCAACCTGGGATTGAGGGAGGAGGATGTCATCCGGGAGGCAGAGCGCTGCCTCCAGTGCGGAGGCTGTTCAGAATGTCTCGAGTGCCTGAAGGTCTGTGAGGCAAAGGCCATCGACCACCGGATGAATGACGAAGACATGGAAATCGAGGTTGGTTCGATCATCCTCTCTCCCGGGTTCGACGAGTTTGAACCTTCTTTAAAGTCGGAATACGGCTACGGCCGATTCCCCAATGTGGTCTCGAGTATCGAATTCGAGCGATTCCTCTCCGCCTCAGGACCTTTCAAAGGACAAGTCCTGAGACCCTCGGATAAGGGACATCCAAAAAGAATAGCCTGGATCCAATGTGTGGGCTCAAGAGATCCTCATATTGGAAAAGGCTACTGTTCCTCAGTCTGCTGTATGTATGCGACCAAAGAGGCGGTCATCGCCAAAGAGCATGCCCACGAGATGGAGGCCACCATCTTCTTCATGGACATAAGGGCCTATGGCAAAGACTTCGACAAGTACATCGAGAGGGCGAAAAAAGATTACGGGGTTCGCTACATCCGATCCCGCGTCTCTCATGTCAAAGAAAATCCGATCACCAAAAATCTGACCATCCATTATGAGACCGAAGAGGGAGAGATGGTCTCCGAGGAGTTTGACCTCGTCGTCCTCTCGGTTGGTCTCGAACCCATCAAGAACCATCAAGAGGTTGCAGAAATATTTGGCATCGATCTCAATGCCTACGGATTTGCAAAGACCTCGGTCTTCGAGCCTCTCCAGACTTCAAGACCGGGAATATTTGTTAGCGGTGCCTTCTCCGGTCCCAAAGATGTCCCTGAGACCGTGGCACAGGCGAGTGCCGCTGCTGCGGAAGCCTCCTCGTTCCTCTCTCCTGCAAGGGGAACGCTGGTCACCGAAAAGGAATACGTTCTGGAAAAGAACGTGAATTATGAGGGGCCTCGTGTTGGGGTCTTTGTCTGCCATTGCGGGATCAATATCGGGGGAGTGGTGAATGTCCCTGCAGTGGCCGAATATGCCCGGACACTGCCTGGCGTCGTCCATGTGGAGGATAACCTTTACACCTGTTCTCAGGATACCCAGGAACTAATGAAGAAAAAGATCGAAGAACATCGGTTGAACCGCGTCATCGTCGCCTCCTGTACGCCCCGAACCCATGAACCCCTCTTCCAGGATACGATTCGTCAGGCAGGTCTCAATCGCTATCTCTTCGAAATGGCCAATATTCGGGATCAATGCTCCTGGGTTCATATGCAACAACCCAAGGAAGCCACAGAGAAGGCCATGGATTTGGTCCGGATGGCAGTGGCTAAAGCCATCCTCCTCGATCCTCTTCCCACGCAGATGGTCGAGATGAACCAAAAGGCCTTGGTGATCGGCGGAGGCCTCGCCGGGATGACTGCTGCGAAAAAGATCTCCCAGGCCGGCTATGAAGTCTATTTGATTGAAAAGGAATCTCAACTGGGTGGAAAAGCCAGGAATATTCATTACACCCTCGACGGAGAGGATGTCCAATCCCATTTAGAGCATCTCATCAAAGGAGTAGAGAAAGATCCGCGAATCCATCTCATGGCAAAAACGACCATTGAAAAGATCGATGGATTCGTAGGGAATTTTAAAACCCAGATTCGAAATGGAAATGGATTCAAGGAGCTGGCCCATGGAGTGATCGTCGTGGCCACCGGGGCAGAGGAATATCGGCCCAAAGAGTATCTTTACGGCAAGGATGCTCGAATCATTACCCAGAAGGAATTAGAAGAAAAAATTACCCTTACTCCCGGCGCCTTGAAGGCATTCAAGAATGTGGTCATGATCCAATGTATTGGATCGAGGAATGGCGATCGACCCTATTGCAGTCGGATCTGCTGTTCTGAAGCGATCAAAAATGCACTAAAACTGAAGGCTCTAGCTCCCGAAACGAACGTCTATATCCTTTATCGCGATATTCGCACCTATGGGTTCAAAGAGGACTATTATGAGAAGGCCAGGGAGGAAGGGGTCCTCTTCATCCGCTACGAACCGGAGAGAGAACCCCGGCTGGAGATAGAGGGGGACGGTCTAGGAGTGGCTGTCTACGAGTCCATCCTTCGAGACGATTTGCTCATCCGTACCGATCTTCTGGTCCTGAGTCCTGGAATCGTTCCCAACTATGAAAATGAGACCCTTTCAAAGATGTTGAAAGTCCCTCTCAACGAAGACGGTTTCTTCCTTGAAGCTCATATGAAACTGAGGCCCGTCGATTTTGCCACCGAGGGAATCTTCCTCGCCGGGTTAGCTCACAGTCCGAAGTCGATCGATGAGAGCATTTCGCAGGCCAATGCGGCAGTATCCCGTGCCCTGACTTATCTTTCAAAAACACATCTCGAAACAATCGGTACCGTCTCCGAAGTGAATGAGAAAACGTGCGTTGGATGTGGACTGTGCGAAACGATTTGTCCTTATAAGGCCATTGAGATCTTAACGAAAAGGACAATTGTTGGTGAGAAACTGGTCTCCCAGGTTAACAAAACCCTGTGCAAAGGATGCGGTGCCTGCGTTGCCTCCTGCCGATCTGGCTCCATCGACCTGAAAGGATTCACAACGGAGGAGATCGTGGCCCAGATTAGCCAACTGGCCGCTGGATGAATCAATACATTTTCACTCTCCCCCTCTTTAGTAAAGAGGGGTGAGGGGAGATTATTCCGTACTTTGTAATCCCCCTTGAATCCCCCTTTAGAAAAGGGGGAGTGAATAGAGGTGGGAGGTTTTAGAAGGTTGAATGTAGGGTTCGCTCACCGAGCGAACCGATTATTCGGGCTGTTCTGGGAACAGCCCCTACAGTGAAACAATAGGATGGAAACGAACTGGGAACCCAAAATCTTAGCCTTTCTCTGCAACTGGTGTTCCTATGCAGGAGCGGACCTCGCTGGAACATCAAGAATTCAGTATTCGCCGAATATCCGCGTAATCCGGGTCCCCTGCTCCGGCAGGATCAATCCTCTTTTCATTCTGAAAGCCTTGCAGAGCGGGATCGACGGGGTCCTGGTCTCCGGATGCCACCCGGGGGATTGTCATTACATTAGCGGCAACTATATCGGAAGAAGGAAGTCGACCACTCTCAAAAGATTCGTCGAATTCCTCGGCATCGAGGAAGGTCGGGTCCAGTTCTCCTGGGTCTCTGCGGCAGAAGGAGGAAAATTCTCTCAGGTTGTGGATGGGGTCACCCAGGACATTAAGAAGTTGGGACCGATCAAAAGATTCGTGAAGAAACAGAATTAATCCCCCCTCGCCCCCCTTTAGAAAAGGGGGGTTGGGGGGGATTTGAAAGCCAGGGATATGATCGAACAAAAAATTAGAGAAATAGCTAAAGACCTTCTTTCAAAAAAGACCGTCGATCTTGTCATCGGGTTCGGGGAAGGGACTTTGCCCCTTCGTGTGACACCCAGATTCATTCGAAGCCCCGAAAAAGTTGATCGTTTGATTTGGAATTCCTTCTGTGAAAACAATCTGGCCACCTACGTTCACAAATTCAGTCGATTCAAGCTGGGCCTTGTCGTGAAGGGATGTGACGCCCGTTCGGTCATCGCCCTTTCGCTGGAAAAAAGATTTCAGCCCGGTCAGATCTTTATGATCGGAGTCCCTTGTCAGAGGATGGTGGATCGGAGAAAAGTGAGTCGAGCCGTGAAAGGAGACATTCTTCAGGCCCGCGAGGAAGGCGATCTCCTTTACGTAAAAGGGGATGGGTTCGAGGTCTCCCTAAAGCGGAATGACTTCCTCTATTCGTCCTGCCAGGCCTGTACCCATCGAAACCCAACCCGTGCCGATGTCATGGTAGGAGATCCCGTGGAAGAATTGCCACTTAAGGAACCCTACCATGAGGCTAAGGAATTTGAAAAGATGTCACCTGAAGAGAGGTGGAAATTTTTCGAAAAGGAGACGAGCCGTTGCATTCGATGTTATGCCTGCCGGGAAGCCTGTCCCATGTGTTACTGTTCGGAGTGTTTTGTTGACAGTTCGAATCCCAAATGGATTGAGAAGAGTTTCTCTCCTTCCGATCTTCAATTCTATCACATCGTCAGGGCCTATCATCAGACCGGAAGGTGTTCGGGGTGTGGGGCCTGTGAACGGGCTTGCCCTATGGAGATTCGGCTCGGCTACCTCACCCAGAAGTTAAACCAGGATGTAAAGGAACTTTTTAAGTTTGAGACCGGAATTGGTTCGGAGGCCCCCCCTCCCCTCTCTACATTTGAAATCGCTGATAAACAGGATTTCATTAAATGAAGCTAAGACTGGATAAAAAAGATTTCAGGTCCTTTTTACAAAATTTGATCGAAACCTACGATCTCTTTGCCCCTGTCCAATTGGCGGAAGGAGTTTCGGTTTATCGTAAGATTGATCAACCCGAGGAAGTCGACTTGACACACCCGAATCCCCAAAAACCTGCAAAGGATCTCTTTTTCCCTCAGTCTGAAGGGATGCTTCGCTATGAGAAGGTCGGGAAACAGAGCCAGATGACCTCCGTGGACGAGGTAAAGAGGGAGCGGGTCCTTTTCGGAGCAAGACCCTGCGATATCGAGGCCATCTCCATCATCGAAAAAGTTTTTGTGGGGAAAGAATACACGGATGTCTATTTTCTTGAGAAGAGAAAAAAGACCACGATCATTGGCCTCGGCTGTAACCACCCCCTCTCCACCTGCTTTTGTTCCTCGACAGGGGGGGGTCCTTTCCTGAGAGCCGGATCGGATCTTTTCTTCGTTGATCTCGGTGAAGCTTACTTCGTTGAGTTGCTGACTGAAAAGGGGATGGCCTTTCAGAAGAATCCATTCCTGAAAGAAGCTAATCCGAAAGATTTAACCTTAGTGAAAGAACTTGAAAACAAGGCCTTTGAAAAGGTCGATTTCTCCATTCCGATCGATGGCATAGAAAAAAGGCTGGACCTCATGACTGAGAGCTCCTTTTGGGACCGGGTTCACGAGGGATGTATCGGTTGCCGGGTGTGCACTTATCTCTGCCCGACCTGCCATTGTTTCGACATCGTGGACGAAGGTGATTCCCAAAAAGGTCAACGGGTGAGAAATTGGGATTCCTGTTTTTCTCCTCTTTATACGCTGGAGACTTCAGGACATAATCCAAGACCCACCGGTCAAGAACGAACACGGCAGAGGTTCATGCACAAGTTTAACTATTTCCCGAAGACCTTTGATCAAGTGGCCTGTGTCGGATGTGGGCGATGCATTCTCTATTGCCCCATCCATTTCGATATCCGGAAAGCGATCCTTTGGACCTCTTCGAAGAGACCCAAAGCATTCTGAGGGGAAATGACCGAACGAGAGATGAAGAACCCATATCTTCCCATTCCAATGGTTGTCCAGAAGGCCAACGTTGAGACAACCGATCGCATGCTCCGGACCCTTGAACTAGGTTTTCTGAAGAAGGAGGATGCAAAAAGCTTCCGCTTCGTGCCTGGCCAATTCTGCGAACTCTCCATCCTCGGGAAAGGAGAGGCACCCTTTGGGATTGCTTCCTCTCCTACAGAGAATGGCTCTTTAAGATTTACCATCAATAAAGCGGGGCTTGTGACGACGGCCCTTCACCACATCGAAGAAGGTTCGGAGATTGGAATCCGGGGCCCTCTGGGGAACGGATATCCGATCGAACTTCTCGAGGGGAAAAATCTTCTGGTGATTGGCGGAGGATTTGCTTTCACGACCTTACGATCGTTGGTCGCCTATCTCCTCCACCCAGAAAACCGGGCGAAGGTGAAGGGGATCACCGTTATTTATGGAGCCCGGACGCCGGGCCTTCTTCTTTATAAAGAAGAGTTGGCCGTATGGCAGAAGAGAAGTGATTTGAAGCTTGTGGTCACCGTAGATTGGGGAGATAAGGATTGGAATGGGAAAGTGGGTCTCGTCCCCAATGTTCTGGAGGAGGTGGCTCCTTCTTCAGAGGACACGTATGCGGTCATTTGCGGCCCTCCTATCATGATCAAATTTACCTTTCCCAAATTGATGGCCCTTCGATTCCCTTATGAGCGCATCTTCACCTCTCTGGAGAGGAGGATGAAATGCGGCATTGGGAAATGCGGCCGGTGCAATATCGGCCACCTCTATGTGTGCAAAGACGGCCCTGTTTTCAGCTATGCACAGTTGGAAAAGTTACCCAAAGACTATTAACCCCCACCCCGCCCCGCCCCCCTTGAGGGGGAGGGTAAGGGAGGGGGTAGGAGAGAGGAGTGACCATGGACTGTATCAAAGATCTGATTCAAATCGTAGGCGAGAAGAATGTGAAGACCGATCTGATCGAAAGACTCTGCTACTCCAGGGATCTATCGGTCCATGAGGCTGTTCCTGATGTTGTTGCATTTGCCAGGAACGCTGAAGAGATTTCCAAGATTATGGCAGTGGCCAATAGAGAAAAAATCCCTGTGACCCCAAGGGGATCGGGGACGAGTTCTGTGGGTGGTGCTTTGGCGGCGAAAGGTGGTATTTTGCTCGATTTGAGCAGAATGAACAATATTTTGGAGATCGATAAGTCGAATGGGTACGTGGTGGTCGAACCTGGTGTCGTGTGCAACAATCTGAATACGGCCTTAGCGCCTTCTCACTTCTTCCCCCCGGATCCGGCGAGTTCTGCTCTCGCATCTCTTGGAGGAATGGTCTCCACCAATGCCAGCGGAAACCGGGCTCTAAAGTATGGAACAACGAAGCATTATGTCTTAGGGCTGGAGGTTGTGTTAGCGAACGGGAAAATTATTAAAACAGGTTCGGTCTTGGGCAAAACTTCTGCGGGTTATGACCTCACTCACCTATTTACTAACGCGGAAGGAACTCTGGGTATCATTACAAAGGTCATTTTAAAGATTCTTCCCATACCTGAGTATATTGCCTTTGCCGAGGCCCGTTTTTCTTCTACCCTGGATGCAGGTAAAGCAGCAACTGAGATTTTGACCTCGGGGATTGCCCTCTCATCCTGTGAAATATTGGATAAAGTGACCATCGATGTGGTGAACAAGGCCATGGGACTCGATATCCCGGACAATGTAGGTTGTCTCCTGTTTATTGAAATCGATGGTAACAAAAAGGCTGTTCAAGAAAATATCGAGAAGATAAACAAGATCTGTCAGGCCAATCAAGGGATTGAAACCAAATGGGATGATGACCCAGCCAGGCGCCTCAAGATGTGGGCGGCTCGACAGGGAATCATTGCCTCCCTATCGAAAGTGAAGAGAGGATCAAGGATGCAGTCTGTTGTAGACGATCCGGGGATACCCATTACAAAAATCCCAGAGGCCATCAACGAGATCCAAAAAATTGCAGAAAAGCACAATATTCCTATCTGCACCTTCGGTCATATCGGCGATGGGAATCTTCATCCCGTAATGATGTCTGATCCCAGGAACAAACAGCAATGGGATACCATTCGGAAAGTATCAGAAGATTTAATTGCACTTACATTGCGGTTAAAGGGGACGCTCACTGCAGAACATGGGACAGGAATGGCCAAATCCTCTTATATCAAGAAGGAATTGGGAGAAACCCTGGAGGTGATGAAGCAGATTAAGAAAGCATTAGACCCGAATAATATTCTCAACCCAGGAAAGATGGGATTTGATGATTCCATAAAGGACATGTATGAACATTTTGCCTTTCAACCACTGGTGAGTAGCCCTCATACACTCAAAAGCTTTGGAGAGAGTCTGGATAATGAGATCATGGCTTGCATCATGTGCGGATTCTGCCGGAACGGTTGCCCCATCTATAGGGAGACTTCACTGGAATCTACCAACGCACGGGGTCGAGTGATTTTAGCCTACCATCTTCTTACCGGACGATTGGAACCCTCTCAGGCATTGGCCGAGAAATTCTACCAATGTACCACATGTCTCAATTGCAAGGCTGTTTGTCCTGCGGGTATCATGGTCTCTGACATCGTGGTGGCAGGCCGCCAACGACTGGTCGAGGCTGGATTCCTCCCCGGGGTTGACAAAACCTTGATAGAGAACATGAAAACCACTGGAAATCCATTTGGAGAGCCGAGGGAGAAGCGAACGGATGTTTTTCCCTCAACGTTTAAACCCCAGAAGGGGCCTGTGGATGCTCTCCTCTTCGCTGGATGCGTGACTTCCTACCAGGATATTAACATCATCCCCAACATCATGAAGATCCTTGATAAAGCAGGGGTCTCCTATACCGCTCTAGGCAAGGATGAAAATTGCTGCGGATACATTTCTTACCTGGTGGGCACAAAGGAGTTTCAAGAGGTTGCGGAAAAGAATGTGGAGGCTTTCGCAAAAATAAAGCCCAAGCAAATCCTGACCACCTGTGCGGGGTGTTATAAAACCTTTAAAGAACTTTACCCCAAATATGTCCCCTTTAACACAGGGGTGGTTCATGCCATCGAATACCTCGACCGACTCATCGGAGAAAAGAAGATCCAATTCAAGAATGGAAATCCGATGAAGGTGGCTTATCACGATCCCTGCGATCTGGGTCGCCATCTCAACATCTTTGAACCACCCAGAGAGTTACTCAAGAAGATCCCCGGAGTGACCCTGGTGGAGTTTAAGAACAACCGGCTTCTGGCCAAATGCTGCGGAGGTGGCGGAGGGTTGAAGGCTTTTGATACGGATCTTTCGGGAGAGATTGCGTACAAGCGGATTCTGGAGGCTTTGGAGGTAGGGGCTGAGGTCGTAGTGTCGGCCTGCCCATCGTGTAAATCGAACCTACAGGTCGCTGCGGCAAGGCTTCGAAAAGAGAAGAAGAGCCGTATTAAGGTGATGGATATTACCGAACTGGTAGCAGAAGCCCTGGCCTAACCGACAAAGCGCTAAGCGCATGGCGCATAGCGAATATCTTCTATATCCTTAATTGATGAATTCCTGAAAAGTTGTCATTCCCGTGAAAACGGGAATCCAGAGGAATTCTAAATATCCAAAAAGACTGGATTCCTGCTGGAGTTTACCCCGTACTTGATACGGGGCAGGAATGACAGAAAGTGGCCTTTTCAGACTTTTTACCAGTCCATCTTAATTGAATTTTTCTTTTCACGCTATGCGCTTTGCTCTATGCTCTATGCCTTTTATCTCGTAAGGTAGTCCTCCCAGATTTTTTCAAATTGGTCGAACATCTCCTTCACTTCGTAGAAGATGCTCATCTCATCCAAATAATCCCCGATCGAAATGGCCAGGGAGGTCTCCGTAAAGCTCCGGCACTCAACTCCGGAAGGCGATGAGATCATCTCACAACCGATGACCCGGGCCCTCTCTTCCCCGATGGGGAAGGCGGCATGAGGCGCTCCTGCTCCATCAAAATATCTCACATGAATACACCGGAAGCATCTCTTCTGTCTCACTCGAATGGCCTGGTCGATCTCTTCATCTACCGATTGACGGATTAACCTCTTGATGAGAGCCTCCCTCTCTCTCGGACGCATCAGCCGAACCAGCGCGTTGACCTGTCTCTTCGTTTCCTCGATCGAACGGACCATTTCGTCGCGAACAAAAGGAGGGGGAGAAGACTGCTCCAGTTGAATCACCCTGATCTCCTGAATGATCAGACTTTTGATCGCTAATTTAAGAGCCTCTCTCAATTCTTTCTTCTTTGATTCCATATGACTTAAAGAGCCATAAGAGACGACAGGATTTAGAATCTCACGGTCACTCCAACAAAGGGGCCATGAACCCTCACCTTTGCAAAGTCGCGGTCATGCTTGGCTTTAAACTCCAATAATCTGTACCCTCCCATGATGCTCAAGATCTTGATGGGGATTAATTTGATACCCGCCTCCGCGTCATACAAGTATCCATGGTTCCCGGCAGGTAACCCGGAGCCCTCCGCAAAAATATTCAACATTTCATGGGGATTGATATCCAGAGCGGCACCAATCGTGGGAAGCACGAATCTAAATTTTTCTTTCTCTCTAAGAGCTGGAACGAGATCTGGCGCTTCAAGGGTTGTTTTAGTCCAGAAGCCCTTCCCTTCTATCAGCGTCCCAAGCTTGAAGAACCCGTTGTCGATATTGATAAATTGCCAGGCCCATCCGATTCTACCGTATTTGATATCAAGATCCGTCACAACGCGTGTCCCAACATTATACGTTGTTCCATTGAATAGAATCGTCCTTTGTATATTCGCATCACCCTCATAGCCCACCTGAGTATAGGCAAATCTTATTTTGCTTTTCTTTCCCGTATACCACGTGAGCCGGACCTCCGGATAGCCCTCATCCTTGATGTCAAGGTCTTTCTTAAGATTGATATCGGTGCCTATATCAGCCTCCGTTACCTTAACCCTTCCCTCTAAGTCCGTGAACCAATAGCGTCCCTCAAACTCTAATCTCACATCTTTTTGCCCAAAGGCGAGGCAGGGAGTGAAAACGATGATGAGAAGAACCCATAAAAGCTTTTTTGTCATCGTGGCTCCTCCTTTCAAAACAAATTTTGTTCTTCACCTCATCAGCGATTAGAAGATTACTAAATTTATAAGAAAAAGGCAACAACCTTTAAAACTCTTCCTCTGTCAGCCTGAACCTTGCCCTTGGTTCAAGCAGGTTCTTACAAGAGCACGTTCAAAGCAATTGGGTTGAAAATTAGGTAGCAAAATCATAAAATGGCAAAATCATGCCAATGCCAACGGTCCTATTAGAAGGTAAGAAACTGTCGCGGATTATCTTCTCCATCCCGTCAACGAGCCCTCCGAGCTTCATGAAAAAAATTTATGGAATGGGCATCACCGACTTCGACCTCCCTTCGTCGAAGTATCTCGAACATTTTAGAGAATTGAAAAGATTAACGGAAGATAAAAATCTGATGTGTCTCTGTCATTTGGAGGCGGAGGAAGGAACCTCTTTCTTAGGGAAACCCCTTCATCAATTTGAAACGAAAGTCGTCTCAACCATAAAAAAGAACCTGAGCCTTCCCCATTCGATTCGAAATCTACCACCCGTCCTGTTTGCCTCTGAAGTCTTAACTCAGAAAGAGATCGACCGGATTGATTTCGATCCCCAACGTTTTGAAAAAGCCCTCTCCCTCTTCCATCCTGGGGAGTCCCCTTTCCTCTTGCTGGGAGGAAGATATGGAGACTGGTTATTGGCTTTAGGGAGAATCGATCTCCTCAAACAGATGACGGCAAAGGTGAGAGAGAAAGGATTCACGCCTGTCTACTCGGGTCAGTGGGCAACTTTCTGTCTTCCAAGGGCTAAATCCCTGGACGTGGCGGCCTATGCAGTCCCCATCAACAAGAAATGGAGTTTTTTCGATCTGGATCAGGCCTGCGTTCTGATTAAGAAGTTTGATAGACCCGTGATCAGCCTGAATCCATTGGCGGATGGAACACTGTTGAAGAATTCAGAGGAGGCTTTCTCGTTTCTCTTTAAAGAATTGAAGATTACCCTGGCGATTGTAGAGATTCATTCAGAGCAGGAAGTTGAGATCCTATTGAGTGCGGCAGAGAAAATACCCTCCATCATCCCCCCAAGAAAAACATGATCGTCCCTGCGGTGAGGGGAATGGTCAGGTTATCATTCAACCTGATCGGAAGAAGTTCAATCAAAGTGGCTCCCAGGGCTGCAACGCTTCCCGAGAAACGGTTCAGGGTTGGATAAATCCAAACGATCAGAAGGGCGGTGAAGAAAAAAGCCATGCTCCCTTCAAAAGTCTTCCCTAAGATCTGGACCCTTCCGATTCCCTTTCCAACGAGAGCGGCGGCTGTATCAGCGAGGATCAGAATCAGCAGGCTTGAAATAGCGATTGGTTTGGGAAACAGAAGGATGGTCAAAATCGTTGAGAAGAGAAAATAAGTAGAACCCATAAAAGTCTCTTCCTCTTCCTCTCTGAGAACCCTTCCAAAAAAATATTTCCGAAAAAGGGAGGCCAGTCCGGGAAGGAAGTGACGAAGAAGATCGACCGAAAGAAAACATATGAAGAAAGGGACGAGAAAAAAAAGCACGGTTTCCTCGGAAGTCAAGGCATATCCCAGGGGAACAACCAGGGTGGCCAGGTGAACAATCTTTCTCTTGATTTCAACGCCGGTGATCATGGAATTATCGTGTCCGTGCCTGCATGCCGGAGTGTGGCGTTTCGCCTGCCTGCGCGAAGCCGCTCCGGCGGAGGCAGGGCACGCAGGCGTGTCCGTGTGCTTTCTTCTTTTAGCTTTCTGCTCACTGCTACCTGCTTGGTGCCTACTGCTTACTGCCTTCTGCTTTCCGCTATACGCTATCTGCCATTAGTTTCTTGAGCTTCTGTAGGGCATGATCCCCGATCATGCCCTCGGCGGTGCGTTCGGGGAACGCACCCTACAGATTATGTAAAATCATTTATTGCGTTTGTACTAGTAACTTCTTGAGCTTCGCTGTCTCCTCAGAGGTAAGATAACGGAACTGGCCAAAGGGAAGATTTCCCAATTGGATCGGGCCGAACTGGACCCGTTTCAGTTTAAGGACGGGATGACCGATGGCTGAAAAGATCCTTTTCACCAGACGGTTCCTCCCTTCCGTCACGACCACCTGAACCCAACTATTTTTCTCCTTTTGACGGAGGAGGGAGCAGGAAACGACCCGGGCTCTTCCATCTTCAAGCATGACCCCTCTTTTCAGCCGAACCAGTTCTTTTTCCTCCGGGACCCCACCTACTTTCACAAGGTAAGTTCTGGGAATCGAAAATTTTGGGTGGGCGAGTCTGTTCGCCAGTTCTCCATCGTTCGTCAAAAGAAGGAGGCCTTCCGCATCGAGATCGAGACGGCCCACGGGATAGATTCGCCATTTCAAATGTTTGAGAAGGTCCATGACCGTTGGCCTTCCTTTCGGGTCTTTCACCGTGGCGAGATATCCCCTGGGCTTATTGAGAAGAAGTGTTATTTTCGGTTCGAAACGGGTTAGTACTTTCCCATCTACCTTAATGGAATCTTTCAGAGGATCGGCTTTAAGACCCAACGTATCGATGACTCTGCCATTGACCATCACCCTCCCCTCCAACACCATTCTTTCCGCTTCTCTTCTGGAGGCAATACCGGCCTTGGCTAAAATTTTTTGAATTCTTTCTTGGGCCAATGAGAATTCCTATTCCTCCACCTCTTTTCCGGTGGAGCCTTCGTCAGGAGGGGCGCCCTCCGAGCGGGCGCCTTGAAGTTCTTCCTTTTGCATCGCTTCGAGCGCCTGTGGAGGTTCAATCTCTTTGAGGTTTGGAAGGTCCGAGAGCGTGTTGAGGTTGAAGAGCTCGAGAAACGTCTTCGTCGTTCCATAGACAATGGGACGCCCCGGGATATCTCTTCTGCTCACGATCCTAATGAGGCCCTTCTCTAGAAGAGTTCGAAGGACCCACCCTGAATCGACGCTCCGAATCTCTTCGATTTCAGGCCGAATGATCGGTTGTCGGTAGGCGATGATGGCTAGCGTCTCTAACGCAGAACGGCTTAATTTCACCGCCTTTGCTTTCTTCAAACGGTTCACCCATCCCGCCCATCTGGGTTTGGTTCGAAATTGGTATCCCCCCGCTACCTCTATCAATTCAAATCCCTTCGATGCTTCACCGTATTCCCGCTTAATCTGTTCGATTCCCTCTAGAATGGCTTCCTTATTTGATTCGGGAAGGATCTCGATCAGGGTCTCAAGCCGGAGCGGATTGTCCGAAATGAAAATAAGACTTTCCAATATGGGTTTAATTTCAAAATCATCCATGTTTATCTCCACCCCCACCCTTCCCTTCCCCATCAGAGACTGTGTCAGAATCACAGAAATGAGAAAAAATCTACAAAAGGGAACGGACGGGCGGATGAGAAAGCTTTAGACCTGCCTGCGCGAAGCCGCTTCGGCGAAGGCAGGGCGGAACCTTTGAGCGATAAGATTCAAAAGCCCCAATCCCGCGAGAAGATTACCTCTCGAGCACCAAGGACACTTACCCATAAACTTAATAATGCTCCGCGTTCTAAAGCTTTGCCTGCCTGCCGGCAGGCAGGGAATCCGTTTGTCTGTTCCCTTCTCACTTCCACCCAATTACGACACAACCACTCAAGGGGGAAGGTGAGGGCATGGTTTTTTCTTACTTCGTCTCTGAAAAATCTAATTTTCTACCAGGGGATATGGAGGCAATGGCATGCTTGTAGACCAATTGGTCAGCCTCTCCCCGTAAAACGATACAGAAGTTGTCAAAACTGTGAATGACCCCTTCGATCTTTTGACCATTGATTAAATCAACAATGACATGGTTTCGGTCCCGCCGGACCCGATTAAGAAATTGATCCTGAATATTAATCTGATTCTTCATCATGGTCATTTACCCTCCTCCCTTTAGAAAAGACCCCACTTCCCGGAAAATCTCCTCTCGAGCGACAGAACCATCATACCAGCAGACTTCCTGGTCGGCCTTGAACCATGTCCATTGTCTTTTCGCATAATGACGCGTATCCCTTTTCATCTGCCGGACGGCCTCATCCCACTCCATCTTCTTTAAGACAAACTGAACCATTTGTTTATACCCCAAACTCTGCATCGGCTTCAACCCTGCACCATAACCCATCCCCATCAGGCTTTCCACCTCTTGGAGAAATCCCTGTTCGATCATATGATCTACTCTCTGTTCAATTCTGTCAAAGAGTGCCTTTCGGCCCATATCCAAACCGATTTTAAGAGTGACATAGGGCCTCTCTCCAAAGCGATGCTGTTCTCGAAGGAATGAGATGGGGACCCCCGTGCAATCAAAAACCTCCAGGGCCCGTAAGATTCGAAAGAGGTCGTGGGGATGGAGCTGGGAGGCAGTCTTTGGGTCCACACGGCTCAATCGTTCGAAGAAAAAAGCCCCTCCTTTCTCTTTCGATTCCTGTTTCAAGCGCTCCCGGATTTTCGGATCGATTTTAGGACTGGGAAAGAGCCCCTGCGTCAGGGTCTTGATATACAGCCCGGTCCCCCCAACCACCCAGATGGGTTGATGATCTTGATGGAGTTGATCGATTGTCTTTCGGCCCAGGGTACGATAGAGGTCAGCATGAAAGGGTTGATCTGGATTAACCAGGTCGATCAAATGGTGTCGTACCCTTTTTCTTTCCTTTTGGGTCGGTTTGGCGGTCCCGATATCCAGGTATCGATAGACCTGCATGGAATCGGCGCTGAGGATCTCACCTCCAAACGCCTCTGCCAGTTCAATCGCCAGTTTGGATTTTCCAATTCCAGTGGGACCAAGGAGAATGACCACCCGAGGCCGTTCTTCCTCAGTGATCTCAACCATACGGGATGAATTTTAAAGAATTCGAGGATGGACTGCAAGTAGAAATTGAGATTTCTAAGAAAGTTCCGAAATCATGGTATCAAGAGAGCCTAGAGTAGTTTTTTCAAAGCTCCCTTGCAAAATTTCTTGCAAAATTTCTCTTGAAAATGCATTTCATTTTATATAAGATGAGACCCATCGAATTCCTGCTGGCCGTCTGCGAATGAGCGGCAAAAGGCAGGTCCGTTAGATATCTCTATTCTCCTATGTTCCTCAGAAACCCGAAATTTTCTCATCCTTAAGAATTCCGATTTCATAGGAGTCCCATATGTCTTCTATCTTTTTTATCAACCCCCGATCCAATCCTGAGCTAAGGAGCCTTTACAGGATTTCTATGCTTCCTCAGCTAAACTATCTCCAGGATTATTATCTTGGGGCCATGGCCATTCTCTCCGATTATTTTCCAATTGGGTATTCCGCCCTCATCCTTCAGGATCCTCAAAAGGATTCCCTTTACGTGGAAGCCGTCTATGGTGTTGAAAAAGAGCTTCATCCCTCCGGCTGTGGTGGTCGAAAAGGAATCATTGGCAAGGCGCTCGAATCCAAACAACCTCTGGCGATCCATAATTTAACTCAGGAACCTCTCTATTCGGAGATCAGTAAAGGGACGAAGCGGCTTGAAAAGGTCCAACCCCCTTTGCTCTGTATCCCACTCATCGTCGAGGGCGAGCCCATCGGGGCCATCACGAGCAACTCCCTCTATGGCCCCAGAGATGAATTCCCAGAAGATTTTCAATTCTTTTCCATCCTTTCAGCCATCCTTTCCCCAGTGATCAAAAATTATCTCGTCAAGAGAGAGGAACCCTTCCCCCTCTCTGGCAAATCGAAAGCAAAAACCTTTCACCTGGAAGAGATTTTAGGAGAAAAACTGACCGAGGTGATCAATAAGGTCGATCCCTATGTGGAGTCGAAGAACAAGATGTGCCTTTTTGATGATATTATTGCCATTGTGGAGAAGATATTGATCAGGGCTGCCCTGATCCGGGTTGGTAATGTCCAGGTGGCTGCGGCTCAACTGCTGGGAATCAACCGAAATACCCTTCGAAAGAAGATGCAGGATTTAAAGATTAAAACAAAGTAACCCAATTGCGGGTTGCACCTGCCGCAGACAGGGAAGAACCATGAAAATTATAATCCCCCCTCACCCCCCTTTAGAAAAGGGGGGACGGGGGGATTTGAAACATTCTGAAACCACCACCTCTTGAAAAATATTTCATAGCAAGTAACAATAGTTGAGATGTCTGATGCTGAGAACAATACCACAAGGATCAGAGACCTTTCCTTTCAATGGGGAGGGTCCCTCTTCGGTGTCGCCGATCTTCGCTCTTTGGGAAGAGATGAAATCCTCCTTTCCCCCTCACTCATTGAACACCACCCTTTTTCGATTTCCATAGGATATCACCTTTCCGATTCAATTCTGGAAGGGATTGAACATCAACCCACTCCACACTATTTTCACCACTACCAGCGGGTCAATATTCTATTGGACACGATCGGACTGATTCTCACCTCGGCCATCCAGGACCTCGGATATAGGGCCATGCCCATTGCTGCCTCTCAAATCGTGGACTGGAAAAATCAGAGAGGGCACCTCTCTCATAAGCATGTGGCCAGGTTGGCGGGGCTAGGATGGATCGGCCGAAACAATCTCCTCGTGAATGAAAAATTCGGGTCAAGGATTCGTTTGGTAACGCTTCTCACAGATCTTCCTCTGGTAACCGATGTTCCTCAACACGGAGATTGTGACTCTTGTCGTGCCTGCCTCTCGGTCTGCCCCGTGGGGGCTATTTCAGAAAGGCCGGAGGACTTCAATCACCTTCACTGCTATGAGCAATTGAAGATCTTCTCTAAAACTCTTCATTTCAGCCATCATATCTGCGGGATTTGTGTCAAGGCCTGCAGAGGACGTCGGACGACTAGCAAAGAGCAGCGAGCATAGCGAACGTTAAAGTTTGCTCAGTTTTTTGGGTTCGTTGGGTCGGAATCGACTCGTACCGAGTTTCTTGGGTTAACTCAACAAACTCAATAAACCCAATAAACCCGAGTAACCCTCGTTTCCTTATGTCCTTTGCCATCTGAATTCCATTTCTGGTAAAATGATAGCTGAAGGCGGGATTTCGAGAATGGCAGATTATGATGTCATTGTCGTGGGAGGGGGGCATGCTGGTATTGAAGCGTCCCTGGCCTGCGCCCGGAGGGGACACCCTACCCTTCTCATCACTCAAAACGTCGATCAGATTGGATACATGTCCTGCAACCCTGCCATCGGTGGATTGGCAAAGGGCCATCTGGTGAAAGAGGTCGACGCCCTGGGCGGTGAAATGGCAAAGGCCACGGATGAAACAGGAATACAGTTTCGCCAACTCAATACGACAAGAGGGCCAGCCGTCCGATCCTCCAGAGCTCAAGTGGACCGCCAGGCCTACCGCCTTTGGATGAAAAAGGATGTCGAGGACCAGAAAAACCTTACCCTCAAACAGGCAACCGTGGAGGAAATCCTCGTTGATGGGAATAAGGTCACAGGAGTAAGAACCCATCAGAACGAGACGATACTGACCAGGACTCTGATCCTTGCTCCGGGGACTTTTCTCAATGGCCTTGTCCACATCGGTCTGACCCATTTCCCTTCTGGCCGTATGGGCGATCCTCCTTCTATCGGTTTATCCGAATCCCTCAAGAGGTTAGGATTTCGAATGGGAAGGCTTAAGACCGGGACGACTCCGAGGCTCGATGGCAAAACCATCAATTTCTCTCAACTCAACCCTCAGTATGGAGACGAACCGCCCATCCCTTTCTCTTTCTCAACAGAAAAAATCCAAACCGAACAGGTCCCGTGTTACCTCACTTACACCAATCCAAAGACCCATGAGATCATTCGGAGTGGCCTCGATCGGTCTCCTCTATACTGTGGAGTTATAAAAGGAATCGGCCCAAGATATTGTCCTTCCATTGAAGATAAAGTAGTCCGCTTTGCAGACAAAAGTAGACATCAAATCTTTCTAGAACCCGATGGCCTGAATACAGCGGAGATCTATCCAAACGGGATCTCAACCAGCCTCCCTCTGGATATCCAGATGAGAATTCTCAGATCGATTAAAGGTCTTGAAGAAGTGGAGATGATCCGGCCAGGGTATGCCATCGAATATGACTTCGTCGATCCAACAGAACTCAAACCCTCCCTCGAAACAAAGAAGATCAGCGGGCTCTTCCACGCGGGACAGATCAATGGAACATCGGGCTACGAGGAGGCAGCCGCGCAGGGACTGATGGCAGGAATCAATGCCTCTCTTTATATCCGAGGCGAAAGCCCCCTGATCCTAAAGCGTTCCGATGCCTATATTGGAGTGCTGATAGACGACCTGGTGACCAAAGGGACTGCTGAACCTTACCGGATGTTCACCTCCCGGGCAGAATACCGTCTCCACTTGAGAGAGGACAATGCCGACTTGCGCTTGAGAGAAAAAGGGTATGAGGTAGGATTGGTGAAGGAAGAGGACTACCGAATCTTCCTTGAGAAGAAAGCAGCCATTGAAAAAACCTTTGTCAAAATCTCCAATGCCAAAATCAATCCGACCAAGGAGAATAATGAAATCCTCAATCGATGGGGAAGCACCCCCTTGAAGAAGGAGACTTCTCTCCAAGAACTACTGAGGAGACCTGAAATCCATTACCCGCAACTCTCCGCCTTTGATCGAGACCTTGAAAGCCATTCTAAAGAAGTCTGGGAGCAGGTGGAGATTCAGGTAAAATATGACGGTTATGTCAGGAGGCAGATGGAACAAATCGAACGATTTAAAAGACTGGAAGAGGTCAATTTCCCGGAAGATTTTGATTTTCGCACTGTGATCGGACTTTCCACAGAGGTCATGGAGAAACTGACAAAGATCAGGCCCATCTCCCTCGGCCAGGCCTCCCGAATTTCAGGCGTCACCCCTGCAGCCATCTCCATCCTGATGATCAATCTGAAAAAGCAAGGCCACCTGTAACATGGAAGAAGAGGTCTATCATGGGGATTAAACTCTTCAAAAAACCCGATCTTGAAAAACCAATGATGTTTGTGGGATGGCCAGGGATCGGAAACATTGGAATCATTGCGGTGAATGCCCTCAAAGACATCTTGAGGGGAGAGGAATTCGGGGAAATAGAGAGCTGGGATTTCTTCTATCCGCGGAAGGTCTTCATCCAAAATGGGTTGCTCAAAGATTTGGAATTTCCCAGTAACAAATTCTATCATGCCCGGACCGAGAAAAAGGATGTGATCCTGTTCATCGGGGAAGAACAGCCCGCCTTCGGAGGGAGGATGTATGCGAGCGGAGAAAAGGCCTACGAGATGGCTAATCTTGTTATCGACGTGGGCCTTCAGTTTGGGTGCCAGAGAATTTATACCTCAGGGGCATGCGTTTCCCCTATCCATCACCAGATGAAACCAAGAGTCTGTGCGGTTGTCAGTTCTGAGGAGCTAAAAGTGGAAGTGACCCGTACCTCCAATACGGTTCTTATGAGTGAATTGGAAGGAAGAAGTGAAGGCGAGGGAGTCATCACTGGACTGAATGGTCTATTGCTAGGGGTAGCGAAGAAGAGAGGACTCGGAGGAACCTGTCTCATGGGAGAAATACCCGATTGGCTCGCAGGAGCTTCCTTCCCTTATCCGAGGGCCTCCAGATCCGTTCTTGAGGTTTTTGCTGAGATCTTAGGCCTTCAAGTGGATCTTAGTTTTCTGGAGAAAATCGAAGGACAGATCGATGAGATCGTTAAAGGTTTCTATGCGAAATTTCCCTCGGAAATGAAAGAGGAGTATGATCAGAGGAAGTCGAAGGCTTCAAAACCAGGTCCGATCACGATTCGGGCTCAGGTCTATATCGATGACCGTTTTAAGAAAGGGGGTGATGGCGGCGGAGAAAGCCCCAGTTGAAATCTATCAAACACCGAATCTTGACCATCCCTCTCTCCTGATCGGTTGGCAAACCCATGATTTGGGCAAACTGGCCTCTACCGTCATCCATTTTTTGAATGAGAAAATGGGAGGCCGGGAGATTGCCGAATTGAAACCCTTCGGCTTCTACTCCTTTGGAGGGATCCGATTTAAACATGACTTAGTCCAGATTCCTGTAAGCCACTTCTGGGCCTGTGAAAAGAAGAATCTCCTGATCTTTAAGAGCGACGAGCCTGAATTCGAATATTATCAATTTTTAAACAAGGCTCTCGAGTGGGCCGAATCTCATTTTCAGACGAAAGACGTCTACACGTTAAACGGGACATTTTCTTTCATCGCCCACACCCAGCCCCGGAGGATTCTCACCGTGTTCAATCAAAACGAATTCAAAGAAGGCCTCCAAGGGTATGAGATAGAGGAGTTGACCTGGGAAGGACCTCCGGCCTTGAGCAGTTATCTCTTATGGATAGCCAATCGAAGAGGAATTCCGGGAATGAGCCTCTGGGTGGAAATTCCTTTTTACCTGGCAGAGAGGGAGGACCCTCAAGCCATCAAGGCGACCCTCTCTTTCTTAAACAAAAGATTTAACCTGGATCTCGATTTATCCGAGTTCGATTTAAGAGTGCGAAATCAACATGAGAGGATTGCCCGTCTCAGGGAAGAAAATGCCGAAATCAACGACACCATCCGTCGCTTAGAGGATGGGCTAATGTTGAATGACGAAGAACAGTTGAAATTAACAAAAGAAGTGCATGATCTTCTAAAAGAAGAGGATTGAACTCGAGCCCCAACGGCTCTTAAGTCTCCCTTATTTCGCTTTCTCTCTTTTCCTCTCATCAACTTCAATATCCACCTGTTTCAACTTCTGAATGACCTGGTTCAGCGAGTCATGTTCCTGAAGGAGTCCCACCCAAATTTTTGCCTGTTCGACCAAAGGGCTCCTGGGATGCTCACGGATCAGCCGTTTGAAGAAATCGAGAGATTTCGAAAAATCTTTCTTGGGGTTTCCCTCATGGGCATAAACAAGGCCCAGGTTAAAAAGGGCTTCGTCCTTGGAAGAGCGCGGATGGGCAAGGGAGAGGACCCTCTGATTTTCGCTGATGAAACCTTCAAAATCCCCTGCGGCAAGGAGCCTCTGGATTCGGGTTTGAGATTCCCGACCTTCTGCAACATCTTCGGCCTTCACCTCCAGCGGCTTCGTCTCGGCTGGTTTTGTTTCAGGTTGCCTCATCTTCTTAACGAGAAGGTTCATTCTCTCATTCTCATGAAGAATCCCCAACCAGATCTTGGCCTGCTCAACCAGTGGGCTCTGAGGCCAGTCGTTCAAGATATCCGTAAAGAAATCCATGGATTTCTTGGTATCCCTCTTGGGATATCGACTACTCGCATAAATCAATCCGATGTAGAAAAGGGCCTCGTCTTCCGGAGGCTTTCGACTGGACAGAGCAAGGGCCTTCTGGTATTTGTCGAGGGCCCCCTCGTAATTTCCCCGGGCAAGAAGTCTATGCCCCTGGCGGAGACCCCCTTTTGCTTCTTCTCGTGTCCGCAGTTCATCAATTGCAGCACAGCGAAACAGAGAAAGAGAGATCAGGCAGGCAATAGAATAAAAAATGTACTTCCTTCGCCCAATTTGCTTTCTGCCCATATTTTTCCACCATGATGGGTAATCACTTGTTTTGCGATAGCCAACCCCAGGCCCGTTCCTTTGGTCTTATAGGGACCTTTGGTATTGGCCTGTTGAAACTTCTCGAAAATAGACCCGAGATTCTTTTCCGGAATCCCCGGCCCGGTGTCTGCTACCGAGATCTGCAACCCTTGATCGATCGTCCGAACGGAGACATTCACTCGACCCCCTTCCGGAGTGAATTTCAGGGCATTTCCGATAACATTCCGCAGGACCTGCAGGAACCTTTCGGTGTCGATCTTGGGGATCGGCAATTTCTCCGCCACCTCCGATTCGAGTCTGATTTTTTTTGTTTCCACGAGAGGCTTCATCTCTTTGACCACCTGGTCAATCAGAGGAACAACATTTTTTTGTTCGATCTGATAGGGCATCATTCCCGCTTCCATCTTCGAAAGATCGAGGATGGCATTCACCAGTCCAACCATGCGGTTGTTCTCCTGTTTCACTAACGTGAGAAGTTCTTTCTGCCCTTCGGTAAGAGGTCCTTCTCGCCCTTCCGCCAAGAGGCTGATTCCCATTTTGATGGAGGAGAGGGGCGTGCGTAATTCATGGGTCACCGTGGAAAAGAAATCGGATTTCATCTGGTCCAGCTCGCCGAGCTTGTTGCACATCAGATTAAAGGCACTTGCCAGCTCCGCCAATTCCGGCGGGGAAGAGAGATTGACATTTCCCTTGAAATCCCCCTTTCCGATATCCCGGGTTTTCTTGACCAGAACAGAAATGGGTTGGGTAATGCTCCGGTTAATCAGATACGAAAGGGTAAGGCCAAAGACGAGGAGCACAGCTGTCATCCCGATGGCCATCTGGTAAGCCTGAACACCCGCTTCGTATAATTCCATAATCTTTTCATTCGTATTTTGCTGGATGCTGCTCTGTACCTTTTCAAGCTCCTCAAGGATTGAATTTGAAAACTTCTCTTTCTCCTGCCTGAACCATCCTTGTGGATAGGACTTACCGGCTTCGAGATATCTTAACTCCTCCCCTAAAAGGGATTGGTAATGTTGATAGGATGTTTTGACAGTGACTAAAAACGGTTTCACCTGAGAAGCTTCTGAAATCAACATGGCTTCTTCCAGGTATCGTTCAAAGTCATTTTTAAAGTGAAGGAATTGGCTGTAAAAAGCTCTATCCTTTGAAATGATGAACTTCCTCTCATTCCGGACCTGCGAGAGAATCGCATCCGTCAACTTCCCTGAATAATCAACCATGCGGTTATTGGTCATCAGAACAGATCGCGTGACTTCATTGAACTGGCCGATGCGATAGACTAAGTAGCCGCTCAGGGCCAAGACGAGAACCAAAATAAATAGGTAACCAAAAACCAGTCGAGAAAAGATCGTCAACTTCATTTAAGAAACCTTACCCTAAGCAAGAGGTCGAAATATTCGAATTATATCACAAATCAACGGTAGGAAGTATACTATGCTTCGGGGTAGTTAGGCAAGGTCTCTTATGAGTTGGAGGATCCTTCTGGAAGTGAACCTCTCGACTCCCCGGCCTGATTCTTCGACTGCGCTCAGGACAAGCGGCCTAGGCTTGCCTTCGACCCGAGACTTCGGCGTGAGCTCAGTCGAACGCTCAGGCCGAGGGTGCACCGCCGAATGGGTCAACGGCGAAGAAGGCTGTGAAGGGCTTCAAATCCATGAACCACACCCTTGACCAGCGCTGCAAGTTCGATGAGTGGCTCCTCAACAACCCGCTGAATCTCCATCTGGAATACCTGAAAATTACGGGCGACATCACGGACGGAAGTGATCCCTTCTTCCACTTTATCGATCTGCCGGTGAAGGGACTTGAGGATACCATTTACCTCCGATGAAATGGCCGTCAGGTCATGGCTGAGGGGAACCATTTGAAGACGGGTGGTATCGATGAGTTTTTCCAATTCACGAGACGTCCGGCGCACCTGTAAAAGAACCGGAATCAGAAAAAGAGTAAAAACGACAACCGATGCGGCGATGACAGTAATGCTGATGGTCAATAGCATAAGTACCCCCCTCTCCTTAAGATTCAGGTTTTTGAGACCTGTCGGCCTCAGTTCCTTCCCCCTCCTCACCTGACAAAATCTCCTTGGCTTTCTGGCGGGCTTCGGTAAGTTGACGATCGGCTTCCCTCCTCAATTCGTCAGCCCGGCGCCGGGCATCCTCTAAAATGGCCTTTGCTTTAACTCGGGCTTCTGAATAGAATTGCTTTGCATCCTCATAGGTTTCGCTTCCCTTTTCTTTAAGCTCTGCTCTTAACTCTTTTCCCGATTTAGGGGCGAAGAAGAGGCCTGCCAATGCCCCCATAATACCGCCAATGAAAAATCCCCACAGAAAATGGTTTTGATCATTCGCCCTTTCTGCCATGGTCTTGTCCTCCTTTCTCCCTCGAAGGGAAAATAAAAATCCTCCTTCCCGAATATGAGGGCGGAGGATTTTTATACGAACTAATCTAGAAGGGTCATGCCTCGCCTACCACGTCCTCTCCCGACTCCATCGCGTAGGAAGGTTCGTTCCCCTTCTTCTCTTTTATACAGCCCAAAATACCTCTGGCCCTCTGGCGGGCTTCGGAAACTCGATGACCGGCTTTGCCAAAAAACGCTTCTGTCTCATGGATTGTTTTCTTTCCCGTTTCCTGAATATCAGCCCCTAACTCTTTTCCGGACTTGGGGGCGAGTAAGAGAGCAGCGACTCCACCCAAAACCCCACCAAACAAAAACCCTGTCAAAAAATTGTGATTTCTTTTATTTGTTCTCTCCATCACGATCCCTCCTTTCAAATCAATAGGGATTCTTGCTTTAATATAAAAATAGTAATCAACCTGTACCTTTGTCAACCCTTCGACACCCCGGCCTGATCCTTCGACTGCGCTCAGGACAAGAGGCCTAGGCTTGCTCAGGGTTGACCCTGAGCGGCGCTTCCTTACCCCGCCTTAAAAGGCCTGGGCTTGCCTTCGACCCCAGCTCAAGCCGATGGGCTCAGGGTTGGGTTGCCCTCTTCTTTTCCCTGACCTTTTCCAAGGTATCTCTATAAATTGAACTCTTGGAGGGATCTAATTCTAAGGCCTTCTGAGCAAGGGCCTCTGCTTGGTCGAGGTTATTTCCTTTTTGATAATAAAGCCACGCCAGATTATTATGGGCCGCTGCATTTTCGGCATCTTTTTCAATCGCTTTTTTGAAATAGATTTCGGCTTGATCCCAATCGTTTTCTAGAAAATAGGTGTTGCCAAGATAGAGAAAAGCGATGGGAAGTTTTTTAGCAGCCGCTTGATACTCCCGGATCGCCTGATCAAACTCCCCCCTCCTCTCGTAGGCCACTCCGAGATTTAGATGTTCCTCCGGTGTAAGGGGATCTTTCAAAATGATAATCTTCGGAAAGGAACAGCCCGAAGATAGGATGGTAAGAGAGAAGAGAAAGATTAAGAGCAATTTGGTTATATATCGTACTTTCACGTCCATTTACCCCGTTAGAAAGCCCCGCTACTCGCCCCGTTAGAAATTTTCCATTATCCACCAGGAGTTCTTTGGTAACCCACTTCTAACGGGGTTTACATAATTCCGCTAGGCCCTACTTGTCCTCCCTAGTCCCGCAAGGCGGGACAAAGGATGGATGCATTTTGCCCCTTTTCTATTTCGGCGTAATCCACAGGGTCCAAAATTTGGTCCTTTCCCATGACCTCAGAAAATCCTTGACAGGGATAAACTTGCGTTGTTCCCTCCCCGAATTGGCAAGAATGCCTTCTCCCCCATAGCCAATCACCACCATGAAATGATTCTTCTGATAAACGAGGAACCCCTCATCCACGAGGACGATCAAAGGATAGCCCGAATCGATTTTAGTCTTTATATCCTCGAAGCTGCCACGATACTGTCTCGCCTTTAATCCTCTCTTTTCTACATATAAAACCATATCGATATTCAGAGTCCCCTTAGCCGATTTGCTGTAAATCTCTGATGCGATCTCCTTCGGGGAAACATTTACGTTCCAATAGTTCAAAACTCCAGCCAGCGAGGCTGGCCCACACTGGTATGCCTCCTGCGGATGAAATGGGACGTTCTCGATAACACGAACGGCCTTAGAATTCTTAATAGGAGAAGCCCCGGCACATGAAAATAGCCAGAGCAGAATCAGAACCACAACGGAGGAGCGCCTCCATGAGAAGGCGCTCCTCCGTATCCATTTTTTTTGGCAAGGTGTTCTACCGATGCGATGACAAGAGATAGGAAGCTCCTCGTCCAAAGAACAAGGCCTGACGATTCTTATTTGACAACAACCCGATGTCCTGTCACATAGATTACGAGGACGATTAGGATGGCAATCAGAAGAAAGAGAACAGCCACTGCCCAACCATC
>Ga0315282_10003655_pt1 | contig 27476 bp, 23 predicted proteins | sample YL17G07_20_MG_FD_203693 | JGI IMG/M metagenome (GOLD analysis project Ga0315282, IMG submission 203693) | Sediment microbial communities from Yellowstone Lake, YNP, Wyoming, USA - YL17G07_20 | ecosystem: Environmental > Aquatic > Freshwater > Lake > Sediment | place: USA: Wyoming | collected...
GATGACGGTTCCGTCTGTTGTGGTTCGGCTGGAGCCAGGAGAAGTGCTGGAACTGGAGCAGCTGACCCTGGATGGGGACGCTGGGGGAGCGCTCCGGTTTCTGACGGAGGTGCTCGCGCCCAGGGTGGAGGAGGTCCTCGGCCGAGGTAACTGCCGACCCACCTTCGAGTGGGGTGGGCAGGACCTGACGCCAAGCGGGCCGACCGGGTAGGGAAGGCGTGCCCAACGGGCGGCCTCGTCCGTGACCAGGGCCGAACCCTTTCGTCGCGAAGGATGCGGGAGTTGCTCTTCACCCATACATTGACGAGCGGGGAAGAATGACCGAGAAGTTCCTGACCACATTCCCTACAGCGGACCAGTTCAGGAAGGCGGAGGCCAGGCTGCGGGCCTGGGCGCTGCCCTATGAGGTGGTCTCGCCCGACCCCGGCTACGCGCTCGTGGGTGTTCCGGCGCTGGTGCTCGCGCCTGAGGTGTCGGCGCGGCTCTCTGCCTCTATGCCGGAAGAGTTCGTTTTTTCCGGCTGGGTGACCTATCGGGCTGCGGAACTCCCGGTCCCTTCGGAGCCGCCTGAGGTGTTCAACGAAGACGTGTTTGGCCGGGCTTCCATCGTGGTGCTCGCTCCCTGTGTCGCTGATGCGACCAGGATTCGCCTGACCGCCCGCATCACCGGGGACCTGAGCGCAGCGTTCCCGTACCTGAACGCGGAGATGCGCCAGGGCTCCTACAACCCCGACGGGCCGACTTTCACCTTCATGGAAGGCTACCGGATGGTCGCCCTCTACCCGCAGCGCATCTCCGTCGCCAAGGCCGACGATATCGTGGATGGCTGGCGGGCGCTGGAAGTGATTCGCCGACGGGTGAACGACGTGTGGGCCACGCGGGCGAGCATCACGCCTTCCTATGAGAGGCGGCAAAAGCCCCCGGCGCTGGAGATTTTCAAGCGGCTCCCGGGGACGAACTGCCGGGCCTGTGGCGAGCCCACGTGCCTCGCGTTCGCCGTCAAGGTCCACGGTGGCGACGCATCGGTCAGGGGCTGCTCACCCGTCTTCGGCGACCGGGGAGCCTTTTCGGCTCCCCGCCCGCATCGGGCTGGCGGGCACCCGCAACGGCTCGGACGCCTTTGGCGTCCTGATACGCTTTGGTCGAGCCCGTCAAAGGTGGACGGCGAGTTTGCTCACCTGCGGGAAGCCCTGGTGGAGATTTGCCGGGGGCTCGGGGTGGAGGACTGAGGCACCCGGGCTCCAGGGCGAGAACGTCCATTAGGATGTCCCTGGGACGACGTGGAGGTGCAGAAGATGAAGAGCATCACGAAGGCTGCGGTCGTAGGGGCGCTGGTGGTAGCGGTCATCCTGGTGGTGGGGTTCAAGCGAAGTCGGCCGAGCACGGACGCTGGTCGGCGAAGTAGCGAAGCCCCTTCGCGACCAAGCACGAGCGCGATGTCAGCGGAAAGCGCCGCCACGACCACCGAAACCAGGGCGGGGCTTCCCCGCCTGGTTGACCTGGGAGCCAAGAAGTGCATACCCTGCAAGATGATGGCTCCGATCCTGGAAGAGCTGAAAGCTGAGTACGCTGCGAGGCTCCGGGTGGACTTTGTCGATGTCTGGGAGAACCCGGGGGCTGGCAACGAGTACAGCATCCGGGTCATCCCCACCCAGATCTTCTACGATTCCTCGGGCAAGGAGCTGTTTCGCCACGAAGGCTTCTTCTCCAAGGAGGACATCCTCGCCAAGTGGGCCGAGTTGGGATTCTCACTCGCCAGCTCACCGTAGGGGCGCGGAGGCGACAGACAGATGGAAAAGGTCTTCTCGGCGCTGACCCACGCCGTCGGTGGGACCCCCGCGCTCGCTCTGGCCGCCGCCTTTCTCTGGGGCGTCCTGAGCATCCTCCTGAGCCCGTGTCACCTCGCCAGCATCCCGCTCATCGTGGGCTTCATCGGCGAGCAGGGGCAGCTGTCCGTCAGGAGGGCGTTCCTCATCTCCCTGCTCTTCGCCCTGGGCATCCTCAGCACCATCGCCGCCATCGGGGTGGGCACGGCCCTCGCCGGCCACATGTTAGGTGACCTGGGGCGGTGGACCAACTACCTGGTAGCGGGCATCTTCTTTGTCGTGGGTCTGTACCTGCTCGAGGTGATACCCCTGTCCTGGTCGGGCCCGGGGGGGATGGGGGTCAAGCGAAAGGGGCTCCTGGGCGCTCTCGTCCTCGGGCTCCTGTTCGGCCTGGCGCTGGGGCCCTGCACCTTCGCCTACATGGCGCCGATGTTGGGGGTGACATTCAAACTGGCAGCGACCAGGTTCTTCTATGGGGTGCTCCTGCTGGCGACGTACGGCGTCGGCCACTGCTCCGTCATCGTGGTGGCGGGGACGTCGACCGAACTTGTCCAGCGGTGGCTGAACTGGAACGAACGCTCCCGCGGGGCAGTGATGCTGAAGAAGGTCTGCGGCGCCCTGGTGCTGCTCGCGGGCATCTACCTTATCTACATCGCCCGCTGAGGTGGGTGACGAACGGGCCGGGTCGGCCGGCAGGAACGCAGGGAGGAAGGGAGGAGCGATGGCCGGGAAAGCACCCACCGGCGGAGGCCCCAAGGGGCTGAGCATCTTCGAGAAGTATCTGACGGTGTGGGTCGTCCTCTGCATCGTGGGGGGGATCGTCCTGGGCAAGGTGGCTCCGGGTGTGGCGCGGTTCCTGGACGGCCTGGCCATCTCCGTGGGTGGGGCGCCGGTGGTCTCCATCCCCATCGCCGTGTGCCTCTTCTTCATGATGTATCCCATCATGGTGAAGATCGACTTCGCCGAGGTGCTCAAGGCCGGTAAGAGCGTCAAGCCCGTCGGTCTCACGCTCTTCATCAACTGGGCGGTCAAGCCCTTCACCATGTACGCCATCGCCCTCCTCTTCCTGGGAACACTCTTTCTCGGGTTCATCGGCCCCGACGCAAAGGACCTCGTCAAGATGCCTCTCGGGCTGGACCTCGCCGTCGGCGCATCCCACGGCGCGGGGACGGTGGTCATGGTCGAGGGGGTGAAGATGCTCCAGGTGCCGCTCTGGCGAAGCTACCTGGCGGGCTGCATCCTGTTGGGCATCGCTCCGTGCACGGCCATGGTGCTGGTCTGGGGGTTCCTGGCCCGGGGGAACGACGGACACACCCTGGTCATGGTGGCCATCAACTCGCTCACGATGCTGCTGCTGTACGGGCCGCTCGGCGGATTCCTGCTGGGGGTGGGGAGGCTCCCGGTGCCCTGGCAGGCGTTGCTCCTGAGCATCGCTATCTACGTGGCGCTGCCGCTCGCGGCCGGGTACCTGTCGCGCCGGTGGGTTCTCAAGGCGAAAGGCGAGGCGTGGTTCCGCGAGAAGTTCCTCCACCTGCTGACGCCGGTGACCATCATCGCGCTCTTGATCACGCTCGTGCTGCTCTTCAGTTTCAAGGGCGAGGTCATCGTCGCCAACCCGCTTACGATCCTCTGGATCGCGGTACCGCTCTTCATCCAGACGAACCTCATCTTCTGGATCGGGTACTGGCTGTCCAGGCCGCTGAAACTCTCTTACGAGGATGCGGCACCGTCGGCCATGATTGGGGCCTCCAACCACTTCGAGGTGGCCATCGCCACCGCCACCATGCTCTTCGGCCTCTCCTCGGGCGCGGCCCTGGCCACGGTGGTGGGCGTCCTCATCGAGGTCCCCGTCATGCTCATGCTGGTGAAGATCTGTCTCAGGACGAGCAGCTGGTTCCCCAAAGAGAGCGCTCCTGCTTTCACCCCGGCAAAGCAGTAGCGTGGAAGGCAGAAGGGGAAGGGCCGGCCGTCGACCTGTGCTGAGCTGCGAAAGAAGGCGAGGGACGAGGTGGAAGCGAAGGTGTTGTTCCTGTGCACGCGGAATGCCTGCCGAAGCCAGATGGCTGAGGGCCTCATGCGCCAGCGCTTCGGCGAGCGCCTGGAGGTGCATTCGGCGGGCGTCGAACCGAGCCGGGTTCATCCGCTGACGCTGCGGGTGCTCCGGGAGGCGGGCATCGACGCTGCGGGCCAGCGCTCAAAGCACGTGAAGGAACTGGAAGGTATTCGCTTCGACCTGGTGGTGACCCTCTGTGACTCAGCTGCGCAGACCTGCCCCGTCTTCCCGGGCACCACGCGCCTCGTCCACCGCGACTACCGAAACCCGGAAGAAGCCACAGGCACCGAGGAGGAACGCCTCGCTGTCTTCCGCGAGGTGCGCGACCAACTGGCCCGCGAACTGCCCCGCCTCATCGAGGAGGAGCTCGGCCTCACCCCGCCGGACGAGCAGCCAGGAGTCGCTCGGCGCCCTCGGCCCGCAGGCGGTCGATGAGGCGACGGACCAGTTGATCGGCGACGTCGCACGCCCCGCGCACTTCCCGCCAGAGGAGGGCCGAACCATCGGGAGCAACGACAGCAGCGCGCAGATAGAGCCTCCCCGCGCGCACCGTGGCCAGAACTCCCAGGCCGCCGTGACACCCCGCGCCTAACTCGCTCGTAACCTGGCGCTCCAGCCTCGAGGCCAGGGCCAGGGCCGGGTCGTCGATGGCGGCAAGGAACTTGAGCGTCGAGCGGTCATCTCTGCGGGCTTCCGCCACCAGCGTCCCCTGTCCCGCGGGCGGAAGCATCACCCGGAAGGGGATGGGCACCGCTTTGATGCCCTGGCGTCGGCCGAGCCTGAGCAGGCCGGCACGGGCCAGAACCAGGGCATCGTACTCCCCGGCCAGCACCTTGCCCAAGCGGGTGTCCACGTTTCCGCGGATAGGGTCTACCCGGAGGTTTTGGTGCGCGTGCAGCAACTGCCCCCGCCGGCGGGGTGAACCGGTACCGACGCGGGCCCCCTCAGGCAGGGAGTCTATCGACCAGCCCGCCCTGCTCACTAACGCGTCGTGGGGGTCGGCCCGCTCGGGGCAGGCAGCCAGGGTCAGGCCCGCAGGCAGCTGGGTGGGGACGTCCTTCAGGCTGTGCACCGCCACGTCGATTTCCCCGGCGAGAAGGGCATCCTCCAGGGCAGTCACGAAGACCCCCCGGCCGCCAATCTCCTCCAGGGCGCGCTTCTGGTCGCGGTCGCCAGCGGTCCTGACGGTACGCAGCTCCAGGGTCAGCCCGGGGTGCGCCGCACGGAGGCGCCTCGCGACCCGGTCCGCCTGGGCCAGGGCCAGGGCGCTCCCTCGGGTACCGATGCGGAGAACGTGCTTCGCCACCAGACCTCCTTTCTGTGCAATTGTACGACAGCCAGGGTCGCGCACAAGGCCGGCTTGACGCTCCGGCGGAGCTCCCCCTACAATGCTCGAAGCTTAGGGTTCGGTTTACTTCTCAAGAGAGGGAGACCACACGTGACCACGTTGGAAAAAGTCCGCAGGAAGAAGGCCCTCGTGGGCGTCATCGGGATGGGATACGTGGGCCTCCCGCTGGTGCGGGCCTTTGCCCACAAGGGCTTCCGGGTGTTAGGGTTCGACATCGACCCCAAGAAGGTGGCAGCGCTGAACGCGGGGCGCTCCTACATCAAGCACATCCCCTCCACCTTCATCCGCGAACTGCGCCAGGCCGGCACCTTCGAGGCCACGGGGGACTTCCAGCGGCTCGCCGAGCCGGACTGCATCCTCATCTGCGTCCCCACCCCGCTCACCCCCACACAGGAACCGGACCTCTCCTTCGTCAGGCGCACCGCCGGGGCTATCGCCAACCGGCTGCGTCGGGGTCAACTGGTCGTCCTGGAGAGCACCACCTACCCGGGGACGACGCGCGAGGTGCTCCTCCCAGTCCTGGAGGGGACGGGCCTCAAGGTCGGCCGCGACTTCTACCTCGCCTTCTCCCCCGAGCGGGAAGACCCGGGGAACCCGACCTACACCATGGAGAGCATCCCCAAGGTGGTGGGGGCGGTGGACCGGCCCAGCCTCCAGGTCGCCCTGGCGCTCTACGGGGCCGTGGTCCCCAAGGTGGTCCCCGTCAGTTCGGCGGAGGCAGCCGAGGCCGCCAAGATCCTGGAAAACATCTACCGGGCCGTCAACATCGCCCTGGTCAACGAACTCAAGGTGCTCTTCGACCGGATGGGCATCGACATCTGGGAGGTCATCGACGCGGCCAGGACCAAGCCCTTCGGCTACCATCCCTTCTACCCCGGCCCGGGCTGGGGTGGGCACTGCATCCCCATCGACCCCTTCTACCTCTCCTGGAAGGCCCGTCAGTTCGGCATCACCACCCACTTCATCGAGCGCGCGGGCGAGGTGAACGTGTCCATGACGGAGTTCGTGGCCCAGAAGGTGGCCCAGGCCCTCAACGAGCGGAAGAAGGCGGTCAAGGGCGCGAGGCTCCTCCTGCTGGGCGTGGCCTACAAGCGCAACGTGGACGACATCCGCGAGTCCCCCGCGCTCCCGCTCATCGAGCGGCTCCAGGAGATGGGGGCCCGCGTCGCCTACCACGACCCGCACATCCCCGTCTTTCCGCCCCTGCGCGAGCACCCCAACCTGAAGATGAAGTCGGTGAGGCTCACCGCCTCGCTCCTCGCGCGGCAGGACGCGGTGGTCGTCGTCACCGACCACTCTGCTTACGACTGGGAATGGGTGGTGAAGCACGCTCCGCTCATCGTCGATACCCGGGGGGTCACCCGGTCCATCCGCTCCGGGCGGGGGAAGGTGGTCAAGGCATAGGGAGGGAGACCATGGCGAAGGGATACTATGGCGGCTATGCGGTGGGCTGGGTGTGCCTGGCCCTCATCAACACCAACATCGCGCAGTTGAAGGGGCTGGGCGGGCTCCTGTGGGGGCTCCTGTCGCTCCTCCTGGGCCCCATCGCCACCTTCATCCTCGTCTTCCTCGGACGCGGAGGCGCATAGCCAGCACCGGCGCGACCGCCCTCCCTGGGCCACCGCGTCAAGCCCGGGCGAGCTCTGGCTGCTGAGGAGCCAGGCCTAAGCCGTCTTCAGTGTGCGCCCGCGGTGGCGAAAGGTCAGGAATCCCTCCTCGTCCGGTTCGGGGCTCGGCTGCTCAAAACCAACCGAGCGGTAACAGTGGATGCTGGCGACATTGTCGGGCTCGACGGACGCCTCGATCCATTCCAGCCGCTCCACCTCGGGAAGCCTCAGCACAGCGCGCAAGACGGCTTTCCCGTAGCCGCGGTTCCGGAACAGCGGGTCGACCAGATGAAACATGCTCGCCCACCGGTCGTCGTAGACCTCGAACGCGGCGAAGCCCATTGGTCTGTCGGCGTCCCAAGCCATCAGGGCGTAATAGGCGGGTTCCTTGGCGACGAACCCGCACCACTCACGCACGGGCAGCGCCCCACCCAGGCGACTCTTCACCTCGGAATCCTGAAACCAAGCCTCGAGCGTGGTGATGTCCGCCTCGCGAAGCGGACGAAGAAGCACTTCAGCCATGAGGCATTACCTCGATTGCGCGTTACCTCGCCGCGACAATTGCTCAAGCGGCAAGGAACATTGCTACCGCTGGTACTTCCCCATCAACTGGCCCTGGGCGAGGACGTGGCTGCCCATGGCTTCGAGGAGCTGCTTCTTGGTGGCTCCGGGAGCCAGGTTGAGCACCGTGTCCAGGGCGTAGAGTTTGAAGTAGTAGCGGTGTGGGGAGCCCCGGGGCGGAGCGGGGCCGTTGTAGCCGACCTTGCCGAAGTCGTTCTTCCCCTGCTTCGCGCCACTCTTCAGCACTTCCTCGGCCGGCACGCCCTCGGGGAGTTCGCGGGTCTCCGGCGGGAGGTTCCAGAGGACCCAGTGCACCCAGGTGCCCCTCGGCGCATCCGGGTCGTCGCAGACGAGGGCCAGGCTCTTCGTCCCCTCCGGGACACCCTTCCAGGCCAGCGGGGGCGACAGGTCGGCGCCGTCGGCGGTGTACGGCTTTGGCATGGTCGCGCCTTCGGGGAAGGCTTTGCTCGTCACGGTGACGGGCTTGGCCCCGGCGCCTGGCGCGGGGGCAGGAGGCTGCTCCTCGCCCGGGCAGGAACAGAGGAAACAGAGCGCCAGGACGAAAAGCGCTTTCGTTCGTCCCATCCCGCCACCCCCTTCTTCAGCCACCCAAATCGGCTCGGGGCCGTGAGCCTGTCGAACGGCGGAAACGGCCTGCGGCCGGCAACCTCCTACGCTCGCCTGAATTGTGCCCGGAAAGAAGAGACAGGCAAGGATTTTTCGCCGATTGCTCTCCCGGGGTTCGACCGTTCGGCTTCGCTCACGGTGCTGAGCACGTCGAAGCACAGGCCCACCCCGCCCGCCCACTTCGTGGGCACCCGCCGTCGAAGGGCGGCGAACGCGCGTGCTGCATTCGGCCAGGAGAGCCCGAGGCTCCTCAGCTCGCGAACTGGAGTTGGTAGAGGTTGCGGTAGAGGGGGGAGCGGGCGAGGAGTTCGGCGTGGGTGCCGATGTCGGCGATACGGCCACGCTCCATCAGGACAATGCGGTCGGCCCGCTCCACCGTGGAGAGCCGGTGGGCGATGATGAAGGTGGTCCGCCCGCGCAGGAACTCAGCCAGGGCCTGCTGGATGTGGTGCTCGCTTTCGGAGTCCAGTTGGCTGGTGGCCTCGTCCAGGATGAAGATGCTGGGGTTCTTGAGGACAGCCCGGGCGAGGGCGATGCGCTGGCGCTGCCCGCCCGAGAGGGTGACCGCATCTTCGCCGATGGGCGCGTCGTAGCCCTGGGGGAACTCGCCGATGAAGCTGTCGGCGTGGGCCTTGCGCGCCGCCTCGCGGATGTCGGCCTCGGAGGCCTGGGGGTTCCCGTAGGCGATGTTGGCCCGCACGGTGTCGGTGAAGAGGAGCACCTCCTGACTCACGAGGCCGACCTCGGCCCGCAGGGCCTTGAGGGTGACGTCGCGGAGGTCGGCGCCGTCGATGGTGATGCGGCCGGCCGTCGGGTCATAGAAGCGGGGGATGAGGTTCACCAGGGTCGTCTTCCCTACCCCACTGGCCCCCACGAGCGCCACACACTCCCCCCGACGCACCTCCAGGCTGATGCCCCGGAGCACCTCCTCCTCACCGTCGTAACTGAAGTGGACGTCCTCGAAGCGGATGGTCTCCCAGGAGGGGGCCAGGCCCCGGGCCTCGGGCCGTTCCCGCACCAGCGGCACCTCATCACAGAGGCCAAAAATGCGCTCGGCTGCAGCCAGCATGACCTGCACCCGGTTATTGACGTTGGAGAGCCGGCGTACGGGGGAAAGGAGGAAGAACAACCCCCCGCCAAAAACCAGGAACCTCTTGGGGTCCAACTGACTGTGGACCACGAGTTGGGCCGCCAAGACCACGACCACGCTCGCCCCCATCACCCCCAGGAGCTCCAGGAGCGGGGAGACGCCCGCGTCACTGGAGTAAATGCGCAGACGCAGGCGGTAGAGACGCTCATTGAGCCCGTGGAAGCGCCGTTGCTCCACCGGCTCCATGACGAAGGCCTTGACGATGCGGATGCCCCGAAAGGTTTCCTGCAGTCGGCGGACCATCTCGGTATTGACGGCCAGCACGTGGCGCATGGCCCGCTTGACCTGCTTGCCGATGATGGCCGCCACGGCCCCCAGGGCGGGGACGATGATGAAGACGGCGAGGGTCAACCTGGGGCTGATGCCGATGAGGAGAAGGAGGAAGCTGAGGAAGGAGATGGGCTCGCGGATGGCCCGGCCGAACAGGGTGGCCATGCCCAGGATGATGGCGTCCATGTCGACGGTGAAGCGGGTCAGGGGGTCGGCGATCCCCCGGCGGGCGAAGTTCCCCAGGGAAAGGTGGAGGGTGTGGCCGTAGAGTTCGTCGGAGAGCACCAGGCCCACCCGCGCCGCAACGACGCCGGTGAGGTACTCCTGAAAGAACGTAGCCACCCCCTTGAGGAAGGTCATGAGAGTGAGGAACCCCATGACCAGGGCCACGGCCTGGACGCGGTTGGCCCGGGCCCAGACCACCAGGGGCACGGCCCAGGCGTTCAGCCGGGCGCTCAGGTCGGCAAAGAAGCCGGTCTGGCCCAGGTCCACCAGGTTCTCCAGCGGCTTGTCCTGGAAGAAAAGGGCGAAGAGCGGCCCCACCGTGCCGATGCTGACCACGCTCAGCTGCGCCACCACGAAACTCAGGAGCACGATGGCCACCACGGGCGTCGGCCTGACCCACACGTGACGGAGGAGGCGCACGAACTCCTTCATAGGACCTCCATCGGCTCACTCTCCCGCGCCGGCTCCACGGGCACCCGAGGCTCCCCGCGCAGGAGCGCCCGCACCTCACTCACCACGTCCTCCACCCGCACCTCCGCCAGACAGGTCCTCCGGCTGCAACTCCGCTGGTAGCAGGGGGCACAGTGGACGGCTGAACGCACGACCACGGCCCGGTCACTGTAGGGCCCGGTCCGGCTGGGGTTGGTGGGCCCGAAGATGGCGACCACGGGCGTCCCCAGGGCCGCAGCCAAGTGCATGGGGCCGGAATCGTTGGTGAGGAGGAGCGCCGAGCGAGCGAAGAGCGCGGCGAGTTGGACCAGCGACGTCCGCCCGGTCCAGTCGAGGGCCTGTTCGCCCACGCGCGCCGAGATGGTCCGGGCGAGCGGCTGGTCTTCCTCGGTGCCGACGACGATGATGCGGACGCCCGACTCCGCTGCCAAGCGGGCGGCGACCTCGGCGAAGCGCTCCGCGGGCCAGCGCTTCGTCTCCCAGCGCGCCCCCGGGGCTACACAGACGATGTCCTCGGTGACCAGTTCCTGCGCCAGCTCGGCCTCCACCCGGGCCCGGGCCTCCTCGGGAATGGAGAGGGCAAAGCGAGGTGCCCGCCCGTTGACGGGGGACCAGCCGGCCCGCTGTGCGGGCACCCCGCCGGGCCTCCCAGGCGGAGCCACTCCCAGGGCCCGCAGCACCTCCAGGTAGCGGTCCACCGCGTGCGCGTCCGGCTCCCGGGGCGAGACCGCGACCGTGTAAGCGAGCCGACCAAACTCCCGCGCCGTCGCCAAACCGACCCGCACCGAGGCGCCGCTCGCCCGGGCCAGGAGGGCGCTCCGCGCCAACCCCTGGAGGTCGATGACCACGTCGTAGTTGGCACTCCGCAGGCGACGCAGGAGTCCCCACCACTCCCGTCGGTTTCGCCAGAAGCCCAGCCCACCCCACCGTCCGCGGTCAAAGACGAGCACGTCGTCCACAGACGGCTGGGCGGCGAGGAGTTCCGCGTACGCCCGGCCGACCACCCAGTGCAGTTCCACTCGCGGGAAGGCCTCCTTCAGGGCCACGGCCAGCGGGAGGGCATGGATGACGTCACCCAGAGAACTGGGTTTGACGATGAGAATCTTCTCGGGTGGCGCTGCTCCCCGACGGGCGGGCGCGGCCTCGCGGAAGATGTCCTCCACCCACGCCGCCAGCCCGTCGGGCCGACGGTCCCCAGGTGGGAGGTAACCGCTCAGGAAGGCGCGCAGCGCACCCTCCTCGAGGCTGCGCACCAGGAGGAGATGCTGCCAGAGCCGGGCCAACTGTTTCAGACGCGGTCGCCGGCCGTCCCGGCCAGGCCGCCGGGCGGAGGAGGGCAAGACTCCGGCTGAAGGCGGGCGGAACTGAAGTCGTGTCGCCCAACCGTGGAAGGCCGGGCCCTCGACGCTCTCCAGGTCCACAATCCACAGGCGCCAGTTCCCGGGGCCACCCGACACCAGGATGTTACTGGCCTTGAGGTCCCGGTGGTGGAAGCCGAGGTCGTGGAGGCGACGGAGTTCCCGCCCGAGTTTCCAGAGCACCTCCGGGTCGAGGCCCCGCTCCCGGACGAACTCCAGCAGCCGTGTCCCGGGGACCGCGGCCGAGATGAAGTACGCCTCCTCGAGCATCCCCCATCGGCGGACCTCCACCGCGGCCACGGGCGTGGGGACGGGGAGGCGCCGCACGAGCATCTCATTGGCCCGCCACCAGGACCGCCAGGCCCGCGACCGACGGAACAGGCTCGCCCAGCGCTTCGCGCCCACCGGCGGCTCGAAGCGCTTGACCACCCAGCCGGTCGGGGGCCCGCCGACAGCCGGGCGCGGCCCCTCCCCACCGAAGGCGGAGAGTCTGGGGTCAGTCACCTCCGGAGTGACCTTGACCGTGGTCGCCCGCCGGTCCGACTTCAGCACCTCCACGTCCGGGAGCATGAAGAGTTGTTCCGGGTCGGTGAGGAGGTCCCCCACCAGCCCGCCGGCCCACTCGGCCCGCAACGCGAACCGCCGCGGACCCGCCCGCCCAACCACGAACTCGCGGTTGGTGCGCAGCGCGCGGAGCGAACGCCGCCGCCAGGACTTTTCCAGGCGCCGACGGCTTCGCCAGTACACCCGTCGGGCCAGGGCCCGGTCCTCCGCGGTGAACCTCCCCGAACGGTCGAGGTAGCCCTTGAGGGCCAGAAGCCGAAGCGACGCCGGCACCGCGTGCTGGGCCAGGGCTTCCGCAGCGGCGAGCGTCATCTCTGCCTGCGGCGCCGGCCCGCTCGGCGGGCGCCCAGCCTGCTCGGCCGGGCACCCCGTGGGCACCCGAAGCCGCCGGCAAGTGCGCACCCTCTCCACGTCCAGGAGAACGAAGGCGTACCCCTCACCCTCCTCCCGCACCAGGATGTCGCTCCCGCGAGGGTCTTTGTGGGAGACGCGGGCGTCGTGGACTCGGTGGAGCCAGCGGCCAAAGTCCCAGGCCAGGCGCCGCCGCTTCGCCGGAGGGAGTTCGGGGTCGAAGGCAACTTCAGGCAGCGCCGCGGCTCCCGCCACAGCCTCCGTGATGAGCAGGTGGAGGAGCCGACCGTCCGGCTCCAGCTCCTCACCGCAAGCCACCGGGCGCGGGCACACCAAGCCGAGAGCCGAGAGTTCCCTCAGCCGGCCATACTCGCGCCAGCCTTTTCCCGCCGGCAGGAGGCCCGTCCAGCGCAGCTTCCGCCAGAGCCAGGCCCCGAGCCCCACGGGGTGATAGCTCTTGACGTAGTACTCCCGCCCCTCGTGGAGCACCCGCCAGACGCTACGCCAGCGGCCGCCCTTGACCAGGGTCGCGCCGCGGTCCCGCCGGGGGAGAGACCACGGGCGACGTCCGCTTCGCCGCTCCGCTCCGGCCAGCCGGCGAGCCCGCTCGAGGAGCCCCTGGGCGCCCGGTTCGACCTCCCAGTGGGGTGCGCTCAGGGCGAAGGGGTTCCACATGTCAGTCAGGCTCCTCGCTCCCTCGGTCCGGCGCTGCCCGGCAGGGCGCTGGGCCCCGCCGGGCACGGGTCACGGGGGTCACTCCTTACCGGGAACGCTCACCCCCGGGCCTCCTACCAGGCCCCTTCGGGTGGCTTCTCAGATGGTATCGATGTTCTGGACGTCGAGGGCATGCTCCTCGATGAACCGACGCCGGCCCTCGACGCTGGTGCCCATGAGCACACTGAAGACCTTGTCGGCCCGGATGGCATCCTCCACCGTCACCCGCAGGATGGTGCGGGCGGCCGGGTCCATGGTGGTCTCCCACAACTGCTCGGCGTTCATTTCGCCGAGGCCCTTGAACCGCTGGACGTCCAGTCCCCGGCGGCCCAGTTGAAGCACGGCGTCCAGGATGTCGCTTCCGCTGGCGATGTCCGTGGGCGCCCCGTCGCCGAGGAGCCTGGCCACCACCGCCTCGGCCCCCGGTTCGGGGTAGTAGAGACGCGGGTCCACCCCCTGCTGGGCAAGCTTGCCGAAGAGGGCCTCCAGCTCCCCGACCTCGTGAAACTCGTCGACGTGGAGGAGTTCGTGGGTGGGCGCTTCGCCGCCGTTGGCCACCAGGAGTTCGCCTCCGCGCTCTTTCTCCTGGGCCGCGATGAAGGCCTGCATGTCCTTCTCGGTGAAGAAGAACGCCTCCTCACCCTCCAGGACGGTGCGGAAGCGCGGGAGCTTGCCGTTCTGGCTCTCCTCGAGGAGCCGGCGCAGGCGGACGCCACGACGGGCCACGATGCGCTCGTACTCCTCCATCCGCTCCAGGAGCCCGAGGAGCGACCGCAGCGGCTCGCCCGTGTGCACGGCCTTCTTCGGCGCCAGGATCTCGAGGGTGGTGCCTTCGGCGCCCCAGTCGAGCAGTGTGCCGCGCATCTCGCGCTCGGTGTAGACGTAGCGTTCCTGGCTCTTTCGGCGGATCTTGTAGAGAGGCGGCTGGGCGATGTGGACCAACCCTTGCTCCACCAGTTGCGGCATCTGCCGATAGAAGAAGGTGAGGAGGAGGGCGCGGATGTGGGAGCCGTCGAAGTCGGCATCGGTCATGATGATGACCTTGCCGTAGCGCGCCTTGGTCACGTCGAAATCCTCGCTGCCGAAGCCGGTGCCCAGGGCCCCGATGATGAGCCTGATTTCCTCGTGGGCGAGCACCTTGTCGATGCGGGCCTTCTCCACGTTCAGGATTTTGCCCCCGAGTGGGAGGATGGCCTGGAAGCGTCGGTCACGGGCCTGCTTGGCGGTACCCGCCGCCGAGTCACCCTCCACCAGGTAGAGTTCGGTGGAGGCGGAGTCCCGGCTGGAGCAGTCGGCGAGTTTCGCGGGCAGGTTTCCTGAACTCAAGGCGCCCTTTCGGCGGACGAGTTCCCGCGCGTGGCGGGCCGCCTCGCGGGCCCGCGAGGCGATGACGGCCTTCTCGATGATGACGCGGGCCGCCTCGGGGTGTTCCTCGAAGCAGGTGCTCAGCTGCTCGTTGACGATGCTTTCCACGAGGCCCTGGATGTTGGAGTTGCCCAGTTTGGTCTTGGTCTGGCCCTCGAACTGCGGGTCGCTGAGGCGGACGCTGATGACGGCGGTCAGCCCTTCGCGCACGTCCTCACCCTCGAGGGGCGGCTCCTTCTTCAGGAGGTCATTGGCCCGGGCGTAGGCGTTCGCCGTGCGGGTGAGGGCGGAGCGGAAGCCACTGAGGTGGGTGCCTCCCTCGATGGTGTTGACGCTGTTGGCGAAGGAGAAGATGCTCTCGGCGGGACCGTCGGTGTACTGCATGGCCACCTCGACGGTGACGCCCTCCTGCTCCTTGCGGAGGAAGATGACGTCCCGGTGGAGGACGCCCTTATCCTCGTTCAGGTAGCGGACAAACTCGGCCAGACCCCCGGCATAGCGGAAGGTCTCCGTTCGCCCCGTCGCCTCCTCGGAGACGGAAATGCGCACGCCCGGGTTGAGGAAGGCGAGCTCTCGCAGCCGACGGGCGACGACCTGGAAACTGATGGTCACGTCGGAGAAGATCTCCGTGTCGGGCTTGAAGGTCACGCGGGTGCCGGTGTGCGTGGCCTTACCCAGCGTCGTCACGGGACCCTTCGGCTTCCCGCGGGCATACTCCTGCCGATACGTGTGGCCATCCCGGCGGACCTCGGCCTCCAGCCACTCGCTCAAGGCGTTCACCACGGAGACGCCCACGCCGTGAAGCCCGCCGGAGGCCCTGTACACCTGGCCGTCGAATTTGCCACCGGCGTGGAGCATGGTCATCACCACCTCCAGCGCCGACTTCTTCTGCTCCCGGTGCATCTCCACGGGGATGCCCGCACCGTCGTCGGCGACGCTCACGGAGCCGTCGGCGTTGAGCCGGACGTCGATATTCTGGCAGCGGCCGGCCATGGCCTCGTCGATGGAGTTGTCCACCACCTCCTCGACAAGGTGGTGGAGGCCGCGCATGCCCGTGTCGCCGATGTACATGGCCGGGCGCTTGCGCACCGCCTCCACGCCCCCGAGGACGCGGATGCTCGTCGCGTCGTAGCGGACCGTAGCCGTGGTCAGGGCCGACGGCGCCGGGGGGGCCTGGACTTCCTGGGGAGCCACCGGCTCCGCACTTTCCGGTTTCCCACCGCGGGCGCCCGCGGCTTTCCGGCCGCGCGCTTTCGCGCGAGCCGGGCTCACCTTCGCTGCGGCCTGTTTCTTCTCTTTCTTCTTGGCCATGGTCACCATCTATGGGGATGAGCCGGGAATGAGGAAGCGGAGGTCCGCGATATGGCGACGGGTGTAGCGCTGGCGCAACCCCTCCAGGAGTTCCGCCTTCCGGAAGCCCGCCAGTTCAGCCCGGAGTGGCGCCGACGCCACCTCCACGCAGAGGTGGCCCTTGCGAAACCCCACAACCCGCGTCTGCCCCGCGACACCCTCGCCGGCGACGTGCCGCCAGGCCGACTCCAGTTCGGCCCGGGCGGAGCCGTTGAGCAGGCCCGACCCGAGGAGCCAGTCCGCCAGCGGTTCCCTGAGGGGAACGCTGTCCGTCCGGTCGCTCATGTCATCACACCAGGGTCACCGGCATGACCACGTAGGTGAACTCTTCACCAAAGCGAAGGACCGCGGGCCGCGCCGGTTCCGAGAGTTCCAGGGTAACCTCTCCGTCGACGGGGAGCCGACGGAGGGCATCCTCCAACAGGACGGGGTTGAAGCCGATCTCCAGTTCGGGGTAGGCGTAGCCGATGTCGACCTCGACCGTCGCTTCTCCGGTCTCCGCTGCGGAACCACGGAGCACCAGTTTGTCAGTAGAAAAGTGGATGCGGACGGCCCGGGACTCTTCGCTGGTCAGTATCCGCGCCTGTCGGAGTGCGGAGAGGAACACCCCTACCGGGAGCGTCACCTTCTTGTCCGCATCCCTGGGGATGACGTCCTGGTAAGGGGGGAAGTGCCCTTCCACCAGCCGGCTTGTCACCAGGGCTTTCGCCGACTGCACCGCAATCTCCGATTCGCTGAGTGCCACCCCCACGTCGTCGTCACCCACGCTGAGAAGGCGCTGGATGAGAGCCATGGATTCGGTCGGAACGATGGCACCTTCCCCCATCTGGCGAAGTCCCGAAATCTTCTTGCGGACCACGGCCATCCGCCGACCGTCCGTAGCCACGAACTCCGCGACCCCGGGTTGAAAGACCACAAGCACGCCGTTGAGGGAATAGCGCGTCGCCTCGGAAGCGGTGGCGAACGTCGTCATTTCAATCATGTTGGCGAAGTCCTGCCGGCGGAGCGTCTGCGTCCCCTCGCTCAGGAACTCGGCCACGTTCGGAAACTGCTCCGGGTCATCGCCCACCAGGCGGAACTGCGACCTGCCGGCCACCAGCCGGAGGCCCGCGTCCTCACTATGAATATCGACCATGTCACCCCGGACTTCCCGCAGTATCTGGGTCAGGACGGAAGCAGGAGCCAGTGCTTGGCCGGGTTCCCCCACGTTCACGTTCTCCACGCGAGCGCGAGCCCCCGCATCCAGGTTGGTGGCTGTCAGTTGGAGGCCCCCTTCGTCGGCGAAGATCCGGAGGTTTCTCAGTATGGGCCGTGGACTTCGCTCCTCAGCCAAGTGTCCGACGAACTGGCAGGCTTCCAAGAGTGCTTCCCGGTCGCATTGGAGTTTCATCACAGTCCTCACTTCACTCGACTGATTAGGGAGTAGATGAAGCTATAATCGAGCGCACACCTATCGACTGTGCATTCTCCTTTCCGGATGAGCGTCATGCTGCATAACACATTTTACCAGAACCACTTGCGGGATGCAAGGCTAAGCCTTTCCCCTGTGGAAAACCTGTTTGCAGAGCTCGGAGTCGTATGCAGAACTGTTTGTGCTTTCCCCTCCCTCGGACAGGGCACGTTCCGAACCGCGGGAACCCGTGCTTCTCCCTACCCATGCCGTGAACAGGTTTTCCACAGCCCCTTCTCACCCCTCCTGGGTACGGGCTTTCCTGGCCCAGAGCGCCCAAGAGAAGAGGGGGTGTCAGCCGGGCGCATTTATACCGCGCGGGGCCACAAAGGTCAAGGAAAAGAGCCGCCATTTTCCGCGTCTTCTGCGGCCCGCTTCACAGGTTCAGTTCGCGCCTCACGCTGCGGGCAAGTTGAGCAAAAGCGTGGTCCTTGGAGACCAGTTCCCTGGCCTTGCGGACGCCGTGGAGCATGGTGGTGTGGTCCCTGTTTCCCAGGGCCTGGCCCAGGGTCGGAAGTGAGAACCCCGCGTAGTCGTGGGCGAGGTAGGCAATGAGGTGGCGGGCGCGGGCCAGGGGCTGCGCCCGGCGGGGGCTGCGGATGTCGCGGGCCGAGAGGCCGAGTCGTCGGCTTACGCTCTCCACAATCTCGGCAACAGTCAGCGAGCGCCGCGCCGTCCGCCGCTCTGCGGTCAAGGTCTGGAGGACGAGGGCGGGGTCGTCACCTGACAACTTGGAGATGCTCGCAGCACGGATGAGCAGGCCGATGAGTTCGCGGTTGCTCACCTCCAGGGGCGCGACGAAATCTCGGAGCAGGGGGGACGGGACGGACCAGAGGAGCCTCTCTCGAACCCGCTCGGCAAGCGCCAGCCGAAAGGAGGCATCGCCGGGCTCCAGCTGGGCCACCAAGCCCCAGGAGAGTCGGGAGCGGAGGCGCTCCGCGATCCCTTCGAGCGCAGCGGGGAGCGCCCGGCTGGTGAAGACGAGCTGTTTCCCGGCAGTGTGCAGAGCATTGAAGAAGTGAAAGAACTCCTCCTGGGTGCCCTCCCGCCCGATGAGGGTGTGGATGTCATCCATGAGCAGCACGTCCGTCTCCCGCAGGCCCTTTCGGAACTCCGTGGCTTGTCCTTCCTCCACGGCGCCGACCAGGCCCTCGAACAGCGCCGAAGCACTGAGTTGGAGGAGCCGGAGTTCGGGGTGCAGGCCGAGGAGTTCGTGGCCCGTCGCGTGCAGGAGGTGGGTTTTCCCCTCTCCGACTTCGCCACAGAGGACGAGTGGGTTGTACCTTCGGCCGGGCTCCTGAGCGACGGTCCGCGCCGCCTCGTAGGCGAGCTGGTTCCCGGCGCCGACCACGAACCGGTCGAACGTCAGCGTCGGGTCCAGTTCGAGAGCCGGCGCCGAGTCGGCGGGCTGGTCCTCGGGCCGCGTGGGGACGACGGCGAAGGCCAGTTCCTCTACGGCGAGGCCCGCTGACGCAAGGGCGGCTCTGATGAGGTCGCGGTAGTGCTCCTCGAGCCAGGCCTGGTAGAAGCGGTTCGGACAGCCGAGCCGCGCGAGAGCGGGCGTGAGGGCCAGTGGCCGAAGCGGCCGAAGCCAGGTCTCCACCTGCGCCGCGGTCAGTCGCCGGCTGAGGATGGCCAGCGCCCGTCGCCAAAGGCTGCTTTCCAGTGGTGCTGCCATCGCTCCCTCAACCTCTCTTCTTCATGTGGCCCCGGGGCGCCTTCCTATCTACTTCGTCCGCAGGGGCGCGGTCAAGCCGGGAGCCTGCGGTTTCGCCTTCTTCCTGTGGGCTCCTGCTGTGCAGCGAAGGCGCTTCGGTATCCGCCGCCCGGGCGCCCTCAGCGCCGGGGGGCGTGGGGGAGAGGCTCCCCCACGCCGTCGGGGTGACAGGCCGCGACCCGGCCGCCAGAGGGGCAGAGCCCCTATGGGGAGGCCGTCAGGCCGACGGGCGCCTCCTGGCGGACAGAGCGGCAGCGCTCGGCCTCCTGCGTGCGGAGCCTCTCCTGGTGGCACGGGGCTCGCCTTCGCCGCTTGTGCTGGGGCCGAAGGCCGCTATAATGGGACTATGCTTGGAGAGGAGGTGCCACCCCTCTTGGCGTGCCCTTCGGGTCTGAGCCTCAGGGTCGAAGACTGCCGCCCTTTCCCGGGGACCACGCCGCTCGGCAAGACTCCGTCCCTCAGGGGCCAGGAGCCGCGAAGCAGGAAGGAACCGTGAAGGTCGACCTCCACACCCATACGGCGCGCTACTCAGCCTGTAGTCGGCTCGCTCCGGAAGAACTTGTCGAGGAGGCGAAACGCGCCGGCCTTGACGCCATCGTCGTCACCGAGCACAACGCGGCTTGGGACCCGAAGGAGTTGGCTCGTCTTTCCGGGGCCGGGCTCCTCGTCTTGGGCGGCATCGAGGTCAGCACCCGCGAAGGCGACTGCCTGGTCTTCGCCCCCGAACTGGAGCGGGCGGAGCCGCCGGGAGCGGCAGGGGTTGCCGTCGGTGGTGGCTCGGGTCGCGATGGCACCCTGGAGGAAGTCGCTCGGGAGGCGCACCTCCGTGGCGGGCTGGCCTTTCTCGCCCACCCCTTCCGCACCACCCTGGACCAGCGTCGTCGCTGGCTGGGGAGGCCGCTCGACGGCCTGGAGCGGGAGACCTGCAACAGTTTCGGTCGGCTGGAGCGCGAGGCCGCAGAAGCGGTGGCTCTTGCCGGCGGCCTTCACCTCATCGCCGGGAGTGACGCCCACAACCTCGACATGGTGGGGTGCTTCTACGTGGAACTGGAGCAGCCCGTCGGTGACATCTCCGAGCTCGTCCGCGAACTCGGCCGGGGCGCCTACCGGTGTGGGCGCAATGACCTGCGCTTCTTTTCCTGGCTCGATGCGCGCGCGGCAGCGTTCCGGGCCTGGGTGCGGGCGGAAGTACTGACCGGCCTTCACGACCTGGAGGCCCTCAAGCGGGCCACCGGCGTCTCCTCCGACATCATCCGCGAGGTCCTGAGCGAAGAGAGGGGGTAGCAGGCCATGTGGTACGTCTTGTCGGCCGGTGTCGGCCTGGTGGTCGGGGCGGTGGTGGCCTGGCTCGTCGCTTCCAGCCGGAGCGCCCGGCAGTGCGGCGCCTTGGGCGCGACCGTGGACGAACTGCGGGCCCGCGGCGAGGCACGCGATAACGAGGTCAGAGAACTCCAGGCGGCGCTCGGCTTCGAACGGGAGGGCAAGACTGAGGCGGAGACGCGGCTCCGCGGAACAGAAGAGCGCCTGGACGAGGAGAGGAAGCTGCTGGAGGAGGCGAAGAGCAGGCTCACGGACACGTTCAAGGCCTTGGCGGGAGAGGCGCTGACGGCGAGCACGCAGGACTTCCTCCAACTGGCCAAGGGGACCCTGGAGAAGGTCCTCGCCGAGGCCAAGGGTGATTTCGGCCGGTCCGAGGAGGCGATCCGCGCTCTCGTGGGACCGTTGCACGATGCCCTCAAGCGACACGAGGAGCACATCCGCACCCTGGAGAGCAGCCGACAGGAGGCCTACGGGGGGCTGGTGGAACTGGTCAAGACCTCCTCCGTGGGCCAGGAGCAACTGCGCCGGGAAACGGCCAACCTTGTCCGGGCGCTCCGTACGCCTCAGGTGCGCGGCCGCTGGGGTGAACTGACGCTCCGGCGGACGGTGGAACTCGCCGGCATGTCTGCACACTGCGATTTCACGGAACAGGTGACGGCCCAGACCGAGGAGGGCCGGGTGCGGCCTGACCTGGTCGTTCACCTCCCGGCGGGGCGCGAGATCGTGGTCGATGCCAAGGTTCCTCTGGACGCCTACCTGGACGCCATCGAGGCCGAAGGGGAGGAGGTGAAGGAGAAGGCCCTCTCCCGCCATGCGCGCCAGTTCCGTGACCACATGACGAAGTTGGGAGGGAAGGCGTACTGGGAGCAGTTTCCCCAGTCACCCGAGTTCGTGGTGATGTTCGTGCCGGGCGAGTCCTTCTTTGCCGCAGCGGTGGACGCGGACCGCGCCCTCATCGAGGATGGGATGCAGCGGAGGGTCATCGTGGTGACGCCGGCGACGCTCGTCACCTTGCTCCTGACCGTCGCCTTTGGCTGGCGCCAGGAGCAGGTCGCCCAGAACGCCCAGGAGATAAGCGACCTGGGCCGGCAACTCTACGAACGCATGGCCGTTTTGGTCAGCCACCTGGCAGGCATGCGTGACGGGTTGGAAAAGGCGAGCAACTCCTACAACAGCGCCGTCGGGTCGCTGGAGTCGCGGGTGCTGCCCGCAGCGCGTCGGTTCAGGGACCTGGGGGCGGCTTCGGGCGAGGAGATCCCGCCCGTCAAACCGGTCGAGGTCCCGCTGCGGGCGGCCAATCCGCGCTCACTGCCGGAACCGGGCGGGCCGGAGGCCCGGGCGGGTCCCCGCGAAACTGGCACGGAGACCTCATAGGATGAAGCGCCTCGCGTTGTTCTTCGCGCTTCTTGCGGTCGTGGGTTGTGCGCCCGGACTGGTGCGGGAGCCGACGGAGCAGGTGACCCTCCCGGGTGGCCTGGCCGTCCGCTGGCGGAGCCTGCGCGCCGCAGGAGCGGTCGGGAAGCCTGTGCCCCTCGTGGTCGCCTTCCAGAGTGTGGGTGCGGGCCCCGTGGTGCTTTGCCGAGTGGTTCATCCGACGGCAGTGGGTGGGCCGAGGGACGTGCTCTTCGTCCGCCGGCCTGAATCGGGTCGGTTCCGCTACGATGCCGCCCGCGATTCCGTGGCCGCCCAGTCCGCTGGTGGCTCACCCTTTTCCCTCACCCCCGCCTTCGCGTGGTACGACCAGGTGCTCTATCCCGGTAGCGAAGGTGTGACCGTAAACCTGGGCGAGGCGTCCCCCGGCGCGAAGGTCAGGGTGCTGGTGGAGTACCTGCCCCTGAGTTACCGTCGCCTGTCGGCGGCGGGCTATGCGCAGTCGGTTGGGGCGCCTGGAGGCGAGGAAAACGAGGGGGTGAACTTCGCCCGCTTGGCCGAGGAGTCGCTTCGGCAGAGGCAGCCACGAGCGCTCTTTCTGCGGACGGAGTTCCTGCCTCCATCTACGCGGGTGCCGCTGGAGATACCGTGGGAGAGTCCGAAGCCGTGAGCAGTGGCGCGATGTACGGCCCTTCGGGAAGGTAGAGGATGGAGCAGTCTCTCCCCAGGACGCTGCGGGCCCGCGCCAACCCCTCCTCCACGCTTCGGAGCGGTTCAACGTACAGCGAACGAAGCACCTGGGGACGCAGACCCCGGGAGAAGACCCAGACGGCGGCCTTTTGCCGTGCCTGGGCCAGGACCTGGGCCTGCCATTGGTCGATGGAGACCTCGGGCGTCCGCCCGATGTGGTCGAGGAAGGCCTGGGGGTCGCCGTGGTCGCGGAAGAGGGCAGCGAAGTCGGCCGAGCCGATGCCTTCGGCGAGCGAGGCAGCGAGGATGATGACGCCCCCCGGCCGGACGACCGTGGCTGCGGTCACGATTCCCTTGATGGCCTGGTAGAAGGTGGCGTCGAGCGGGTAGCCCCCGGCCGAGGTCACGACCACGTCGACGGGACGAGGGACGCGGACGACGACGCTCCGGGCCACGTACTCCACCCCTTCCCGCCAGGCTTTCTCCCAGTGCCCGCCGAAGACGCCCGTCGTGTGGCGGAGCCGGTCGATGGTGACGTTGAGGAGGAAGTGAGGCGGGGCGAGCCGGGCGACGTCGCGAGCCTCCTGGTCCACGGGGTTGCCAGCGAGGACCCCGGCAGCGGCCCGTGGGTGGGCGAGCAGTTGGGGACGGTGCCAGTGAAGGATGCTCTGGCGAGCGAGGACACCCGGGCAGACACCCTTTCGGCCGCCTGAGTAGCCGGCCATGAGGTGAGGTTCGATGAGGCCGGTCACTAGGCGCAGGGGCGCCTCGACATAGGCGCGGTCCATGAGCACCGCTTGGCCGCCGACCTCGCCGACCGGCACCTGGGCCGACTCATCGCGGGCGTCGTGGCCGAGGACCGGACAGCGCTCGAGGACATCTTTCCCGAGGATTTCCAGGAGTTCCTCGCCGCCGGGCGGATGGTGGAGCCCGGTGGCGATGAGGATGGTGACCCGCTCCGGCGGGATGCCCGCTGCGGAAAGTTCGTCGAGGAGGACGCGGAGCAGCACCCGGTTGGGAACCGGTCGGGTCCGGTCGCTGACGGTGATGAGGGCCCGGTCATGTTGGCGCGCGAGTTCAGCCAAAGGGGGTGAGCCGATGGGCTTCGCGCAGGCGGCGAGCACCGCTCCGGCTGGATCCGCGAGAGGGGAGGGATGTCGGGACCTGGCATAGTAATCCAGCGCGGGAACCCGCAGGGGCTCCGCCTCGTCAGACGTTCCGCTGAGGGGGAAGGCTGCTCGGGGCAGAGGAACCTCGAGGCCGCTCCGACCGTAATCGAAATGGAGGCTTCTCGTTTCTTCCACAACCGGGACCTTTGGCCGGGGCGGCTTTCGCGGAAGGCCGGCAAGTCCTCACTCGTACTGGCGAGCGGACTCCCCTCTGCTTCGCCCCGCGAAGCGGACCGAAGTCGGCGCCGGGAACCCTGTCGCCCCGGCCACCCCTTCCTTCCGGCTTCGCAGAGCAGGGCCGCAGAGGAGACGGCTTCAGTCTACACCGTCGGCTGGGCGCGCGCAAGGGGGCTTGCCCGGAAGAGGGGAGACGGGTATACTGTGGCCTGGGGTTAGGGGATTCGCGCGAGAGACTGGAGGACATGGTGAAACTCCTTTGTCTTGGGTGCATGGTGGCGGCTGTGGCCGCGGCAGTGGTGAGAGGCGCGGAAGCCGGGGAGGCGGCTCCGTCGGCGGAACCCGCGCCCCCAGCCCAGGCAGGTGAAGCGGGAGCCAAGTCGCCCGAAGCGCCCGGAGGGCGCTCAGGTGCGGAGGTCATAGCTCAGCTCCTTTCGGCCCGGTCATCCCTGGCGCAAACGGAGGCGGAGTTCTCCTGGGTCATCGGGCCGATCGGCGCCGACCAGCGGCGGTTTGAGGGGCGGCTCTTCCTTGTGGATGCCAACCGGTACCGGGTGCAGTTCGGGGTGGCCGGGGTCGTGGGCGGGAATGAGCGCGTCCTTCTGGTGCCGGATGGCCGGTGGGCCTACGAGTTCGGCAACGTTCCGGGCAGCATGGGCATGCGCCTGGACCTTGCCTACGTGAAGAAGGAGGTCCATTCCCCGGCGGCCCGGGTGGGCTACGACCCCAGCGGAGGGGTGCTCCTGGAACTCCTGCGCGAGCGGGGCTACGTCACCTACGAGGGCGACCAAGACCTGGACGTGGGCCGCTGCGCCGTGCTGTCCTACGAGGGGCACTCTTTTCGAGCCTCCTCACCCTCGGGGCCGCAGATGCCGAGCGACACCGCCGTCGCACGCACCCGCCTCGTTTACCGCTATGAGGACGGCTTACTGGTGGGCGAGGAGGAGCTGGATGCCAGGGGCCGTCCCCTGAGCACCTATCGGCTTCTCGGGGTGCGCCGTTTCGAGCCGACGCCTGGCCTTCTCGAGGTCCCGGCGTCCATCCATTGCGTGGACATGACCAAGCAGCTGGTGCGGCGGTCTCTGTACGGCCCGCCGCGACCCGTCCCGGGCGCGCTTGCTCGCTGAGCGCGACCGCGACCGAACATTCCCCACCGCTCCCCGTAGGGGCGGACCCTCAGGTCCGCCCGCACAGCTCGGGCGCGGAACAGGCTTCCGCCCTGTCCCTACGACACTCACTTTCGCTGTCCGCGGCGGGCCAACTCCCGGGACTTGGGACAGACGGGGCAGTTGGGTTTCTGGCAGAGGAGCGAGGCCGGGTCTTTCCGCAGGAGCGCCAGGGCGGCTTCGATGATGTCCATCCCGTTCATGACCAGGGTGCGGGCCTGGCCCACCAGCCCTTCGCGGATGAGCCCCTGTCGGCGCATCTCTTCCTCGACGACCAGGAAGGCGGAACTGTCGCCCGGGTTCTCCCTGGGCTCGACCAGGCGCTCGCGGCCGTCAGGGTAGACGACGGTCATGGGGATGTCGTAGCCCGGGTAGAACACGTCCAGGTAGGGCACCTGGGCGATGGCCTCGGCGACGTGGATGATGCTGGAGGAGCGCGAGTCGCAGCCCACAAGGAGCACCAGGCCACCCCTGCGGGCCAGCCGGTGGAAGGGGCTGTCGACACCCAAGCCGCTCGCCTGCTCGTGGCCGCGGGCAATCTCCTCGGCGTCGGCACCCCACACGGCCACGGAGTGGGTGGGGTGGGGGCTCCGGGTGACGCCGGGCATCCGCCGAAAGGTCTCCGTGACCAGGCCTGTCCGGCTCGGCGTTTCCTGCATCGAGAAGCGGGCTGCCGGTCGGCTGAAGACGGGCATCAGGATGGTCCCTTCTTCCCCGACCACCTCCATCAGCGCGCGGATGACGGTCTGGGGCCCACCGAACACAAAGCCGATGGACTTGAGTGAGCTGTGGAGCGCCACGCGACTCCCCGGGTGGAGCCCCAAGGCCTGACAGTCGGCCACCAACCGGTCCAGGGTTACGGCTAAGCGTGCGGGCATGCCCTCTCTTCCTTTCCTTCCCCCTTGTGCTCGTGGTGCGTTTCTTCCACCCCCGTCGAGTTCCGGGTGCCCGTCAGCTGGCGGGCGCACGCCTACTTCGTGGGCCCCCGACGGGCGCGGGCGGCGTCGGCCCAGAGAACGACGGCCGCCACGGCCACGATGGCTGCAGTCTCGACCCGCAGCACCGTAGGCCCCAGGCTCACCGGAAGCGCGCCTCCCTCCACGAGTTCCTGCAACTCCGTCGGGTCAAAGCCGCCTTCCGGTCCAATGAAGATAGCCGTGTCTCCGGGCGGATGTCGGCTCAGCACCTCGGCGAGGGGCTGCGCCTCGCCGCGGAGCGAGGCGACCAACTGGAGGCGCGGGGTTCCCCCTTCGTGGGCACCCGCCCGCTTCGCGGGCACCCGACGGGCGCGAAGGGCCCGGGCAGCCTGCCGCAGGCTCTGACCCTCGCGGATCAGGAGCAAAGTCGCCCGGCCGGACTGCCGAGCGGCCTCGATGGCAAGCCTTCGCCAGTGCTCGTAGCGAGAGGCCGATGTCTCCCGGGTCGGCACCACACTGCGTGTCGTGGTGACGGGCCAGAGTTCGGCCACCCCCAACTCGGACAGTTTCTCCACCAGGGTGTCCATCCGCCTGGCGCGGGCCACGGGGACGACCACGCTGATAGGGACAGGGCATTCCCGGCCGCTGGGTGCCCGCCCGAAGGTGGGCGCGTGGCCCTCCGCGGTGAGGGTGAGCCGGGACGGGGAAGCCTCCGCGACGACAGCACGGTAGACGTAGCCGTCGCCGGTGAACAGTTCCACCGGTTCGCCCGGCCGACAGCGCTTGACGTGGAGAAGATAGTGAGCCTCCGCGCCCGTGAGGACGATAGGCGGGGTCAGGCGCTCCGGCGGCACGTAGAGCCGTTGCGGGTGCCCGCCCTCGGGCGGGCGCGACCCGTTCGGCACCTGGGGTACCGTCGATTCGACCACGGGGCTCCCTTCCGCAGCTGAAAGAGATTGAGCCACCGAGACCACAGAGAACGGAAAGTACCTTCCTGGGTTTTGGTTACTTTCCGGCTCGCTGGCCTCTGTGTCCTCTGTGGCTTAAGTCCTGGCGAACCAGCTTCCCGTCCGCTCCGCGGGCGCCCGTCGGCTGACGGGCACGCCATCGGGCGGACGCACTTCCAACGCTACCGCGTGGTGGGCGATGAATCAAGCCCGGAGAGCGGTCTCACGCCCACGGGGCTTGTCTTTTGTGGTTGACCGTCAGCGGTGTTCTGGCCTATAGTAGGGACGGGCTTCTTCTCGGCCAGAATCTGACCGTGGGTCCGCGGGCTTCGGCAAGCTCAGCCCGCCCTCAGCCAGTCGAAGGGCGGGTCTCAGCCACGGCGTCGGCTTCCGTGCCGTGGGAAGGGGCAGCGCGGGCTGTGTTGTCGGTGACAGGTTGGTCCAGGGGCAGCACGGGGCAGGTCTTCCCTAACCTCTTTTGGGGACAATGGTTGCGGGCGACGGGTAGTAGAGTGGCGACCGGACGCGCTGTCGTCTTTGCTGCAGTGCTTGGCTTGCTCCTTGTGAGCACCTGTGCCCGGACGGCGGTCAGCTCGCCGTCCTCTCCGGGACCTCCGGCTCTGCCCCTGCGCCTGGGAGCGAACGAGCAGGTGCGCGCAGTGGCACAGGGGCACGAGTCTACCCACGCTTCTGGGTTCACCCGGGCCTTTGTCCTTTCCCCTCTTCCCCTCCT
>Ga0315282_10003656_pt1 | contig 27476 bp, 19 predicted proteins | sample YL17G07_20_MG_FD_203693 | JGI IMG/M metagenome (GOLD analysis project Ga0315282, IMG submission 203693) | Sediment microbial communities from Yellowstone Lake, YNP, Wyoming, USA - YL17G07_20 | ecosystem: Environmental > Aquatic > Freshwater > Lake > Sediment | place: USA: Wyoming | collected...
GCGCCGATCCCGGCCGCGGGCAGCCACCCCATGAACTCCACCGCGGCCTCGAGGCCCAACCTCTTAACGCGTTGATGTAATAATTTGCCGTAACCCCGGTTGGAAAGGTTACCGGCGATTTTCAAAGTGGCCTGCGGAAATCTTCGGACCAAAATGGCCAAGGCGTCGATCAGGGTATGGGTTCCTTTATACGGCAAGGCGGAAGTCGTAGTGTAGATGGAATGACGCCTGGATTGTCCCAATCGCCATTTAAAACCGGAAAATTCCGGTCGAAGCATCCTGCGGCAGCGGAAATATCGGCCATTAGGATTTAAGATTGCCTGAATTTCCTTATCCCAGGCAGTCTGTCCCATGAAGAACTTGCAAGCACGAAATATTTGCCGCTCCGTGATGGACCGGCGACACATACTCAAATATTTGCAGATCGACCTTGGCATGGAGAGGCGCTGATAAAAAGGTAACCGGCCGAAAAATACCAAAATATATTCAGAAAGAATACCCTGGATTCCCAGGATCGTGGGGGTTGCGGCTTGCGCCGCGATTAAACCGTAAAAAGATTCCGAGCCATGGATGTGAATAACCTCGGGGTTAAACCTGTCAACTAACGTACCATAGGCTTCCATGGCAGGTTTCATTAAAGCCTTGTCTACCCCTATGGTTTTCAAAAGGTTGCGGGACTTCTTGCCGATACCCGGTAAATTCTGGGCCTCGGCAACACAAAAATATTGCACCCTATCCTGGGAAAAATACTCCGTTCGCACTAATTCAGGAGATGACCAAACTACTCCCAATTCCAAATCAGCGTGGCGGAGAAGGGCTTGCATAAGGCTCTCCATCCACCATCCCCCTTCTCCGGGGGCAATGTTCAGCCGTTGGCATACTGATGCGAAAGGGACCGGAACAAACCAGAGAACTCTCACATGCCTTCCTTAATAAAACCCCTCCGCCGGAGGCGGTTGCCGACTCTCAAAAATATCCTTCTAAACCATTTTAGGGGGGGGTGTTTTAACATCGTCGCCATCAGGCTCAAAAGACTTGCCGCCCAATGGTAATACCGGTTATTGATTAAGGCCTCGGCATCACGATTATCCCGGAGTTCTACTTTGATTTTCCCGGACAGGGCATCCTGCCACATACGGCCGGCCTCTTCGGGGTGAGTGATATCTATCCGGTGCAGCCAGCTCAGATGCCGGTAAACATTGTGAACCCGGAAAGGGCGCTGCAGATGAAAATACGAGTTTTCGGCCCAATCAAGAATCCCCGGAGCGTAGCCCTTAGATGTGACTGAGGTCGGGGTGGCGTAATATCTGCACTTGTCCCACACCTGGGCGGGAAACAGCAAAGAGTAGTGAAACAAAAAGACTTTTCTTTTCGCCATCTCCTCCCCGGTAATCCAGCGCTTCTGCCGCAAATCCACCCCCTGCTCATCCACCGCCGTGGGCGGCCGGTGCGCCTGGTATTTATAGCCCCGCCCCCATTTGAACAGGCGGTGATAGATCTCGGCTCTATCGGACCGCTGACCAAAGCTGTCGGCCACAATCCCGGGGCTTCCCCAGAAGGCATACTGCTTAAAGCTCACTGCGTCAATTTGAGGGTCTGCGGCCAGCATGGCCCGCACCTTGTCGATGTCGCCGTGCCGGTAAAATTCATCTATGTCCACTTGCCAGAGATAATCGCCGGTGGCCCGTTCAGCGTAAGCTCGACTCTGCTCGTCTTTTTCTGACCAGAAGCCGTCCCGGGTGACGATCTGGATCTTGTTTTCCGGATCTCCCTGCTCTTTGAATTCTCGAAGCGCCTCCAAGGTGCCATCCGTAGAATGCCCTTCGGGGGCAAATCCCGCCGCCTTCTTAGATCCGCCCTCCACCACGATGATTTCGTAGGCATGAGGATACAACTGACGCAGGCAGTATCTGGTAAACGGCTCCCCGTTCAGCACAATGATGCCGAAGGATATTCGGGGGAATTTAACTGCGGGAAGGTTCATAATTGATAAATTTCACTCATAAATGGATGGTTGAATTCGGCAATTCCTGGTCCGCCAACGCCTGAAATTCAAAGGGTTACACCCACCTTTCCCTCCAGGCCTGGAACATCAGGATGGTCCACAGGAAATCGCTTTGGTCCCGGGCGCCACTCAAATGCTCCCGCCAGGTCTGAGCCACCAAGGGGTAATCGAGGAACCCGTCTTCGTTAATCTTTTTTTCTTCTAGCAACCCTTCGGCCCAATCCCGAAGCGAGCCGCGCAGCCAGGCCCCCAGAGGAACGGAAAAGCCGGTCTTCTGCCGGTCAATCAATCTCCGGGGAACATATTGATATAATACCTGGCGCAAGAGCCATTTGCTTTCGCCATGTCGCAGTTTCAAGGCAGGCGGCAGCCGCTTGGAGAATTCCACTACCCGATAATCGAGCAAGGGGGCCCTGGACTCCAAACTGGCAGCCATGGACGCCCGGTCCACTTTGACCAGGATGTCGTCCGGGAGATACCCCACCAGGTCCATGAACATCATGCGCTCCATAACGTCCGGGATACGCGCCCTGAGGGATAGGTCCTGATAGACGGTCCGGGGTTCCCGGGAGTGCAGCACCAAGGTCTCGGGTTCCCTACACCGGGAAAGAAAGAAAAAAAACAGCTCATCCGGGCCGTTAAGCGCCAGCGAGTCCAACAGGTTCACGATGCGGTGGCCGGAGATTTTATCTCTAAAAGCATGGGGCAACCGTGAGGTATACCGTTCCAGGAAATCGTCCCAATCCTGGGGAGACCGTTTCCTCAGGCCGGCGAACCGGGCCCGCAGGGAATGTGGCACTATCTTGGTCCGATTCCACCGGATAATAGCGTTTTGATAACTGGGATAACCGTAAAAGAGCTCGTCGCCCCCGTCACCGGACAGGCTGACGGTCACAAACCGGCGCGTCAGTTGGGAGATCAGGAAGGCGGGGATCTGGGAGGAGTCGGCAAAGACTTCGTCATAAATCTCCGGAAGCTTGGGGATCACTGCCATGGCCTGGGCCGGGGTTACGTAAAGTTCGGTATGCTCGGTGCCCAAATGGGCGGCCACGGCCCTGGCATGAACGGCCTCGTTGTATTCCGGCACGTCAAACCCGATGGTAAATGTCTTCACCGGCCGGTCGCTTTGGGCCTGCATCAGGGCCACTACCGTGGAGGAGTCGATGCCCCCGGAGAAAAAGGCGCCTATGGGCACGTCGGCGATCATCCTGAGGCCCACCGCGTCCCTGAGTAAATGCTCCAGCTCGGCCACTGCCTGGTCGTCGCTGCCCTGAAAAGGATTGCGGCTGCCTTCCTCCATAGCATCCAGTGCAGACCAATAAGGAACCGGACCGGAGTGGGGATTGACAGGTTCACCCTGCCGCAGTTGTTCGTGGCTTATAATCAGGATGGTGCCGGGCAGAAGCTTATAGATGCCACGATAGATGGAGTATGGCGCCGGAATGTAATTATAACGCATATAGAGGGCCAGGGCATCGCGATTAACCCCCACTTCGAAGCCCGGATAAGCCTTCAGGGCCTTCAATTCCGAGGCAAATAAGAAGGCGTGGCCCTGCCGACCATAATAAAGGGGTTTCTTGCCTATCCGGTCCCTGGCCAAGCTTAACTGCCGGTTTTTTATGTCCCATAAGGCGAAGGCAAACATCCCGTTAAAACGAGGAACCGCTCCGGTCAAACCCCATTGGGTGATGGCCGCCAGCATTACCTCGGTATCCGAATGGCCACGGAACCGGTGCCCCAGTTCCTCCAGTTCGGAGCGTATCACCTGGAAATTATAGATCTCGCCGTTAAAGACGATCACGTAACGACCGCAAGCGGACCGCATGGGCTGATGCCCTTCCGGAGAAAGGTCGATAATGGCCAGGCGGCGATGGCTCAAGGCAATGCCCGTAGTCTCATCCGCCCAGGCGCCCTGATCATCTGGCCCCCGGGCGACGAGAGTCTCCCCCATCCGGGTGACCACAGCCAACAGCTCCGAATTGCTTAGTTTGTTCTCAGGATCGAATAATCCAGCTAACCCGCACATATCAGCTTAGAGATGCACCCATTTAACTCGTTTAGGCCCATAATTGCACAGTCTCTTCAGCGGGATCCAGGTATCAGCTTAGGAGTTGAAATTCTTCCCCAGACCCAGCGTTTGCCGAAGAAACGGCATAAGTTTTTTTCTTGCAAAGTTGAGGGCTCGATTTGTGCGCCAGAACTCTTGCCAGGGAGTCTCCACGGGACGCTTGCTCATATCCAGAAGAATGCCTTCCCGTTGGCAGAGGGAGACGGCCCGGCGGTCCCAACGCCCCCTGACTATCGCGGTGCACAGATAGGGAAGCGCCGGGTCGGTTACCCGGTTGGTCACCGGGTCGCGTTTGACGCTGAGAAAAGGGACGTCCAAGGCGCGGCTGCGTTCAGTCCCTTGGATTTCCATGTCCCACCCGCTCTCCCCGTCAACCAAGATAGATTGCAGCACTTCCTTATCCCAGATGGCAGACTGTAGTGACACCCGGTAAGGCGCTTCCCGGCTTATTCCTGCCAATTCCTCGCTATCCCCGTTGGCGAGATCCGGTCCGGGGCAAGGATAGAGCCGCAGGCACCCCACCCGGCGTTGGTGCATACATTCCAGGAGTCTCATAATACGCAGGGTATCTACTTTTGCCTCCAGGAAGTAGTCTTCCTGCAAATAAATAACGTATTGTCCGGGAATTTGGGCGAGAGCCTGCCGCATGTTGCTTGCCCAACCCCGGTCTTCCCCCACCAGGATGGTCTTTACCCGGTCATCCGCACAAGACCGGTAGTTGGCCACCAGAAACACCGGGAAAGGACAGTCCGGCCAATAGCGAAAGAACAAGGTGAAAAAGATATTCCAAACATCCTGAAATTTATCGCAGGAAGAAACGACCAAGGAAGTTGATTTAATCATGTCGATCATATTTAATAAAAGTGTCTTCCCACAGCCGCAGTATATACGCCCATATAATCTTTTAATACAATGTATTTGTTATTTAATTTTATTTTATATTCTTAAGTCTTGTTATCAATATCCATAAGAAACATATTACCATCATCATAGATTATTTTATACTTATTACTCAATACCATCATAGTTTTCTGAAACTCGAAGGTAGACTTGGCCTCGGAACGGATATAAGGATGTATTTGGGGCCCTACTCTTCTATAATATTCTGGCGTTTTGGTAGAGAAATTGCATTCATCTTTATAAGAATATGCAATAAATCTTATTCCTACAGATTTTAAATATTGTATCAAATGCTCTTCCCCTTGAAAAATCGGAATTCCAGGAGGAAGACTGGCGCCTCCAGGATAGTCCATAGTCCAAATAATATTACGCGTATAATTTAAAAAGAAAGGATAAGACAATCTTACCAATAAGATCTCGCCCTTTGGAATACGTTCCTGCATATTTCGATATTGGTTTACATCAATGTTATTAGCTTTTACAATTGATATATTTCCCATTGATTCTATGAAGTTAACGAAGTTCATCTTGCAATATTTTCGATAATCGTCAAAATTCTGACCAATAAGCAACCCATAAGTAATTATTACAATAAATAAATATGGCGTTATTTTTCCATAGATTATTAAGTCATTTTTAAGGCTCTGAAGATTTTTAAATGAAAGTATACTTAAAATTAATACGGATGAAAATATAAAAGGAAAACAATAACGAGATAAGGCGTAATCCCCCCCGGATATTGCAATAATGACAATTCCACATATGCTTCCTATAACCAGAGAGATTATGGGGTCTCGCTCACTATGATTTTTCCGGTATTTGATATAAATTATTGATAAAACAACGAGCCCAATAAATATTATAGAAGTAAAAACTTCCAACAAACTAATTACAATAGAGAATCGCAAACTATTGGGTTCGTATATCCCATACCTAAACCCATGATATCCTTTTCCAAGAACAGGGAATAAATAGGTCCCACAATTAATTTTCATTGAAATCATCCATGGTGCCAAAAATAATAAAATAAACAAACCAGTCAATAAACATTCTGTTAACCGTTGATGATGTTTGATAACCAAGAAAATATAGCTTAAAAACAAGAAAATAATACATGTTGGTATCAAATTTGTTTTTAATGAACATAGTGCAGAAGATACTAATGCTATAATTATGGCGCAGACGACATGATTACTGCCATTTTCTTCAAGCCAATCCAATGTCATCACGAGGGAAATAAAAAGTGCAATTGGAATGATGATAAAAGTAATATTCACAAAAGGATATCTTGTGGTTAATAAAATAGCTCCCACAATAAAGACGATCATTAATGATAATTTTTGTTTGATAATAAACTCTGCTACCAGCCAAATTAATAAAATATATCCTATCCCCCTATCCATGACGGTGATGCTTTCAATTGGTAAAATACTGATAATCATAGCCTGTAGGAATGAACTGCCACCAAATGAAGTAACAATTCTTCTTTCATTGAAAGGATCGCTTCCGAACGAACCCATTTCGATCATCTTCTTAGGAAAAATTAGATACGCTTGAAAATCATCATGCATATTAAAATTAGCTGTCCAGAGCGATTCAATGTAACGCTGAATACAAAATAACAAGAGGATAGTAAATACTATTATAAAATATTTATTATAATTATTTTTACTTAATTGGTAAAATGCTGCATTTTTATAATAATAAATAAGTAAAATAATTATTCCTAACGTAGTATAAATGCAAATAAATTCTTTTGATATTAGGCCTAATAAATTCGCAACCCCGCCAATGGCAATAGTTAATGATAATCCCCATACTGCTTGTAAACTGGAGTTGACTTCTTTTTTAGGAAGCACAATGCCATTGACCGCTATTCCCCAGCCAGTGAAAGAAAGCAATATTGCCGTACTCCACAACATAGCTAAGATCATATTAAACATCCAAAAATCTCCCAAACTTACTATTGACTCAATATGTGGTATTATAGCCAAAGTTCCTGATTTGATCATCATCGAAGTTATAAAATGCTAATGATGCCCAAATTGTTGTCAAAATAATAATTATAATGAATTGATAACTTTTCGTGACCAATGTCATTTCCACCTAAAATTAAAATCAATTTGCCCAATCTCCTTTACCCGTTTTATCAGTTTTGGCTTATCTGAGACGATATAAAGCTTTCTGCATGACTCCCATACCGGGATGTCGGTATAACTGTTCCCGATATAATCAAAGTTATGCTGACCGAAATGACGCACAAGGACTTCTGCTTTACGCCTTCCAGTTAAATTTAAATTGGCATCACTGGCCAGAACCTCAGAAAATATTTTCATGTGTTCGGCGATTGCCCTGGCTATATGAATATTGCTGCCTGTGACAAGAACTATCTTTCGCCCTCTTTCTTTTTCACTAAAAAGAAAATCTTTCAACCTGTCGTTAAACTTCAATTTCTCAATTTCTAGCGATTTAACCCTAGCGACTTTTTCCTTAAAACCAGCTCTGCCAGATATGAGCCAAAAAGGCAGAATCAGAATATAGAGAGGTTGATATTTCAATAAAGAGATTAAATTATGTACTAAAAGGTCTCCTTCTATCAAGGTGCCATCTAAATCCACACAAAGAGGTAACATAGTACAATCCTTATTGATATACAACTTGCGCTTATAATTTTGCTATATTATATATATGATTATATTTCTCTATTTATTATTAATATTATGTATTATAAATGAATTTTTTAAGAACCAATCGAGACGAGGGATCCTTATAGATATTAGTATTATTGTAAGCAGTACTACAAAGCAGACATAAAGAAGGAATATCTTTTCTTTATACATTCTTTCTGGGTGCTGAGCTGCGGAATTTGGCTTTAATCCAATATAAAAATACCATGAAAATATTAATGCATAAAATGGAAAGGATAATAATAATTCAATTTTATATTTAACTAAAAAAACCCCTCCAAAAAATGCAGCGGATATGCCAAAAAAAATGGATAATGCAAGCAATTTATCATTAGTATAATATTTAAAGGAACTACGATATAAACCGGCAAGTTCTCGATTGCCGATAAAGCGTAATTCCGAATACCGTTTAATAGTCATCAAAAAAGCGCCTCCCATCCAATAAGAAATTATCAAACTAGAAGGAGGCAAAGGTTCGCTATCTACAATAAACCAGCCTAGTAGCAAGCGAATTGGGTTATTAAATGATTCCGAAATAACATCTAGATATATTTTATCCTTAGTTCGAAAAGGTCTGACGTTATATAAAAATCCCATTAATAAAAAAATGATAATCATAACAACAAAATATCTTGAAATGAAGATAGCTAAACAAATGCCGATGAGCGATAATAAAATATATTCTATAGTAAATAACTTAAATGTAATATTGCCTAATACTGATGGTCGTTTATTCTTTACTGGATGAAATCTGTCAAATTCTCTGTCGCACCATTCATTTAGTACATAATTTGCAGACGATATTAAACATGTAGCGATAAACCCGATAATCAATTTGGCATAATATTGAGAGATTTCAGTTGATGTCAAAATCATGGCTATAAAGCAGCCTGGAAGAAGGAAAATATTTTTAAACCAGTTATCAGGTCTGGCGATTCTTATATACGCCTTAATCTTTTTCATTTTTATGCTCTTTTTTGATAGATGGCAGCCAAAGAATCAAAGAGATTTAATGGGATGGTCGAGCGCCTCAAAAAGGCTGGCAGTGGAACAATTTTCAACGCAGAAAAATATTTTTGAAGCCTTTCATAAAGGTAATCCAATGGAAAATACCAACTCGGATGGTAAATGAATATTTTATGAAAACCAGCATTGGCCAAAGCGAGCATTAATGTTCTTTTGTTGAAATAACCAACATGAGCAATACGATAATGCCACCAATTGCTCCCAACCAATTTTGCAGCAAAAGAATTTACATTAGGGGTTACTACCAGCAAAATACCATCATGAACGAGTAACTTATAAGATTCATGAAGGAGTTTCATAGGATCTGAAACATGCTCGATTACGTCTATGATTGTAATTATGTTAAATCGATGTTTAATAGATGGATGTGGAAGAACCCCATGGTGTACAGGCAATCCTCTTTTCTGAGCCTTTTCACACATCCAGACAGAAGGTTCGATTCCTTCAGCATGGTATCCTATCTTAATTGCTTCCTCAACTAATATTCCCGAACCGCATCCGATATCCAAAAGATTGCCTTCCATTTTTACTTGCTTGACCTTTTGAAGTAATTTCATTGCCTGAATAGCCCTTTGATCTCTGGTTTCCTCATATCTAACATCTATCATCTTCTCATAAAAAGGTAAAACCGGGTTACTGTCAAATGATTGGATAAAACCGCACTTCTCACACTTAATAAGTAATCCGGTTAAGCCGTAATTGCTATCGGTTATCTGGTAGTCGTTGATATCTATAGAAGATTTTAGATTTGATTCCTTGAAGATCGAAAAAGACGAGTTACCACAAATGTTACAATTGATAGAAGTTAAGTAATTTGCTAAGTTATCCACATTACGCTCCTAAATTTCCCGTAGCAGGGCCTAGTCGGCTAACCGGCATGCCGGACAATTAGCGCATTCAATCCAGGCTTCGGAAGCCTGCAAACAATTTCGGTAATCATTTGCCGAAAAACCGGGTCGTTGTGGAAGCCATGTTCTTCCCAGTCAATAAGTGTCTTACGGGGATAGACCCAGGGATGGCTGCGATTATCTCTTTGAAGATCAAAGCTTTCCTCCTATCGCGGGATTCGTCAGGAGCCAACCGTTTTCTTATGCCAATCCGAGATTTATTGCAGATTCTCAGTAAGGAGAATCATAGCGGGCCATGGACCTGTCCACGGCAAGGTTATCTTCCAGGGCATACTCCAGGACTTTTTCCAGTTTCCGGGGATTAACCCAGGTATCCCAATAGCCGCCCCGGTTCTCGCCGAAGATGTGCCAGTGCCGGTGGTTCATCAGGCTGGCAACTCTGCAAGTGCAATGTTCCCAGCGCCTTCTATTATAGATTTCTATTACCGTGGCGCCCGGCTGGCAAAAAATTTGATTAATAATCCCGGCCCCATGAGGGCCTAATACCACTCTGGCATCGGAAAACAACTCGATCTGCTGAGCTAGGCTCAAGTCTTCGCAGACCGCCACCTCAAAATGAAAGTTCCTCAGAACCGGCAGCAGCTCCGCCTCGTTGACCACCTTGCGGGCCGACTTGGCCCGGGAGATGTAGACGCGCCGCTCAGGCGGCCGTTGAGGCCTGGACCCGGCCACCGCCGCCACTAACCGGTCCCGAATATCCATAAAGGGGGCCGCGTGCGGCACCCCCGATCTCTGGGCGGCATGGCACAGGACCAGCTTTTCCACCACCATCTCCGGTTGGGTCGCGGATACTATCCGCCTCTCCGGGATACCCAGGAGTTTCAGGGAGTCAATCTTATAGGAGGCGGGCCGGCAGGGAACCATGACCATAAGCTCCTCATCGGTATAATCCAGCAGGGATAAACGGGGCAGGCAATCCATAAACCAGTGAGCGTAATTTTTGGCCATGCTATGCAGTAAAGAAACATAACGGCCGGGAGCCGATTTACTCACGGCGGGGACGCCTTTTACTATTGGGGGGCGGAGGGACTCCGGTCGCCCAAAAATTGACTGCGCCAACATCTCAAATTGGGGAGTGATGACCACCCCGGAGGGTGAGAGCACCATCGCCCCGGGAATTTCACAGGTGAAGGTCTCATGGACCGGATAGCGGGTCACGGCGTAAAGGTGGGAAAAGTACATTTCCGCCCGGGCCCGGGAGCCTCCCACCGGGGTTTGATCAAAGCCGGCCACCCGGCGGCGGCCATGAAGCAAAATATCTTTCAGGTCCTCAACAATGGTTCGGGAGGCTTCCCGCTGTTGGATCACAGCCGGGTGGTGCACGGTTAAGTTCCATCCCCGTTGCCTCGCCAGGGGACGCACATCGGCAACCAATGGCGGCCGCTGCCCGCGCTTTAAACGGAGATCTAATTCGTAAATAATCCGGTCAATCGCCGGTGAAAGCCTGGTGCGATAGAGCCTGGAACAATGCAGGCCGGTCTCCTTGAGGCCGGGTTTTAGCAAGTCATGGAACAGTTGCCGTAAACGTGGCCTCATGGGCATCAGGCTGGCTCTCTTGGCGGAGACGTGGCGGCACTTATTTCTTGATAAGTTGCCAACAACCTTTTAACTGTGAGCGCCTCGCTAAATTCCTTGGTGATAACCCGGCGCGCCGCGGCCAGTAGGGACCCGCGCTCGGAAGGTTCGTTGACCAACCGCACCATTGCTGCCGCTAAACTCTCGATGTTTTCAGGCTCCACCATCCGAAAGTGTTGTTCGGCAAAAGTTCCGGCATAGGCCGGCAGCCGCACCGAGATGACTGGCCTCTCGCAGGCGGCGGCTTCCAGGAAGGTGACCGGAAAGGCATCAACCAGGGGGTAGTTAATAATCACATCCGCCATGGCGTATAGCTCCGGTATCTGGGCATATTCGACCTCATCCAACCAGCGCACCGCTTGTCCCAGGCCCAGTTCCTGAACGCGGTGGCGCATAGCGGATTCAAAATCGGAGGTAGAGTCAGGAGTGGGTTTGTTGTAAAGTTTGAAGACAAGTATTGCATCTTGTTTAAAATGCTGAAAGGCCCGGGCAAAAGCCTCCAGGATCATATCCTGACCATAATTAGGGCCGAAGGCCCGGATTGATAAAAGAACTTTGGCGTTGGCAGGAATGGTCAGCCGTCGCCGCCATTCCTGTGAAACTTCAGCGGGAAAAGGCCGGAATAAATCGGTGTCAATTCCCAGGGGCAACAAACGCATGGGAATCCGGCGGCCTGCAAGTCCGCAACATTTTTCCGCCATCTCGGGAGTATCCACTAAAGTCAGGTCCACCCCGGCCAGGAGTTCACCGACTTTGAGTCGATGTTCCGGATTGGCTTCTGACTCCATGAACTTGTTAATATCCGACCCCCAAACCGTCAAAATTATCGGCCTAAGACCGGCTTGCCAGCAAGCGTAGCCTCTTTCATGATCGGCCCAGTGAATATGGGTAATATCCGGCTTCAGAAAGCGGCGGCACCACCGTAACTCCTGGGCCAGCAAGAACTGGCTCAGCTTATGAGAGAGCTTCTGACCCAGGAGTTTTTGATGATACCTTTTCCCTCTGATCCTTAAATCCGGGATGAACCGGAAGTTTTTACGTCCGGCGGGATAAGGGTTAAGGGAATCTAATAATGTGACCCGGCAGCCCTGGTCCAGCAGCCATTGCAAGGGGCGCTGGGCGTGAATGCTCTTGGCGGGAGCAACCATTAAGATTTTCATATTTTCAGGGACCGGGGGTATAAATTTCGATTTTACTCCCCGGTTTCAATTGCCGGCCGGCGAGCTATAACAAAGATATATGGAGAAAAGAAGCGATTGGGGTAATCAACCGGCAATCTGTTAATTACCCTCCTAACCAGCTTGACCAGACCCATCAGGGTTTTCCTGAGAAAAAGAACTGGCCCCGAACCCTCCAGGCCGCTGAGCACCTGAAAAGTTTGGTAATAACCGCTGAAAACCACTTCCAGCCCCCGGGCCTTTAGCGCCTTGGTCCATAGCTGCGGGTCCATGGACTCCAGGTAGTGCCACTGAAGGAGCGTCGGATTCAACAGGCGGCAAAGCCAATATTGAAAGTATCGAAAATTGGGGATTTCAATCAACAAGGTTCCCCCGGGGCTTAATAGATCCAGGTGCCGGTCCAAGATATCTTGCCAATGGCAAAAATGTTCCACAAATCCGAAAGAACTCACCACGTCAAAACCTTGCTCAGGCTTAAAATCAAAGAAATCAATGACCATTACCCGGGCCTCCACCCCCAGGGCGCCAAGCCGCTTGGGAATATCGGCGGCCTGGGGGAGGTAATCTATGCCATGGACCCGGTAGCCAAACTCCTTGCCAAAATAATAAAGAAAGCGGCCCGGAAAACAGCCGATTTCCAGAAAATCTAAAGGATGCCCTTCCTGGGAACGGGGCAGGTAAGCTTCAAAAATTCGCTCAAACCCACCGAAGATGCTGAGGGAAGCATCAGCACTCCCGGATTTGGCCCATTTCTGTTCCCAATAAGCGAGAGTCGTACCGGTCATATTCTTATTGTTCGTCTCCATGTTTGGTTCCATAATTCAGCTTTGCGGGAAGCGGGCTTCTTGGACCTTTTAGGTGACCCTGGCTTTCCATCTTGAGATCCGGTTCCAAAAGGGGTTTTCCCATTTAAAACGCCAGTCATGCTCCGGTTTGGCTCCCCAAAAGGACTTGAACCTCTCCAGGGGCTCCCTTCCCCCGGAACTTCCAAAGTTAAGGAAAGACGCACCGATTTCACCAGACCAACGAATTGCCTCATCAATTACCGCACAGATAGGAAAAAAATTGGAATAATCGCGGTCGGAGGCCCCCATAAGGTAAAAGACCGAACTGCCGTCCTTAAGGAACACCCCCCCGGCTACCACCTCCCCCTCTACTTCCGCCATAATCAGCCGCATAGCTGCGCGGTTTCTAAACAGATGGAGGAAAAGTTCCAAGGAAAAGAGCAAATGAAAATCCGGTTTTTGCTGGGTAAGCCCCATATAGATACGGTAGAAGGCTTTGATATCTTCTTCTTCCACCCCGTTCCGCAGCTTTACTCCCAGACGGTGGGCCTTGCGGACCTGATTGCGCATGGTGGCGTTATAGCCGGCAAATACCTGCTCATAATCAGGCTGGAGGGCCAGCACATGGGTAGGTACGCGTCTGGCTTCTAACCCCAGAGACTGCAGACCCACAGCCAAAGGCTCATGATCGAACCGTACCGCCCAGTCAAATCCCAGGATGCGGACTCCCTGAAGCTTGGCTACAATTGCCTTCAAAGTCTCCGGCTCCAGCTGGCCGTCCCATCCCGGACTCCAATATAACCCACAGGGGGCGAGAGCTACACGGCGCCACCAGTAGTGAATGGGGGTCTGAATGGCATACATTGTCCGGGGCGGGCCTGAACCTTGGACCGGGATAGCCAGGGGACGCAAATGATCTCCCATGGATTTGGCCCAGGCTTCGGCAAAATCCCGGCAGGAAAAAATAGTCTCATTTTGAATCATAAAGTTTATGTCGAGGCACGTGGCCGTGCCCCTAAATCTCAAGAAAGCTTGGAATCAGGGCTTTCTCCAGGTCGACTTGACCCAGTACTTTCCCCAGGTGGGATTAAGCTTCAAATCACCATAAGGCCCGGGAGCCGGGTCTATCTCTAAGGTGCAGCAATGCCTGACTAAATCTACGTCATAGCTGCAAGCCGAGTCCATGATCTCAGGGCTGAGGAAATAACGGCCGGGGTAAAGCCCCAGTTCCTCAACGGTTGCCTGGACCGCCACCCGGCCCGGAACCCGCCCCAGTCTTAAGCCGTCATGAATGGAGCGTAGGTACAAGATGGGCTCGCCCAGCACATTAGAAATGACCACCCCGAAAGAAGGGTCAGTCAGGGGCTGGAGAAATTCCGCATGAAACGTGAACCGAACGCCGCCCCCCACCGGAATGCTGTTCGTGGGGCGACCTTGCTCATCCATGATCTCGAACCTTACCAGGCGGGCTTCCCCGGAAGTCTTGCGATCCGGCCAATCGGCGATGGAGACGCTGTGCCCTTTGGGGACGCCCGAGAGATAGTCGCCGATTACCTCCGTAGGATTGCCGTCCAAGGCCACTCGCCCCTCCTTCAGCAGGATGGCCCGGGTGCACAGATGCTGGATGCTGGTCATGTTGTGGCTCACAAACAGCACCGTCCTGCCGCTGGCTGCGGTCTTTTTCATGGCGCCCAGGCATTTCTCCTGGAAAGCCGCGTCGCCCACCGCCAGCACTTCGTCCACCAGCAGGATTTCCGTGTCCATGTGTGCGGCTACGGCAAAGGCCAGGCGGACATACATGCCGCTGGAATAGTGCTTCACCGGGGTATCGATGAACTTTTCCACTTCCGCAAAAGCGACGATTTCATCGAACTTGCGCGCGATCTCCGCCTTGCGCATACCCAGGATAGCGCCGTTTAAAAAGATATTCTCCCTGCCGGTCAATTCGGGGTGGAAACCCGTGCCTACCTCTAAAAGCGACCCCAGCCGCCCGTGAATCTCGGCACTGCCCTCCGTCGGCTGGGTAATCCGGGACAAGACTTTAAGCAGCGTGCTCTTGCCTGCCCCGTTGCGGCCAATAATACCTACAACTTCTCCCGCCTTCACTTCAAACGTGACGTCTTTAAGAGCCCAGATATAGTTATTGCCCGATGGGTTCCTGGTCCCGCCGCGCGACCGCGTGCGGAAAGGCGCAGTTACGACTTCCATCAGGCTCTCGCGCAGCGTTTTGTAAGGCCCTTGCCGGGCCCCGAGGCGATATTGCTTGCCCAAATCCTGAACTTTGATGGCTGACTCGATCATGGCATATTTTATATGTCGATCAATCGAGCAACTCCCTTTTTTGCCGGTGCAGACTGAACTCTCGGCCAAACGACCGTAATCTCAGCTTTGGTTCATGATTGCCCGAATTACACCACATCCGCAAAAGTCTGCTCCATGCGGCGGAAATAGACAAGGCCGCTGATGAGCAGCCCGATCACCGCCAACGTTGAAACCAGTAAAAGCAGTCCATTATGTAATTCCTGGCCCAGCAGGGCCCACCGAAACCCCTCCACCACCCCGGCCATGGGGTTCAAGCCGTAAAGAGCACGCCACCTTTCCGGCACCAAGCTACTGGGGTAGGCAATGGGTGTGGCAAAGAGCCAGAACTGGGTGAGAAACGGAATGGTATAGCGCACATCCCGGTATTCAACATTCAGGGCCGACAACCATAAACCAACGGCCAGGGCGGTGGCCATGGCCAGCAGCAGGAAGAAAGGCAGGGTCACGATGGCCGTGGAAGGCCAGATGCCATAATAGACCATCATCCCCAGCAACACGACAAAGGCAATGCCGAAGTCCACCAAGCCGGCGAGCAACGCGGACAGGGGGATGACCAGACGCGGGAAATATACCTTGGTAATCAATTGCTGGTTGGCCACCAGGCTGTTACTCGACTGGTTTAGGGCATAGGCGAAAAGCTGCCAAGGGAGCAGCGCCGTATAAGAAAAAATCGGGTAGGGGAGATTGTCGGATGGGACCTTGGCCAGGTTGCCGAAAAAGATGGTGAAGACAACCATGGTGAGAAAAGGCTGCAGCACCGCCCAGGCCGCGCCCAAAGCGGTCTGTTTGTAACGCACTTTAATATCCCGCCAGGTGAGAAAAAACAGCAGTTCCCGGTATTCCCACAGTTCCCTGAGATTCAGGGATGCCCACCCCTTCCGGGAGGATTGAATGAGGGTTAGAGGCAGAACAGAGGGGGGGGTGGGAGCGGAGGAGGTCTGTTTCACGGTGCTCATAAATTCGGCGCAGGTTCAGCATGATTCTGGGAGCACAAATGGAATTGGTCCCTAAGACGGTCATATTCATCCACCGCTTTAGCATAATCGTCATGTCGCCCAATGTCCAGCCAGTATCCCGAGAAGGGGTAGCATTTAACCGGTAGGCGCTGGCCAAGAAGAACTCTCACCAGATCGGGGAAGTCCAGGTAACTGTCCCGGGAAATGAAATCGAGGATTTGGGGCTCAAATATATACACGCCCATGCTCACCAGGTGGGTGGTGGTGGGTTTCTCTATATAGTCCTGGACGCGGTTGTCGCCGTCGGCCACGATGACACCCAGGTCTATCTTTACTTCCCGCCGGTAGGCGCCGATGGTGGCGACGCCTCCCGCAATTTTATGAAACCGTAGGAGTTCACCATACTCGATATTGGAAAGGACATCTGCATTCATCACCAGAAAAGTTTCGGTGAGGCCGTTGATTAGGGCCAGGGGGCCGGCGGTGCCCAGGGGGCTTCCTTCATAGGAGTAGTCTATTTTTGCCCCCCATTTGGAGCCATCCTGAAAATAGGCCTGGATCAGGTCGGCCATGTAGCCCACCGCCAGGGTGATGCGGTGAAATCCGTGGTTCCTGAGTTGCCGGATAACGATCTCCAGGATGGGCATGCCACCGATAGGGACCAAAGGCTTGGGAATAACTTCAGTAAGAGGAGCCAAGCGTACTCCTTTGCCTCCAGCTAAAATAACGGCACGCATGCAACTTTCCCCTTTAATCAAAAGAGCGGATTAAAGTCGATAATAAGTTTTTGGACAATCCAAAAGTTAAGAAGTCTCAGCTCGCGAAACTTGGTAGGAGGTCTCCATGACCGCCTTATCAGGCTCGGAAAAAATCCTGGTGGTTAATCCCCTGCCTTGACAAATATTAACTATCCGAGCCAGCTCTGCAGGTAGTGCCTTGTGGATCGAGAGGTAGACTTCTTGCACCTTGTAGAGCTGACAGAGGATTTCCAGGTGATGCCGGTTACCCAGAACCTTTACACCGTTTAACCGCTGGTTCTTTTTTCTGGGATCATCATCGATGAAACCCACTACCTCATAGGATGGGTTTTGCTTTTTCTGGAGGTACCGGAGGCAAAGCTCTCCGCAATCGCCGGCCCCCCAGATGAGCACGCGTTTCTTTTGCCCATTATCAATGTTCTTACCACGGTAGTACCGGTACAGCTTTTTGAGCAAAGCACGGTAAGCGATTAACATAGTGGTCAGGCAAAACCAATCAATAAGAAAAACCCCTCGGGAGTAGCCATGTGTAAGGCCTAGGAAGAATGACGTGCTCACAAAAGCTACGCTGGACAAGGCAACGCCCGTGAAAACACGCTTGATGTCGTAAAGGGACAAATGGCGAATTAAGGTATGATAGAAATTGAAGTAGATGAAAACCGGCAGCCGGATCAAAACCGCCCAGGGGAGAAGACCGAGGAAAACCCGATTCATCAGGGGGTAGGAGAAATCTTCAAACCTCAAGAGATGGGCCAGTGTTAAGGAAACGGCGCAAAGACCCAGATCGGAAACTAATAAAAAGATCTGACTCAAATTGTCCGTCAGATGCCGGCGGGCAACGGCTCCGGTGAGGGTTACCTTGACGGCTAAAAAAATGTGCTTAAGATCCTTGAACAGGGACTTATCGTCAATATATTGTAAATCCACAGGGAGCTTCCAGGGCAATATGTGTTCTATGTAGTACTTCTTAGGATCCTCCCCCTGAGGATACAGTTCTTCTTCATTGCGCCCCAGAATCTGGTTGGGACCAGCGAGGCCGGGCTTGACGGAGAAAATTCGGTGAGCCTCGGGGGGATAAGCAGCGGCCAGATCCGGAGCCTCGGGACGAGGTCCGACCAGGGTCATGTCTCCTTTAAGCACATTAAATAATTGTGGAATTTCATTGACCTTGAGGCGCCGCAGGATCCTGCCGACCGCAGTGATCCGGGGGTCTCCCAGTGGTGAAACCGACGCCCCCACAGGAACCGATGTCTCATACATAGTCCTGAATTTATACATTTTGAAAATCTTGCCATCCTTTCCCACCCTATCACACTTAAAGAACACCGGTCCCCGGGAATCCAATTTAACGAACAGAGCAATGAACGGAAGCATCGGCAGCAGCAACAAGCAGCCTATGAGCGAGAAAAAAATGTCCAGAAAACGGGTCAGCATCATTCAGAAGGCACGGAGTTACCTAATCGAACAAATCGGTTATTCCCGAGGAAAACATGAAGATCTTTTAATGCTAATAAAGGAGAGACCATCATATTGAATGAGAAATAAATAAATTACAGTCTTTTTAATTTTTATAAATTTCGCGGCGGTGGTGGCGTATCTTCGTGGCGGCTGATGTCCAGCCAAGAAGCGCCATATATGGAATAGGGAGAATAGGGCATCGGCAAGGATTCCTGTAGGAGAATCTTCACCAAATAAGGGAAATCCAACAGGAGCTTTGATCAAAATCCAGGGTCTCTGGTCGAAGATTGGGAAGCCTCAGATTAAAATTAGCGAGCCGCTAAGCGCCGAAAAAATATCAAAGCCATCCTTTTATTCCAAAATCAGGTTTCAGTGACCTTGATAATTCTTACAACTATTAGTCACCGTCAAGGATTATCTTGTAAATTATTTCCAGTATAATTGATTTATAGGGGCTTCCATAAGGTGATAAATCTTTTCTACAAACAGACTGTGGAAAAGGCCGTGATGCGTGGCACTGAATATCTGGAAATAATATCCTATCCCGCATATATCAGAGCAGCGCGATAATCATATTTTTGGAGAAGAACCATCTCTGAAGAAGGGTAAACGGCTTTTGAGATGGCCCAATATTCCCTGAGGGGGCGGGGCCTTCCGAGAGCGGCGAGATTTGGTGCGGCTGCCGTCTTCAGACGAATAATGAGATTGGTATCGATAATAGTAGTTATAGTAGTAATAGCCAATGCGCTGGAGGTGAACGTCGTTCAAGATAGCGCCCAGGATGGGAGCCTGGACCTCCAGGAGATCATTTTTGGCTTCCATGGCAGCTTTCCGGGGCACGGCCTCGGCTTTGACCACCAGAAGCGTCCCCTCGACCAGAGTGGCCAGAATGGCGGCGTCAGTCACTGACAAGAGGGGCGGCGAATCTATGACCACGCGGCCAAAACGCTCCTGGGCCCGGGCCAGGAACTCCCGCATGCGCTCCGAGTGAAGGAGTTCTGAGGGGTTGGGCGGGATGTGACCGCAGGTCACCAGGAAGAGGCCGGGCACCGGGGTTTCCGTCAACGGCAGCTCATCGGTGTCGCCTACCAAAAAATTGGTGAGGCCCGGCTCCTTCTCCACCTGGAATAGCTGATGTAGGGTGGGGCGGCGGAGATCGGCGTCCACCAGGAGAACCTGGGGCTCAGCCTTGGCCATGGCCGTGGCCAGGTTGGCGGCGGTGAGAGTCTTGCCTTCCAAGGGGAAGGTACTGGTAACCAACAGAGTTTTTGGCGCCTGGCCCGGGGTGGAAAAGAGAATGCTGGTGCGCAGGCCCAGGTAAGCCTCGGAGACCAGCGGTTGGCTGCCGCTATGCACTACCAGTTCCGGCGGTCCTCCATCGGCATTACCGGCTTGGACTGGGACTTCTATATGCGAGATCATGGCCAGATTGGGGATCTCCAGCCACTCCTCGACCTCATCCGGAGTCTTCAAGGTGGTATCCAGGCTTTCCAGTCCCAAGACCAAGGCGGCACCGAAAAAGATTCCTAGCACTGCGCCCAAGATCAAGTTGCGGGCTTTCTGGGGGCTGACTGGGGCAGTCGGAATCGTGGCCGGATAAACGATACGGATGTTGGTTGCCGGGATATTCTCAGTAGTCGTCGTAGTTTTCAGGTTTTTGAGGATATTTTCATAGAGGGCCCGATTGGTCTCCACATCTCGCAGCAGGACCTTGTACTGAATGGCTCGGTCACTAAAATCTTGAGTATCCTGCTTCTGGGTCTCCAGGGCCTTTCTCAGGTTTTCTTCCTGGGCCTGGGCCATGTGGTATTCGTTCTTGATGGACTGGACTACCTGCCCTGTCTCGGCACCGATCTTTCCCCGGGTGGCAGCCAGTTCGTTGGTCAACCGAATCATGCGGGGGTGAGCTTCTCCATATTTTTTGCCCAGCTCCGATTGCTCGGCGATCAGCTTGGCCTCCTGGCCTTTCAACGTCTGGATTAAGGGATTGTTCAAGACTTGGGGGATGGGTTTTCCCTGGCTCACCTCATTAAACCGAGTTTCTGCCTCCATCCGATGGGTCTGGGCTGCTATTAAATCCCTGTTCAGTTGCTCAAGTTTTTGCCCGGTTATGCTCTCTTTGTCCTCCGAGGCGACGATATTGTGTTCCCTCTTATACTGATTGAGCTTGGCCTCGGAGTCCTCCAACTTTTTCCGGGCTTCGCCCATTTTCTGCTTTAACCAATAACTCTCTTCCTGGGAAGCGGCAAACCGCTGGTCGAGAGAATATTCGATATAGCATTGGCCCAAGGTGTTGGCCAGCAGGGTGGCAAATTTGGGATCCTGGTCGGAGAAGCTGACGTTCACCAAACTGCTCTGGCGGACGGGGGTGACTTCCACTTTCTTCTGCACAGCCTTTATCAGGGCTTCTTCCGCCTTCTGCTTCATGGCCTCATCGGTGTTGGCCGGTAGTTTGCTGAATATCGAGGCATAATGGGGATGGGTCTGCAGGCGGAGCTTATCGACGACTTTTTTGGCCAAAGCAGGACTTTCCAGCAATTTATATTGGGTTTGATAAAATTCCTCCCCGGAATAATTATAACCCGGCGTGGTTTCCCGTTGGTCCAAAAGTTTGGGAGCATGGCGCTCCATCAGAATTTGGACGGAGGATTTATAAATAGGGGTGACGATAAAAGAATATAAGGCGACAGTGGCAAAAATAATGAAGAATACCGATAAAAAAGCCCACCGTCTTTTTAATAGAAGTCTTATATAATCATGAATTGTGCGTTTCTGGTATTGTACTGCTTGTGAACTTAATGTCTCAGCCATGAGCTTATAACCTCAAATTGGTTATCTTTGGTTAGTTTTAACTTTCATATGGAAAGAACTGAAAGAAACCACTCTCAGAACCACGACTCCGGGACCACGACGGTATCCCCCGGTTGGATCCGGTCTTCCAGCCCGGCTTTAATCTTTTGCTTGGTTCCAGATATTTCCCTGACGATATACGTTCCCTTGGACGAGGCTTTGTCGGTAAAGCCCCCGGCTGTGGTTACCGCCATCAGCACGGTCATATTTTCATCAAGAGGGTAGCGTCCCGGGATTTTAACTTCGCCGGTGGCATAGAACATCAGGTTGGGGACATAAATGGTGTCCCCATTTTTGATTTCCAGGTTATTTTTCGGATCACCGGCCATGGCTGCCGCGAGGGACACCGTTATTTTTTGGCCAGGGGGACTCTGATCCGGCATCCGGGGCTGATCGGCTTTGGCGCCGGGAGTGGCCCGAACAACGATGGCCACCGTGCCGGTGACCGGCTTGGTGCCGGGGCCTGTAGAAATCCCCCCGGCCATGGAAATTGCTTCCACCACCCCGATGTTTTTAGTCAGCGGATAAGTGCCGGGTTTCTGAACATTTCCCACCACAAAGAACTTTTGGCTCTTATATTCTGTGACCGCAATGGAGACGTGGGGGTCAATAATATATTTGGGGCCTAGACGGCGTTCAATTTCCTTCTGTAATTCCAGGACCGTCATTCCTCCGGCCTTAATTTCTCCCACAAAAGGATAGGAAATAGCGCCGTTTAAGCCAATCCTGGTCTTTCGGGTCAAATCCTCATGATCCCAAACCTTGATCTCAATTTCATCTTCCGGACCCAGGCGATAATTTTCTTGACCGTAGGCGACCCCCCAGAAGATGACCAACTGGAGTAAAACCAGGACAACAATTTTTCTCATATAACACCAACTCACGCAGTTAAAGTTAGAATGCTTATGAAAAGAAACCGCGGGAGAAGATTTCCCGGGCATATTCGACCAGACTTCCCTTAAGAAACCCCAAGATATTTTTTTACTTTGGGATCCAGTTTGATGGCTTTATCAAAAAGGCGACCGCTTTGCCCTCGCAGTTCTAAGGGGACCAGCCCGGCGTAATACTTATCCGCCCAGGTCAACGAGGTGCCCAGATAAAGATTTAACACCGCGGATTCTGGGAATAATTTGACCGCGGCGTCCAGTTCCTTCAGAGCCACAGGGATAAAGTTGTCCGGGGTAATTTGATAATGCCGCAGGTAAAATTCCGCCAGTTGCAAATGGTATCCCCAGTTGGCCGGCGCCAAGAAGATGGCGGTTTTAAGTGCCTGCTCGGTTTCTGCCAGTGATCCTTTATCCCCTTCCTTTCCCAGAGTCTCCGCCAATCCCAGATAATATTTGCTGTTTTTAGGATTGAGCGCCAGGGCCTGCCGAAAATCATCTGCTTGTAGAGGCAAAGATAGCCGCGTGGAGTTGATCTCCGTGGGAGCAGTCCTTTCGGCTAACCAATGATAGCTGACTTGGGTGAGAAAGGCAATCTGCAGGGGTATCAAACAGAGGAGGGCCGCCCTCCAGAGCCTTTGCCGATTGAAAAAAGCGCTGTTAGGATACGTAAAATATTCCAGGCCTCCCTGGTGTTGGGAATAAAGGGTTAGATAAGTAATGGCGGCGATGGTCGCATACAAGAGGCTTATTGCCGGAATATGGAAAGGGAACTCGCCCAGGGCATGAAAAGCGCCGGCTCCCAGAGCCGCTATGCCTCCCAGGCCCAGGCCTCGCGCGAAGCGATCCTGGCGTCGCCGCCATTGCTGGGCCATTCTGGAGAAAAAGTGCAGCCAAGCTGTTGTTACCAGGGAAAAGCCCAGGAGCCCGGTTTCCGCCAATAATTGCAGCCAATCGTTATGGGCTTGGAAAAAGTAAACCCCTTTTAAATTAGCCGGCTCATACTTATAGAAAACGTCGCCAAAGGTGGATAGGCCGGAGCCGATAACCGGAAATTCAGCAAATATCTTGAGGGCCCCTTTAAAAGCCGTGTACCGATCCATATCGATAAGATTTTGAAATCGGCTTAAAGCTTGGGCACTTCCTAGAAAAAGGCTGTATAAGAGCGACGCGGTCAGGAAGATCACCATTAAGATGATGTTGCCCCGCTTCCAACACTGACTCCGGATGAACAAGCCCATAAGGACGAATCCCACCACCAGAGCCGCCATCCCCCCTCTAGAGCCTGTAAAAATCAGGCCCACCGTGAGAAGGAGCAAAAAAAACAGGATGATAAAACGCCGCAAATGAGGTTCCAGGTGTTCGGGCCGGGACTTGCGTTTCAGTCGAGTCCAGCCAGAGACATCTTCCGAAACCGCTGACTTGTTTCCTTTTTGGGCAAGGAAAAGGCCAAAGCCCAATAGGATGGCCATGGTCAAGAGGGTGGCCAAGTGGTTGCTGTTAATGAAGGTGCCGCAGAGTCGATCACCGGTGAAATGATTTTTCCAACCCCAGATTAAATGGCTGCGAAATTGCCAGAACCCGTACAGGATTTCAAAAAAGGCCACTGCCAGGATGATCCATACCAGACTCTGAATCTGCTGCCGGGAGTTGACGGTGTAAATAAGGATGAAAAACAAGCATACCGCTGGCCACAGCTTCAAACTCTCAAGTAGGGTTGCGTATGGGTTCAGGGATAAGGGCAGATAGCCAGCCAATCCATAGCCGTTCCCCATGGCTCGGATTCCCCACGCCGACGGAGAGAGCCATCGAACCACCCCTTGAGGCCAGGGTATGATCTGCAATGAAGTAACCAAGATCAGGCCCGCTCCCAGCCACCACAGGGGAGGATATGGCAGAACTTTGGCTTCGAGTGGCCTGGTCTTTGCGAGGTACAACCCGTAAGCCAGGAGAATTAAGCTTAACGACCCTACTGCCAGGCCGATGGTGCCGTAAGCCCAGGTATGCACCGCACCATAAGCCAGCGGCGCGAAAACCAGGATGGCGCCGCACCCACCCAGAATGGCGCGGCGGCCCCAGGTGGTTTCTTGGCCCAGGGAATTAATCACCCTGGCGGAAGCGATAGATGCGGACTTCATAGGGCCCCAGTTCTTCCCGAATGTTGCCATTATCCACTACTGACTTTTTCTGTTGAAAGATCTCTGTCAGCCAGGGAACCTGCGGAGGAAAACCATGAATGAGAAAGCTCACCGGCCTGTCAATCACATTCACCATAATTAACAGGTTCTCTACCCCCCGGCGTTTTTGACAGAGATGGACCGCAGGGCGCCCATTAGCGTCTGCTCGGAAGGGCGATGTCATTTCCAGGGGAAATGCGGTGGTCTCGTTGGGAAACATCAGCCAGGTTTTAAGCTGGCGCAGTTCTCCCACAATTTTTTGTAACTCTTCCCAGGTGGCAGCATCCTTCCTAACCTCCGGATAACTGAAATAAAACACCCCATGCACCCCGTGCACCATCGACAGATAGGTAAGACAGCGCATCTCCTGGCAGGTGGGGGGCCGGGGCCAGCCGTCTTTTATGTTCTCCCCACCGCCGAAGGCCTGGATCACCGCCCAGAGGCGTTCTTTGGGAACATGGCGAGCCGCTTCCTCCAGGGAGTCGGAAAGCCAGGTCATGGGCATATCTGGCACCGGATATGGATCGAGCATAAAAACATCGGCGGTGTCACGATAGGCTTCCACCATCTGTGGCCGCAACATGGCCACCGCGGTTAGCACCCCCGGGTGATCATGTTTCAGAGATTCTTTGAGGGCCTGTATTTTTTCAGGGGGGATCGAGCGGCCCTCCGGCTCATCTTCGATATAAAAGCCGAGAAGCTCCGGATTATCCCCCAGGTCCCGGCTGATATCCGCCTGATAGGCGCGGAAATTGGGGAGAAACTTCAAGCCCAATTTATTACATGCCGCGGCCATTTTCCGGATGATGTCCGGCCGGGAATCATAGCTTTGCACGGCATTGAAGCCGGCGGCCCGGATAGCCGCCAGGTCATCGGGAGCGGCGGCAAAGATGCCCACCGGGAAAAAGCTGGGCAGGCGGACGGATTCAGCCGTCCACGCTTCCCTTGCTTTGACCTCAGCCAGTCTTAAAGAAGGAGAACCGAACGCTAAAACTTCCTGATGGGGATTATTCATTACCAGGCGAGTCATGCCCCGAGTGGTACCAGAATTTATCCTCATAAGGATGGGCTGAATCCGGCCGTAGCTGAAGTGCTGGTTGATGAGGTGGCGCCGCCCGAAGATCTCCACCTCCAGGTAGACTCCATTGGTGAACTTGGGGCGGTAGGCGGCAAATTCCAGGAGATAATCAGTATGGGGGCGAATATTGCTGATCCGGCACCAGACCCGGCCGTTACGGTCGGGTCCCCCTTCCAAGGCCAGCAGTTTCCCGGGATGCCCGGTGACGGTGCAGGGAAAGACCCGGCTGGGAGCAACTTCAGGGATCTTCCGATCATCCCGGTGCCAGCCTTCTGGCAACCCGTTTTCCTCCCCGGACCCCCTGAATTCCGGGTTGGGGACCAGGTTGGGCTTGATGGCCCCTGCCACTCCCGGGGAAGGAAAGCAGGAGAGCCAGACCCCAATGATTATCAGAGATACCCTGAGGCTTCTTGAAAAGCTTCCGGGCCTTATCTGCCGGAGAAGCGGCATTTTCTTAGGTTTAGAATGAAGTCTGGGCCCCTAGCATCACCTTGTGTTCGTTATACGAGAAACCTGCGAAATTGGAGGCTTTATTATTGTAATTGTAATCCAGGCGTAGCCGCAGCCACCGGGTGAAGGGCCGGCTCAGGCCGCCGCCGACGGAAAGGACATTATCATCCCGCTTTTTGAATTCTCCGGTAAAGCCATCAAAGGTTTCCTCTTGATAAGCATTCCGGTAAAAGGAAAACGCCAGGTAAGAGTTGACCTGGAAATAATGGAACAAGTGGTTTAGGGTCAAAAACAGCCCGGTATTTACGTAAGCGTTGTTGAAATTATCCGCGTCTTCCTGGATGGATCGCTGGGCAACCAGCGACAGGTTGGTATAGCGGGTGATACGATAAAGGGTCTGCATGCTCATGGCCCAGGAGTTGGGATTGTTATTGCGAGTTGGAAGCTTAGTATAATAGTCGGTGACGGTATAGCCGAATTTAACCGTGCCGCTCAACTTAGCGGTGGGGTCCCAGGTCAACCCCACCAGGGGGGTTTGGACCGTGTTGTCCCGCGTATGGTCCGCGGGGTGCTGCCGGAAAAGCAGCACATATTGCACCAGGGCTGTGGTCTTGGGCCAGAATTTATAATTAAGACTCCAGCTCGCGGTGTGGTATTGATACTCGCTGAAGCGATCCACCTCCTTGGCAAAGGTCAGGGATTCAAATTGATAGTTACCCTCCAACCGCCAGCGGTCGGCAAACTTGTATGTGGCTCCGAGATAGGGCACCTCCCGGGTGTAATCCCGCTGGCGCAAGTTCTGGGCGGTTCTTTCTTCCGTGGCCATGCGGAGAGTGTTGCCGAACCGCACGCTCCACCTGGAAAAGTTAAAAGCAGCATCGGCATTGAGGTTTTGGTCGTAATGGCTTTCGTTGTTAAACCGGCTGTATATGAAGTAGTTTCCCAAGTACCCTATGGATAATTTGTGAGTTTTGGCCATGGGCAATTCGAAGCGGATGCCGGGATTGATGGTGTTGATGAAATCCGATTTCTTATCAAAGGAAGATTGATAAATGTTGGTGCGGTAAAGCGCGTCGTATTCGAAAAATGGCGCCACCACCACTGGCCCCAGGTGGTGTCTTTGCCAACCGCGGATCAAGGTGTCCTGGGCCGCACCATAACCATATGGAGCCAAAATCCCAAAACTGGGTCCCGCCTCAAAGGTGGTGGTAGGCGTATAAGGAACCATAGTCGGAAGGAGCGTCGGCAGCTCCGGGGGCTTCTCCGGCGGCTTTTCCGGCGGCCGGGGAACTTCTTCCTCCTGGACCTGCGCCGGAACCTGTTTCTCCCCCGGGGCCTCGGCCCCCGCAACCACTCCGGCATACAACATTGTCAGGGCTGCTAGACCGGCACAACCTAATTTCCCTCTCCC
>Ga0315282_10003657_pt1 | contig 27468 bp, 21 predicted proteins | sample YL17G07_20_MG_FD_203693 | JGI IMG/M metagenome (GOLD analysis project Ga0315282, IMG submission 203693) | Sediment microbial communities from Yellowstone Lake, YNP, Wyoming, USA - YL17G07_20 | ecosystem: Environmental > Aquatic > Freshwater > Lake > Sediment | place: USA: Wyoming | collected...
ACGGCTCAATATTTATGTATTAAGAATATGCAGGGCCGCGTTCTTTGCCTTCAGGGCCGCTTCGCCGATTGTCTCCGACAGCGAGGGGTGGATGTAGATCAAGGAAGCGACATCGGCGAGCTTCATGCCCTTGGCAACGGCCATGGTCAGCTCGGGGATCATGTCCGAGGCGCCCGGCGCGAGGATATGGGCGCCGACCACCCGGTCCAATTCATCGGCGACGATCTTGACCATGCCGTCCGTGGCGTCCATGGTCATGGCCCTGCCGCTTGCCTGAAGAGGGAAAACCCCCGTCTGGACCTTGATCCCCCGTTCGGCGGCCTCTTCCGTCGTCAACCCGACCGAGGCGAACTCCGGCTCGGTGAAGACGGCCATGGGGAGTGCGGAGTAGTCTGCCTGCCGGTTGAAGCCGGCTGCGTTTTCAGCGGCGACGACGCCGTCGTGGTAGGCCTTGTGGGCCAGGAGCTTGCCGCCGATGACGTCGCCGATCGCGTAGATCCCGGGCACGCTCGTTTCGAGCTTCGCGTTCACCTTGATGAACCCGGCCCGGTCCAGCTCGAGGAAGGGCGGCCCCTCGAAAAGATTCTCGGTCGCCGGCCTCCGGCCCGCGGCGAGCAGGACCTTCTCCGCCGCATATTCGAACGGAGCGTTGTTTCTGAGGCAGGTACCCTTGAGCGTCACTCTGCCTTCTTCGACCTTCGCTGCCTCGATCCGCATCTGGGTGAGGACTTTGGGCCCGTGCTTCTTGAACACCCGGTCGAGGCGGGCAGCCGTTTCCTTGTCCGAACCCGGCAGAATCGTAGGCAGGATTTCGAGGACGGTCACATCCGACCCCAGCCTCTCGTAAATCGAGCCGATCTCAAGGCCGATGGCGCCGGCGCCGACGACGAGCAGGCTCTTCGGGACCTCGGCGAACTCCAGGGCCTCGGTGCTGGTCACGACGTTCCGGCCGTCCGGCTTGAGAAAAGGCAGGCTCGCGGCCCGGCTTCCCGTGGCCACGATGACTTTTTCGGCCTCGTAGGCTTTCTCCCCTTCCGCCATCCGGACCGTCATGGTCCTGTTCGCCCGGAGCCGGGCCGTTCCCTTGACGATCTCTACTTTGCCTTTTTCGAGAAGAAAGACGATCCCGTTGACGAGCCGGTCGACGACCGACACCCGGCCCTCCTGGGCCCTTTTCCAGTCCATCGAGATCCGGTCAACTGGCCCCTGGAGAGTCTTCAACCCCCTGATTTCATTGAAGATCTTGGTCTGATGGAGGAGGTATTTCGTCGGGATGCAGCCGTAATTGATGCAGGTCCCGCCCACCCTGTCTTCCTCGATGAGCGTGATTTTCTTTTTGAGCTGGACGCCCCGCATGGCGGCCAGGTAACCCCCGGGGCCTCCTCCGATGATGACGATGTCTCTTTTCTCGGCCATGGGTTTTCCTTTCAACCTTCCAAGGAAGATTCATTATAAGGTTTCCCGGGCTGCGTGTTAAGCCTGTAAAATGCAGAAGAGGGCTTCGGGGACGGCCTCCACTCCAGAGTGCGGTTTGCGCTAAACCGCACATGACGTTCCGGCCGTTCCCCTTCAGCCCTCTTCAATAATCGGAACTTGGAAAGGATCGGTCCCGCTCGGAAGGGGCGCTCCCGCTTTTCTTGACACCCGGCAGGCAAACCTGTAAAAAAGGGACCGGCAGAGCAGAAAAGGAGACCCGTCATGCTGACGAGCTTGGAAAAGGCCATCTTGTGTCTCATGATCCTGGCCACGGCCGGGGCGTTTTTCCGGCCGCTCGTCAGGCGCTACCGGCTCATCCGGGCCGGCCAGCCGGAGGCCAGGTTCAACGACCTCTGGAAAAGATTCCGTCATGCCTTGGTCAAGGTCCTTTTCCAGCGTTGCACGTTGCGCGACGAGCGCCTCTTCACCGGCCTCATGCACGTCTTCATCTTTTATAGCGCCCTGTCCTTTGACACCATGACCGTCAACCACACCCTGGAGGGCTTTTTCAACGGCTTCTACCTTTTCGGCGACACGAAGTTCGGGCTCTTCTTCTCCCTCCTCATCGACGTCGCGGCGATCGCCGTCATGATCGGCGTCCTGTTCCTCGCCTTCCGGCGTTTCATCATCCGACCCAAGGCTTACGAAACGACGAAGGGCGACTCGGCGCTGATCTACACGCTGATCACGCTGGCCACGTTCACATATCTTTATTTCGAAGGATTCGCCGTCGCCCATCATCCGGAGACCGCGCGGCTTTCTTTCCTGGGAAGCTGGCTGGCCGGGGCGATCAAGGACGCCGGATTGAGCCCCGATGTCATCGCCTCCCACTTCAAGATCTCCTGGTGGGCCCACATCGTCGCCGTGTACGCGTTCATCGCCTATGTCCCGCACTCCAAGTATCTTCACATGATCGCCGGCCCGGTCAATGTTTTCTTTCGGCGCGACACGACGAGCGGCGAGCTCAAGGCTCTCGACCTCGAAAAGTCCGAGGTCTTCGGCGTCGAGAAGCTCCCGGACTTCAGCTGGAAGGACAACCTCGATGCCTTCGCCTGCATGGAATGCGGCCGCTGCCAGGACGCCTGCCCGGCCTTCGCCAGCGGCAAGCCCCTCTCCCCCAAGATGATCATGTTCAACATGGAGAAAGCCCTGCTGGCCAATGACAAGGCCGTGTTGGCCAAAAAACGCGATGGCCTCAAGGAGCTCGTTCCAGGGATCTTCACGGAGGGCGAGATCTGGACCTGCACGACCTGCGGGGCCTGCATGAAGGAATGTCCGGTCGAGATCGACCACATCGCCAAAATCGTGGGAGCACGGAGAAGTCAGGTCCTCATGCAGAGCAAGTTCCCCCAGGAGCTCAACGCCTTTTTCCGGAACATCGAAACGAACTCCAACCCCTGGGGCATCGGTTTCGCCAAGCGGGCCGACTGGGCGGAAGGCCTGGGCATCAAGCTCCTGGCCGACGTGCCGGACGCCGAATACCTGTTTTGGGTCGGCTGCATGGGCGCCTACGACGAGGAAGGCAAGAAGACCGCCCGGGCCCTGGTCTCGATCCTCAACAAGGCCGGGATCAAGTTCGGCATCCTCGGGACCGAGGAAAAATGCTGCGGCGATTCCGCCAGGCGGCTCGGCAACGAATACCTCTTTCAGAGCCTGGCCCAGGAGAATATCGCCCTCTTCAAGGCGCGCAATGTTAAGAAGATCGTGACCATCTGTCCTCATGGGTACAACACCTTCAAGCACGAGTATCCGAAGCTCCTTGGTTTCGTCCCGGGTTTGACACCGGAGGATAAAGAGCGGCTGAAAGCGATCGAGGTCGTGTCCCACGTCGAGCTCATAAATGGGCTCATCACGTCGGGCAGGCTGGTTGTGAGCTGTCAGGGCGCCGGCCTTTACACCTATCACGACCCCTGCTACTTGGGCCGGCACAACGGTCTGACGAAGGAGCCGAGGGCGGTCCTGGCCTCGGCCTTGGGGGGAAAAAAGAAAGAGCTCCCAAGGCACGGCGACGAGAGCTTCTGCTGCGGCGCGGGCGGCGGACTGATGTGGACCGAGGAATCGCTCGGCCGGCGGATCAATCACCTGCGCGTCGACGAGGTGATCGCTTCGGGCGCGGATCTCGCGGCGGCCGCCTGCCCATTCTGCCTGACCATGCTCCGCGACGGGCTCAAGGACAAGGGCCGTGAGGACATTAAGGTCAAGGAGATCGCCCGGATCGTCGCCGAAAACCTCTAGCGGAAGGAGTTTCCTTTTTCGCGCCGCGCATCTTGCCCACCCGGTCCAGGAACAAGAGCCGCTCCAAGGCCAGCACCGGCCGGATCATGTATTTCCCGACCCGCTCGGCCCACTCCGGGCTGAGCAATCCTTTGCCGACAATAAGCGCCAGGACCTCCCGGCCGAAGATCTCGGCCAGCCGCGAGTCGTCCAAACGCGGGAGCCTGTGGAAGATCCCGGCCCTGTCCACTCCCCCTTCGGTCACCAGGAAATGAAGGTGGGGGTGGAAGTTGATCCGCTCCCCAGCGTCTTGGGAATGACGAAGACCACCTGGCGATGAGGGACATCAAGAAGGAGCGTCTCCAGCATCCACTCTGAGAGTTTTCGACAACTATCGTTAACAGCAGCCCAGGCCGAAGTCCTCGCCCTTCACAGCGCCGTCGGTTCCTGAGCCAGGGGGCCGCGCTCGATCTTGTCTCTCAGACTCTACCCTTCACAATTTTTGGAGTGCGAACAGGGGACAAAAAGATCGAGCCCGACCAAAGACCTATTTCTTAGCCAGAATTTCGAACCTGTCCGTCCCGCCCGGTTCGACCGCGTACCGGTCCATCGTCATCACCGACCTCCGGGGCCTCCTTCAACCCGACCCACCAGGACCCCGCCGCCGCAACCCCCTGATTTCATGCCCCTCCGTGCATTTTCCTCTTGACATTCGAGCCGATTTGGGCGACCAGGAACTTGCGATTATCTCGGTTTCGCTTTCCAATAAGCTCTCGGCTTCACCGCTGCCATCCGCGGGCATCCACATGATCTTCCGTCGCCCGGACCGCTCCGATCGAGTGAACGCCACCCGTTTGCCATCGGGTATCCATATAGGCCACCAATCAGTTTGGCCGTTCGTCAGAGGCATCGAGATTCTTCGTTCGAGATCTGCGACCCAGATCTCGGTCTTTTTCGCCATGGTAAAATAAACCACACGTTTTCCATCAGGCGACACGCGTGGCGCAGCATAGGGCCCCGGAGCGGTCGGCACCGGCTGGGCGTTTCCATTCCGGTCGATCCAGAGAAGCCGTACTCCCAGGTCCGGGTATGGGCCCCCCGGAATATAGGCAAGCGTTCCTGAACTCGAGAAACCGAACTGACCTGCAAACGTATCCGACCAGTCTTCCAACGTATTCGTCGCTTGCATGACGTTCTCTATTAACGGAACAACCGGACCCGTCACGGCCAGCTGCGACACATCGAACGGGGCCGCGCACAGCGTTCCCTGACGGAGGAAAATCAGGTGTCCAGTTGTCGCATAGCGAGCGTCCGCCCCTTCATCAAGCAGGATCTTGCGCTGGTTGTTTTTGAGCGATAACACCTCGATTCGCGGATTTTCCCAGAGGCTGGGCGAGGTTTTTGTGGTAAAGAGGACAGCGTCGCCGCCGGGCAACACATGGGGCAGGATACATGTAAATTCCCCCTTCTTGCGGTCAGGTGCGATGAGGACTTCCGCCTTCCCGCCGCCAGCAGGGACTCGCATGAGGCTGGAGCCCTGCGAATAGATGATCATATCATTTGATCCCCAGCAGGCGCCAAAATCGGAATTTGGGACTTCGCACAATGTCACCGGCGTTCCGCCCCCGATCGGCACCTTCTTCAAGTTGCCGTCCACCCAAACCCGAAATCCAACCCATCGCCCATCAGGCGAGAGAAAGGGAGCGATGCCGTACTCTGTGCCCGCTATGGGAACAGCCGCCCATTTATCCAAGGCGCGAAAATATAATTGTGGGGTTTTCTCTCTGACACCTACGAAAATTATCGAGTTTCCGTCAGGTGAAAGGGCGAATGACGTCCGGAAGGGGCGATTGTTAATACTACCCATGCCCTCGCCGATTTGTTTGGCCGGCTCTACTCCGATCTCCATGCGGACGGCCGATTTTGGCGATAATAATTGCCGATACCATGTGCGGGTCAAGAAGGCAGTGATAGCTGCCGTTGCCGCCAAAGAAGCCAGGATAAATAAGGCTATTACTAGCCGGTTTGCCTTGGCGGGGATTCCCATCCCGGTCCGCTCGGCAGTCGCGGGACTTCGGAGCGCCTCTTCGATCTCAATCCTTGCATCTCCGATGTCACGTAAACGGTTTTTATGTTCCTTGCGCAAGCATCTGCGAAGAAGATCCGTCACGCTCCAGGGCGTCGACGCGGGAAGCGCTTTCCAATCCGGTTCGCCCTTGAGGATATGGGCCAGAGTATCGGACACTGTTTCTCCCTGAAATGCCCTCTTCCCGGCCAGGCATTCATAGAGCACGCATCCAAACGCCCAGATGTCGGCTCTTTTATCGACCGATCGGCTCCTAGCCTGCTCAGGACTCATGTAGGCCGCCGTCCCCAGAATGACCCCCGGCTCGGTCATTTGGGCCGTAATCGTCAGCGAATTCGCGATATCGATGCCTGTGGTCTCACCCATGTAGGCTTTGGCCAATCCGAAGTCCAGGATCTTGACCTTGCCCTCGGGCGTGATCATGATATTGCCAGGCTTAAGATCCCGGTGGACCACTCCCCTGTCGTGGGCGGCTTCGAGTCCCTCGGCGACCTGCCGGCACGTCTCCAGCGCCTCATCCAAGGGGAGGGCGCCTCTATCCAACCGCGTTTGTAGCGTCTCTCCTTCGACCAGCTCCAGCACCAGAAATCGGAGCCCCTTTGCTTCTTCGAAACCATGGGCGGCGGCGATATTGGGATGATTCAGCGTCGTCAGGAGCTTGGCCTCACGCTCGAACCTTGCCAGTCTCTCCAGGTCCGTGGAAAACTCCTTAGGCAGGATCTTGATGGCCACCTGTCGGCTTAGATTCTTGTCGAGAGCCCGATAAACCTCGCCCATTCCGCCCTGGCCGAGTTGTTCCTTGACCTCATAATGCCCCGCGATAACAGTCCCGGGGGCGGCAACATGTACGGGCGATTCTAGAGTTTTCGTGAGGGAGGGTCCATGATCACGGGGGGCACCCAACGACGTCGCACAATTGCTGCAGTACCGGGCAGTGTCGGTGTTGTCAGAATGGCACTTGGGACACTTGATGGCTACCGCTGGCCCCCTTTGTTTGCTGGCCTCAGGATAGCAAGCGAAAGGTGGGAAGTCAACTTGCGATTGGGTTCAGAGGCCCGAGCAACTCGGACCCCCTCCCCAAAAAACTCCACTTTTAGCTGGACCAGTTTTCGGGTGAGGCTCCGGGGGATGAAAAAATCCCCCAGAGTTTCACCCCGAAAGGTGATTCCCGGAATCGTGGAGCTTGGACGATCATGGATAATGTGAATGTGTATTGTCCATGGAGGTCGGAATGAAAACCAGGAACCTGATATGTGTTTTGGCCCTGATTTTCGGGGCGCTTTTTCTTTTCCAGAGCTGCGGAGGAGGGTCCGGCACGACAACGCCCGTTCCCGTCATCAATGACATCAACGGCGGAATGGCCGGGAGCGGCGCGGCCGGGAGCATCTTCATCGTCGAAGGGACCGGGTTCGGTACGCCGACGTCCAGCTCGTCCGGCTATTCGGTCAGTTTCCGGGATGCGACGACAAATAGCATCGTCGCGACCGCGGCGGTCGACTTGGCCACCTCGGGGAATTGGACCGACGTCTTCATCAAGGCCACGGTTCCCAACCAGCTGACCGCAGGCACCACGTACAAAGTCACCGTGACGACTCCGGGCGGGACCAGCAACGCCGCCACTTTCCTGATCGTGGCCGGCGTGAACTTCAGCCCGTCCACGATCCTCTGGTCAGCGTCGTACTCGCTGCCCGTCGCCCAGCAGGGATTTTCGACAGTGGCCGGCGGCGCGGGAACAAACACCTATATCTACGCGATCGGCGGGAACATAGCGACGAGCGGCGCCGTTGACGGGGACAAGATGAACGTCGAGACGGTGTATATGAATCATATCAATAACGCCGACGGGACGCTGAGCGCCACGACGTGGTCGACTCTGACGTCCTTGCCCGGGAAGCGCGGTTTCGCGACGGCTGTTTTTGCCAACAGCTACAATTCGCTGATCAACGGCAGCGCCATCTATGTCCTGGGCGGCCTTGACGACACGGGGGCCGCCACGAGCACCGTCTATTATGCTTTTCCCAATTCCAACGGGACGATACCGGCCGCGGGATCATCCGGGACATGGACCACCACGACCGCCCTCCCCCAGACCCTCTCCGCGGAGGCGGCGGCGATCTTCCACGGACGGATTTACGTGGCGGGCGGCAACGGCTCGACCGGGGCTCCCGTGATGAAGGTGTACTCGGCCAAAATCGACGCCAACGGCAGTCTGGGCAGCTGGATGACGCTGGGCGATCTGCCGGTCGCGCTGGCTTTTCACCAGATGGTCGAGATCGCCGGCACCCTCTATGTGATCGGCGGGGACAATGCGACCACGGACCCGATCTCCGATTCCCAGAGCGCGTCCGTTCAGGACTCCGTTTACTACAATCCCATCGACATCAAGACGGGGGCCATCGGCGCGACCTGGACGACCAACAGCAACAAGTTGACCAAGGCCCGGGAGAAATTCTCGGCAGTGGGCGCCGGGGGTTACGTACTGGTCAGCGGCGGCCTCTACGGCGGGAATCCCGGGTCGAGCGAGGAGTCCTATTCGTCGGTCAACGTCGATGGATCGCTCTCCAGCTTCAACGGAGCAACCGGGTCGCACACTATCTCGAATATCAGCGGCTACGATTTTTATAATCATTCCCACTGCTTCGTCGTAGATTCGGCGGGGAATCCGCACGTTCTGATCCTCGGCGGGGCCGACGTCGCTACGGGGGCGCTTCACGCCGAGGTCTGGTATCAGCACTGATCCGTCGCCTTGAACAAAAGAAACGAGGGGAGTTTGAAACCCAGGACATTCGTCCAGGGAGCCGCGGCGGACGATTTTCGGGCCAGGATCGGCCGGAGCGCCGCGGTGAAAGCGCCCGTGAATATCTTCTATGTCCTCGACCTCAAGAGATACGTCGCCGGAAAGGGGCAGTCGGATAGGTCTATCGGTGGCCCGGAGGTCCGGAAGTCCTATCATTCTTGTCGAATTCTGCGGTGCGCGTCTCCTTGGAGATAATATGGACGGTCCGTCATGTATCGAAGGGCAGCTGTCCCCGCAAATCGCTCCCGTCACGGCCATCGTCCCGGCCTATAACGAATCTAGTACAATCGCGGAGACCATCTTAAGCCTCCAAAACCAGACCCTGAAGCCGGCCGAAATCATAGTCGTGGACGATTGTTCGACAGACGGCACCGGTGAACTCGCCCTCAGCCTCGGCGTCACCGTCCTCCGACCTCCCGCCACGACCGGCTCCAAGGCGGGCGCTCAGACTTTCGCGCTGGCGAAGGTGAAAACCGAATATACAATGGCGATCGACGCCGACACGACTCTCGCCCGTAACGCTATCGAGAGGCTTTTTCCCGCTTTCGCCGACTCCCAGGTCGCCGCCGCCTGCGGCAGCGTTCTGCCCAGGCAGATCAAGACGGTGTGGGAACGAGGCCGCTACGTGGAGTATCTTTTTGCGTTCACCTTCTACAAAAGGGTCCAGGACCAATACGGCGCCCCGCTGATCAGCTCGGGGTGCTTTTCGATGTACCGGACCGCGGCCCTGCGGGCGACCGGCGGCTGGCCGACGCGAACACTCGCCGAAGACATGGACCTCACCTGGACCTTATACAAAAAGGGATATGCCGTGCGCTTTGTTCCCGACGCCGTCTGCTATCCCCTCGAACCGCACTCTTACGGCTTCCTCAAACGACAGCTCCGGCGGTGGTCGCATGGTTTCGTACAGAACGTCCGGCTCCACCGGCATGACATCCTGGACGTGCCCTTCCTGCGCTCGGCCGTGGCCGTGGCCTGCTGGGACGCGGTCGTCGCGTCCCTGGTCTATCTCTTGCTTCTGCCGCTGGCGGCCATTATCTTTCGAAACGCCTATTTCCTGCTCGGTTACGTCATCGATATTCCGGCCATCTTTGTTCCCGTGGCGGTGGGAGCTCTCCAGCGCCGGGAGATCGGACGCGCCGTGGTCAGCATCCCAAGCTTTTTTGTACTCAGGACTGTGAACGCCGTTTTCTTTCTGATGGCGGTCTGGGCCGAGCTTGTGCGTCATCGGACTCTCCTTGTTTACGAAAAGGGGCACTAAGTGACAGCGGGCGTTCCTGGAACGGGTCTCGGCGGACTCTTCTACATACTGGCGGCCCTCCTCCTTCCGCTACGGGGCGCCATCCGATCGCTGCGCAGGCAGATTGTTGCCTGGGACGAAGTGGCCAGGCTGACGGGCCTTGCCCTGGGGGTCTTCCTGGGAATTTGGGTGACCGGCTGGCTACTCGGCTGGCTTCTGGGTCCGACGGCTCAGACCTTAGAGGCTGCCGCCGGCGTGGGCGGGGCGATGCGGGCCAAATCCGAAAACATCCTGCGCTGGGCGGCGGTCGCTGCCGGTTTCGTGACACTCGCGTTCGTTCTACTGGCCGTTCAGGTCGCCCGGCTTGTGAGGAGGAGAAGATAAAGTGACTACGAAACGAACAAGCGTCTGGGTCATCCTTTTCGCGGCTATCCTCATTGCGGTTCCGGCGGCCGGCCAGACCGAAGTCAAGGAACTTCTGGGACGTGCCGATGCCGCCTTCAAGGCGGAGGATCGCGCCCTCGCCGAGCGGCTCTATCGCCAGGTCCTCGAGCTCGATCCCTATCAGTCGCACGCGGTTTACCGCCTGGGACAACTCTCCAGGAACAATGAGACAGCGCTTGACTGGTTCCGAAAGTACACCGAACTCGAGCCTGACGACGCCTGGGGCTGGGTGGCCGTCGGTGATAAATACCTCCGGCTGGGAAAGGCCGTCGAGGCAAGGCGGAGCTACGAGCGAGCGGCCAAGCTTGCACCCAAGGCCGAGGACATCCGGGAACGCCTGGCCAGAGCCAGGCTGCGCGCAGCGCCGGGACTCGAACCCCTGGGCGGATACGAGCGCGATTCGGACGGCAACAGCACCTGGCGTGCCGGATTGGGCGCCGACATGGCGATCAGGGGTGGATTCCGTCTCGGCGCACGTGCCTGGCAAGCGAATATCAGTGACGGGTTTTCGTCAGCAAAGATCAACACGGGTATCCTGCGGCTCGAAGGCCGGCCAAGCATGGCTGTCCGCACCGAGCTGTCTTTTGGGCTGAGCCAATTTATTATTCCCGAGACGGCCTCCTGGACAACGCCGGTAGCGGACTTTCGGTTCCGCTGGCGAAGCCCGGAGGGGTCCCCAGCAGTCGACCTGCGGGTTCAAAGGCTGGCGCTCGGCACGACGCCGCTTCTCGTGGCGAACCGGGCGATGAGGGACGAGGCCCGCTTTTCGCTCGAGCTGCCGTTGGGGGCGCTGCGTGCGCGAGTGGGTGGAAGGGCGGCCATGATCGAAAGCCTGGTCGAAGAAGCCAACACGCGGCTTCAGGGAGACGCCGCTCTCGTGCTCCCCATGGGCTGGCAAGGCGAGTTCTCGGTCCAGTACCACCAACTCGGTTTCTCCAGAGCGTCTACAGCGGGATACTTCGCGCCGAGACGTGTCGAGACACTCGAGGGCGCTACCTATTGGGAGGTCGGAGGCAACGGCAGGGTCAGCCTGGCTCTGGACCTGGGGGCCGGTATCCAGCGTCTCGCGAAACAACAGGAGGAAATCGGGCCCTGGAAGCTCGCCCTGCGGGGCTGGTCCATGCTTTCAGTGGACCTCGCTTCTTCCGTCCAATGGCGGGTCGAAGCCGAGGGGTACAGCGCCCCCTTCGCTCCCGTCGGAGTCGTGACGGCGCCGAACTGGCGTTACTTTTCGGTTACCGCAAGCCTGCTTTTTCGGTTGCTCTGATTCCCGATCCTTGCTGTCCCCGGCGTGAACTTTCTGTTGAGGCCGAAGGGTTCTATAGAAAGAATTTGAAGTGCCCCTGGCCTGACTCGGACAGGCGGCACATGGGTTAGGAATCGGATTTGAGCAAGGGCATCCTTCGAGGGATCCGTTACAAATTTTGGAAACCAGTAAGGTGTGGAAAAATCTCCATTCAGGAAGATTTGAGGGCGGCCAGGCGTTTCCTGGCGTCTTCGACGAGCGGCCGGAACCGGGACTCGCAGTCTTTCCAGAGGTTGATGAATTTTTCGTAGTTCTCGGCCGCTTTACATAACCCGTAGTAGCGAACCATGACCTGGCCTTTGTCGGGGATGTGGAACGTGACCCGGGCGATGAATTCCAGGTAGTCCATTGTCTCCAGCTCCGCGCCGTTTTGGCCATGCCGGTACCAGACCTTGCCCTCACGTTCCAAAAACAAGAGGCGGTCCAACGCCAGGATGGGTCGGACCATGTATTTCCCGACCCGCTCGGCTTCGACCTTCGTCCTGGCCCGGACCCGGCTATGGACGTTGAATCCCGTATGCCGCCAAGCTAGGATCCGCTCAGCCCACTCCGGGCTCAAGAGTCCCTTACTGACAAGAAGCGTCAGGACCTCCCGGTCGAAGATCTCGGCCAGCCGCGCCTCGTCCAAACGCGGAAGCCTGCGGAAGATCCCCGCCCGGTCCACTCCGCCCTCGGTGACCAGTAAATGGAGGTGGGGGTGGAAGTTGATCCGCTCCCCAAAGGTCTGGATTGCGGCGAGGACGCCGGGGACAAGACCTTCGCCCCTCAGGGCCTCGAAGTAGACCGTAAGGGTCTTGACGGCTGACCGGCAGAGCTCCCCGAGGAGCTTTCGCCGGAACTTGAAGAAGATCCTCAGCGTCTTGGGGATCGTGAAGACGACCTGGCGGTGCGGCACATCCAGGAGCAGTGTCTCCCGCATCCACTCTTCCCACTGCTCAAGCCTCTTAGCATGACACGACGGGCAGAAGCCCCGGGTCTTGCAGGAGAACGTCAACAGGTGTTCCGCATGGCAGTCCGGACACCGGATACGGGCGACCGTTTCGGTCTGTCCTCATGGAAGAACATCCCTCGTTCCGTGAGGGCAAAGCCCGAGCGGGGATTGCCGCAAAAAAACCGAGGGCGGTTCTGGCTTCGGCCATGGACGGCGGCTGAACGCCGGCTAAAATACCGTTTGGACGCGGATGCCGCGGGTGCGAAGGGCGCGGGCGAGGCGCGACGACTGGGTTCGGAAGAACGAGTCCGATAGGGCCTCGAGCAAGCCGTGGCGGGCATAGAATCCCCGGACGGCCGGAACATAATTCATCCGGTCGATGAGAACACGGTCGGCGGCACCGGCGAGGAGCGCGGCTAGCTTCTCGGGATTCCCCGGCAGGAGCGGGCCGGCGAAGGCGAAGGTCCGTACGCCGACGGCCTTGAACTCCCTTAGCACTTCGACTCTTTCCCGGACCGGCGACGCCCTCAACTCGAACGTCCCCGCGATCGTCTCGTCGTCTGTGGCGATAGTAAAGCCAACCTCCACATCGGGGATGCGCCGGATGACATCGAGATCGCGGCGCACCCGTGACGACTTCGTCTGGATCTCGACCGGGAAGTCGCGGCCAACGAGCACTTCAAGGCACCGACGAGTCAGCCCATAACGCTCCTCCTGCGGTTGATAGGGGTCGCAGACCGAGGCGAACCAGATCGTCCCCCGCTTGGCCTTGACGATCTGCTCGGCCAGCAGCGCGGGAGCGTTGACCTTGACGTCGACGAACTCGCCCCACGGCTCGCTGTGGCCGCTGTACCTCCGCATGAAAAGCGCCGCGTAGCAGTAGGCGCAGCCGACCTCGCAACCGGTATAAGGGTTGACGCAGTAATCATGGATCTTCGAGGGATTGAGGATGGACTTGGCTTGGATCTCGCGGACAACCGGCCCGGGCATGGCCCTATTATATGTCAAAGTGGAAGGCGGGTGATGAAGATTGCCCTCACCCGCCTAAGATCTCTCTGAAGGCTCTGATTGCCCGGTCGACATCATCGTCCCCCACGTCCTTGTGGGTGACCATGCGGATGCCGCCGCTCACGGCCAGGGCGAGGATGCCCTTTTCCTTCATCTTTTCGAGCATCGCGGAAACGGTGATCGCCGGGTGGTCGAAACCGAAGATGATAATGTTCGTCTGGACGGACTCGGGGTTGATTTTAATCCCCGGAAGGCCGTGGATGCCCTGGGCGAGCTTCTTTGCCCGCGCATGATCATCTTTGAGCCGGGCGGTCATCTCGGTCAAGGCGATGATCCCGGGTGCCGCCAACACGCCGACCTGCCGCATGCCGCCGCCCAACGCCTTCCTCAGCCTGCGGCCGAATTCGATCCGCTCTTGGCCGGCCACGAGCATCGATCCGACCGGCGCCGAAAGACCCTTGGACAGGCAGAACATCACGGAATCGACGCACTTGGCGTATTCCTTGACCGGGACGCCCGAGGCGTGGCTGGCGTTGAAGATGCGGGCCCCATCTAAATGCACCTTCAGCCCGTTCTCGTCTGCGATTTTCCTGATGGCCTCGAAATTCTCGAGGGGCAGGACGGCCCCGCCCCAGTTGTTGTGGGTGTTCTCCAAACAGATGAGCGAAGTCCGGGGCGTATGCACGTTCGGCTTCCGGATATTCGCGGTGACGTCCTTCGGGTCCATGGCCCCCCCCTCCGACCTCACGGGCCTCGGCGTAACGCCGGAGACGAAGGTCATGTGGGTGGATTCCATGTTATAAATGTGCGATCTCTCTTCGACGATGACCTCCTCCAGGACGTTCGTCCACATCTTGACCGCGATGGAGTTGCCCATCGTGCCCGAGGGACAGAAAAGGCCGGCTTCCTTGCCCATCACCTCGGCCGCCAGGGCCTCGAGCTTCTGGACTGTCGGGTCGTCCCCCAGAACGTCGTCACCGACGACGGCGTCGGCCATGGCCTTCCGCATTTTCTCGGTCGGCCGGGTCACGGTGTCGCTGCGGAAATCCGAATAAGTCATCATGTTCGCGCTCCTCGTTCGAGAGGCCTCATTATAAGAGGAAGATGGCAACGGGTCAATTCGCGGCAACGGATTGCGGGTTTACTTGGTTCCGATTCTATGGTAATAATATCTCCTGAAATCAGGTCGTGAACATCGCGCATGCCGAAGCGAATCATCTTTAATCTGGCCCTTTATTCGCTCCTATTTTTCATCCTCTTTTTCCTGGCCGCCATCGTCTTCTCCCAGGTCATTCTTAAGGGCGAGACCGTCACGGTCCCCGACCTCACGGGAAAGACCGTGGCCCAGGCCAGGACGGAGCTCGCGAAGAAGGACCTGTCCGTGGCCCAGCGCGGCTCGGAGTTCAACGACAGTCTGGAGCGCGGCCTCGTCATCAGGCAGGACCCGGCCCCGGACTCCAGGATCCGCGTGACCACCGTCGTCCAGGTCGTCACCAGCGCCGGGAGCCCGAGTGTCAAGGTCCCCAACCTCATCAACAAGAGCCTCGACACCGGGCTGACTCTGCTCCAGGCCGGAGGCCTCTATAAGGGGAAATTGAGCCAGATCCACACGTCGCGCTACCCCGCCGGCCGGGTCATCGCCCAGAAGCCCGCCCCCGACGAGATCGTGGAGCGGAACGCGCAAGTGGGCCTTCTCCTCAGCCAGGGCGACCGGGAGGACCGCTATGTCATGCCCGATTTCCTCGTCGGCCTCCGGGCCGACCGCGTCGTCGCCTGGCTGAAAGCCCTGGATTTCAAGGTCGCCGACATCCAATACCGTTATTATCCCGGCCGGTCCGCGGGCTTCGTCGTCAGGCAGTTTCCGCCCGCCGGCACCAAGATCCAGAAAAGGAACTTGATCACGCTGGAGGTCAGCCGGTGAAGGCCCGGATCGCCGCCTCCATCCTTTCGGCCGATTTCTCGCGGATCGGAGAGGCCGTCGAGCTGGCCGAAAGCGCGGGCGCGGACCTCATCCACGTCGACATCATGGACGGCCATTTCGTCCCCAACCTGACCCTCGGGCCCCGGCTCGTCGAATCCGTCCGGAAGAGGACCCGCCTGCCGATCGACGTCCACCTGATGGTCGAGAACCCGCGTGCCTTCGTTCCCCTTTTCCACGAAGCCGGGGCGGACTGGATCTCCCTCCACGTCGAGGCGACCGCCCACCTCCACAAGGACGTCACGATGATCAAGGAGTTCGGTCGGAAGGCCGGGGTCGCCCTCAATCCGGCGACGCCGCTTGAGTCCCTCCGCGAGATCCTCAGGGACGTGGATTTCGTCCTCTTGATGTCGGTCAACCCGGGCTGGGGGGGACAGTCCTTCATCCCCTCCTGCCTGGACAAGATCCGTAACCTCCAGGCCTGGCTCCGGGAAGAAAAACTCGAGGCCCCGGTCGAGGTCGACGGCGGGATCAAACTCGACAACCTGGAGGACATCCTCCGGGCCGGCATGGACGTCGTCGTCGCCGGCTCGGCCATTTTCGAAGCTCCGGACCCCGCGGGGGTCATCCGGGAGATGAAACGGATCGCGGCCCGAGTGGCCGGTCACAAGGACGGATGATATGACATCATACGCTGTACGGAAAACCTTCGCCCTGACGCTCGCGCTCGCCGCGGCCCTCATCTTTGTCGCCGGTTGCCGGAAGAAGCCTGTCCAGATCTCCCCGGACATCGCTGCTTCCGACGAGGCCCTGTTCAAGCTCGGCGAGGCCGAGATGAAGAAAGATTCGGAGAAGGCCCTCCTGTACCTCCGCCAGGTCATCGATTCCTTCCCCAAGAGCTTCTATGCCCAGAGGGCCAAGCTCCTCATCGCCGACACGTATTTCAAGAAAGGGGACGACGGCAGCATGATCCTGGCCGCGGCCGAGTACCGGGAGTTCATTAAGTCCTACCCGTTCAGTCCGTCGTCCTCCTACTGCCAGTACCAGATCGCCATGACCTTCTACAAGAAGGCCCTGAAGCCCGGCCGCGATCAGGCCAAGACGGTCCAGGCGCTGGCGGAGTTCAAAAAGCTCATCACGGACTATCCCGCCAGCGACCAGGCGAAGGAAACCCAGGAAAAGATCAAGGACTGCGAGGAGCGGCTGGCCGAGCACGAAACCGGCATCGGAACGCAATACGCCAAGATGCAGGTGAACCGGGCGGCCATCAGCCGGTTGAGTGAAGTCATGACGACCTACCCCAACTATTCGCATATGGACGTCGTCTACTTTTACCTCGGCGAGTCCTACTTCCAGAGCAAAGCGCCCGATCAGGCCGTCCCTTATTTCACCAAGCTCGTCTCCGATTACCCGAAGAGCAAGCTGGTCAAGAAAGCCACGGCCCGGCTGAAACAGATCGAGGCCAGCAAGAAAGCCGTCCCGAACAAGGTCAAGTGATCCCGGACGGCTCCGGAGGAGGAGTGCCGATGAAAACGCGAGCCCGAGTCTTGCCTTTAGTCCTTGTCTTTTCCGCCGTCCTTGTCCTTCTTGCGGCCGGCCCATCGATCGCCGCGGAGAATCGGACCTCCTTCAGGGCCGGGATCAGCTTCGAGCATTTCTCCCGAACGATCACCTGGGACGATAAAGCCGGGACATCCAAGTCCTCGGCCAATCTGATCGCCGCCCGGGCGGAGATCGAGCCGCGGCCGGGCCTTATCTTCGACCTCGAAGCCGGCCTTTCGCTTTCCAATTTCAACGGCCTGGTCTTCAGCCGCCTTCCCATCTCGCTCGACTATGAAGCGGGCGCGGTGTCGGGCCTTCTCGTCGGGGCCGGGGTCCGGGCCGCTATCCTCCGCTCCGGCGATTTTGAGATCGAAGGGGTCGGACGGTTCGTCTATTCTCTGGGAAGCACCAAGACATGGCCGCTCGAAGGGTTCACGGTGACGGGAGACTCCAAGGGCGGGCCGACCTGGATGCGGGCCTCCGCCGGTCCCAGGATCTCGTACCTCTTTTTCGGCAAGTTCGTCCCGTATCTCGACGTTTCGGCCAGCTGGTTCTCGGGAAAATTCAAGCTGGACGAGACCCTGGGGGATCTCAGCGGTCAGGAAACCAAGAAACTCAGGGGAAAGAGCCTGGTGGAGATTTCCTTAGGGGCCGATTATAAGGTCTCCGACCGCATCAGCCTCAGGGCGGAAGCGGGGTTCCTTCCCTACGCTGGAGGTGTTGACGGGACGGTGTCGGCCGGGTTCCTATTTTTTTTCTAGGCTCAGGAGGTGGTCATGAGATTTTTCGGCAAGAAAGCCTTCCGTCCGGTCCCGGCCATTGTTGTCCTCCTACTGCTCGGGCTGGGGTCCGCCAATTTCAGCCTGCAAAAAGCCGGGAAGCGCAACGACCGGTCCGACTTCCGGGCGGACCGGGTCCTCAGGGTCGAACGGCCCGGACGGCCCGCGAAGTCCAGGCTCGCTACCGACCGGATCCTCGTCAAGTTCCGGCCGGGGGTCAGCGCGGGAAGTGCCGAGGGAATCCTCCAATACCACGAGCTCGGCAAGATCCGGCGGATCGTCGGAACCGGCGTTTACCGGGTCCAGATTCCCCCGAACGTGACCGTCCGCGAGATGCTCATAGTCCTCCGCGAGAACCCGGAGGTGGAATACGCCGGGCCGGACTACCGGACGCGCCTGTTCTCCGTCCCGAACGACACCTATTTCTCCGCGTATCAGTATAACCTGTCCAACCCGGGAGGGATCCTCGACATCAGCCCCGACATCCAGCCCCGGATGACGGCCGGCGCCGACGTCAAGGCGACTACGGCCTGGGATGTGACCAAGGGCGACGCGGGGACCGTCATCGCCATCGTCGACACGGGCGTGGACATGAGCCACGACGAGCTCAAGAACAAGGTCGTTTCGACCGGCTACGATTTCGTCAACGGAGACTCAGACGCCACCGACGACAACTCCCACGGCACCTGGGTCGCCGGCATCGCGGCAGCCGAAACGAACAACAACGTGGGGATCGCCGGCGTCGCCTGGAACTGCAAGATCCTCCCCGTCAAAGTTATGGACGCCGACGGCAACGGCTATTACGACCAGATGATCGAGGGGATTATGTGGGCGGCCGACAACGGAGCCAAGGTCATCAACATCAGCGCCGGCGGCGACGCCGACGACCCGTCCCTGAAGGCGGCCTGCAAGTACGCTTACGATAAGAACGTCGTCGTCGTGGCCGCGGCCGGAAATGACGGCATCTCGGTTTCCTATCCGGCGGCCTACGACGAGTACGTTCTTGCCGTCGCCGCCACGGACTACAATGACGCGTGGGCGTCCTTCTCCAACCCCGGTCCCCAGGTGGACGTGGCCGCCCCCGGGGTCTGGATCCTGGGTCCCGCGCCGCAGTGGTACGTGGGCCCCGGTTACCTGCCCTACATTTTCGGGTCGGGGACGTCCGGGGCTTCTCCCGAAGCGGCCGGGCTGGCGGCCCTCCTCATCAGCCATAAGCCCTGGCTGACCCCGAGCCAGGTCATGAACATCATCCGGTACACCGCCGACGACGTGAACAAGACCCAATATCCAGGCAAGGACGATGACATCGGCTACGGCCGGATCAACATGGGCCGGGCCCTCGTCGCCTACAAGCTCACCCGGTAAGATCCGGCAAGGCCATGATCAAGTTCCTCCGAGTCAGGAATCTGGCAACCATCGAGGATCTGGAGATCCGGCTGGACGCCGGGTTTTCCATCCTGACCGGTGAGACGGGCTCCGGCAAATCGATCATCATCGACGCCATCCGGCTCGTCCTCGGCGACAAGGGCGCGCCCGACCTTGTCCGCACGGGAAAGAAGGAGGCCTCCGTCGAGGCCGTGTTCGACGTGGCCAAAGCCCCCGTCGACCTTGGCGATTTCCCCGCGGCTGAAGACGGCGAGCTTCTCATCCAGCGCCAGATCACGGACCAGGGTGGTGCGGGCAAGGTCTATGTCAACGGGGTCCTCGTCCCGGTCCGGAAGCTCAAGGAGCTCGGCCCGCGGCTTGTCGACATTTACGGGCAGAACGACCATGTCTTCCTTCTCCACCTCGAGAACCACCTCCGCTACCTGGACAGCGCCCTGGACGAGCCCGGCCTCTTGCGCGAGACCGCCCTGGCCGCCCAGGGGCTCCGGCGCCTGCTCCAGGAAAAAAGCGAGCTCGAGGCCCGGGAAAAGGAAAGGGAGCAGCGGCTCGATTTCGTCGCTTTCCAGGCCCGCGAGATCGAGTCCGCCCGGCTGAGGCCCGGCGAGGACGCCGAGCTCCTCCGGGAGCGGGAGATCCTCAAAAACGCCGAAAAGATCGCCTCCCTCGTCGACCGCGCCCTCGACATCGCCTACCTCCGCGACGACTCCCTCATCCCCCTGCTCTCCCGGCTCCAGTCGGTCCTGGGCGAGCTCGCGGCTTACGACGCCTCCTTCGAGGCCTTCCGGACGGGCCTCGGGGAGGCTGCCATCCTCCTCCAGGACGTCGCCGACTCTCTCGTCCGCTTCAAGGACAGGACGTCGGAGGCCCCGGAGGACCCGGAGGCCGTCGAGGAGCGCCTGAGCGTCATCGAGAAGCTCAAGCGGAAATACGGCAAAACCATCGAGGCCGTCATCGAACGCCTGGAAGGGCTCCGGAAGGAGCAGGCCGCGCTCACCGGCAGCAAGGAGCGTTTGGCGGAGATGGAGACCGAAATCCAGTCGAGGTTCGGGGAATACGCCGGCCTTTGCGAAAAGCTGGGGGCCATGAGGTCCGAGGCCGCCCGCGAGCTCGAGCGGCTCATGGAGAAGGAGATCGCGCTCCTCGGGATGAAGAAGGCCAGGTTCGCGATCCGCATCGACCCGACCGTTCCATCCCTCTCGGACACGGCTACGATCCGGGACCAGGGGGCCGATGACGCGGAGTTCCTCATTTCGCCGAACCCCGGCGAAGAGCTCCGGCCGCTCCGGCGGATCGCCTCGGGCGGAGAGCTGTCCCGGATCATGCTCGCCCTCAAGTCCGTGGGCAAGGACTCCGAGACCCAGAAGACCCTGATCTTCGACGAGATCGATTCCGGGATCGGCGGCAAGACGGCCGACTTCATCGCCCAGAAGCTCCGGAAGCTGGCCGCCCGCCACCAGGTCATCTGCATCACCCATCTCCCCCAGATCGCCTCCACGGCCAGCCATCATTTCCGGGTCGAGAAGAAGGTCGAAAAAGAACGGACCTTCACCTTTGTCCAAAGCCTGCGACGGGAAGAGCGGGTGACGGAGATCGCCCGGCTCGTCGCGGGCAGCCGCCTGACGGACGCGTCCCTCAAGATCGCGCGGGAGATGCTCGACCACAACGCCGGCGGCGAAAGGTTGCGCTCATGACGAAAACTGAACAGGCGATCTCCCTTTTCAAGGAAGGCTTCAGCTGTTCCCAGGCTGTCCTCGCGGCCTACGCGGAGGACTTGGGGCTGGCCCGGGAAACGGCCCTCCGGATCTCCCAGCCTTTTGGCGGCGGCATCGCCAAATCGGGGGACTGGTGCGGCGCCGCGACCGGCGCGTTCCTGGTCATCGGCCTGAAATACGGCCGGGTCAGGGCCGACGACGCGGCGGCAAAAGATCGCACCTACGCTCTCGTCCGGGAATTCGTCAGGAGGTTCAAGGCCAAACACGGCACGGCCCGCTGCAACGACCTCCTTGACTGCGACATCGAGAGCCCCGAGGGGCAAAAGACTATCGCAGAAAGGAGGCTCCACGAGACCTGCTGCGAGCCGCTCATCCGGGACGCCGTGGCCATCCTGGGCGACATTCTCTGAGAGATGAAGGACCCCCGGAGGATTTCCTCCATAGAGGAATTTCCCTCAGGCCGGACCCGGAACGTCCCGGACGTTTTTCGATACCGTTATTCAAGCACCCAAATGCGGATCTGGGAGCCGTCCTTCCCGCCCCGAAACACCCGCTCGCTCGCTTTCTCGAAGTCCGAGGCCAGGGCTTTGGGAATGTCCAGGAATTTCTGCGGATTCCGGTCAATCAAAGGAAACCAGGAGCTCTGGATCTGGACCATGATCCGGTGTCCCGCGAGGAACGTGTGACAGACGTCCGGCATCGCGAACTCGATTTTCTCAGGCAGGCCCGGCGTGAAAGGCTCCGGCTTCACCATATCATGACGGAATTTCCCCCGGAACGGCTCCCCCCGCACGAGCTGCTGATACCCTGCCAGGGGAACCCCCGCCGGGCGCCCGGCCGGGTCTTGGGCATCGTTCGGATAGACATCGATGAGCTTCACGACGAAGTCCGAATCCGTGCCGGAAGTGGAAACCGTCAGCCGCGGCGTCAGGGGACCCACCGCCGTAACGTCATGATCGAGCGGCTCTGTTTCATAAGCCAGGACGTCCGGACGCTCTGCGGCGAACCGCTGATCCTCGGCCATGTAATCATACGGCATGCCCCGTCCGATGTGACCGATCACGGCCACGGGCTTGTCCGGGTCGCTGAGATATTCATCGAAATCGGCGCCCGTCCCCGGTGCCGGATCGAAGGAGAGCTTGCCGCCCGGGCCTAGATACAGGGCTTTTTCACGGGTCTCCTTCGGAGGCCAGACGTCGAAACGACGCCAGTGGTTCTTTCCCGTTTCGAACAGCCAGGCGGCCGGGGGACGGTTTTCTTCCGGTGACGCGAGGCCCTGGCCCTGGCCTTTCAGGTGATAGACGAAAAACGGCAGTTCGATCTGTTCGCGGAAGAACGCCCCGGTCTTGGAGCCGAAGCTCAGTCGGCCGAGCCGGTCGCCCTCCATGCCGGCCCAGCCCCCGTGGGGCCATGGGCCCATGACAAAAGTGACGGGAGCCCGCGGTTGGCGGCCAACGAGCGCCCGGAACAATTTCGGCGTGCCGCCGAGGTCCTCGGCGTCAAACCAGCCCCCGACGAGAAGCACGGCCGGTCTGACATTTTTCATGTGGGGAGACAGCGCGCGGCGCTGCCAGAAGTCATCGTAGGTGTCATGGGCCAGCATGTCATCCCAGTACGGGTTCGGGTCCTGGAAATACTTCTTCGTCCCCTCCGCCAGGGTCCCCATGCGCAAATAGAAGTCATACTGGTCGGGCGTACCGAAACTGAACCCCCCAAACCTCTCCGGGACGGCCGGCCCTCCCCGCCGCGGCTTGAACGACGCGTAGAAGCCGAAGTTGGCAGCCAGGAAGAACGCGCCGTTGTGGTAGGCGTCGTCACCGTTGCCGACATCCGCCATCGGAGCTTGAGGCGAGACCGCTTTGAGCGCGGGATGGGCGTCGATCAGGCTGAATGCGGCGTAGAACCCCGGGTACGAAATCCCCCAGATTCCGACCTTCCCGTTGTTGCCGGGGATGTGCTTGACGAGCCAGTCGATCGTGTCGTACGTATCCGTGCTCTCATCGGTGTCCCTGGGGCTCGAGAAGCGAGTTTTATGGAAGGGAATATCGACGAATTCGCCTTCCGAGAGATAGCGTCCGCGGACATCCTGGTAGGCAAAAATGAAACCCTCCTCTTCGCAACCCCGCGAGGGGCCGAGCACGGACCTGTAGTTGTCGGGGCCGTATGGAGATACGGAGTACGGCGTGCGCTCCATCAGGATGGGATAGGGCCGGCTGGAGTCCTTGGGCACGTAGACCGTGGTAAAAAGCCGGATTCCATCCCGCATGGGAATGTGGTAGTCGTGCTTGGTATAGTGGGCCCGCGTATACTCGAGCTGCTGGCGGGCCGCATCATTCCGGTCACGGTCTTGAGCGAAGACGCCGGACCCCGGCCGCACCACGAGGATGAAAGCCAGAGCCAGGGGGAAGAAACGGCCAAGCCGCCGGCCCCTCAAGAACGGAAAAGAGCGACCCGACGTTTTTCGCCTTTTCCATCGGTCCGCCCCCCCTCCTCCGCCATTCGCTCCCGGCTCTGAAGGGTGGGAAATTTCGTGCATGGCATGCTCCTTCTTTCAAGCGCAACGCTCAAACGACCGTCACTTCCGGGCGTCTTTTCCGTGTGATGATATTCCCGCGGGAAAGAAGAAGCAAGACCCCGCGGACTCCAGAAGCCCGGCCGCCGCCGGCCGGACGGACTTTGGCTCCGACGGGTTCCACGCGCTCGATGATCCCTCCCCGGATGACGACGCGATGATGGGGCCGCAGCTCTCCCGCGACGACATCCAGGACGGACGCCTGTTCCAGGGTGATGGGCTCTCCGGTCATGCTCGGCGCTCCTCCTTTCCAGGATTCACCTGCGATCGATCTCCCAACTTCTCTCTGCTTGATCACATCCCATACATATCCTCCGGCCGGAACCCGTGTCAAGGTCATCCCTCACCTTCACGGCCCGAGGCCCCCCGTCGTGTATAACGTGTATAATAGGGCTCATGAAGTATTTCATCCGGACGTTCGGGTGCCAGATGAATGAGAACGATTCCGAGCACATCGCCGGGATCCTGGCCCGGTCGGGCGCGGCCCGGGCCGCGAGCGTCGAGGAGGCCGACGTCATCATCGTCAACACCTGCGCGGTCCGCGAGAAATCCGAGGAGAAGCTTTATTCCTACCTTGGCCGACTCTCATCGCTCAAGAAAAAGCGGGCCGTCCTCATCGGCGTCGCCGGCTGCGTCGCCCAGGTATATCGGGACACGCTCTTCGAGAAGAGGCCGTTCATCGATTTTGTCGTCGGCCCGGATAAATATCTCGAGATCCCGGCAATCCTGGAAAAAGCGGCGGCCGGGCCGTGCTTCGAAACGGGCCGGGGGCGCGGCTGGCGGGAGTTCGGCCACCCAGAAACCGTCCGGGAAGGTGCGACGAGCGCGTTCGTCACGGTCATGGAGGGGTGCGACAAATTCTGCGCTTACTGCGTCGTCCCCTTCAGCCGGGGCCGCGAGAAATTCCGGCCCTTCGGGAACATCGTCCGAGAGGTCAGGGACCTGGCCGCCGACGGCTACAAGGAAATCCAGTTCTTGGGTCAGAATGTCAATTCCTATCGGGACCCCGAATCCGGGCGCGGCTTCGCCGACCTTCTCGATGAAGCCTCGGCCGTTACGGGCATCGCCTGGGTCCGCTTCATCACCTCCCACCCCAGGAATTTCGGCGACGACATCATCGCGGCCATGGCGAGGAACCCGAAAGTCTGCCGCGGGCTCCATCTTCCTCTCCAGTCGGGCTCGACGGCCGTCCTGGAGAGGATGAACCGCGGCTATACCCGGGGAGATTACCTGGCCCTGGTGGCGCGCCTCAAAAAGGCGCTTCCCGGCATCCTCCTGATGACCGACATCATCGTCGGCTTCCCCGGGGAGACGGAAACCGATTTCGAAGAGACATGCGACGCTCTCCGCGAGCTCCGGTTCGCCGGCATATTTTCCTTCCGCTATTCGCCCCGCCCCCTGACGGCGGCCGTACGGATGACCGACGACGTCCCGCTCGAGGTCAAAAGGCGGAGGCTCCTCGCCCTCCAGAACCTCCAGAAGACGATCCAGCTCGAGGTCAACAATTCGTATGTCGGCCGCGAGCTCGAGGTCCTCTGCCTTGGCCGTAGCCCAAAGGGCGGCGGCCGCCTGGCCGGACGGACCGAGGGCAATCTCGTCGTCAACTTCGAGTCAACCTACGACGTCATCGGGCAATTCGTCACCGTCCGCATCACCGGCTGCGGCCCCTACAGCCTCCACGGCCAGCTCGCCGGATAGGCTTCATTGCACTTTGGCGGATTTTCCGATATAATCTTTCGTCCCTGGAAGTCCTCCGGCGGAAAAAGAGAACAGCGGATGAAAGTCAACGTCTGGAATACGATCCTGCAGCTCAGCCAGGAGCGCGATGTCGAGCCGCGCGTGATCATCCAGGCGATCGAGGAGTCCCTGAGGGTCGCGGCCGGGAAATTCTTCTCCCGGAACGAGGACGTCCGGATCCTGTTCAAGCCCGAGAAGGGCGAGCTGCGGGTGTACGCGGTCAAGCGTGCCGCCGAGAAGCCCGGGAACCCGGCCGAGGAGATCCCGCTCGAGGAAGCCCGGATGCTCCGGAAGGGGGCGAAGGAGGGCGACGAAGTCGAGATCGACCTCCCCGCCGACACTCTGGGCCGGATCGCCGCCCAGGCCGCAAAGCAGGTCATCTTCCAGAAGGTCCGGGACGCCGAGCAGGAGAAAATCTACGAGGAGTACGCTCCGCGCGTCGGGGAGATCGTCACCGGCGTCGTCCGCCGCGTCGAGGACGGCGCGCTCATCCTCGAGATCAACCGGACGGAAGTCATCTTCCCGCTTCGGGAAAAACTCCCCGCGGAGGAGTTCCAGCGGGGGGACATGGTCAAGGCCGTGATCAGCCAGGTCATCCGGGGGCCCAAGGGCCCGCAGATCATCATCTCCCGGACGAGCCCGCGCTTCCTGGCCAAGCTCCTCGAGAACGAGATCCCGGAGATCGCCAACGGGACGATCGAGATCAAGGACATCGTCCGCCAGGCCGGCGACAGGGCCAAGGTCTCTGTCGCCAGCCGGGAGCGGGACATCGACCCCATCGGGGCCTGCATCGGCGTCAGGGGGGGAAGGATCCTGGCCGTCTCCAAGGAGCTCGGCGGCGAGAAGGTCGACATCATCCAGTGGTCGTCGAACGCCGCCGCGTACGCCAAGGCCGCGCTGAGCCCGGCTAAGGTCGAGAAGCTCTCCGTCGTCAACCCGAACGAAAAAACCATGGAGGCCGTCGTGGACAAAGACCAGCTGTCCCTGGCCATCGGTAAGAAGGGGATCAACGTCAAGCTGGCTTCCAGACTCGTGGGCTGGAAAATTTCCATCACGCAAGAACAAACGCATGAGTGATCAAGCCAAAAAACCAACCGTCAAGAAAGCGGTCAAAGAAGCCGCTCCCAAACCCCGTCACAAGGTGATCATCTGGGAAGGCCTCGCCCTCCGCGACGTGGCTGAGCGGATGAAGCTCAAGCCCAAGGACCTGATGGACAAGCTCGCGGCCAAGGGCGTCGCCGCCGACCTCGACGATTTCGCCGATGAAGCTATGGCCGGGGCCATTACCAAGGCCACGGATTTCGACGCCGAGTTCACGACGTTCGAGCAGGCCATGCGCCGGCAGGCCGAGGCCCGGACGGCGGAGCTCGTCCCCCGTTCCCCGGTCGTCACGATCATGGGACACGTCGACCACGGCAAGACGACGCTCCTCGACGCCATCCGGTCCTCGAACCTCGTGGGCAAGGAATCAGGCGGCATCACCCAGCACATCGGGGCCTATCGCGTGCCCATCAAGAACCGCTCGATTACCTTCGTCGACACGCCGGGCCACGAAGCGTTCACCCAGCTCCGGGCCCGCGGGGCCAAGGTCACCGACATCGTCGTCCTCGTCGTCGCCGCCGACGACGGGGTCATGCCCCAGACCAAGGAAGCCATTGACCACGCCAAGGCGGCCGGCGTCCCCATCATCGTGGCCATCAACAAGATCGACAAGCCCGAGGCCAACCAGGACCGGGTCAAGCAGCAGCTGTCCAAGGAAGGCCTTCTCGTCGAGGACTGGGGAGGCAAGACGATCAGCGTGGCCGTCTCCGCGCGCGACAAAACGAACATCGATGACCTTCTCGAAATGATCCTGCTCCTGAGCGACATCCTGGAGCTCAAAGGGAACCCCAAGGTCCCCGCCCAGGGGGTCGTCCTCGAGGCCCGGCTGGACAGCCAAAAGGGCCCCCTGGCGACCGTGATCGTCCAGAACGGGACGCTCGTCGTCGGCCAGGCCTTCGTCTCGGGAACGGCCTCCGGCAAAGTGCGGGCGATGTTCGACGACCGGGGGAAAACCCTGAAGAGCGCCGGCCCCTCGATCCCCGTCGAAGTCATGGGCTTTTCCGAGGTCCCGGAGGCCGGCGACTTCTTCCAGGTCACCGGCGACATCGTCTCGGCCAAGAAGATCGTCGAGTTCCGGCGATCCAGGGTGAAAAAGCAGGAACAGGTGCGGCCGGAGCACTTCACCCTCGACGACCTCTTCAAGCGGATCGAAGGGGGCCGAGCCAAAGAGCTGGCCCTGATCATCAAGGCCGATGTTCAGGGTTCGGTCGAAGTCCTC
>Ga0315282_10003658_pt1 | contig 27466 bp, 23 predicted proteins | sample YL17G07_20_MG_FD_203693 | JGI IMG/M metagenome (GOLD analysis project Ga0315282, IMG submission 203693) | Sediment microbial communities from Yellowstone Lake, YNP, Wyoming, USA - YL17G07_20 | ecosystem: Environmental > Aquatic > Freshwater > Lake > Sediment | place: USA: Wyoming | collected...
GCTTACCTTCCAACAGGCTTTGGCACAAGCCCGCGAGCAGGGTATCGCCGAGCCGAACCCGGCCCTCGATATCGAGGGATGGGATACTGCATGCAAGATCCTAATCCTCGCCAACGAATGGATGAATGCCCGAGCCGCACTGGGCGATGTGTCACGGGTCGGGATCGGGCCGGAAACAGAGGAGCTCGTCCGCGCTGCGCGCGACTCTGGCCGGGCGGTGCGGCTCGTCGGCCGAGCCCGACTGCGGCAAGGGCGGGTGCGCTTGAGCGTCGCGCCCAGGCTCGTTGGGCCCCAATCGATCCTCCATTCCATTTCCGGCACATCAAAAGGCGCAGTCTTCAGAACAAAGCAGAAAGGCGAAATCTTCGCGGGCAGCCGTTCCGGCCGCGATGCCATTGCGCAGACGATTTTGGAGGACATCAAGGCTGTGCTGCGGTGAGCAAGACACGGCGCGCGCTTCCGATCTGCTCTCTCGACGTTGCCCGCTATCGACACTGTCCCTAGCGGCAGAATGGTGGTACTAATGTGATATGCGTCAGAAACTGCCGACGATCCACAAGGATGATGGAGAACGTCGCTCTACAAGTGCCGTCGTGAGGGAAACAAACCGAAAGTCGCGCACTGTGAATGACGTGGCATGCATCTGATTGAGTCATTTTTCAGGAGGGAGCGTGAAGATCGGAATCACGTGTTATCCCACCTATGGTGGCAGCGGCATCGTGGCAACGGAGTTGGGCAAGGAACTGGCGGAAAGAGGGCACGAAATCCATTTCATCAGCTATGCCCTGCCGATGCGCCTGAACCGGGCGACGCCCAACATTTTTTTCCACGAAGTGGAGGTCACGAACTATCCCCTGTTTGACCATCCTCCCTACACTCTTGCCTTGGCCACCAAGATGGCAGAAGTCGCCGAATTGGAAGGGCTGGACCTGTTGCACTGTCATTATGCCATCCCACACTCCGTGAGCGCGTTCTTGGCCAAGTCCATGCTGCATCCGCGCGGGTTGCGGGTGGTGACAACCCTTCACGGGACCGACATCACGCTCGTGGGCGCGGACCGCTCCTACCTTCCCATCACCAAGTTCTCGATAGAGCGTTCCGACGGGGTCACAGCCGTCTCACATTACCTCAAGCAAGCCACCTGCGATACTTTCGGCATACAGCGTGAGATTGAAGTGATCTACAACTTTGTCAATTGCAGCATCTACAAGCCGGATGCCAAGCCTGAACTGCGCTCCCGCTTCGCCGCGGACGGAGAGAGACTTCTCATTCACCTCTCCAACTTCCGGGCCGTGAAGCGGCCCGGTGACGTGATCGATATCTTCAGGCGCGTCCAGAAGAAGCTGCCCGCCGTTCTCCTCATGGTCGGCGACGGTCCTGAGCGCAGCAGCTCCGAGTGGCTGGCGCGCCACTATGGCATCGAGAGCAAGGTCCGCTTTCTGGGCAAGCGCGACAACATCAATGAATTGATTAGCGTTTGCGACCTGCTTCTGCTCCCCAGCGAAACCGAGTCGTTCGGCCTGGTCGCGTTGGAGGCCATGGCTTGCGAGGTTCCTGTAGTTGTATCCAAAGTCGGTGGGCTCCCCGAGGTGGTCACAGATGGTCAGGAAGGATACCTGATCGAGCCGCACGCCGTCGACAAGATGGCGGAACGGGCGCTGGAAATCCTGTCCGACGAGCAGCGTCGTCGGGAGATGGGCAGGCGCGGCCGCGAAACCGCGAGAGCCCGTTTTTGTGCCGATGAGGTCGTGCTCCAATACGAGAACTACTATGCGAAGATTTTGTCCAGGGCCTGACGGGTCGGATCATTGCACCTGGCGAATCACTCCGACCATCAAGCCGGAGATAAACACTGAGGCTGTAACTGCTGCAGGATGAGTGGCGTCCCCAACGGGATTCGAACCCGTGTTGCCGCATTGAAAGCGCGGTGTCCTAGGCCGACTAGACGATGGGGACCCGAGTCGGCGTCCGATGGCCGGGTCCACTATACTGGAGACAGCCGCATCTCTTGATCCCCGAGCCATCAGCGCAATTGCGGCGCACATTCTGGCACTTTTATCCCCGGATTTCAAGTTCGTGACCCGCTTTGGCATGCGTGCGACTTGGCTGTCGTCCGTCCTGTGTTTGCTGCGGCAGCAAAAACGATGACGAGAAACTTCGCAAGATTTGAGGCGCTTGCGACGATTAGTAAGAAAACGGCCAAGCGCGCAAGTTATTGGCGCCGGCCATGATACCGAACTCAGTCATGAACTGATGCGAGCCGGATCTATGCCAGAATCGACCAAGGCGCCCCATCCAGCTTACAAGGCTTACCTTTACGGCATGATCGTGCTCGGCCAAGTCGTCGTCATCATCTGCCTCTACAGCTTGCTCTTCCGTTCCGTCGAATACAGGTGGCTGTTCCTCGCCTCCCTTACAGCCCTCACCAGCGTTTTCACGGTCAAGATCCCGGGCATCGAGTCAAAAATCTCCGTGGCGGAGACCTTCGTTTTCACCAACCTAGTTCTTTTTGGCCCTGCCGCCGGGGCTGTGACAGCCGCCTTGGACGCCCTTACAGGATCCCTTCGGTTCCGCACGCACGTCCGGAAACTCGAACACACTCTGTTCAACATGGCCGCCATGTCCTTTTCCGCCCTCGTGTCCGGGGGATGTTTCTTTCTGGCACTCGGCAAGGGCCCGTTGTTCGGCAGCAGTTCGGCAGGACTGCGGGAGATCATTCTCCCCATCTGCGTCCTGGCGTTGGCCTACTACATTCTCAACTCAGGAAGCGTCGCCGCCATCGTCGCCCTGGAACAGCGCAAGAACATCTATCACATCTGGCGTGAGAGCCTTCTGTGGACCTCCCCGGGTTACCTCTCCGGCGCTTCGATTGCCGGCCTCATTGCCGTCAACACGCAATCATTCACGGCACCAGCTCTGCTACTGGTTGTGCCTGTGATTCTTGCGGTTTACTTTACCTACAAGACCTATCTCGACAAGGTCGCCGAGCATGTCAGCCACCTGCAGGAGGTCAACAATCTTTACTGCCTCACCGTGGAGTCCCTTGCGCTCGCCGTCGATGTCAAAGACCAAACCACTTATGGGCACGTCCGCAGAGTGCGCGCTTATGCTCTGGGGCTCTCGCGCCTCTGTGGGATCACGGACGACAAAGTGCTCATGGCCATCGAAACAGGCGCACTGCTCCACGATATCGGCAAGCTGGCAGTAGACGACTGCATCCTTAACAAACCCTCCCGGCTGAATGAGCAGGAACTCGACCAGATGAAGGTGCATTCCGCCGCTGGCGACGAGATCTTGCGCCAGATTCAGTTTCCCTTCCCGGTCGCCGAAATCGTCAGATACCACCACGAGCGATACGACGGCACAGGATATCCCGATGGCCTTAGGGGAGACCAAATTCCACTGGGAGCCCGAATTCTGGTTATTGCCGACACCTTTGACGCCATCCGATCCAATAGGCCATACAAGAGGGAGCACACCGTCCAAGAAACCATCGAGATCATGCGGGCGGAGTCCGGCAGAATCTATGATCCGCATCTGCTTCAGATATTCATCGACAATATCGAAGAACTGGAGGCCGAAGCCGTCGAAGCATCCAAGAACGCACCGCAGCTCTCCTTTCAAAAGTGCTTCGAAAGAGCAGGGCCGCCGCAATACAGCCCTGATCCCATGGTGAAACATGGGGAGCTGGCAACCGGCGCTATCGGGGAACTGATCCGTCTGCAAGAGTTCACCTATACCTTGGGAAGGAATCTCAGCCTCGAAGATCTGCTTCTAAACTTGGAATGCAGGATTAGGCGTCTGCTGCCGTTCACCACCTGCTTGTTCTACCTGGATAACGGAGACCATACACTCCAGGTGGCTCACGCAGCCGGGAAATTCGCCGAGGTGCTGCGGGGATTCACCGTCTCCATCGGCAAGGGAATCAGCGGCTGGGTTGCCGCTTACCGACAGCCGATGCTCAACGCTGATCCCAGACTGGAATTTCTGGAGCACGAGGCGGATCTCAATGCATTGAGCGATTCGCTGGCAATGCCACTGATCGTCGACAACTCTTGCATCGGCGCCATCTCCGTCTTCGCCGAAGCGCCCCAGTCCTACTCCATGCTGCACCTGCGAATGCTCGAGCTGATAGCGGACTTGACCGCCCCACTGGTAGCAGAGACACAGCAACGCCAGCTTCAAGACCCTGACCGGGAGCTTGCCGACGCAGCGACGGGGCTTCCAAAAGCCCCTTACTTGGCTTTGGTCGGCTCCAGGGCGATCGCCGCCGCCAAAGCCTCCGGTTCTCCCTTTTCGATCCTCTGCCTGGACTTCTGCAATCTTCCCGAGCTCGCAGATCTCTATGGATTCGATTGCTGCGACCTCATCCTGAGCCAGGCCGCGCAGCAGCTGCGTGCCCATCTGCGCGAGAACGATCCAGTCGTCCGGTACGGCTACCAAGCCTTCATCGTCATGCTCTTGGGAACGAGAAAGGAACAGGCCAGGAACCGAGCGCAGTTCCTGGTGGACCACATCAATAACATGTCGCATCCCAAATTCGTCGGGTTGCAGAATCGCATTGACTGCCGGGCCGGAGTATCCACATGCCCGGAAGATGGCACCACGGTCATCGAGCTGATTAGGTGCGCGCGCCAAGCCACACTATCACCCACCATCTGCCTGCCCGGAGAAGTTGCCGCCGGCAAAGTCCACGTTGTTTCTGTTAAGTAGCCGGGTCACTGCCAAACCTAACAAGATCCGTATCGTATTGCGACGCAAAGAGCCCGTCTGATCCGGTCAGATCTCCATCAAGCCTACTCCACATCCCTTTCTCTCGATGCCTTCTTAGGGTATAAAGGAACATGCTGCGGCTCCACGGGAAGTTCGGGAGGGAACGCAGCGGCCGGCAGAGGATAGCAGGATGGCTTTAAAGCGCGTAACCATCTATACCGATGGCGCATGTCTTGGCAACCCAGGACCCGGCGGATATGGAGCCGTCCTTATCTATGAAGGTCATCGCAAGGAGCTCTCCGCCGGCTTTCGCCTGACCACCAACAACCGTATGGAGATTCTGGCGGCCGTCGCTGCGCTCGAAGCTCTAAGGCAGAAATGCGATGTCACCCTCTATAGCGATTCGCAATATCTTGTAAATGCAATGCAAAAAGGCTGGGCGACGCGATGGCGCGCCCAAGGTTGGCGGCGAAACAAGACCGGAATGGCACTTAATCCTGACCTGTGGGCCAGGCTCCTGGCGTGCGCCGAGAACCATAAGGTCAAGTTTCGCTGGCTCCGGGGTCACGCCGGCAATCGGGAGAACGAGCGCTGCGACCAACTGGCAATGGCAGCTGCTAAGGGAAAGAACCTCGCCATCGACTTCAACTATGAATCAATTCCATACGGCCATCAGGTGCGCTGACCTTGCCCTGAAATCCGACGCGCGCGGCATGGACCTGTCCAAGTAATGCTCTTGACGTCGGCAGACTCCTGGTTGTAGTTTGGAGTCAAATCCTGAGGCGATCATCTTTCAAGTGCTCGCGTTCCTGGACCGACCCACCAGAGGTCATTCGGTTCACGATCCGGAACGGCAGACCGCCTCGGCATGGTAACTCATCAAGGTCGCTTTGGAGGAAAATGTCTTGCGCTTATCGTTCTAGACCCTAAGAGGAGAACTCCATGAATCTGCGAAAGGGAGCTTTGGGCTTAACGTTGGGGATCATTTGGGGGCTTGTTATCTTCGTTGTGACTTTGTGGGCTGTGATTGAGGGGCGCGGGAGGGCCCTCGATCTTCTTTCCGGCTACTACCCGGGCTTTGCTGTCTCCTATGGCGGCGCAGTGATCGGACTGATCTGGGGCTTCGTCAGCGGTTTTATTGGCGGCGTGCTTATAGCTTGGCTCTACAATCTGTTCTCCAATATGCTGTACAAATCGGAAGCGCCAGCCAAGTAGCCGTGTTTCGTCGCGCCGCCACAGAGAAACCGTCTCTCGGGGCCGGGGGCCGAATCGCCCCCTGGCTGCCTGTGGTGAGTGGTGTGACAGGGTGATTGGTGAGCCGTGCTGGACTCGAACCAGCGACCCTCTGCTTAAAAGGCAGATGCTCTACCTCCTGAGCTAACGGCCCGCCCGGTCGGCAATGTCAAGTTTGAGGCTATCAACCCGCTCCGGCCGTGGTCAATCAAGCGGCGTTCCCCGGACCTGAGCGTGATGCCCGATAAAGTAGCACGCCTACAGTTGGAAGCAAAGACCGATTTTGGCCGCGGCGGACTGCAGCCTCTCAGACGACTAGTTGTTCAGGCGGTTGAAAAGCCTCCGGGATTCTCAGGCATCTCGTGTCCTTTTCGTACGTGATCGCTGCCTTGCAGGAATGAAGGTTCCAAGCTCAGGAAGTCAGGTCCTGAAGCAATTCTACTTTTCGGCTATAGGCTGCAAGCATCAGCAGCGCCAGGTCCGCGTCCGTCGGGTGCGCATAATAGGCCTTCCGCGTTGCCGCGATGTGCTCGTCGATCATCTTGAGGTTTACCTGGAGCTCAGCGGCCAATCTGGGATCCAATGTCGGCTTTTGCTTCTCAACAATGGCATTCAGCTGTTGAATCGCGTTGATGTATTCCTGCTCCGCGCGCTGAATCGACTTCAGTGCGTCTTCGAGGCTCTTCTCGGAGCTGCCGACGGCAATGTATTCCTGCTGTGAGGCGCTCGTCTCCTTGGCCGGTTGGCGCCCGACTACAAGCAGGGTAACGGATACCGATACTGCAACGAGGAGCACCGCTGCCAGCGCCTGCCAAACCCATGGAGAGGCCGCTCCCAGCCGTCGTGCCGCGCCGCGTCGAGCGTTCCTCCCGCCGGCCGGTCGGACCGGAGACACGGCACCTTCGATAGCCCGGCTCCACAGGTCAGGGGCAACTTCAAGAGAGTTTTCCGTCTTCGCCGCATAGGCCTCGTAGACTCTCGCCTCACGCTCCAGCAGGTCCAGCTGCCTCCTGCAACTGTCGCATGCGCGCAGGTGAGCCGCCACCTTATCTGCCTGCCGAGGTTTAAGCTCTCCGTAATGATAATCTTCGATAATTCTCCGAATTCGATAGCATCTCACGGTCCACCTCACATTCCGCAAATCCGCCCCGCCAGGTAAGGCTGCAGCTTCTGCCGCACCTGCAGCCGAGCCCGGCGCAAATCTGTCTTGAGCTTGCCGATGGAAGAACCCGTGATCACCGATATTTCCTCATAGCGCATCCTGTGCAGCAATTTCAGAACGAACACTATGCGCTGGTCATCTGACAGACCTCTAAGCGAACGCCAGATGGCGCGCTGCAGCTCTCGAGTCATGAAGTTCTGATCGGGATCGGCTCGCTCGTCGCGCAGAGGCAGAGCTGTCGTGTCGTTCAGGTCGGCCTTGCGAAGGCTCCGTCGCTTGTCCCGAATTTCCTCCCGTACCACATTGCGCGCGATGCCGAAAAGCCATGTCGACAGCTTACTCCCTGCCTCCATCCGGTCCAGCCTGCGGTAGGCCCTCACAAACGTCTCCTGAGTCAACTCCTCCGCCGTCGATCTGTCTCCGAGCATGTGGTAGATGAAAGCCTGCACCGGCCTGCCGAACCGCCGGAAGATCGCTTGAAATGCCTCCGGGTCACCGGCTCGAGCACGCTCTGCGATATCCGGCGCTGCTTTGCCGCCCGCCGCTTCCGTGTCGCCCAGTTGCTTGACATCCATCAAACTCGAACCCCGTTGCCGATGTATCCTCGTCTTTTCGGCCTGATTCGCCGCCGCACAGAGTAAGGACTCAGCCCACACTATCCCACCGGATCGGTCTCGTACGCCCGGATGAAGGATAGGATGTGCCATCATTTGGAAGCAAAAAGCAGCCCGAAGGTCGGAGCGATGGTGCCTCTAGCTGCGTATCAGGCTTACGCGCCCGGAGACGCTGGTGATGCGAATGCTGCATGTGCCTGCTCCCAGGCGGCCGCGCGCCGAGCGTCCGGGGGCGTAGCGTCGATCGTGAACATCGAGCGGGAAATCCGTCGTCAGCGATCCACTGAGAGTGTTCATCTCCACGTTCGCGTTCAGGTCCACCGGCGCTCTCACGGAGACATTCCCGCTGATGGAAGAAAACCTCATGTCTCCCGAGCCTTCGATCTTCTTGATATAGACGTCCACATTGCCGCTCGTTGAGGTGGCGCTCACCAGGCCGCTCACGTTCTTCACCTCCACGGAACCGCTGACGCTCACCGCTCTCACCTGGCCCGTCACGTCCGTGAGATAGACGTTGCCGCTTACGGATCTGATAGTCTCGAAGTTGTAGCTGACCGAACGCGGCACCTGAACCTGAAAGCTGACGCTTGCGCTGTTGCTTCCGCTTTCCGGATAATACACACCCACGTCGACATGGTCGGCGCCGCTCGTATCCACGATGTCAACTCGATCGCGGTCTCGCCCGATTTTGAAACCCTCCACCACAACGTTCGGTCCATCGTAGCCCTGGATTTTGACCTCGCCTGAGACTGTCCGAATACGGATGCTGCCGTTCGCCGGCACCTTGTAGGCCCGATGAAAGTCTTGAGCCAAGCCGGCAACGCTAAAGATCACCACGGCCATCAGCGCCGCAACCGTTATGCCAAGGTGGTTCTTCGTCATGTTCCCGTTGCTCCTCGTTCGCAACAGTATGAAGCTCTACCGCACAATAACACAACTCCTGTTATGTGAGTGTCGCAAGAGAGGAAAAGGTTTCACGCAGCTATGCAGAAACCAAGGGATTTCCACGCCGGACCCATCACAGAACCTCACCGCCATCCCGATCTTCCTGCCGGATCCACAGATGCCCCCATGTCCTCTGTAGCCATTTTTTTGGCAGGCGTCGATGCCGATATGCGGGTGCTTCAAAACCACGCACGCACCCGCGAGTTGGGAGATGTGATGATGGTCTCCGTTCGGTCCGGTCCGGTTGATATCGCGGAGATCTCCGTCCGGACGAGGTCAGAGATGCGCTTCAAATAGTCCTTGGCCGGGGCCGGCAACTCCTCAAAATCACATATTCCGGCAGTGCGCTGATTCCATCCGCATACTGTCAGGTATTCCGGTTCGCACTGCTCTAAAACCTGAATCTCCGGTGGAAAGGAATCGAGCAGCCGTCCCTTGTAGCGGTATCCCGTGCAGATCTTGATTTCGGCCAGACTGTCGAGCACGTCCAGCTTGGTCACGACCAGCGAGTCAAGGTTGTTGATCTGACGCGCGTAGCGGACAACCACGGCGTCAAACCAGCCGCAGCGGCGGGGACGCCCGGTGGAAGCACCGTATTCTCGCCCGCGGTTCCGGATTTCTTCCCCGATCGGTCCGGTCACCTCGGTAGGAAGGGGTCCCTCCCCGACCCGCGTCGTGTAAGCTTTGACGATCCCGATTACACCGTCAATTCGTGTCGGTCCAACTCCCGTCCCGGTGCACGCGCCACCAGCGGTCGCATTCGATGCGGTCACAAAAGGATACGTGCCGTAATCCACATCGAGCAGGGTCCCCTGCGCGCCCTCGAAAAGTACACCCTTTCCTTCGTCCATGGCCCGATTGAGGTACAACGAGGTATCTACAAAATAGGATGATAGTTCCAGTGCGAGCGCTCGCGCCCGTTCAAACAACTCACCGCTCGAAAATGGCAGCGGCTCTCCAGGAAACAGAATCTCCTTTTCGCGCATGTTGTCCGCCAGCGCAGAGCGCAGAACGTCCGGCATCATCAGGTCGCAGATTCGCAAGCCCCGCCGCCCGACCTTATCCTCATATGCGGGGCCAATGCCGCGGTTCGTAGTGCCGATGCGCCTTGCGCCACGGCGGGCCTCGTCGGCCTTCTCGACAGCCCGGTGATAGTCAAAGATCAGGTGGCAGCGATTGCTGATAAAAAGGCGCCCCTCGCAGCGGACTCCGGCCTCTGACAACGCCAGGATTTCCTGCTTTAACGCCTCCAAATCGATCACCACTCCATTGCCAATCACGCAGACTTTCTGGGGATGGAGAATTCCGGAAGGAATGAGGTGCAGGACAAACTTTCTGCCTCCGACCATTACGGTGTGTCCCGCATTGTGCCCGCCCTGGTACCGCGCGACGATGTCGAAGTGCCTCGCCAGCAAATCGACGATCTTGCCTTTGCCTTCATCGCCCCATTGGGCGCCGACGACAATCAGGTTGGCCATCGAAGAGGCCTCGGTTCATGAGATCGCTGTTCAGTCCCGGGCGAAGGAAAACGCTCTTTCTCCACACCAAGCAAGGCCGGCCGGGCGCTTTTCCAGCAGAACTATGCGCTTAGCCATGTTACTGATGGGGATCAAAATCTGAAATAGTTTCCGGCACAACCCGGCGCGGGTCACTGGAGGCACCACATCAAATGTAGTTGTCAAGCATCCTGGAGATCGTGTCTTTTGTTGTGTTGCCCACGATTTGTTCTTTGATGATTCCGTCTTTAAAAAGCAAGAGAGTGGGGATGCCCCGGATGTTGTATTTTTGGGAGGTAGCCATGTTCTCGTCCACATTCAACTGGACGACCTTGGCTCTGCCTTCATACTTTTCCGCAATCGCTTCCACCACCGGAGCCAGCATCCGGCAAGGGGCACACCAAGCCGCCCAGAAATCAACGAGAACCGGGATGGGAGAATTCAGTACTTCTGTGTCGAAATTCTGGTCCCCCACCTCCGCCAATTTTCCGCTCATGAACGTTTCCCTCCCGAGGTTATGATAGCCACTGAACCGCCGCACGTTGCAGAGCGACCGATAATTATGTTAACCCTGTTTCGGGTTGTCAAGACAAATGAAAGCCACAGCAAGGAAGCGTTACGCTCAGCATTTTCTTAGAGATACGGGAATTCTAAGCCGCATCATTGGACTCATCAAGCCGAGCGCGGCCGACCTTGTGCTCGAGGTCGGCGCAGGCGACGGCGCCTTATCCGTCAGGTTGGCTCCCAAGGTTTTCGGCCTCCTCGCGGTCGAGATCGATAGCGCCCTTTGCACGGTTCTTGCGCAGGCTCTCGCTCCTTTTCCAAACGCGAAGGTGATAGCCGGAGATATACTGCGCCTTGATGTCCTCCGGCTCCTATCCCCTTACCTCCAGCCAAGTATGAAGCTGCGCATCGTGGGAAATCTCCCGTATAACATCGGGACAGCCATTATCGAATTAATGCTCTCATTGCCCATTCCAGTTCAAGACATGATCTTCATGTTGCAACTAGAAACCGCTGAGCGCATCAGCGCTGCTCCAGGTTCCAAGGACTATGGCTTCTTCTCCGTCTACTGCCAGCACCACTGCGACACAAGGATGGGATTCAGAGTCTCGCCGGCTTGCTTTGTCCCCCGGCCCAAGGTGGATTCGGCCATGCTGGTCATGCGGCCTCGCAACGTCTTGCGGGACCCTGGCTTCGAGGCCAGTTTCCTCACAGTGACCAAAGCCGCGTTCGCCTATCGTCGCAAGACACTGGCGAATTCCTTGCGTCGAGACAGACGGTTGGGGGTCCTGGCCCAGGAACTTCTCCTTCGAGCTGGCGTGGACGGCGCGCGCCGCGCCGAAGATCTCTCAGTCCAGGAGTACGAAAGGCTCTCCTGCATCTACCATCAGACAACGGTGAACAAAGCTCCTGATATGCGCGCGTAGGGCGCACAGAGGGCGCAAAAGCAATGACATTCCTTGCTTCCCTCTCGCTGCAGTCGCTGCATTGATTTTTCCACACGTCTGCTAAGTAGAAGTATATGTTATACTTATTCTCATGAGTTACCAGCCTGCAGCAAATGGCGACCGTATTGAGGTCGTAGCACTAGGCGGTCTGGGTGAGTTTGGCATGAACATGATGGCGATTGGCTATCACGGAAGCGTGATTGTTGTAGACGCCGGCCTGATGTTCCCCAGGGATGAGCTGCTCGGTGTGGATCTGGTGATCCCAGATTTGAAATATCTGACGGAACGCAAAGAAGAGATCCGCGCCGTCATCCTAACCCATGGCCACGAAGACCACATCGGCGGCCTCCCTTTTCTTTTGCGTGAGGTCCAGGTCCCTATATACGGGACCCCTCTGACTTTAGGATTTGCTCGTGGCCGACTGGCAGAGGAGGGCCTTCTAGATCGAGCTGACCTCCGGCACGTTCAGCCACGCGATATCCTCAACATCGGGGAGATGCACCTTGAGTTTCTTGGAGTAACACACAGCGTTGCCGACGCCGTTGGGATAGCGCTCACGACCCCCTTGGGCACGATCGTTCACACGGGCGATTTTAAGTTCGACCAATCGCCGCCAGATGGGAAACTGAGCGATTATGCGCGCCTTTCTTCACTCGGAGACCAGGGAGTCCTGGCGCTGTTCGCCGACAGCACCAATGCCGAGAGGCCAGGCTACACTTCGTCGGAAAGCCACGTGCGGCGCAGCTTGGAACAGATCTTCCACATGACGCGGGGGAAAATCGTCGCATCCTGCTTCGCTTCCAGCAGCCACAGAATTCAGATCCTGTTGGATCTTGCGCAGGAATTCGGCCGGAAAGTCGTTCCGGTGGGCCGCAGCATGGTCGAGAACATTGCGATTTCGCGCGAGCTCGGCTATCTGAGCGCCCCGCCTCATGTTTTGGTCGACACGAAGGAGGGAGGAACACTCCCGCCTCAAGAGCTCGTTCTCCTCAGCACGGGAAGCCAGGGCGAACCGGTTTCAACAATGTCGCGGCTGGCGCTTGGGAGGCACAAGGATTTCAGTGTGGGGGCTGGCGACGCTGTTGTCTTCAGCGCCCGCGCTATTCCGGGCAACGAAACCCGGATTTCCCACCTCATCAGCCACTTTTGCCGCAGAGGCGCCAGGGTTTACGACGATAGCCACTTGATGGTACACGTTTCAGGTCATGCCAGCCAGGAGGAGTTGAAACTAATGCTGAACCTGATCCGCCCGCGCTTTTTCATCCCTATCCACGGGGAATATCGCCAACTCTACAATCATAGCCTCCTCGCGCAGGAGACCGGGATTCCCCGTGATCGCATTCTGCTTGCTGAGAACGGCGATATCATTTGCCTGACTCCAGACAGCATCGAAGTGCGAGGCAAAGCGCCGGTTGGGAGGCGACTGATCGATGCAGGCGGCATTGCGGAGCTGGACGAGCTTGTGGTCAAAGACCGGCAGCATCTTTCTGAAGAAGGAGTCGTCCTGGCCGTGGTGCCGATCAACAAGTACACCGGGTTCGTTGAGGGCATGCCGGAGCTGATCAGTCGCGGCTACATCCAGGAGAATGGCGGCTTGGCTCTGATGGCCGAAGCGCGGCAAGTCATTCTCAATACTGTGGAGGCGTGCAGCAACGAGGAGCGGGTCGACTCGCTGGTGCTGACCGAGATGGTCCGCACGGATTTGAAAAGATTCTTTCGCAAACGCACCGCGACACGTCCTATGATTGTGCCCGTCATCCTGGAAATCTAGACCTCGTGAGGGGGATGTGACGGAGATGCGCAAAGAACCAGACGCAAAACGGCACGAGATCTTCGGGATTCTGCTCCTGATGCTCGCTGTGCTTCTCTTTGCCTGTTTGATCTCATTCAATCAGTGGGACAGGAGCCTAAATACCCAGTCCTATAAGTTGACTGCCAGCAACCGGGTGGGCAAAGTCGGAGCATACGTCAGCGACTGCCTGTTCCAGATTTTTGGCCTGTCGGCATTCCTGCTGCTTTTCCCCATGACCATCTTGAGCTGGAGGTTGATCCGCGGAAGGAAGGTTAACGCTCCCATCATGCGAACCCTCGGCTTCTGCCTGTTCGTATGCGCGGCAAGCATAACGCTGCAGCGCGTTCCAATTCACCGGACCGAGGGAACCTTCGAGCCTGGCGGGGTCCTCGGCGATTTCCTTGCCGGGATTCTCGTCGCCAACCTGAACACAACCGGAACGTACGTTGTGGTTGCAGGGATGTTTGTGCTCGGCCTGTTGGCCTCCACGTCATTTTCCTTCGCATGGATCTTCAGTCGCGAGCCAAAGCAGGGGAAGCCGGCGCGCGCAGGCATTTGGGAGCGGCTCAGAAACTGGCGCGGGAACCGAAAGCCCATGCGAGCCGTCGTCAACATCAAGACCCCGGTTCCGAAGGCGCTTGAGACTGCGCCGCGCCCTACTCCGATCAGGCCATCGCCTGCACTGCCCGCATCGCCCGAACTCCATGCGCCTACGATCGTGCCTCCACTGGAGCGACCCCTGTCCCGGCTCTCGGCCGACGAAAAACAGCCGCGTCCGGCGCGGAGATTTACCTTTCCTTCCATCGAGCTGCTTTCGCTGCCCGAAGGCCATTTCGCAGTGAACGAGACCGAGCTCATGGAACGAGCCCGGCAACTCGAAGAAAAGTGCGCAGAGTTCGATGTTCACGGCGCCATTACGCAGATTCACCCGGGTCCCGTGGTCACAACCTTCGAGTTCAAACCCGATGCCGGCGTCAAGTATTCCAAAGTCACCAGCCTGGTGGATGATCTGTGCCTGGGAGTGAAAGCGGAGTCCATTCGCATCGACCGCATCCCCGGCAAGGCGACCGTGGGCATCGAGATTCCGAATGCTCAACGGGAAACCATAATGCTCCGCGAGCTGATCGAATCCGATGTCTTCCGGAAGTCATCGTCAAAGCTTACGTTGGCACTTGGCAAGCTGATCAACGGGAATGCATACGTGACGGACTTGGCGCGCATGCCTCACCTGCTTATCGCAGGCGCCACTGGGGCCGGCAAGAGCGTTGCGCTCAACTGCATGATTACCTCGATTCTCTACAAAGCGACGCCGGAGGAGGTCCGTTTCATCTTGATTGACCCCAAGCGCCTGGAGCTGGGCATTTATGCCGATATCCCGCACCTGTTGACTCCGATCGTCAATGACCCGAAGGAGGCTGCTAACGCCCTGCGCTGGGCAACCAGCGAGATGGAAGCGCGATACCATATGTTGGCAGAGCAGGGCGTGCGAACCATCGACCATTACAATGCCAAGATCCGATCAACCGGCCGCCAGCTCTCATTTCTCGAACCGAAGCAAGACAATGAGAGAGAGGCAGCAAAGACCTTGCCCTATCTGGTCCTCGTCATCGATGAGTTGGCTGACTTGATGATAGTTTCCTCGCACGAAGTTGAGGAGTCGATTTCACGCTTGGCGGCCATGGCACGCGCCGTGGGAATTCATCTGATCCTCGCGACACAGCGCCCCTCAGTAGACGTCATCACAGGCGTCATCAAGGCGAATTTCCCCTGCCGGATCGCTTTCAAGGTTGCGACTAAGGTAGACTCCCGCACGATCATCGACGCCAACGGCGCGGAGCAACTGCTTGGCAACGGAGACATGCTCTTCATTCCCCCCGGCTCCGCGCGCCTGAAGCGAATTCACGGTTCGTATGTGAGCGAGAAGGAGGCGCAGAATATCGTCGAACATCTGCGCAGTCAGGGACGCCCGACTTATGACGATTCAGTCCTGTCCTACGGAGAAGAAGAGATGGACGAGGCCGGCAACCCCGTCGACAATCTGGCGGAAGACAACCTGTACAAGGATGCGGTGCGCATCGTGGTCAGCGAAGGTCGCGCCTCCACATCGTTGCTCCAGCGCAGACTCAGCATCGGATACGGCAGAGCAGCCAAGCTGGTAGACACCATGCACCGCAACGGCCTGGTAGGGCCCGCAGACGGATCGAAGCCCAGAGAGGTTTTAGTAGGTCTGGATTTTTTAGAGAGATTGTGACGCAGTGATGCACTTTTTCCTTCGCGCGCCGATTAAGATCAGTGATTGGTTCGCACAGGAAACGCCCATTTCTTGACAGGGCTCAGGCCTTTGATAAAATCTCGTATAAAGAAGCCCGCGTCGTTGCGTTCTCTGGCGCAGACTTCGGGCGAGGTTCTGGTGATTAATCGAAGAACGCCAGGAATAGCCGCTGTCAGCGTTGCAACCCTGCTGTACGCGGGGGCGGCCCTGCGCGGCCAAAACTCCCAAAAGCAGCAGCTGCCCACGTTTCGCGTCGGCGTCGAAACCGTCTTCGTTAAAGTATCGGTCACCGATCCCCTGAATCGCTGCGTTACAGGCCTTCAGAAGGAACACTTCAAGGTTTACGAAGACAAGGTCGAGCAGACGATCAACTATTTCACACAGGAGCCGGCCCCGGTCAGCGTCGGGATCATCTTTGACGTCAGCGGCAGCATGAAGGATAACAACAACATCCAAAAAGCCAAGAACGCCATCGTACGCTTCCTGGAAAACGGCAATCCCCTGGATGAGTATTGCCTGATCACGTTCAACGAAAGGACTTCTCTGGTCCAGAATTTCACGCGTCAGAGTTCTAACCTGCGCAACATAATCGCCCAGAAGCAGGCGGGAGGGCGCACTGCGCTGTTCGATGCCGTTTACATGGGGCTCGATCAGGTCAAGGCGGCGAAAAACGAAAAAAAGGCCCTAATTCTGGTCACGGATGGCGAGGACAACAGCAGCCGTTACACCTACGGTGAGGTTCAAGAGTTCGCCAAGGAATCCGACGTCCAGATTTACGCTGTCGGCGAGCAAGGACTCTTGGGTTATGGCCGTTCTTATATTCACGGCATCGTCAACTTGACCGGCGGCAGGGACTTCTTTCCCAACAACTTCAATGAACTGGACTACTATGTCGACCTCATCCACGCCGAGCTGCGCAATCAGTACGTTCTTGGCTACAACCCCACAAACAACGTGCATGATGGAAGGTGGCGCAAGATTCAGGTGAAGCTCGATCCGCCCGAGGGCCTGCCGAAGCTGATCGTTCACGCCAAAGAAGGGTATTATGCTCCCAAGAGCTAGGGACCGGAGATGGGCTCAAGCGGCCGGTCCACTACTGGTGCTGCTCGGAGCGCTGGCGATCCCTCAAGCCAGCCCCTTCGTGGCGGACGCTCAGAAAAAAACGGAACAGCAGCAGGATAGAAAAAAAGCCGTTAAGCCTGAGCTGGAATCGAAGTCCCCGCAGGAGCAACCGCAAAAGAATTTCCGCATCGGCGTCAATGTCGATCTGGTCGTCGTGCACACATCGGTCATCGACAAGAGCGGCCGGTTTGTAAGCGGGCTTAAGAAAGAAAACTTCAAGGTCTTTGAAGACGGAGTGGGCCAGAACATCGTCTCCTTCTCGCAGGAGGACGTTCCGGTCACCCTCGGAATCGTTCTTGACACCAGCGGCAGCATGCGGAGCAAGTTCGACAATGTCACCAAGGCAGCGCTCGCGTTTATCCGCGCCAGCAATTCCGACGACGAGGTGTTTCTTGTCGGCTTCAACGACCAAGTGGAACTTCTGGAAGACTTCACCAATGACCTCGACACGATTGCCGATTCGCTGGACAACACCGTTGTCACCGGCGGAACAGCCCTTTGGGATGCTATCTATCTCAGCGTCCAGAAAGCTCAGAGCGGGTCCAGGCCAAAAAAGGCGATCATCGTCGTTACCGACGGCGAGGATCGCGACAGCTATTACAAGCTGGATGAAATGGTGGCCAAGGTCCAGGAGTCCGACGTCCAAGTCTATGGCGTCGGTTTTTTAAACGAGACGCCAGACAAGGGACTTTTCGGCCACTGGTCGAAATCCGAGCCTGAGAAAGCGCGCGCCGCGCTCGAGAAGGTTTCCGAAGAAACAGGCGCCAAGGCGTTTTTTCCGAAAGACGTGAGCGAGATCCACGCCATCGTGTCGCAGATCGCATACGAATTGCGAAACCAATACAGCATCAGTTACATCTCCTCCAACGGGGCCCGGGATGGCACATGGCGGCGCATCCGGGTCGCCCTCGACTCGCCGGCCGCCAGCAACCTGCGCGTGCGCTGCCGCTCAGGATACTTCGCCCCCAAGGCAGCCGCCGTCGGGAAATAGCCAAAAAGGTGTTCACCGAGCTCGTTTCCCTGCGGTAAGGCGTTTTTCCTGGCAATCCCGCAAGTGCATTCCTATAATGAGCGATCAATCAGGGGGGCGCATTGTCATGTTCCCGGAATTCTGGCAGTCGCCGGCGGCTCTCTCAGCGACGAGTTTTCCCGTCTCTTTTCTGTTGCTGAGCATCGCGCCTGCCGTTGTGGCCTTGGCGACGTCGCCAGCTCCTCGACGCCGAGGCGCACAAGAAGAATGGGCGCTGCTGCAGACGATTTCGTCCATGATCAACCGGTCCGTGGACCTGCGCACGACACTGACGTCCTCGCTGGAAGAAGTTCTGCGTGTGCTCGGTATGTCCGCCGGCGCCTTCCGCGTGAGTCCTGCCCCGGACGCACCGCTGGTCGCGGTGTACCGAGGCTTCAGCGAAGCAGTGGTTTCCGAGCTGGAAAGCGCACAGTTCGAGGCCCTCTCGGAAGTTCCTTTGCCTCAAAATAAGCCAATGCTCATTAAGGATCTGCCCGGCCATGGCGGGCAGGCTCTGGCGAGAGTCCTGCGCGGCGAGGGTTTTCAGTACTTTGCCCTTCGCCCGGTGCGATCAGGTAACGAGACCCTTGGAATCCTGGCGATTGCAGGCCGCACGTCCAAAGGCGTTGGCAGGACTCAGGAAGCCTTCCTCGCGACGCTGTCAGAGATTCTGGGCGTGGCAGTTGCAAACTCCCGCCTCCGCGAGCAAGCAGTCAAGATCTCCGACGATCTCGTTGCGCTTGACGAGGTCAACAAGATCATCTCCCAGAGCCTCGACCTCGCGGGCATCATACGGCGGATAGTCGTCGAGGGACGCCGTCTGGTGAAAACCAAGCAGTGCCATCTGTTCTTGCTCGACGAGCGCCAGGGGCGATTGGTCGGGTCGGCATCCACCCAGGAGGACGGCCTGAAAATCCAGGACGTCGAGATCAAGCTGGAAGAAAACTCCCATGCCGTCCGAGCCCTGCTGCAGAAACGCGTGATCACGGTCGAGGACGTTGACCGGCTCGAGCCCTCGACCACAGGCGTAATGCGGGCGATGCGCTGGCGCGCTGCAATCTTCGCTCCCCTGATCGCCAAGGAACAGGCAATCGGCGTGCTGATTTGCACCGACGAATGCGCCGAGCGGACGTTCACCCAGGCGGAGATCTCCCGAGCGGAGACGCTGGCACATCAGGCCGCCATAGCCTTGGAGAACGCGCGGCTGTTTCAAGTCGTATCACGCAGCCACAAAGAGTGGGAAACCACCTTCGACGCCATGCAGGATTGCGTTTCGGTTCACGACACCAGCGGCAAGATCATACGCGCCAATGTCGCGCTCGCGCGACGGCTGCAGACCTCGCCTCCCAAGATGATCGGCAAGAGTTGCGCAGAGATCTACAATGCTGACCAGCTCACCTTCAGCCCATGCCAGCACATGGACATGCTGCAGTCCGAAAACCTGGTGGTCGAGGAAGTTGAGCTTCCTGCCATGGGCGGGACTTTTCAGATTTCAGTCAGCCCTTGGTATGACAAGAACAACCGGTTGGCAGGGTCGATACACGTCGCGAAGGATGTGAGCAATGAAAAGTTGCTCCGCCAACAACTGATACAATCCGAGAAACTATCGGCCCTCGGCGAACTAATCTCCGGCATCGCTCATGAGCTCAACAACCCGCTCACGGGGGTGATGGGATACTCCCAACTCCTCCAGCTGCGTAAAGACCTCGACGAGCGGGCGCGCGAAAACCTCCTCAAGATCAACAACCTGGCTTTGCGCTGCCAGAAGATCGTGCAGAATCTGCTCTCGTTTGCGCGCAAACAGAAACCGGAGCGCACATTGTCGAGCGTCAATGACATGCTGGAGCGCACGGTCGAACTGCGGAATTACGAACTCTCGGTGAACAACATCGAAATCGTCCGCGAATTGGACCGCTCTCTGCCCCAGACGATCGCCGACGCCCACCAGCTCCAGCAGGTCTTCCTCAACGTGATCACCAACGCCGAGTATGCCATGCTGCAGGCTCACGGCCGCGGCCGGCTCGTGATTCGGTCGCGCACTGACGCCCAGAACAACCGGATCGTCGTCGAGATCAGCGACGATGGTCCGGGTATTCCGGAGGCGCACCTTTCCAAGATCTTTGACCCCTTCTTTACCACCAAGGAGGTCGGGAAAGGAACCGGCCTGGGACTGAGCTTGTCCTACGGCATCATAAAGGAGCATGGCGGCAACATCTACGCCCTGAGCCGGCCGGGCGAAGGCGCGACTTTCGTCATCGAGCTTCCCATTATTACCAGGTTTTCCGACGACGCGAGCATGTTCCCTCAGATGATGCCGCAGGAACTGCAGTTTGATGACCTGATCCGCGACAAACGGATCCTGATCGTGGATGATGAAAAGTACATACTCGACTTCTTTGTCGAGGTTTTCAAGATGTTCCCTATCCTGGTCGATACCGCCGATGACGGCCGGGTGGCTATGCAAAAGCTGACGAAGAACAACTACGATCTCATCATCACCGACTTCAAGATGCCGCAAATGAGCGGCCGCGAGCTGTTTCAATGGATCAAGGAAAGGCGCCCTCATCTGGCCAGGCGGATTATCTTCGTCACAGGAGACACCGTCAGCCCCGAAACCCGCTCTTTCTTCGAAGACAGTGCAAGCCTCTACCTTGAAAAGCCCTTCAAGATCGAAGAAGTCAAAGAGGTGATCCAGCAGACACTCGAGAACAGCGGCTAATTGCGGAATTCGCGTCATCCCGGGCAAGGGTTGCGTCTCCGGAGGTGCCAGCAAGTGCGCAGGATCTTGGTTACCGGCGGCGCCGGCTATGTCGGCAGCCACACGCTGCAAGTGCTGAAGGCCAAGGGATACAGTCAGGTGTGTTTCGACAACCTATCGACCGGATATCGCGAATTCGTCGGCGGCCTTCCCTTCGTTCAGGGCGACCTGGAGCACGAGACGGACCTCGAAGCTGCCTTCTCTCGACAGGCTATCGATGCGGTGATCCATTTCGCCTCTCATGCTTTGGTTGAGGAATCCTATCGAGATCCGCACAAGTACTACCGCGGCAACATCCTCGGCACTCTAAACCTGCTGGAGGCGATGCGCAGGCACGCTGTCCCGTTCATCATTTTCTCTTCCACTTGTGCGGTTTACGGCATCCCTGATCGCGTTCCCGTCGACGAGAGTATGCCTCTGGACCCTGTGAATCCTTACGGGGTGACCAAGATGGTGATCGAGCGCATGCTGCGCGACTACCAGAATGCTTGCGGGTTGCGCTTCGTATCTCTCCGGTACTTCAATGCTGCCGGCGCCGCTCACGACGGAAGCATCGGGGAGTGGCATGTCCCTGAGAGCCATCTCATTCCCCGACTCCTGGAGATTGCGCTGGGCAACGGGCCTTGCGCCGAGATCTATGGGAACGACTATCCGACGCCGGATGGAACCTGCATCCGGGACTATGTGCATGTGCTTGACCTCGCCTTGGCGCACATCGCGGCTCTGGAGTACCTTTTTTCCGGCCAAGCCTCCGAGGTTTTCAATCTCGGGACAGGCCATGGTTTTTCGGTGCTGCAAGTAGTCGATCAAGTCAGGAAGATCACCGGGGAGCATCTGCCGGCCACGCTGAAGGCTCGCAGGCCCGGGGATCCTCCCAAGTTGGTGGCGAATGCTGAAAAGGCGAAGGCAAAGCTGGGCTGGAATCCACAGCACTCTTCGTTGGAGGAAATCGTGCGCACGGCTTGGAACTGGCGCCGGGGAGCCCTCTGCCGCGTACTGGCCGCTTGCCGGCACACCTGAGCACGACGATTGACGGTTCTCCAGAGACGAGCGCCACTGCGAGAGCTTGAGGGGACTCACTGCTTGCCTTCGCCCGTCAATCGCAAACGGCCGGCTGATTGAGACCGCGCTAACGAATCTGCGTGAGCAGGACTTCGTTAAGTGATCCGCTGCGGTAACCCTCGAGATCAAGCGTGACAAACTTGTAGCCGAGTCCCTTGAACAATTCGGCGAGGCGGGCGGCAACCTCCGGGTTCAGGGCTCGCATCAAGTCCTCCTTCCCGAATTCGAGGCGCACCAACTCCTCGTGATGCCGCACACGGAAGACCCGGAATCCCATCGCCCGCAAGGCCTCTTCCCCGCGATCTACCACGCGCAGCTTTTCTTCGGTGATGCGCACACCATACGGAAAGCGAGAGGCCAGACATGCGGAAGCGGGTTGTTCTGCGGTGGGAAGTCCTGCCCGCCGGGAAAGCTGGCGGATCTCCTCTTTGCGAAGTCCAACTTCCATGAGCGGGCTGCGAATGCCGTGTCTCTCGGCTGCCCGGCGCCCCGGCCTGTAATCACCGAGGTCGTCTGCGTTCAGCCCATCAAGCACGGTCGAAAACCCTCGCGCCTTAGCCAGGGCGACAAGCAGATCGAACAGAGTATCCTTGCAGAAATAACACCGGTCCAGAGAATTCGCCCGGTACTCTTCGCGCTCAATCTCATGCGTGTTGACAATCTCATGACGAAGATCGAATTCGCGCGCCAGTCGCAAGGCCATTTCACGTTGGCTGGAAGGCACCGACGGGCTCTCGGCAGTGACGGCGAGCGAGTTCTCACCGAGCACCTTGCGCGCCTTGTAGGCAAGGTACGAACTATCCACGCCCCCGCTGAAGGCGATCACGACGCGTGCCATCTCGCGCAGCAAGGATTCCAGCCGTTCTTCTTTTTCCTCTAAGCTCATGCCGACAATGTAGCACGAACCGCGCGCAGTGTCAGGGTAAGCCAGTGGAAAAGAGAGTCTCGCCTCCGGCTCGTCTCGGTTGGGATTCTTCAGGAGAGGTACCGGGAGGCGATGGCGTCGGCTCTTTCGATTGCGGAATAGACTTGCGCCATCGTAAAGGCCTGCAGATCTGCTGCTCTGAGCGGCTCATGCCCGTGCACGCCCCAACCGCAGCCGATGGTCAGAACATCGATGTTGTGCGCGGCCTGAAAGTAGTCGAGGCGCGTCCCAAGCGCCAATGTTTCGCTTGGGTTCACTTCCGCCCGGCGCATGATCTCCTCGACCATTTCGTCCGCGCTGCCCGCCCCGAACTCTTCGGTGCAATAGGCCAACTCGAACAGACTGTCCAAACCATGGCGGTCGCTGACATTCAGAAGGTAGTCTCTGCTGGCTTCCGCGCCGATCGCTGCAGACGCACCATTTTGGCCGCAGAGTTGAAGCAGCTCCGGCAGCCCCGAGTATATCCTGCCAATTCCTGCCGCGACCAGGCGCTGTTCATGCTCGCGATAGGAGACCTCAAGCTGGGCCATACGCTCCTCGTCGAGTCCGATCTCGAGCGATTTCATCCAGCGAAAGCCGTGATCGCGGAATCCTTCCTCAGCGCAGAGCGGACCGGGCAAGGGTACATCATGCGGGATCGCGTCGGCAAATGAGATCAAGCTTTCGCGCAGGGCCCTCATCTTCAGCTCGGCGCAGTCGAAAATCAGGTAGTCGAGGTCAAAAACCAACAGTCGGATTTGCCTCAGCACAATCGAGTCCTCGGGGAAGGTTCAGGCACGGAATTGGAGCGAGGCGGTGGAAAGGCATCGCAAACGGCAGCCGAAACGGGCGAATGCCGAAAGCTAGTTATAATCGTCCTCCTCATCGTCGTAGTCATCTTCGTCTTCGTCGTCCCAGTCCTCGTCGCCCTCGTCCTCTTCGTCGTCGAGGTCGAAATCTCTTTCATCTTCTTCGTCCTCGTCCTCTACGGGAGCAAGATCGAATTCGACTGGATCCAGCGATATCACCTCCAAGTCCACGCCGCACTCGGGACACGTGATGATTTCCCCGACATCCTCAAAATCTTCATCGGGTATTGGCGCATCGCATTCCGGACAATAACCCACGGTCAACCTCCCACAAACGGTGTTCCGGTAAGAGCAGAGCGGAACAAATTATTAGCATCACGAAATAGGTACGTCAACCGCCAAACGCTCCCATGCAAGGCAGCCTTCCCCGGGTCAGCGCAACCTCTGGTGGCGGGATAGTGATAGAATGGACGGCGGCCGTTTCTCGCAAGATATTTTGATCACGCTGAGGCGAAAATGTAAAGGGGGCTTCCCTGATTTGCAGCCCGCGTGCGGCGTGCCCCTCTTCGCCGCCTCTGCCTGCGTTGGCAGCTTGTTCAGGCCTGAAAACCGGCGCGCGCAGGGGCGGAGTATGTTACTGTAACAATGGAAACGGATGAGCAGTAGCCCGCGCCCGGCATCGGTTTCCGACTGGAGCAAGCACCATGAAGATTGTCCGTATCCTTCTGCTCATTGGCCTCTGCGTGTCTGCCTTGATTCTGACAGGCTCGCTGCGGAAGACGCCGCCTCTTGCGGCTCCCGCCACCGGCATCCAGAATCCCCCGGATCAGGGTCCCCCTTCCAAAAAGGGTCCCGAGCAGAACAGGCCGCAAGGTCAGACGGCGATCTCGGTTTCCGTCGATCTCGTGAGCCTGCAGGCGCTGGTAACCGACAAGAAAGGAAACATCATCACTGGGCTCCAACCCAAGGACTTCACCATTTACGAAGACGGGGTAAAGCAGGAGATCACCCACTTCGGAACCGTGGATGCCGCCATCACTTGCGTGATGCTTGTTGAGTTCAGCAAACAGGTCGAATGGTTTATCACCGATGTCTGGAACGCCATTTACGGCTTTGCTGAGAGCCTGCGCCCCGGCGATTGGGTAGCCGTAATCGGCTACGACCTTCGTCCGACCATCCTCACCGATTTCACCCAGAACCGGAGCCAGTTGATGGAAGCGCTCAGTCGTTTTACCACTCCCGCCTTCAGCGAGAGCAACCTGTCGGACGCGTTGATTTTCACCCTGGATCGCGTGGAGGAGATCGAAGGCAAAGTAGCAGTGCTCCTGGTCAGCACAGGGCTCGATACCTTCAGCCAGCACACGTACGACGAGGCTTTGAACAAGTGCAAAGCAGCCAACGCCTCCGTCTACGCCATTAGCATCGGCCAAATGTTCAGGCTTCGATTCAATCTGGACAACATCACGTTGCTCATGGCCGACAACCGGCTTCGGTCTTTTGCGGACTTTACTGGCGGCGATGCTTATTTCCCGCGCTTTTCTACGGAACTGCCCGCTATTTTCAAGAACCTCTCGAACAGCTTGAGGAGTCAATACAGCCTCGCCTACGTTTCCAGCAATACGAAAAGGGACGGGAAGTTCCGCAAGATTCGCGTCGCCGTCAAAGCAGATCTCAATAACGACGGCAAGCCTGTCGACTTGAAGGTTCAAACCAGGCAGGGCTACCTGGCACGCAGCAAGTAGCTGCGTCAGCGCGAGGGCCGGCCCCTAGAAGACCCGCACCATGCCGTACGCATCATTGCGCCCCTTGTAGTAGCCGCGCATCAGTTGCCCCCGTGTGTAGCCCATGCTCAGATAGAACCGCTGCGCCACCCCGTCGCCTGCGTCGACCTCCAAGGTCACTCGAGTAACGCCGCGCTTGCGGAATTCCCGGTGCAGCGCTTCGACGAGCCTGGTGCCCACTTTGCGGCGGCGCGCTTCCGGAACCACGTCCAGCGTAATCACATGCGCATGGGTGCCCCCTTCGAGACGCGCTATGACAAAACCGCAGATCCTGCCGTGTACCTCCGCCACTTTGCCAACCAAAAGCGGATGCCTCAGGTAGGAGAGGAACTCGGTGCGCGAATAGGCAAGGTATGCTGGAAAGCAGATCCGGTCGATTTCGTACAGCAGCTCGGCATCTTCAGTACGAACATCGCGAATCAGAGGCTGCACGTGCAATGGTAGCGCCACGTTTCCTATTATACGATGCTGGATCGCAGATCAATGCAGAATCTCCGGCTGTGATATGATTTGTTTTTTGCGGTCGGAGGATGCCTTGGCTGACAAGATTCTTGTGACGGCGGCATTGCCGTACGCGAACGGCCCTCTCCACGTAGGTCATCTCGCGGGGGCCTACCTGCCGGCCGATATCTATGCACGCTACCAGCGGCTCAAAGGAAGCGATGTCATTTTCATATGTGGGTCGGACGAGCACGGCGTGCCGATCACGATCCGCGCCGACCACGAGCGCGTCTCGCCGCAGGAAATCGTGAACCGGTACCATGTGATCATGAAGCAAAGCTTCGCCCGCCTGGGGATTCAGTTCGACAACTATTCGCGCACTTCCCTGCCCCTGCACCACAAGATCTCCCAAGACTTCTTCCTGAGGCTCTACGAAAAGGGCTACGTCAAGGAGCAGGAGGTTCGGCAGTACTATTGCCCGACGTGCCGGCGCTTTCTGCCTGACCGCTATATCGAGGGGGAGTGTCCGCACTGCCACCACGGAGGCGCGCGCGGGGACCAGTGCGAGGCGTGCGGGCGCTGGCTGGAGTCGGAACAGCTCATTGCTGCGAGGTGCAAGATCTGCAGCTCAGCTCCAGAGATGCGCAGCACGAAGCACTGGTACTTTCGGCTCTCGCTGCTCCAGGATCGCCTCGAGCCCTGGCAGGCATCCAAGCCTGGCTGGAAGAGCAACGTCCGGGAGTTCTGCTCCGGCTGGTTTAGCGAAGGACTCACGGACCGTCCCATTACGCGCGACATCGACTGGGGCATTCCCGTGCCCTTGCCGGGCGCAGAGGGCAAAGTGCTGTACGTCTGGTTCGATGCTCCCATTGGCTACATCTCATCCACGGTAGAATGGTCGCAGAAGCAAGGCAGGCCGGAAAGATGGCGCGATTACTGGTGCGATAACCAGACGCGCCTGATTCACTTCATCGGGAAGGACAACATCGTGTTCCACGCCATCGTCTGGCCGGCGATGCTGATGGCTCACGGCGAGTTCATCCTGCCCGACAATATCCCGGCCAACGAGTTTCTCAATATCGAGGGAGAGAAGCTCTCCACCAGCCGCAACTGGGCAGTATGGGTCGACGATTACCTGGAACTGTTTCCGCCGGATCCGCTGCGATACTACCTGGCGGCCAACGCGCCGGAGAACAAGGACTCGGATTTTGCTTGGAAGGACTTCCAGGCGCGCAACAACGGCGAGCTCGCGGATATTTTGGGAAATCTGGTAAATCGGAGCCTGTCCTTCGTCGAGAAGCACTTCGAGGCCAAAGTGCCGGAGGCGGCGGCGCTGTCGAGTGCCGATCAAGAGGTTCTGGCAGCCGTTGACACGGCTGTGACGAGTATCGGCAGCCTGCTGGATGATTTTCAAGTGCGGCGCGCAGTTGGGGAAGTGATGAATCTGGCGCGCGCCGGGAACAAGTACTTCAATGATGGCGCCCCTTGGACAACTCTGAAACAAGATCCCGCACGTTGCGCCGCCACGCTCAACACTACCGTCCAGCTCCAGCTGGCGCTCGCGCTCTTGATGGAACCGTTCATGCCGTTTTCCGCCGAGAAACTCAGGAAGATGCTGAATGGGCCGCAATCGCACGAAGATCGGCGCTGGCAGGACATCGCGAAGCTCCGCCTGCCGGCGCACCACCGCCTGGGCAGGCGTGAGATCCTCTTCCGAAAGATTGAAGACGAAGTGATCGAAGCCCAGATCACCAAACTCCACGGGGGGGCGTAGGAGGAAACCACGAAACCGCCGGCGCCGCACCGCCGCAGTCAGTGTTGGCTCAGGGACTCTTGGGCCTCCCTCATGGGGGTGTTTCCCAGAGGGATCTGCTCCACAACGGTGATGCCATAGCCTTGCAG
>Ga0315282_10003660_pt1 | contig 27458 bp, 23 predicted proteins | sample YL17G07_20_MG_FD_203693 | JGI IMG/M metagenome (GOLD analysis project Ga0315282, IMG submission 203693) | Sediment microbial communities from Yellowstone Lake, YNP, Wyoming, USA - YL17G07_20 | ecosystem: Environmental > Aquatic > Freshwater > Lake > Sediment | place: USA: Wyoming | collected...
GGGCTCGAAGTTGAACTGGAAGGCCCGGTTGCGGTCCGCTCCGGGAGAGGCCGGCGGATAGTCATTCGGGTCATAGTTGGGGAAACTGGCCAGGGCCAGGATCTCACCCGAGGCGGGCTGGGAAACGATGACCGTGCCCCAGGCCGCCCGGGTGGAGAGGACGGCTTTCTCCAGTTCCTTCTCCACGATGTACTGAATGGTTTCGTCCAGGGTCAGGGTGATGTCCTGGCCGGGCTCCGACTCACGGAGCGTCTCCAGGCGGTATTTGCGGCGCTTGGCGTCCCGGAGGACGAGGGCTTGGCCGGTCCGGCCCTGGAGGATGCCGTTGTCAGCGAATTCGACTCCGGCCTGGCCTTGCTCATCGATGTTCACGCCGCCCAGCACATGGGCCGCCAGCCGGCCGTTGGGGTAAAAACGCTTGGTCTCGGCATGGGAAGAGACCCCCGGCAGCCCCAGGGCTTCGGCCTTGGCGGCGGTCTCGGGCAAAACCTGGCGTTTGAGGTAAATGAAATGCTCCTTGCGGGCGATCCGTTTGTGAATGGCTTGGAGATCCGACGGGCTAAGGTTCAGGATGTCCTTGAGCGCTTCGACTTTAGCCAGCTCGGCAGAAACAGGCCCGTCGGGGGCGGGCGTAAGATAGACGGACTCGACGGGAAGGCTGCGGGCCAGGATTCTGCCGTTGCAGTCAAAGATGGTGCCCCGCTTCGGCCGGATGGGCAGTTTGTTGCGGCTTTGTTCGATGACCTCCGTCCTGTAGCGGCCGTGCTCCAGGACCTGGAGTTGAATCAGTCGCAGGACAAGCAGACAGGACCACAGGCCGAGCCCCAGCGCCAGCCAGGCGGTGCGGCGGCTGACCCGTCTCCGCTGCGGGTCGTTCAGGGAAGCGGAATAACGATAGGCCTTCATCGAGACAGCCCCTTGGGGTGGGCCTTTATCTGCTCGGTGGCCTGGCCCTCGTAGAAAACCTGACCCGCTTGCGGGTCGGTCATCCGAAGCTTTTGCCGGGCTATCTTTTCCACACGGTCCAAGGTCAGCAAACCGGCTTTTTTTGTTTCCAGCTTCCGAACTTCCTCTTTCATCCGGCTGATCTCTTCCTCCAGCCGGGAGGCTTCGTAGCCGAGGCGGGTCATTTCGGTCAGATGCCACAGGTAAAAGGTCAGGCCGGCGATGGCCAGGCCCACAGCCAGGACGGCCAGCAGCAGGGCCGGCCGGGATCGTTTTTGTCTGACCATTCATAGCCTCTGGGCCGCTCTGAGCTTGGCCGAATGGGCCCGGGGGTTGGAGGCCAGCTCAGCCGGGCCGGCGGTGACCGGCTTCTTGGTCAGGATGAGGAGGATTCCCCGGCCTTCCGCGGCGGCCAGCTTCAGAAAAGTCTGCTTGACGATTCTATCCTCCAGGGAATGAAAGGCGATGGCCACCATCCGGCCGCCCCGGGGAAGAAGAGAAAGAATTTTTTCCAGGAAAAGATCCAGGCCTTCCAGCTCGCCGTTGACCTCGATGCGCAAGGCCTGGAAGACCTTGGCCGCCGGATGGAGTTTGCCTTTCTGGGGATGCCAGCGGCAGACCTCCTCGACCAGTCGGCGAAGCTGGGTGGTGGTCTCCAAGCCGTCGCCCTTTCGGGCGGAAATGATCCGGCGGGCCAGGAGGTTGGCTTGGCGAAGCTCACCATAATCGCGGAAGAGCTGGGCCAGCTTCGGCTCGGAATATTTGTGCAGGATTTTGTGGGCGGTCGTCTTATTTCGCAGGTCGAAGCGCATGTCGAGCGGGCCCTCCAGGTTGAAGCTGAAACCGCGCTCGGCCGCGTCGAGCTGGAAAGAGGACAGGCCCAGGTCCAGGAGCACGCCGCGGACCTCTGTCCAGGGGATATCCAGGTCGGGGAGGTTGCGATAATCCGAATGGTAGAGGGTGATCCGGTCGAGGCAGCCGGCCAGCCTGGCCTTGGCCGCCTCGATCGACCTTTCGTCGAGGTCGAGGCCGACCAGCTTGGAGCGGGGGCTGGCCTCCAGGATGGCCGCGGCGTGGCCGGCCAATCCCAGGGTGCAATCAATATAGAGGCCTTCCCGGCCGGCGTCCAGAAAGCAAAGAACCTCGCTGAGAAGAACGGGGACGTGATTCTTGTCGCTCATTCATCGCGCCCCCGGGACGAAAGGCGGGCGATGCTTTCCCAGTCCTCGTCGGTCAACGGCTTGGCTTCGATCGTCTTGTCCAGAATTTCCTTGTTCCACACCTGGAGGTGCGTGTCGTTGATGCCCAACACTTCGACCTCGCCGTCGAGTCTGGCCTTCTGCCGGAGGTGAGGGCTGATGAGGACCCGGCCTTTGGGGTCGATCTGGTTGATGGACCCCATGCGGCTGACGCGGATGAGGAGGTTTTGAACGGATGGCTTGAACTGGATCGTGCCCTCCTGGGTGATACCCGTCAGCTTGAGCCAAATGGCCATGGGGAAAATGTGGATGGCCTCATTGTTCAGGGAGGTGACGAAGACATCCTTACCGTAGCGCTCTTCGATCGCGACGCGGAATTTTTCAGGAATTTTGAGCCGGCCGCTTTTGTCTAAGCGCGCAGTACCGCTTCCCAGGAGTAAATTCCCCATTTTTTCCCGTTTCGTCCCGTCAGCAACTAAATAATAAGCATGAAAATCCAGAAAGTCAAGCAAAAAACAACAAAAATTTGTGATTTTTTTAGGGTATTTTCTATATTTTGTAGGTTGCCAAGAACAGCACTATATATGCCGATAATGGGGTTCTGGGGGTAAGAACATTAATTTATTCTTCTTCTTTATGGTTTTTCTGCCCGATGAGATTTTTTGCCTTGGCCAGGTCCTTTTTAGGGACCAGGATCTTGATCTCGCCCATGCCGTCCGCGGTAAACGGCAACACAGATTGAAGGACCTTACCCCTCATGAGGCAGGAGATGCCGTAGCTTTCCAGCATGCTCTTGATCACTTCCGCCTCGGCCGGCCCCCAGGCTTTGTGAACCTCCACCAGGTCCAGGTCTTCATCATCATTAGGCTCGGTCATGATTTATCCCTTTGAAGACATTTTTCCCTGATGGTTTTGGGAGACTCTGAAATAATCGTTCAATATTTTATGATGATCGAAAACCAGGGGGAAGGTGATTTCTTCCCGGGCAAAAATGCCGGCTTCCCGAGCGTCGTCGGCCGCTTGGAGCGCTCCCCGGCCGGAGGCCACATAAACCGTGGAGATGGTGTGCAGCCGGGGGTCACGGTCCGGGGCGGAGTAGGTGTGGAGCTGATATTTAAGCGTCACCTCTAAGGAAGTTTCTTCGCGCGCTTCGCGCCGGGCCGCTTCTTCGAGCGACTCGCCGTAGTCCACGAACCCGCCCGGCAAAGCCCAGCCCGGCGGCGGGTTTTTCCTCTTGATCAAAACGATGCCTTGCTTTCCGTCAGGCCGGGTCATCTCGATGATGAGGTCCACGGTCGGGACCGGGTTTCGATGTTCAGGCAAAACAGCCTTCTCCTCAAAAAAGAGCATTTTCAAATTCCGTGATAAAAACAAACTCGTGTGGGGTCCTGCCCAGGCTCCTCCCCATCCGCCTCGTCACCCCTGAACTATCTTAGCCTATCACGAAATTTGAAATGCTTCCCTTATATTCTTGCCTAACTCGCCAGGGTTTGTACCATAAAACGCACGGTTTCCTGGCCGTCAGCCTCTCAGCTTGAACCTCTTGTCCAGGGCTCCCAGCTTGTCCACCACTCCGCCGTACTCGAGCTCGCTGTAGGGCAGCATGGCCGCCCCGGAAAAGCCCTGCCGCCGGATGGCCTGGGCCTTCTCCGAGACCTGCCCGCGGACATGATCCCAGAAGGGATGGTCGAAGACGTCGGCCGGCTCGGTCAGCTTGCCCTCGTGCACGCAGAAGGCGGCCCCGGTCACCACGGGCGGGCCGTCGAAATAGGAAATGGTGGTGTTGAGCCGGCAAGGCATGAGCGGGCCGGTGTGGCTGCCCCGCATGAACCCGGCCACCAGGTGGCCGATCTCGAAGGGCGCCAGGACTTCGCCCGTGGCCGGGAATTCGCCCTGGACTCGGATTAAGGCCACCGGGTCGTCCTTACCGGTGTACTTGCCGGCGATGTTGTGGAGGCGCGTGGTGGACACGGAGGCCGCCTGGCCGCCCGTGCTGCGGGAGAAGATGGCCTCGATGACGTAGCGCTCGTTGTCGCGGAGCAGGGCGGCGATGTCATAGAGATCCTCGGGTGTGTTGAGGTCGATGATCCGGTCTTTCTCGATGTACGCAACGTCGATGATGCGGAAGGTGAAGCCTTTGCCCATCTTGGGGCTGAGGATGAGGCCCGAGCAGTACATGGGGTCGGCGAAGGCCAGGTAGAAGGGCAGGTTGTAGGCGCCCGGGTCGGTCTTGTCCGCGGCGAAGAAGACGAAGGGCTCGTTAGGCCTCTCCTCAATCTCCATCTCGGCCACGGCCGGTCCCAGGCCCTTGATGTTGCCGCTGAAGGAGTCCTTGAGCAGGTCCTGCCCGGCGCCGTACAAGCCCTGCTTCTTGGCCACGGCCGTGCCGGCCAGGAAGGCCTCCCAGCCCAGCTTGTGGATCTTCTCGTCATTGACGCCCCTCTGGTGGGTGAGGAGCATGGCCATGTCGTCGCCCGTGCTGGAGATATAGGCATCTATGATGAGGTTCTTGCCGTTGTCCTTGACAAAGCGGGCGATTTCCTGGAAAAGCGCCTGGCTGGGCTTGATGTGGCCGCCGATGCTGCCCACATCCGCCTTCAATACGCTGAGCGTCATTTTCATGATTCCCTCCTTTTAAATGTACTAAGGCGGGGTCATTGTAAAAGCGAAATTTGGGGATGTCAACAGAGCGAAGGCCCAATGATGTCTAATCGCCAGAGGAAGCGTCCCTCCCGTGCCCCTCCATTCAAAAAGAGGAGGGGTCCTGTCACGGCCGACCTTTCCGGAGACAGCAACCTTTGCCCCCCTTGTTTCACCAAGGGGGGCTAGAGGGGGATAAATTGCATAATGAGAATTCGTAGGTGTCTCCGGCTATTCCAGGCTGCGCGCGGAGGTTATTGCCGGAGACGCCTTCCCTTTTTTTCATAATTTATTAACCCCTCCTTCCCCCCTGGGCAATCAGGGGGGAGATCGTGGGCGTCTCCGGAAAGGCCGGAGCCCCTCCGCCGTGCCACCCCTCCCCATGATTTACGGAAGGGGGGATGCTTCGCTCTATAACCTTAGGAATGGAATCTTGAGGTCGAACAGGACGGCTAGGCGGGCCAGGGCCTGCCGGGGAAGGGCTTGCACGTCTTGGGCCAGCCGGTATTCGGCGGTTTGATGTTGGAAGGCGGCCCGAAATTCGGGCCGCAGCGGGTGGGCCGGGTTGAAGCGGCCGGCCAGGGGGTTGATGTGCTTCCCGTGCTGGAGGATACGGTAGTCGAGGTGGGGACCGGTGGAATCTCCGGACGTCCCCACATAGCCGATGACCTGGCCGCTCAGGACCTCGGCGCCCGCTCCGATCCCTTCGCCGAAGTTGCTGAGGTGGAGATACATGGTTTCGTAGCCGGCCTTGTGCTGGAGGGTAACCAGGCGGCCCGCCCCTCCGTTCCAGCCGGCGGCCAGGACTTTGCCGTCGGCCGTGGCCCGCACCGGCGTGCCCACCGGCGCGGCGTAGTCCACCCCGTAGTGGGCCCGGTAGATCTTGCTCACCGGGTTGAAGCGGCTGGAAGTGAAGCGGGAAGTGATGCGGCTGAACTTGAGCGGAGATTTCAAAAATTCTTTTCGCAGGGAGTGGCCCGATTCGTCGAAATAATCGGTCTGGCCCGTGTCCGGATAGGTGAAGCGGAAGGCCTCCAGACGCCGGCCTTGGTTCCGGAACTCGGCGGCCAGGATATTCCCGTAGCCGGCCGGCCGGCCGCACTTGAACTTCTTTTCGAACAGCACCCGGAAACGATCTCCCCGCTGCGGGTCGATATAGAAGTCCACGTCCCAGGCAAAAATCTCGGCGAAGTCCAGGGCCAGGAGGCCGTTTTCTCCAGCCCGCTCAAAAGAGCTGATGAGGAAGTCTTCAATCTGGCCCTCGACCGCGGCCAAGCGGATCTCAACCGGGAATTTGAGGACTTCGGCCCGGAACAGGCCCCCGCTGCGCCGCAGGCGGAGGAAATCCGTGTCGTTGATGTCGTATTCGATGACCTCCAGCCCCCCCTCGGGATTTTGGTAAAAGCGCATTTGGCGGCCGGCCTTGATGGAGCTCAGGTCGAAGACGGAGCGGGACTGCTCCACGAGGTTGTGGACATCGGCCGGGCCGAAACTATAGGCGGACAGAATCCCGGCCAGAGTCCGGCCCGGGGGGATGACCTCTTGGCGCTCCGAGTAAGGGGCGGGCAGCCTCAGCCATTGGGCCAAGGAGAGGCTTGGGGAGGCGGCACTATCTTGGGGCGGAGGTCCGGTTCGATGGAAGATCAAATAGGCGGCACAGCTGAAGGCCAGAAGGCCGACCAGGGACAGGACGAGCAGTAACGGTCTTTTTTTGGCTGCGGTTTTCCGGCGGGGAATCGGCCGGTGAAGGTTTGATACGGTCATCCGCTTGCTTTCATTCAAGGAACGCATGTGGAAGCCTTATGGTTGCCGGCCCCAGCCTGGCTCCCTCTCACCGGTTCAGCGGTCGGCCAAGGCCGCACCGGCCAGGAAGGCCAGCCTGGCGATATCGGCCATGATGTCGGGGTTGATACGGTAGATGGTATCGCCAGCCTGATGGTAGAAGAGATGCGGGCCGTTGGAGCCGAGCGATAGGCAGGGGATTCCCTGGAGGAAAAAAGGGGCGAAGTCCGAACTGCGCACTCCGATGCCCTGGATGGGGCGCAGTCCGCGCAGGATCTTCACTCCGCGGTCAGCCTCCTCCAGCGCCTGCTGGAGAGCGGCCGGCTCAGGGCTTACCCCGGCGCGGGTCCCGTCGCCCTCTCCGGTCATGTCGAAGTTGAACATGGCCGTGACCTTGGTGAAACGGGGCGGGAGATGGCCGGCGAAATAGTTGGAGCCCAGGAGCCCCATCTCCTCCCCGCCGAATAAAACGAAGACAGCCGAGCGGCGGGGCTGCCGGCCGAGGGCTGTCCAGGCCTGGGCAATCTCCATGACTGTGGCCGAACCCGAGGCATTGTCGTCGGCGCCGGGGAAGAGGATGCCCAGGTGCCGGCCGCAATGATCGAAATGGCCGCCGAAGATCAGGCATTCGTTTTTAAGCTTGGGGTCCGAACCTTCCAGCCAGCCCACGACGTTTAGGCCGAGGCCGTCGGCAAAATGACGGGACTCGACGCTATAGCGGAGGCCGGCCTCCAGCGGGAAGGAAAGCGGCCGCTTGATGGCGGCCAGGTCTTTCCTGAGGTCGGCCGAGGTGAACCCTTTGTCCTTGAAGAGCAGGTCGGCCGTCTGTTCCGAGATTTCGGCCGGGGTGAAACCCGGGAGCCAGTCGCCGTTGGGGTTGGCCGATACTTCGGGATAGATATAGACCAAGCCCAGGGCGCCTTTGTCCCTGGCGGTCTTCATTCGGGTGCGATGCTGGTCGTAATCCTGATAACGCTTGTCGGACGGGTCGGGCGTGCCGCGAAAGCAGAGGATGAAGCGGCCCTTGACTTCCAGGCCGGCATAGTCGTCGTAGCCGAGCTCCGGCGCGCAGATGCCCCAGCCGGCGAAGGCCAGGCCGGCTTCGGCGCGGCCGCTGTCGCTGAAAAGCAGGGGGAGGAAATCCTTCCCCGCCTCGAGCCTCACTTCGGCGAGCTTGACTGAACCGTCGGCTGTTTTTTCCGGCAGGAGGAGCGCCATGTCCGCTTTGTCGATGAGGGAGTAGGGTGCGGGAAAGGACTGTAGATACCCCTCTTGGGCGCTGAGGGGCTTCAAACCCCATTCCTTGAACTTGAGGGCCGCCCAGCGGCAGGCGGCCGTATAGCCCTGCTGGCCGGTCAGCCGGCCGGAGAACTCCGGCGAGGCCAGGGTCTTGCAGAGGGCATAGGCTTCTTCGGGGCGGATGGCCTCCAGACCCTTTTTCAGCCTGGCCGGGTCCCGGTTGGCCTGGGCCAGAGGGGCTGACATCAGAAGTGAGGCTGTCAAAACACATAAAACAAGCTTGGCGGCTCTCATCGGTACTCCTTTATTTTTTTCCGGCGGGCGATCTCCAGCCGGGCCGGCTTGTGCAGGACGACAAAATAATAGACCGCCAGCCCGGCCATGATGATGGCGAAGCGCCAGAGGTTGCCATGGATGAGTCCGATAATTCCATAGGCCAGGATGGCCAGGAGCAGAAAGAGGTGGAAAAAGGCGAAGATCAGGTCGACCTTTTTTGAGCTTTTCTTTTTAAACATGGCGCTTCAAAATAGCATGATTTGGGGACACAATACCAATTTAACATTTTCTCATAAGCGGCCCGGTCAAGGCCATATCTGGAGCGGAGAGGCTGGCCGCATCTTAGGTGGAAAAGAAAATGCCGGAGCCATTATAATAGATAAAAATAGAAAAAAAGGAGAAAAGGATGAGCCTGCGAAAATCATTATCCATCGGGCTGGCCGTCGCGGTCCTTGGTGTTTCGCTATCCTGGGCTGCTCTCCAACAACAGCCGCCGGCGGCGGCGGCCGGCGAGGAGCAGAAGCTCCTGGCGGCCATGCACGGCATTCAGAGCCAACCCCTCTTCGATTATGTCCGGGAGCTGGCCTCGGAGAAGTACGGCGGCAGGTTATGCGGCACGGAGGAGTACAACCTCTGCGCCCGCTGGGTGGCCGGGCTATTTCAGAAATGGGGGCTGCAGCCGGCCGGCGACAAGGGGACCTATTTCCAGGCCTTCCCCGACCCTTATACGCTCGTCTTTCCGGGGTGCGAACTTGTCCTCCATATTCCCTGGAAGGACGGGCTCATCAAGAAGTCTTATCGATACGAGGACGAGTTCATCCCCGGGGGCACCTCGGCTTCGGGCGAAATTACGGCCGAGGTCGTCTATGTCGGTTATGGCCTTTCCGCGCCCGAGCTTGGCTATGACGACTACCAGGGGGTGGACGTCCGGGGCAAGATCGTGCTCATGGAGCGGGAGGTGCCCGTTGATCCGGACAAGGACCCCGAGCTGTTCAAAAAGTGGCGGCCCTACTCCTTCCATCAGTACAAGCTGGAGGCCGCCGACGATAAAGGCGCCCGGGGGCTGATCTACAACTATGGCCCCATCGGCAACCCCAACAACTCTTACCGGGAGGGTTTTATCTACAGTCACGTCGGGCCAGCCGTGGTCAACGATATCTTCGCCGGCACCGGCCGGAACCACAAGGAGGTCGTGGAAAAGATCGCCCGGACGCTCAAGCCCCAATCCTTCGCCACGGGCAAGATCATGACCATCAAGAATGTCACCCAGCACCACCCGGAGGGCATCGGCCTCAACGTGCTGGCCGTTCTGCCCGGTTCCGACCCGGTTCTCAAGGATGAGGTCCTCATCGTCGGAGCCCATCTCGACCACCTCGGCCGCCTATGGGAGCTCATGCCCGGGGCCAGCGACAACGCTTCCTCCGTGGCGGTGATGCTGGGTTTGGCCGAGGCCTTGAGCCGCTGCGAAGTCAAGCCGCGCCGTTCGGTGATGTTCATCGCCTTCGGCGCCGAGGAACAGGGCGTGGTCGGCTCTGAATACTACCTCAACCACCCCTTCTTCCCCCTGGACAGGACCATGGCCTTCATCAATATGGAAAATGCCGGCTCGGGAGACAAGCTGCATATTCTGGCCGGCAAGAATTTCCCGGCCCTGTGGAGCACTCTCGACCGGGCCAACGAGAAGTACATCCACCGGATCATGACCGCTTCCGCATTCGCCAACATCGCCCGGCCCCGGCAGGACACGGCCCGCTTCCTGTGGAAGGGAGTGCCCTCCGTCACCCTCAGCTCCCAAGGCGGCCGGACTTTTTACCACATCACCAAAGACGACATCTCCACCATCACTCCCGAGATCATGGAGGATGCGGCCCAGCTTCTGCTCATGGCCGTCATGGACATGGCTTCGGCCGGCAAGCTGGATTTTCGCCCGGAAACCGGTAGGTGAGTGAAGGGGCGCCTTCCATGGCTGGGGAGGGGAGGAGAGGGATGTTCACCTTTCAGGCCCCCACCCGGGTTGTCTTCGGCGCCGGAACAGCCGGACGAGTCGGAGAAGAAGCCGAGCTCCTGGCTCAAAGCGGTCCGGCTTTCCTGGTCACGGATAAAGGAATCGTCGCTTCGGGAATCGCTGAGCGGATTATCCGCCAGCTGCCCAGGGTCGAAGTGTTCGACGGAGTCGAGCCGAACCCGAGGCAGTCGACCGTAGACAGGGCGGGGGAATTGGCCCGGCGCTTCAAGCCCGCCGTCATCATCGGCCTGGGCGGGGGGAGCGCTCTGGACTCGGCCAAAGCTGTAGCCCTTCTGGCGGTGAACCCCGGCCGCATCGAGGATTATGAGGGCCGGAGCCGGTACAAGGCGCGTCCCCTTCCGGTCCTGGCCGTGCCGACGACATGCGGGACGGGCAGTGAGGTGACCTGGGTGGCGGTCATCACTCATACCGGCCGTCGCTTTAAAATGAGCATCAAGGGGCCGGGCCTGTTCCCGGCCACGGCGGTAGTGGACCCGGACCTGCTCCGGACTCTGCCCGCGGCGCTCGTCGCCTCGACAGGCCTGGATGCCTTGACCCATGCTGTGGAGGCTTTTACGGTCAAACCGGCCACTTCCTTCACGGACCTATTCGCTCGAGAAGCGGTGGGGCTTTCGTTCGGCCATCTCCGGGCCGCCTTTTTGGATATCGGCGCGAATGAAGAAGCCCGGGAGAAGGTCGTGCTGGGAAGCCTTCTGGCCGGGCTGGCCTTCGGCCACAGCGATGTGGGAGCCGTTCACTGCCTGGCCGAGTCGGTGGGCGCGCTTTTCGACACGCCGCACGGCGCGGCCTGCTCCGTGTTTCTTCCCTTGATCATGGAATTCAACCTGCCGGCGTCCGTGGCCCGCTACGCTGAGCTGGCCCGCCTGATCGGTGAGACGGACGAAAGCGACGAGCGGGCCGCCCGCCGGCTCATCATGCGGGTCATGGAATTGAGCCGCAGCCTCGGCATCCCTTCCTTTAAAGAGCTGGGGATCGGCCCGGAACATTTCCAGGAGATTGCCCGGAAGTCGGCGGCCAATAACTCCAACCCCTCCAACCCGCGGACGGCCGGAGTCGAGGATTATCTGGGCATCCTCCGGCGCGCCGCGGCCGGGTCGGGCCAGACAGGGAGAGAGGCATGAAGGCCGGCCCGGACTCCGCGCCGGCCTTGCGTCTCTGCGGCCTGAGCAAATCCTTCGGCGAGGTCAGAGCCGTGGACGGGCTCTCCCTCGACGTCACTAGGCGCTTCAGACAGTCTTCTCGACCTCTGTGCGGCTCTCTTTAAAGCTGGAGCCCCGACCTTAAGTCCCTTACCCCATAATGAATCCTCCTTTAAATATAGAATCTTGGGCGAAAAAGAAAAGCCGGATAATGTGAAATGAATTGAAATTAAATGACATTTTAACGTTAGCCCGGCTATTTTCACAAAATTTGATTGACATTTTTCCTAACTTGTTTAAAATCACGGTTATATTTGGAGAAGCAGCGGGGTAGCGTGACCGAGAACAACGTCCTCGATTCTTGGAAGGAGATTTCCCGCTACCTGGACAAAAAAGTCAGGACCTGCATCAGGTGGGAAAATAAGCTCGGCCTGCCCGTTCGCCGGATCGATAATCAATCCACACGGTCCAGGGTCTTTGCTTATAAATCTGAAATCGATCAATGGCTGAAGCAGAGAGCCAACGGCCATCAGCTGCAACGGACATCTTTTTTCCTCAGGAAAAGCGTCATGGCCGGAGCCCTTTCCCTGGCTATCGGCCTGTTGGCACTCTTCCTCGTGCGTCCTTTTGCCAGATCGACCGGTGCCGCCTCGGCCGGCCCCGGCCGGCTGGTGAAGATTGCCGTCTTTCCTTTTGCCGACGGGGACGGCGCGGAATACGATAAGTACTTATCCGTCAGCCTCACTCAGGAAATTGTCGATTGCCTTCAACGGCATGAGGGTATCGCCGTCATCCCCCTCCCTTCTCTCCTGACGGCCGTTTCCCTGGCCAAAGCCGACCAAATCGGCCGGGACTTGGGCCTGGACTATTTCCTCAGAGGCGAGATCAGGAGGGAGAAGGACAGGGCCAGCCTGGCTATCGAATTCGTTAAGGCCGGGAACGATGAATTGATCTGGAGCTCGAAATATCAGGAACCGCTGGATCATCTGTGGACCGTCAAGAACGACATCTCGTCCAATATAGGCCAGAAGCTCCATTGCGGAGAGAATCCGGAGAGGGAGGTCCGGGCTTCCGCTGAGGGCCCCAACAAGGGCCATGCCCTGGACAGCTATTTCAAGGGAAATTTCATTCTGTCCCGGCTGAACGGAGAGTCGAACGACCCCTGGATTTTGTATTATCAGGGGAAGTTTTACGAATCAAAATATTCGGCCGGCGACAATGAACTGGCCATCAGCCTTTTCCGGCAGGCCATCAGCCGCGACCAGACATTCGCTCCGGCCTTTGTCGGGCTGGCCACCTGCTACGCCAACTTTGTGAATTTCAACTGGGACTTTAATGTCCTCTGGCTGGACCGGGCCGAGGAGCTGCTGGCCAAAGCCCTGGCCTGGAATCCCGACCTGCCGGGCTATTTCAGCACAAGCCTCGAGGTCCTCTTGCTGAGGGAGTCCTGTTTCGGCCAAGACAGGGGGAAGAGGATAGCCGCGCTGGCCGAGGCCGGGCTGAAAAAATATCCGAATGACCAGCAGCTCAATTCCATCGTGGGCACCTACCATTTTCATAAATACGGAAAGGAAGGACAGCCGGAGGACTGGCAGAAAGCCGTCCACTTCAAGGAGAGGAGCTTCTGGCTGAATCCCTATGCCCTGAGCAACATCGTCTACGCCGAGCTTCTCCTGCTGAACAAGGACTATGACCGGGCCCTGGAGGTCTGTTCGCTGCTGGAAAAAATCGACGCTTCCAGCCTGGCCAAGTTTCAATCGGGAGAAATCTACTATTACCGGGGCGACCTGGATAAAAGCGAGTCCATCTTCAAGAGCTTCGAAGTACCCGCGAAATTCCGGCTGATCTCGTTGTTCTATCTGGGTATGATCCATGCCCAAAGGGGCGAGCAGAAGGAGGCGCTCAAGGCCGTCGAAGAAATCAAGCTTCTGTCGCCCGGGGAACACCGGTACTTCGACGACCGGCTGAAACTGGCCTCCATCTACCTGGGGCTGGGCCAAGTGGAGACCGGCTACGAGCACCTTCAGTCCTTCTTCCACAAGGACCGCTCGATCCGGGAGCGGTACATTCGCTATCGGTATATCGAGCTCGACAAGAATTTCGATAAATTCCGGAAAGACGGCAAATTTCTGGAAATTCTCAATAGAAAGGAGCCAACCTTATGGCTGAGAGCAAGACCATCCGCGTAACGCCCAACCTGAAAAAGTGCTTGGCTGTACTGAAAAGGGCGGTCGCCGGCCTGCCCGCCGGCGCGCTCCGCAGACAGGCGCAAGAAGCTTTGTCCTATTTGGCCAAGAGCTTCGAGGGCAAGCCCCAGCCCCTGAGAGGCCGTGGATGTCCCTTTGACACGGGCATCATCAAATAAGACCTATCGGTTTTTGAACGGAACATCATGAAAGTGAGGGGGTTGACTTTTATTCTCAATGAAGATTGCAATTTCCGTTGCGCCTATTGCTATAAGAAGCTGACCCGAGCCTACCTGGAGTTCCCCCTGGCCCGGCGCCTTCTTGTTTTTTTTTGCCGTTTCTGAACAAGGAATATCATCTCCATTTCACCGGGGGCGAGCCGCTCCTCTCCTTGGCCGTGCTTCAAAAGATGGTGGCCTTGGCCGAGGCCTCGAACAGGGAGTTCGGCAAAAAAGCGCATTATTCCCTGACCACCAACGGCAGCTTGATGTCCCCAGCCGTCCTTCGCTTTTTTCGTCAACACCGGTTCTCGGTCACATTGAGCTTTGACGGTACGGCCCAGGATATTCAGAGACATCCAGGAAGCCGTGGCCTAGTCCTTTCCCGGCTCACGGCCCTCAGGGATGAGCCCCGGGTCAGGCTCAGGGTCAACAGCGTCTTTACCCCCGCGACGGTCCACTGCCTTTCCGATTCCCTTCGGCTTCTCCTGGACCTCGACGTCCCGGATATCAGCTTCACCCTGTCCGTTCTCCGGCCCTGGAGCCGGGCCTCGCTCCGTGAGTTGGACCTAGAGATGAAAAAGGCGGGCGGCCACATCCTCGGTCATTTTCGGAGGACGGGCCATATGCCCGTGGACGGCTTCCGGGATAACGGGAAAAAGGGCATTTTTTTCTGCGCCGGGGGAAGGGACCGGCTGGCGGTGGCTCCCGATGGACGGGTTTGGGGCTGCCACCTCTTCAGCGATTATTTCCGGGGCAGGGAGGGATCGGCGGACTTTCAACGGTACTGTTACGGATCTTTGGAAGAGTTTCAAAAGCATCCTGAAGAGGCTCGCCTCGGCCTGGCCCCTCACTCTGGGCGGCTGGCCATGGACAATTTCGCGACCTCTCGGGGCGAGTGCTTTCTATGCCCGGAGGTGGAACGATGCGCTGTTTGTCCGGTGAACGCGGCGTTTTCGGGCTCCCCCCTGGGCCGTATCCCCCTTTATGTCTGCCGGATCAGGAAGATTGTCATGGAGGAAGAAAACCGATTCCGCCGTCTGATCAGAGGTGCAGCTCGAGAATATCCTCGTCCTCGAGAAGGTGGTCCCGGTTGGCCATCTGGCCCTGGTACTTATCGCCGCGCCAGATGCGGGCGTACTTGAGGCTCTGAGCGAAGTCCTTGTGCACGGCTTTGGCCAGGTCCATGACCGTGCTGCCCTTGGGCAGAGTGAAAGGCTCGTCCAAATCAGGTTTCTTGCCGGGCGCCTTGCTGTAAACCCGGATGATGTCCAGGAGCAGGAAAACCTTCCGACGCAGCAGCTCGATTCCCTCGGCCGCCAGGGGGGACACGGGTATCACTTCGAACCGCTCGCCGAACAGGATGCGCAAGGCCTCGAGATTTTCAGCGGCCCGCTCCGTTTCGGCTTTGCAGGCCGCCAGGAGGGTCCGCTTCCGGTAGAGCGGGACCGGCCCGGACAGAGGCTCCTTCGCGCCCGCCAGCTCCACTTTTTTTTCCTTGAGCCGAAGGAGAACGGCCTCCAGGTCCGAAGCCGAGTCCTGGGCTGTCAGGTCGGCCACCAGGAGCACGGCATCGGCCACTTTGACCGCTTCAGCCAGCCCGGTCTCAATGAAATCGGCCATCAGGGGCGGGGTGTCGATGATCTGGATGCGGATATTCTCGAACTTCATCATGTAGGGCGCCGGCTGCCGGGTGGTGAAAGGATAGTCGCCGACCTCGGGGTTGGCTCCGGTCAAAGCTTTGACCACCGAGGATTTTCCCGCGTTGGGCAGGCCGACCAGGATGACCTGGCCGGCGCCCGACTTGTCGATAAGGGTGCTTGGACTGTGCCGGGCCAGGGTGGGCTGTTTGTCGCCGGAGTCTCTGAGCTTGGCGACCTTGGTTTTAAGCTGGGCCTGGAGCTTCTCCGTCCCCTTGTGCTTGGGGATGATGGCCAGCAGCTCCTCCAGGATCTCGATCTTTTCCTGAGCGCTGCGAGCGGTCTTGAGCTTTTTCTCGACCTCGAAATATTGGGGTGGCAGGTTGGCCGGCATCGGCTGTGTGATCCTCCAAGCGATAGGCTATAAATTCAAGTCAATAAGATACAAAAAATGAGGTTAGGCTTTCAATACTAAGAATTGAAGCTTTTATAAAATATTGATTGGGAGGAACAAGTAGCGTAAAAAATCGCCGTAGGTTCTAGGGGAATATTGTTTTTATAAACAAATATGCTTATAAATCAATCAATTTCATCTTTATCATCACTGCCGGATATTTCTTTAGGATAAGGTATTTTTTATGTAAAAATTGGCTTAATTTACACCAAAATCATGAAAACAAATAAAAAACATATATTTTCTTCTGCTTTCTTATGAAAAATGATTTATTTGCACAACAGTTGTAAATGCGGGCTTGACCTCAATATGTAGTGGATTCGCTCCGGCACCTCCCCAAAATATTTTGAATTTTGCTTTACTTTTGTCATTATTTTGTTTATAATTTTATCGAAAATTTTTAACCTATTTGTAGCGAGAAATGGCCCGCTGAACGTCCTTATCAATTAGGCGAAATTATCATGAAAAAAAAGGAAAAAGCAAAGCCCAAGGCGAGCAGGCCAAAGCTGAACCTCAAGAAAACCTCAGCCAAGCTAAAGGTTGAATCGAAATCTGCTCGAGCCAAGCCCGACAAGATGCCCCCTGCGCCCGTCGCACCCGCCGCTCTCCCCGCTAAGGCCGAACCCGCTCCCGAACCGGAGGAAACGGGCAAGCCCCGCCGAGAGACCAAGTATACTGCCGAGAGCATCAAAGTTCTTAAGGGGCTGGATGCCGTCCGCAAGCGGCCGGCCATGTACATCGGCTCGACCGGACCGGAGGGCCTCCACCATCTGGTCTACGAGGTGGTGGACAATTCCATCGACGAGGCCTTGGCCGGTTTCTGCAAGAACATCGATGTCTTCATTCATGTCGACGACTCGGTGACGGTCATCGACGACGGCCGCGGCATCCCCGTGGAGATGCATAAGAAAGAGAAAAAGTCGGCCGCCGAAGTGGTCATGACCATGCTGCACGCCGGCGGCAAGTTCGATGATAAGACCTACAAGGTCTCGGGCGGCCTGCACGGCGTGGGCGTGTCGGTGGTCAACGCCCTGTCCAGAAGGCTCGACCTGGAGGTCAAGCGCAACGGGGGGATCTACACCCAGAGCTATGAACGCGGCGTGCCGGTCAGCCGGCTCAAGCAGGTCGGCAAGACCAAGAAGTCCGGAACCAAAGTCACCTTCTGGCCGGACGAGGAGGTCTTCGAGTCGACCGAATTCAACTTTGAGATCCTAACCCAGCGGCTGCGGGAACTATCGTTTCTCAACCGGGGCATCCGCATCGCCATCACCGACGAACGAACGAACAAAGGCCACGAGTTTCAGTACAAGGGCGGCATCGTTGAGTTTGTCCAGTACCTCAACCAGAACAAGACCGTTCTGAACCCGCGGCCGGTCTATTTTGAAAGCCAGAAGGACAGCGTTATCGTCGAGCTGGCTTTCCAGTACAACGCCGGCTACAACGAAACGATCTTCACCTTCGTCAATAATATAAGCACCACCGAGGGCGGCACGCATCTCATCGGCTTCAAAGCCGCCCTGACCCGCTGTCTGAACAATTACGCGGTGGCCAACAACATGTTCAAGGACCTCAGCGCCGGGGCGCTGTCCGGCGACGACTCACGAGAAGGGTTTTGCGCCGTGCTCAGCATCAAGATGCGAGACCCCCAGTTCGAGGGGCAGACCAAGACCAAGCTGGGCAACTCCGAGGTCAAGGGGATCGTCGAATCTCTGGTTAACGAGAAGCTGGCAGCCTACCTGGAAGAGAATCCCACCAACGCCAAGCGCATCGTCCTTAAGGCTCTGGAGGCGGCCCGGGCCCGCGAGGCGGCCCGCAAGGCTCGCGACCTGGCCCGGCGCAAGAGCGTCCTCGAATCGACGACCCTGCCCGGGAAGCTGGCCGACTGCCAGGAGCGGGACCCCGTCCTGTCCGAGATTTTCATCGTCGAAGGCGATTCGGCCGGCGGCTCGGCCAAGCAGGGCCGCGACCGGCGCTTCCAGGCCATCCTGCCCCTGAAGGGCAAGATCCTCAACGTCTGGAGGGCCGCCCAGGACAAGATCTTGAACAACGAAGAGATCGGGATGATGATCGCCGCGCTGGGCGTGAGCGTGGGAGAGGCCGAGTCGAACCTGGACAAGCTTCGCTACCACAAGGTCATCATCATGACCGACGCCGATGTGGACGGGTCGCACATTCGCACCCTGATCATGACTTTCTTTTACCGGCAGCTGAAGCCTCTCATCGAACAGGGCCACCTCTACATCGCCCAGCCTCCCCTGTACAAGATCACCAAGGGCAAGGAGGTCCTCTATCTCAAGGAGGAGCGGGCTTATGAGAAATGGATCGTCAAGAAGATCTCGGAAGAATTCAAGGTACGGGTGAAGGGCAAGAAAGAGGTCTTCGAAGGGGAGAAGCTCCGCAAGCATTTCCTGCGGATCATGCAGAAGAAGAGCTACCTGCAGCTCCTGGAGCGGAAGGACTTTCCCCCCTTCCTGATCGAGCTCCTCATCCGGGAGGGGGTCGAGGGCCTGGAATTCCTCCAGGACAAAAAAGCCATGAAAAGGGTCCAATCACTCATCGAGGCCAAGGACAAGGACCTGGCTACCGAGCTGACCATGGACGAAGAATACGAGTCCTACGAGCTCGGCATCAGATATCAGCTCAACGGCATGTCCATCAGCTGCAAGGTCAACCTGGCCCTCATCGATTCCCCGGAATATAAAAACCTCTTTAAGATCTACAAGGAGCTGGAAAGCTTCAACCCGCCCTTTGAGATCCTGGCCGACAGCGAGACCATGACCTTGGAGAACGAGACCAAGCTCATCGACTACCTCCACGACAAGGGCAAGAAGGGAGTGGCCATCCAGCGCTACAAGGGGCTGGGCGAGATGACGCCGGAGCAGCTCTGGGAAACGACCATGAACCCTCTCCGCCGGGCCCTGCTCAAGGTCTCCATCCGGGATGCCGTCGACGCCGACGAAACCTTTTCCGTGCTGATGGGCGACGAGGTCGAGCGCCGGCGCAACTTTATCGAATCGAATGCCGTGATGGTCACCAACCTCGACATTTAGCAGTTTCCGCCGAAAGGACGAGAGCGATGACCCCCGCCGACAAAGACAAGGACAAGAGCAAAGACAGGGAAAAAGACAAAGAGCCGGCCAAGGGGCCGGCCCAGCCCAGCCCTCCCCCCGCCGCCGCCGACCTGTCCGTGGTCAGCCTCGAGGAGGAGATGAAACGGTCCTACCTCGACTATGCCATGAGCGTCATTATCGGCCGGGCCATCCCCGACATCCGGGACGGGTTGAAGCCCGTCCACCGCCGCGTCCTTTTCTCCATGTACGAGACGGGGACGAACTTCAACAAGCCCTACAAAAAATCGGCCCGCATCGTCGGCGACGTCATCGGCAAGTACCATCCCCACGGCGACCAGGCTGTTTACGACACCCTGGTCCGCATGGCCCAGGACTTCAGCCTGCGCTATCCCCTGGTGGACGGCCAGGGCAACTTCGGCTCGATCGACGGCGACCCTCCGGCGGCCATGCGCTACACCGAAGTCCGGCTGAAGAAGATCTCCGAGGCCTTGATGGAGGAGTTGGACAAGGACACGGTCAACTTCGTGCCCAACTACGACGAGAGCCTGTCCATGCCCGAGGTCCTGCCGGCCAAGTTGCCCAACCTCCTGGTCAACGGCGGAGGGGGCATCGCCGTGGGCATGGCCACCAACATCCCGCCCCACAACCTGGGGGAGGTGGTGGGCGGCCTTATCTACCTCATCCAGCATCCGGGGGCCAAGCTGGACAAGATTATGGAGTTCATCCCCGGCCCGGACTTTCCCACCGGCGGCCACATCTACGGCCTGCAGGGGATCCGCGACGCCTACCGCGACGGCCGGGGAACAATCTATATGCGGGCCAAGAGCGTCATCGAGTCGGCCGGGCCCAAAGGCGAGCGGGACCGTATTGTGGTCACCGAAATCCCCTACCAGGTCAACAAGGCCAAGCTGCTGGAGAGCGCGGCCCAGCTGGTCAACGAAAAGCGCATCGAGGGGATCGCCGACATCCGCGACGAGTCCGACCGGGAGGGCCTGCGCGTAGTCTTCGAGCTGAAGAAGGGCGAACTTCCCGAAGTCGTCCTCAACAACCTCTACAAACACACCGCCCTGCAGACCTCCTTCGGCATTATCCTGCTGGCCATCGTGGACAAGCAGCCCAAGACGCTGGGCCTCATCGATATGATGAGGTATTTCCTGTCCCACCGCCAGGACGTTGTCCGGCGCCGGACGCGGTTCGAGCTGAAGAAGGCCGAGGCCCGAGCCCATATCCTGGAAGGGTTGACCATCGCCCTCGACCATCTGGACGAGATCATCACCCTCATCCGGCGGTCCAAGACCGTGGAGGACGCCCGCAACGGCCTGATTACCCGATTTCATCTGACCCACATTCAAGCCCAGGCCATCCTGGAGATGCAGCTCCAGAAGTTGACCAACTTGGAGCGGGAAAAAATCCACAAGGAGTATGTCGAGGTTAAGGAACTGATCGCCAAGCTGAGGAAAATCCTCAGCTCCGACAAGCTCATCCAGGATATCATCGTTGATGAGCTGAAGCAGGTCAAACAGAGCTTCGGCGACGCCCGCCGGACCGAAATCAAGGAAGGCGTCATCGCCGATATCCGGCCTGAAGATTTGATCAAGGAGGAGGAAGTGGTCATCGTCCAGACCACTTCCGGCTACATCAAGCGGACCTCCCTCAGCTCCTACCACAACCAGAGCCGGGGCGGCAAGGGCCGCAAGGGGATCAGCATGAAGGAGGAGGACGCCGTGGAAAATATCTTTATCTGCTCCACCCACAGCTACCTCCTGGTCTTTACCAACCAGGGCCGCCTGTACTGGCTCAAGGCCCTGGACATACCCGACGTGGGCATCGCCGCCCGGGGCAAGCCCATCGTCAACCTGGTCGAGTTCCAGCCCGGAGAGCGGGCGACCTCGGTGGTGGCGGTCAAGGACTTCAGCCCGGCACAGTACGTGCTCATGCTCAGCTCGGACGGCCAGATCAAGAAAACGGCCCTCGACCAGTTCAAGAATATCCGCAAGGGCGGCATCCTGGCCATGAGCGTCCGGCCCAAGAAGGAGCTCTTGTTCACCAGCCTGACCGACGGCAAGCGGGACATTCTCATCGGCACGCGGCAGGGCAAGGCCATCCGCTTCAGCGAGAAGCAGATCCGGGCCATGGGCCGCCAGGCGGCCGGGGTCAGGGCCATTTCTTTGGCTGCCAAGGACGCGGTCATCGGCATGATCGTCGTCAGTGAGGCGGATAAGTTCGTCTTCACCGCCAGCGAGAAAGGCTACGGCAAGAAGACCGAGATCAAGCAGTACCGCCGGACAAGCCGGGGCGGCAAGGGCATCATCAACCTCAAAGTCACGGCCAAGATCGGCCCGGCCCTGGCCATGGTGGGCGTCACCGAGGGCGAGCTGCTGCTCATGACCCAGGCGGGCAAGGTCATCCGCATCCGGGCCGGCGAGGTGCGGACCGCCGGCCGGTCCACCCAGGGCGTCAAGCTCATCAACCTGGACTCGGGCGACAAGGTCTGCTCCGTGGCCAAGGTGGTCGTGGAGGAGTGACCCTAGAGCCAGGGAAGCATCTTTTATTAAATATGATGGCTAGCTGAGCAGCAAAGGCTTGGGTTTTGACCGGAGCGAGCATCGGGCCGGATTTAGCCCTTCCGAAGCGCTCTTCGAGGGTTTCCGGCATTTTTCTTGCCGGCCGGCGAGCATGTTTGAGCCTTCCGTAGGAGGGCGAGTTGCGCAGCCCCCGAGAAGAGCGCGAGGGAGGGCGTAAAAAATCCGGCCAGCGAGCGAGGTTAAAACCCAAGCCGACTAAATACATTCTTTTCTTGACACCCCCCGCCCGGAAGTCTACAATGAGCCCACCACGGCCCAGGAGGGATGTCCATGAACGAGACCATTCCCCAGATATTACTCAATACAATCAAGGATTATCCCAAAGATAATTTTGTCCTTTATAAAAAAGAGGGGGCCTTTGTCCCCTTGTCCGCCCTGCAATTCAGCATGTCGGTGAAACATCTCAGCCTGGGCCTTCAGGCCCTGGGGTTCGGACAGGGCGATAAGTTCGTCATCCTCTGCGAGAACCGGCCCGAGTGGATCATGGCCGACCTGGCCGCCCTATGTTGCGGGGGCCTGACCGTGCCCATTTACACGACCCTGGTGCCTGAACAAATCAAGTACATCATCGACGACAGCGACGCCAAGATCGTCCTGGTTTCGAACGCTGATCAGTGGAAAAAGGTCGAGTCGATAAAATCACAGCTCGCCAAAGTCCAGCACTTCCTCATCCTGGACGGCCCGGCGCCGGCCGGAGTGAAGCGCGTGGCCGAGGTGATGGAGCGGGGCCGGCGGGAGGCGGACAAGGACCCCGGGCTCTTCGAAAAGAAGGCCCTGGCCGTTCGGCCCGAAGATTCAGCCACCATTATCTACACCTCGGGCACGACCGGCCTGCCCAAGGGCGTCCTCCTCACCCACCGCAACTTCGTCTCCAACGTCAAGACCAGCGCCGAGCTCCTTGATTTTAATGTTAAGGACACGGTCCTTTCCTTCCTGCCTCTGTCCCATGTCCTGGAGCGGATGGTCACCTACGCCTATGTCTATCGGGGCTGCACCATCGCCTATGCCGAAAGCGTGGACACGGTGGCCCAGAACCTGCTCGAGGTCAAGCCCCAGATCATGGTGGCCGTGCCGCGGGTCTTCGAGAAGATCTATTCCAAGGTCATCGACACGGTGCTGGCCGGCTCGGGGCTGAAACGGAAGATTTTTTTCTGGGGGCTCAAGGTGGGCAAGGACTTCGGCCGGCGCAAACTGGACAAACAGCCCATCTCCGGCTGGCTCCGCTTCAAGCGGAGCCTGGCCCACAAGCTGGTCTTTTCCAAGATTGTGGCCAAAACGGGGGGAAACATCCGCTTTTTTGTCTCGGGCGGCGCCCCCCTGAGCAAAGACATCGCCGAGTTCTTCTACGCCATGGGCCTGGTCATCATGGAAGGCTACGGCCTAACGGAGACTGCGCCCGTCATCTCGGTCAACACTTTCCAAGCCCTTAGGTTCGGCACGGTGGGCAAGCCCATCCCCGGCGTCGAGGTCAAGATCGCCCCCGACGGTGAGATCCTGGCCCGGGGCCCGAACGTCATGAAGGGCTATTACAAAAAAGAAGCCGAGACCCGGGAGACTTTTGAGGGCGGCTGGCTGAAGACGGGGGACATCGGCCGTCTGGACGAGGATGGCTTTTTGATCATTACCGACCGGAAGAAAGACTTGATCGTCACCGCCGGCGGCAAGAACGTCGCCCCCCAGCCCATCGAGAACATCCTCAAGACCAATCCCTATATCGCCAACGCCGTGGTTATCGGCGACCGGCGAAAATTCGTTTCGGCCCTGATCGTGCCCAATTTCGAGAAGCTGGAGGAATATGCCCGGGCGAACGGTATTGCCTTTCGGGACCGGGCCGAGCTGGTCAAAAACCCCAAAGTGACGGCCTTCCTCACTTCCGAGGCGGACCGGGCCACCCCCCTGCTGTCCTCCTTCGAGAAGGTCAAGAAGGTGCTGCTGCTGGACCGCGACTTCGAGATCGAAAAGGATGAGATGACGCCCAGCCTGAAGGTCAAGCGCAACATCGTGGAAAAGAAATATAGCGCTCAGATCGAGGCGCTCTACCGGGAAGCGAAGTTCGACAACCAAGTTTGAGCGGCCATCGCCGCTGCCCGGAAAAAAGAAAAGGCCGCCGAGGCCGGGTGGCCTCATCGGCCTTGGATTCGACTCTGAGCCGAGAGCGGGATTACTTGATGTCGATGGCGCCTTTAGTCCGCTCCCGCCGCTTCTCGTCCATCTTGTCCCACTTCTTCATGCAGGGGGCATCCTGGCCGTTCACCAGGGAGCAGGCCAAATATTCCGAGCAATAGATGATGCAGGCCCGGATGGCCTTGCCGGCGGGCGTCCTCTGGTAGTCCGAGCCGTGGACGGAGAAACTGCCCAGGCTCAGCCCGCCGCCCAGGCCCAAGCCTCCGGCCTCGGCCTCGATCGTCCGGGTGTCCACGATCTCGCCCGTCTCGCTGTCGATAACTTTAAGGTCCACGGCGAGGTAGGTCTTGTCCTTTTTGCCCCCCAGGCTGATGGGGCCTAGAGACACGCCGCCGCCCGTCTCACCGGTCTGTTCTTCGTAGGCGGAGACGGTGCCGGCTACCATGTACTTGGCGCCCTTCATATTGCCCATTCGGACTTTGGTCGCTTGGCTGATGCGATTGGTCTGACTGAGGTCCTGTTCGTAGAGGATGGAGTCGATTTCTTTCCGCTCCAGGACCTGGAAAGCCCTGGTGCTCCTCAGCTCCGAGGCCAGCATGTCCGAAAGTTCGTCGCTCACGGAGGCGCTCCACCATCCGGCGCTGGTATGGTTGGTGAAGCGCAGAACGCCCAGGCGGGGCTTCTCCTCCCCGGCCCAAGAGAAGAGGCTGGCCGCCAGGAGGATGGCCAAGACGAAAAATATTTTTTTCTTCATAGGAACCTCCTCGATTTGGATCCATCATATCAGGAAGCAAAAGGGATTTCAATTCAGGGACTGAGCCCGGGGCTTACTTGGCGCTGGGGGCTTCTTCTTCAGCTTCTGGTTTTTCTTTGACCCGGTGCAGGATGCGGCCGCAGTTCTCGCACAGCAGGAGCTGGTTTTTCTCCACCAGCTCGCTCAGCATCTGGGGCCGGATGCGCATGTGGCACAGGGTGCAGAAATCGTCGGTGACCGGGGAGAGGGCCAGGCCGCCCTTCTTGTCGAAGATCCTCAAATAAAGGGCCACCTGGTCCTTGGGAAGGAGGGGCAGCAGCTTCTCTTTGGCTGCGGCCAGGCTCTTGATTTTTTCCTCGAGCCTGGACTTTTCCCGGGCCAGAACTTCCTTTTCTTGGTGGAGGCGGATTTTTTCCTGACCGTCCTTGGCCACGGCGGCCTGGATGTCGATCTCGATTTGATCCGCGTTGAGCAGCTCGGTGATGATGTCTTCCTCGATCTTATCTATTTTCTGCTGGTTATCGTCGATTTCCTTGAGCAGGGCCTGATATTCCCGGTTGGTCTTGACCTGGTTGAGCTGGAGTTTATACTTGGTGATATGGGATTTGATGTCCTTGACCTCTCCCTCCAGTTCCCGTCGCCTTTTCTGGTTATGAGCCAGTTTTTCCCGGGCTTGGCCAAGGGCCAGGGCGGAGGCTTCGATCTGTCGGTCGACGGCTTCGACCTGGGAGGGGATGCTATCCAGAAGAGATTGGACCTTCCTGATTTCGGAATCAAGCCGCTGTAGTTCGATCAGATTGTCGAAATCAGCGTCCACATTTCTTCCTCTTTCGCAGATGGGCCTACCAGGATTCGAACCTGGGACCTGCCGGTTATGAGCCGGTGGCTCTACCGCTGAGCTATAGGCCCTGGGGCTTCTTCCTTATATCATAAAGGTGAGGCTGATGCAATTTTCACTCCGCTTGTCCGGATCTGTTACGGAAAAAAGGATGCCGCCGGTTTAGGTGGTGCCGTTGGTGAACGATTTGAGCTTTCGGCTGCGGCTGGGATGCTTGAGCTTGCGCAAGGCTTTGGCCTCGATCTGGCGGATTCTCTCACGGGTGACCTTGAACTGCTGGCCGACTTCCTCCAGGGTGTGCTCGTTGCCGTCACCCAAGCCGAAACGCATCTTGAGGACCTTGGCCTCCCTTTCGGTCAGGGTCTTGAGGGCCTCCTCGATCTGTTCCCGCAGGTTGATGTGGATGACCGTGTCGGGAGGAGAGGGCAGGATTTTGTCTTCGATGAAATCGCCCAGATGGCTGTCTTCCTCTTCGCCGATGGGCGTTTCCAGGGAGATGGGCTCCTGGGCGATCTTGATGATCTTGCGGACCTTGTTGACCGGCAAGTCCATCTTCTTGGCTATCTCTTCGCTGGTCGGCTCACGGCCGATCTCCTGGACTAGGCTGCGCGAGACGCGGATGAGCTTGTTGATGGTTTCGATCATATGGACGGGAATGCGAATGGTGCGGGCCTGGTCGGCGATGGCCCGGGTAATGGCCTGCCGGATCCACCAGGTGGCGTAGGTGGAGAACTTATAGCCGCGGCGGTATTCGAACTTGTCCACGGCTTTCATCAAGCCCATGTTGCCCTCCTGGATAAGGTCCAGGAACTGCAGGCCGCGGTTGCTGTACTTCTTGGCGATGGATACCACCAGCCTGAGGTTGGCCGCCACCAACTCCTTCTTGGCCTGGTCGCTGACCTTCTTGCCGGTGGTGATGGTCCGCAGGATCTTGCGCAGGTTCTGAGTGTCGAGGCCGATCTCCTGCTGGTGGGCCTTGAGCTGGCGGTTGAGTTCTCTTTTCTTCTGCTCCAGGGCGACCCGGTTCTTCTGGCTGCGGCTCTGCTTATAGGCCACCCCGACCTCTTCCAGGCGCTCTTCCAGGTCATTGATGACTTGCAGCATATGACGGAGGATGTCGATAATCTTTTCCCGCTGGATGGAGCGAATGTTCAGCTCGCGGATATGCCGGCTGATCTTCACGATCTTCCGGCCCCGGGAGATGAAGGATTTTTTTCGCTGGGGAATGCGGTCCAGCTGGACGCTCAACTCCCTGATCTTTTTGATCTTAGCCAGAATCTGCTTCTTCTTCTCCTCAATCTTGCCCTCGGCGATATCGTCTTCGCTGACGTCGAACATCTCGGTGATGACGTTGACGTTGTCCTTGATCCTGGACTCCAGGCTCAGCACCGCGTTCAGCACCAGGCGGGTCTTGGACAGGGCCTTGATGATGGCCTTCTCCCCTCGCTCGATCTCCCGGGCGATGGCGACCTCGCCCTCCCGGGTCAGCAGGGAGATGTTGCCCATCTCCCGCAGGTAGAGCTTGACCGGGTCGGTCGTTCGCTCCAGCCCTTGGAGGGAGACGATGTCGGGCTTGCGGCGGGGGAGGACGATCTCCTGCTGCTTGGAGTCGAGGATTTTAATCCCGTAATCCCCCATGGAGTTGAGGAAATCGTTGAAGTCCTCCTCGGAGTCGAGCTCATCCTGGAAGGTCTTGTCGATGTCCGCGAACAGCAGGTAGCCCTGTTTGCGGCCTTTGGAGATAAGGGCATTGACTTCGTTTTTGGGTCGGTGGGTATGGTCGGCTGGCAAATCGGACTCCTATAGGGATAAGATCTGTTTGGTCAGGTCCTGCCTCTGGAAGAGCAGGGCCGCTACTCCCTCACGGTCTCCCTTCTTTTCCAGACGGACGATCTCCGCCTGGAGCGCCTCCAACTGTTTGTGGAGGTTGGACCGGCGCAGGGCAAAGAGGCAGTCCAGGGCTTCTTCGACGGTGGGGGGGTCTTCCGCTTCAATCAGGATGCGCGACAGACGGCCACTCAACTCGGCGCCCACTTCCTGGCCGAGCTCGGGCAGGCGGACCGGCTTCTCCTCGCGGAACCATTGCTGGAGGCAGCGGAAAATGGGCTCGCCGGCCAGCCCGGCAAAATCCTCCTCGCGGACTTCGGCGAAGATATAAGGGGCCAGGTTCGAATGGGAGACCAGTATCTGCAGCAGGCGTTTCTCGGCGGGCAGGAAGTCGCTTTTATCCGGGTAACTTCCTGAGGCTGAAGCTGCCCGCGGCTCCTCCTGGGCCAATTTTCGCAGAAGCTCTTCGCTGAGGCCGAATCGCTGGCTGGCCTGTTTGAGGTACTCGGAGCGGA
>Ga0315282_10003661_pt1 | contig 27454 bp, 21 predicted proteins | sample YL17G07_20_MG_FD_203693 | JGI IMG/M metagenome (GOLD analysis project Ga0315282, IMG submission 203693) | Sediment microbial communities from Yellowstone Lake, YNP, Wyoming, USA - YL17G07_20 | ecosystem: Environmental > Aquatic > Freshwater > Lake > Sediment | place: USA: Wyoming | collected...
ATAATGGAGTGGACCCGCGCACCGGCAAGAAGATCGGAATCGAGACGGGAGATCCCGCAACGTTTCGCATCTTCGACGAGTTCTTCGCGGCCTTCCAGAGACAGTTGCGACACATGGTTGATATTAAAATAAGAGGCAACAACATCATCGAATGCCTCTATGCCAGGTATCTCCCCGTACCGTTTTTGTCGTTGCTGATTGACGATTGTGTGCAGAAGGGAAAAGACTATCACAGCGGCGGAGCCCGATATAACACCAGCTATATCCAGGGCGTCGGACTGGGCAGCGTGACCGACGCGTTGGCTTCGGTTAAGTACAATGTCTTCGACCAGAAACATGTCACCATGAGGGAGTTGCTGGACGCCGTTTCATCGAACTTCGAGACGGATGGCCGCCTCCGACAACGATTTCTCAATGAGACTCCGAAATATGGAAACGACGATGACTATGCCGACGATCTCATGAGGCAGGTGTTCGATTCCTACTATCGAGCGGTTGACGGGAGACCGAATGGCAGGGGCGGCTGCCACCGAATCAATCTTCTGCCGACCACCGTTCATGTGTACTTCGGCAGTGTGACCGGCGCGCTCCCCGACGGCCGCAAGGCAGGCGAACCGCTTTCCGAAGGAATCTCCCCCGTTCAGGGAGCCGACCGTAGAGGCCCCACCGCCGTGGTGAAATCGGCCGCGAAAATGGATCACATCAAGACGGGCGGAACGCTGCTCAACCAAAAGTTCTCGCCCCAGTTGCTCGCCGATGAAGAAGGGATCGCGCAACTGGCGAATCTTGTTCGCACGTATTTTCGAATGGACGGTCACCACATCCAGTTCAATGTCGTTACGGCGGAAACGCTGCGCGAGGCGCAAACGCACCCGGAGAAGTATCGCAACTTGATCGTCCGCGTGGCGGGATATAGCGACTATTTCGTTGATCTGGGCGTTGATCTGCAAAACGAAATCATCCGAAGAACGGAACACCAGACCTTTTGACCGCGAAGGGTTGCCCGGGAGGAAACCTCCAGGAGCGTGGCTTGAAATCAGAGTCGTTGGGGTTTTTGACGAGCGACTAATCAGAGACTAGCCAAACCACAAACGCACGCAGGGCCCTTCAGCCGTGAAAACACCGCGAACGCAACGACTTCCTCCTTTCTACACGCAAGTCATCGGATCGTTGCCACGGCCAAAGATGGTGCGCGACCTCCTGGCGCGGCGAAACCAGATTCCGGCGGAACGGTTCAACCGAATCCTGGATGAGATGGTCATCTTCGCCATCCGCCTCCAGGAGCAGGTCGGACTCGATGTGGTCAGCGACGGCGAGTGGCGGCGAACTCATTACATCGGCGAATTTCTGAGCCGCGTCGGCGGCTTCGAGCGATGCCGCAGATATGAACACCAGGGAGAGACAAAATTCACGGACGTGGTCGTTCGCAAGATGGCCGCCGTTGAACCCGTCTTCGCCGAGGACGCCCGCTTTCTGACCAAGCACACGGACCGCTGCACCAAGTTCGCTTTGCCGAGTCCGTTTCTGATCGCCGTAAGATACTGGCATGAAGACTACAGCCGCGATGCTTACCCAACCATGGAGCATTTCATGAAGCACCTGGCGGAGATTCTGGCCCAAGAGGCGCGCGCGGCGGCGGAAGTGGGAATTGACATTGTCCAGCTCGACGATCCGGCGTTGACCTATTTCTGCGACCGGCGGTTGATGTCGGGCGCCGGCACTCACGACGAGCGGCTCCGCAGGCAGTGGGACGTTGAGCGGCAATTCCCCGAAGCCCTCGCGGCGATCAACCAAGTCGTGGAGGGCCTGGCGGCCGAGGTTCATCTGCACTGCTGCCACAGCGTCTACAAGCGGCGAAGCGATGTGTCCGGCGATTACAAACCGATTCTGCCGCGTCTGAAAGATGCGAAGATTGACCGCGTGAATCTCGAATTTGCCTATCCCGAAACAGGCGACGTCAGCGATCTGGAGTTGCTGCCCGATCATGTGGGAGTGGGGATGGGGGTGGTGGACGTGCGCAGCGAGAAGATGCAGTCCGTCGAACAGATCGAGGCCCTCGGCGCCGCCGGAGCCGCCATCGTGGACCCTGCGCGCATCGCCCTCAACCCCGATTGCGGTTTTGCGCCCGACGCCGGCGAACCACCCAGCATTGATGAAGCCTACGAGAAGCTGAGTCGCATGGTGGAAGCGGCCTTGCGCCTGCGCGCGCGATTCGCGCGCGACGGCGAATCGCGGAATGTCCCGGATTTCAACATCCCGTGAATCCTGTCATCCTGTCAGAAGCCCGAATCGAGGTCTTTCAGACAGAGATAGGAACAGAACCATGGAACGACATTGACGAACAGCTCACGCCACTCTTATTCTACAAGCCCCTGCAAGAAGGCATGGACTTTCTCCCACTGTTCGCCGACCAGCAGGCGGCAAAGCTCGTTCAGTTTTTTCTTGAGGGCCGCGCGCTCGGCGGTTTTCAAGTCGGGAAAGATTTCCTGCCAGCACCGGTGCCAGCCGACGATCTGCTTCTGCTCCTCGCGCGACAAATACTTTTCATCGGCCAGATCCCTTACCCACTTGTCGAAACTGTCGCCCCAACCGGCCTTCTGCCCCAGCGGGAACTGGGGGCAGGGGTAGATGTCTTTGAGGAGCGAAACGCGCAGGTGCATGGCCCCGTTCTTGTCCACCACCTCGTCGGCGAAGTTCGTCGGATAGGTCTGGATGATCTTCTCCCGATCCCAGAAGAGGTACTGGTCGTCAATGCTCGCCCCGACGACGCGCACGAAGGCGATCAGGTGCGTGTAGTACGGCTCGACGTGGTCAATAACGCACTCGAGGTTGACGGGGCAATCGTGGATGCTCGGCACGTCCACGTATAGCGACTTGCACATTTTGAGCCGCGCGACGGCGGCCTCGGAAATGCCGCGCGGCAAGCGCTGCCGGCAGATCGCGAGTTGGTGGCGCTGTAGCCGCTGTTATGCTCCTGCTTGGTGACGAGGTCGCCGCGCAGGTCATACGTGTAGGAATAGCCGCCCTGGTAATACTGGTTTTCCACCCACTCCTGCGTTTCTTCGTCCCACTCCACGACGCATTGATAGGTATCCGCGGTCTGCATTTCGTTCCGCGCCGAGTAGCCGTAGCGGGTCTCATACCGCCCCGAACCGCTCCCGCTGATCTTGGTCCCGCGGTTGCCGACGGCGTCGTATGCGTAGCGATAGTCATACCCCGTTCGATACGACCCTTGAGCCGGAGCGCAATATTCGCGCGTCAGACGATGCAGGCCGTCATACTCATACGTCACCGTCGCATCGCCGTTGTAGGTCAGAGCGTCGTCGAGCACGCACTTGGTCACGTTGCCGGCCTTGTCATACTCGTAGGCGGTCGAGGCGATGAGCGTCCCGCCGTTGGCATAGTGGCTGATCTTCGACAGCGCCCCCGACGCGTAATACGCATACTCGCTTCTCGCGCCGTTGCCGTAGGTCGTCTTGGTCACCCGGCCGTCCGAGTCGTCGTAGGAGTAGTCCGCCTTTTCGGTCGCGCTGCCCTGACGCTGAATCCGCTCCAGCCACGTCTTGGCGGAACTGTACGAATAGCTGGTCGCCGTGTCAAGATTCAAATGGCCGGTGCGGTTGTCGCTTTGGAACCCCTGCTTGGTCCGGCGGCCCACGTCTGCCGCACCAGGTCCGGCCCGGGCAGCGCCACCACGGCCTCGGCCCCGACGCGACCGAGGTTGCGCGTCGAGTGCGGGCTGGCCCCGCGGTTGGTGTGCAGGCAGAGGGTCAGGGGCCGGTCGGTGAGCGGCCCGAAGGTCTGCGGGGTGAAGTCAGTTTCGCCCGAGTCCGGGTCGCGCGTGACCACAATGTCGGCCGGACGGGCGGGACGAAAGTGGAAGTAGAGCAGCGTCCGCTCCTTCATGCCCGGCATCAGCGGCCGCCTCAGGAGTTCCTCGGCGCTATAGAACAGTCTTCCCATGTGTGGGTCCTCCGATATGTCAACGGCGCGAGCGGTCGTGTTCGCAAGAGCACTCCGGCCAACCGGTTCTCCAGGGTCTCGCTCCGCGGGTGGATCGTCGCGCTGGAACCGTTTGCAGGTCGAGCCGCGATGCGCTGCCGGATACAGGACACGTACTCCAAGATTCGCTAATCTCGCCTGGATTCGATCGTCACAGTGGCCGGCGACTGATCAAACCCCAGATCCTCGCCTTCGTGGGTGACCACCCCGATTTGCTCCGACCCGCCGCGACGGCCGTTGTACCAGAGCATCCATTTCCCGCCGTCGAGGATGGCGTAGGGTTTATAACAGGCGTCGTGGTCCCACTGATTTTCTCCCGGACGAATGATCGGATTCGCCGGGTGGCGCTCCCACTTGGTGACGCCGCCGCGCGAGCGGGCGATGCCGATCTGCGCGTAGTCAACATCGCGGAAACCGATATAGAACATCACGTACCAGTCGCCTTGCTTCACCACCTGGCAACCCGCGACTTTGTGCTGCTCCCACTCGTTCTTCGGATCGGGTTTGAAGATCGGGTTGTCGGCGTCCTTGGTCCAAGTGAGGCCATCGGGACTGGTGGCGTAGCCGATCGAGTCCGGCTCATATTGCTCGCCGCCGGAATACCACATGCGGAACAGCCGCGCCTGCTCGTCCCACAACACGTGGGGACACATGAGTGCGACCTTTTCCCATGGCTGCTCAGAGGACAAGGCCGGTTTGTCACTCATTCGTTTCCAGGTCTTGCCGTCCGCGCTCGCAGCATAGCCAATAGAGGAGTGACCTTTGGCTTGGCCGGTGTACCACAGGTGATACGTATCGCCGCGCTTGACCACGGTGGGCCGGTTGATATCGTCCTCCCAACCGGTGTTCTTGTTCGGCCCAAGAACGATAATCGGCTCGCTCCAGTGGATGCCATCTTTGCTCTCCACCAGCGCGAGGCTCTTTTTCGGCCGCCAGGAGAACCACATCCGGTAGGTGTCGCCTTCCTTCAACACCGACACGTCGAAGCAGGTGCCGAGCTGGCCGCCGAGCACGGGGTTGCCGTCGTACTTGACCCAGCCGGCCGTGGTCTGAATGTTTGCGGCGTTCGTCTGCCGTGGGAGCGGATGCGGTGTCGGCCGGTTCGTCATCTGTGCGAAAGCCGCCGGCCCGCCCAGCAGAAAAGCGAACGCCAAAACGAACCGGCCAATCTTCTTCACAGTTTTCATGTGATTCACCGTAGAGGGAATGGGGGCCGTCTCCAGCTGTGCTCTCGGGGGCTTATAGGGTTCTCCCTAACAGGAGATCGGGGATGATCTTTCGTTCCCATTCGACCGCCTGCCAAGCGAAGGAATCTTCAACACTGGGTTAATCGGTTAGGGCGGGAACGAGCAGGAGGTGCGCCACCGGCGATGGCCAAACACCTCATTGGCCGCAGACCGATTGTCTTTCGCGAGATCTGCCCAACTTGCCATGGCTGCTTCTCACTTCCCGCAGGACGCTCCACGACCTTTCTTGCGATTCCTTGGGCCCCCTGTCGAACTTTTCCTCCGCCGCCATCCACCCTTACATCGCAGAAGAACTCATCTCCCCCGCAATAGCATTTTTCACATTAGCGGTGGAAGCGGAGCCGTTACCCGCCTCGGAGAATCGGCGACGGCGATCTCCTTCCCATCGGCGAACACGCGCAGTCCCTTGCCCTTCTTGTAATGCTCGCCCGTCTTATCATAGAGGATGGTCAACCAGCGGCCATGATAGCGGACTCGATCGAGGCAGAAGTAATCCCAGGTTCCTTCGGGCACGAGCGGATTGACGACGATTGTTTCGTCGGCGCGCGGACGCAGACCGATCAGCCCGCTGATCACCAGATCGCAGTAGGTCGAGTGGTTGTAATCCTTGCCGCGTTCGGGGATCTTGCTGCCGCGCTGCCTGAGCAGCGTGCGTGCGATCCAATCGCCGGTGAACGGATTGAGGTTCTCATCAATCCACGGAACGACGCGCCCGTCGTCGAGCTTGAGGTGGTGCGATTTCGTGTAGATCTTCAAAATGTCGAGGTAGTCCTTCCGGCTCACCGCCTCCTGCTCGTAGTTATTGAGCAGATTCGCCATTCCCGTCAGCGTGACCGCCGTCGAGTAGGGCCAGCTCGGCCCGTTCCACTGGCATTCGTGGCCCTCGTACGAAACGGCAAACCCGGGATGACGCTGCTCGGCCGTGGTGGGACCAAACGGCGCGTAGAAACCTTTGGGGTCCATGAGCTGTTTCCACGCGACCGACTTGTCGGGGTCGGGGAGATTGAAATACCAGGGCGTGAAGCCGTGCTCTTCGCGAGCGTCGGACAGGCGGGCGTTCTCGCTGCGCGGCATCCCCTTGAAAAACTGCGCCTCCTTGTCCCAAAGCTTTTCCTCCACCAGCCGCTTGAGCTCGATTGCTTTGACGCGAAAACAATCGGCGACATCCTTGCGACCGGCGAGGTCGGCGATCCCGGCGATGGCCAGCGCATCGCCGTACATATAGCTGTTGATCGTGGCGCGATAACCTTGAGCTTTCGGATGCAGTTTCCCGCTAATGGACACCTCCATGCCGTCGCGGTCGTCCATCTGCCAGAAAAGTCCATTGGCGTCACAGTGATCGCCTTCCCATGCCTCGTAGTTTTTGATCAGCTCGGGCAGAAGGTCTTTTGCGATCCGGTCGTCGCCCGTGACCAGATAGCGCGCCCAGATCGAATCGGCGGCCCAGAAGCTGTATCGCCGCGGCTCGCCGCCTTTGCGGAACCAGAAGATCGAGTAGTCGTCGAGGTATTTCGGATCGTGGAGCCAGCGACCTTCATGCAGGTGGTGCCCCGCCGCGCAACTGATGGAATTGTGTTTGCCGGCCCAGCCGACCGTCGGCAGAAACTCGGTGATGACGAACCCCTCGGGTGTCGGCTTGAGGTGCTTCCGAAAAGTCCACCAGCGAAAGTAGTAGATTTCCTCGATTTCCTTGTCGGGGCAATCCAACAGCGGGATGTTCTCTTTCAGGAAATCCCAGGCCGCCGCGTTGGGGATCTGTTGGACATACAGTTCATTGTCGTTCTGATTGAAAGCGTCAACGTAATGCCTGAACATCTCGGCCTTCAGCGCCGCGGAGGGCTTCGGCTGGTCCACCCTTCCTGGAGGCTTTCCGGGCTCCTTGGTCGCGGCCTCGGTGTGGGCCACCGCCACGCCCAGCACCACCGTGATCAGAACCGCACCGGAACAAAGCATTGTCTTCATCATCCAACGCCTCTGACTTTTCTCTACAGGTCCCCCAACGCGTCAGCACCTTGGATTAGCCGTCTGTGTTTCGCGTTATTCTGCAACTCGATCAAGGCACGATTCAACGTTTTTCCATCTCGGTTCGGAGTCCAGACCTTCAGTTCGTCTCTTTCATCTCTTCTTGCGATTAGAAATCCCCAAGAGCAAGAGCGTGCGGTAGAAAAGAATGAAAGAGTCAAACTGAAGGTTTGAACTCCGAACCCGAACCCGCTTTTTCGTGTTGCTTCGTGACCTTCGTGGATAGAAATGTTTTCGATTCTTGCTTTAATCTGCGAAAGCTGTGGTTCCCGTTTTTGCCTCCGTTCAGGCCATCGGTCGCACCGTGTTCCTCGCCATGGCGAAAAGTTCTTGCCGGAATCGCAGGCCGCGAGCAAGGTCAGAGTCCACTGGCAGCGGGGTGTCCCGTCATCCCAAGTCATCGGGATTCCCGGGGACCGCTCACCACGCCTGGTGACCCGGCTGTCCAGTTCGGGCTGAACTGACCCAACCCACTCTTGAAGGGAGTCGGAGCAATGAATTCTTCGGCAAAGGTTTCGCGCAGACAGTTTCTCCGCCGCGGCGCCGCGTTGGCCGCCGCCGGCGCGGCCGCACCCTACATCATCCCATCGGGAGTCCTGGCCGCACCGGGACGTCCGGGGGCCAACGATCGGATCGGCATCGGCGGAATCGGCATCGGACGGCAGGGCTCGGGGGATGTTCGCGCCGCCCTCGCCCTGAAGGAAACTCGTCTTGTGGCGATTGCCGACGCCAACCTGCCGCGCGCCCGGGAAATCGCCGCCAAGTACCAGGCGGAAGCCTATCAGGAATACCGCAAGCTCCTCGAGCGCAAGGACGTGGACGCGATCATCACCGCCACGCCGGATCACTGGCGATCGCTGGTGTGCATCCATGCCTGCCAGGCCGGCAAAGACGTCTACGCCGAAAAACCGATGACGCTCACGATCCGCGAGGGACGGCTGATGGTCGAAGCGGTCCGCAAGTACCAGCGGGTGTTCCAGACCGGCAGCCAGCAGCGATCCATGACCGTCAACCGCCTGGGCTGCGAACTGGTCCGCACCGGCGCGATCGGCAAAGTGCTCAAGGTCATTGCCTACAACTATCCCAGCCCCTGGGAATGCGGGCTTCCGGAGCAGCCGGTGCCCGACGGGATCAACTGGAACATGTGGTGCGGCCCCACCGAGATCGTTCCCTACCACCCGGATCTCTATACGCCGCGGGCCAATCCGGGCTGGATCTCCTTCCGACCGTATTCGGGCGGAGAGATGACCGGCTGGGGCGCGCACGGATTGGACCAGGTACAGTGGGCGCTGGACATGGACGAGAGCGGGCCGATCGAGGTCTGGACGGAAGGCCAGAAGTTCAGTCCGCCCACCTACACCGCTCCCGAGCCCGTCGCACGCGGCAACAAGATTTGCAGCGAGCCCAGGGTTTTCTTCCGCTATCCGGGCGACATCGTGATGGAACTGGGCAACGGCCCGATGGGGGGAGCGGTCTTCATCGGCGAAAAGGGCAAGATCACGATTGACCGCGGCGTGTGCAAATCAGATCCGCCCGAAATCGCCGCAGAAGCGGTCAAGAAGCTCGGTTCGCCAAAGGGCGACACGCACATGCGGAACTGGATCGAGTGCATCAAGAGCCGCCAGAAGCCGAACGCTGACGTGGAGATCGGCCACCGCTCGGCGACCGTATGCCATCTGGGCAACATTGCTCGTCAGCTCGGACGAAAACTGCGCTGGGATCCGGTCAAGGAAGTCTTCCCGGACGACGCCGAGGCCAACGCCTGCCTGGATCGGCCACGGCGAAAGCCCTATCTGCTGCCGGAAACCATCTGAGACCTATGCGCTCTCAAACGTCCGGGGAGATCCCAAACAGCGCCGGCAAGCTCACGACAGTCCACATGCCAACGAAATCACTGAAAGGGGGATGTTGAGATGAGGAAGTCAGCTCAAGGCGTTTCAAGGCGGGCGTTTCTGCGCACCGCAGGGGTGGCGCTGGGAGCACCCATGATCCTCGGGGCAACGGCGAAGGGCACGGGGAAGACCTTCAAAGTCGGCCTGCTCGGTTGCGGCGGCCGTGGAAACGGCGCGTTGCGCCAAAGCGTCGAGGCCGGCAAGCTGCTCGGCTTCAACGTCGAGGTGGTCGCGACGGCCGACTATTTCAAGGACCGCGCCGAAAAGACAGGCAGCCCCTACAGCCTGCCGTCGGTGCAGTGCTTTGGCGGGCCCGATTGCTACCGCAAACTCCTCGAGACCGATGTGCAGGTCGTGCTGATGGCCGTGGCGCCGCTGTTTCGACCGCTCCACCTTGAGGCCTGCGTCAAGGCCGGCAAGCATGTCTTCTGCGAGAAGCCGGTCGCCGTGGACCCGCCGGGTTGCCGCCGGGTGATCGCCGCCGGCGAACTGGCCAAGAAGAAAGGGCTCATCATCGTCTCGGGCGTGGACAATCGCCACAACTGGGATGCCATCAACACGCAGCAGGCGGTGACCGTCGAAAAGGCGCTGGGCCGACTCTACGGCGGCCGCATCGCGTTCCTGACCGGCCACTTCTTCAGTCGCTCCCCCATCAACCCCAAAGAGCCGGCGGACCTGATTCGAACGTGGCAGAACTGGATCACGCTCTCGGGCGATCACCTCGTCGAGCAGCACGTTCACAATATTGACACGGCGAACTGGCTCGTCGGCCATCCGCCGGTCAGTGCGGTCGGCTTCGGGGGGCGCGCGCGGCGCCCCGCCGGCGACATGTACGATTTCTTCAGCGTGGACTTTGACTATGGCGACGGCGTGCACATCCACAGCATGTGCCGCCAGGTCAAAGGCTGCTTCAACTGGGTCGGGCATGACTTCGTGTACGAAAAGGGTCGGACCGATGGCCGCAACGGTCCCAAGCCGAAAGAATCGCCGATCCCGGCCGATCTGCCGCAAGGACCGAGCGATGCCCATCAGGAGCAAATTGACACGCTCTATTTCGCGTCGAAAGGAAAGCCGCTCGACCACGCCCGCGAGGTCGCCGAAGCCACCGCGTCGGCGGTCATGGGAAGAATCTCGGCCTACACCGGCCAGCAAGTCTTCTGGGACGACATCATGGGCGATCCGAAAAAGAACCCGGCTCTCTACAACCTCACGCTCAAACCGACGGCCGAAGACTTCGAAACCGGCAACGTGGAGATCCCGAAAGAGGGCATCGTCCCGATTCCGGGCGAGAAGGCTTGAGCGAAGCCGATTGGGCAAGGTGGATGCTTGGAAGTTCCTTGATCGAAAGAAGATCAAGATGCTGAATCGGATGGCATTCCAATCCAACCTCGAGGCGCCGAGAAAGTGCGCGCCACACGAAAGGAGAGTCTTATGCGCAGGCACGCGTGGTTTTCGATCGGCATCGCGGGTATCATCGTCGCTGTGTTGTTGTGCGGACCGGCTCGCGCGCAGGAGCGGAGCGGGCAGGCCGGGTTCAACGGGCTGGGGATGAACCTGGGAAACCTCTCGCGTCTCTCGAATGCGCAGACCCGTTCCATCAGCCCCGAAAACTTCACCGGCGAGAAAGGCAAGGCGGGCATGGCAACCAAGGGGACCAATGCGTCCGCCGCCCGCGACCTGGGACAGGGCTGGAAGATCTCGCCTTCCGTTGACATCGAGCCCGGACAGACCTTCACCCTCGCCGACATCAAAGGTCCCGGTGCGATTCAGCAAATCTGGATGACGCCCACCGGCGACTGGCGCACGACTATCCTCCGCATTTACTGGGACGATCAGAAGAATCCCTCGGTGGAATGTCCCGTGGGCGATTTCTTCTGCATGGGCTGGGGCAAGTACGCGCAAATCTTGTCGCTCCCGGTGTGCGTCAATCCGGGAAGCGCCTTCAACTGCTATTGGGAGATGCCCTTTCGCAAACACTGCCGGATCACCATGGCCAACATTGCCGACGGGCGGATGAGGGTCTACTACCAGATCAACTACACCCTGACCGAAGTCCCGCAGGACGCCGCCTACTTCCACGCGCAGTTCCGCCGCGTCAATCCTCTGCCCTACAAGCAGGTCTACACGATTCTCGACGGCGTCAAAGGCAAGGGGCAGTATGTGGGCACCTATCTGGCCTGGGGCGTTCACAACAACGGTTGGTGGGGCGAGGGCGAAATCAAGTTCTTCATGGACGGCGACAAGGAGTTCCCCACAATCTGCGGCACCGGCACGGAGGATTACTTCTGCGGGTCGTACAACTTCGAAAACCGGGAGACCAAACAGTACCAAGTGTTTTCGACGCCCTACTCGGGCCTGGCTCAGGTGATCCGCCCCGACGGCGTCTATCAGTCGTCGCAGCGGTTCGGCCTGTACCGCTGGCACATCACCGACCCGGTCCGCTTCGAGCGCGAGCTTCGTGTCACCCTCCAGGCTCTGGGCTGGCGCCAGAATGACCGCTATCTGCCGCTGCAGGACGACATCGCGTCTGTGGCCTTCTGGTATCAGACGCTCCCCACCGCGCCCTTCCCGCCGCTGCCGGATAAGGACGAGTTGGAAGTGAATTAGCTTCCTGCCGCTTCTGTTGGCAGGTTCGGCGCCGCCGCCAAATCGGGGAGAGCCGACTCTCTATTCGCGCAAAGAAGACCCGTCCACTGGCGTTGGCCGGTGGTTGGAACATCCATGCCAGCGGAGGATTCCGTGTTTCTCTCCGAGGCCGAACAGCAACTTCACACCGCGCCCGCAGCCTTCTTGCCCGCTTTCTTCTTCTGGCCTTTGAGTTGCTTCTTGGCAGCTTTGGCCTTTCCTTCGCCGGGCTGGACGGTTTTTCCGCCGGCGGGGTTGAACTGGTCGAGCACGGCCTGCAGGCGTTTGCGCGCGGCAACGGCGTCGGCGTCCTGCGTATCGGCGGGCACGGGCTTCTCCTCGAACGGCGCCTCCTTCATGTCAAACAGCTCGCCGGCCTGATCGAGCTTCCAGCCCTTGTCGCGGACATACCACCGATTGCCGAGCTGGACGAAAATCCACTCGCGCGGCTTTCCCGCCTGACCGCGCAGCACCGGCGCAAAACTCCGCCCGTCAATCGTCACACCCGCGGGCAGTTTCGCTCCGGCCAGCTCGGCGAACGTGGCGTAGAAATCGCTGAAGTCCACCAGGTCCTGGCTGACCTTGCCCTCCGGCGCCGTCCCTTTCCAGCTGGCGATGAGCGGCACGCGCGCGCCGCCTTCCCACATCGAGCCTTTCGCGCCGTTGATTTGTCGCCCGCCGATCGTTCCCGACTGCCGCGCCGTTCCGTTGTCGCCCGAAAACAGGATCACCGTGTTCTCGCGCAGATTGAGGCGGTCAATCTCGGCCACAACCATGCCGACCTGTTTGTCCATGTAAGCGACGTTGTCGGCATAAAGATCCTTGCTGTCCGGCGCGCTGTCGGGCGTGCGCAGAATCGGTCCGTGAACGAGATGCGTCGGATAGTAAAGGAAGAACGGCCCTTCGCGATGCCGCCGGACGAAGTCCATGGCGAACTCGTGGTAGACATCGGGGCAATACGCTTCCTGGTCGAGCTCGACGAGCTGGCCGTTCTGGGTATAGCTTTTCTGCCAATACCAACCGCCCGCCGTCTGATCGGTAATCCATGCGTCGAAGCCCCAGTCGCCCGGCGTCTCGCCCACCTGCCGCCACTTGCCGGCCGAACAGGTCGCATAGCCGGCCTGCTTGAGCGTCTTGGCGATGCCAACCTCCTCGCGCGACGTCGCACCTTTTCCCGCGCCGCCCCAAGAACCGTTCGTCAATCCGCCCGTGCGGAAAGCATAGCGGCCCGTGATCAATTCGCAACGCGTCGGACCGCACAGCGGCGCAGAACAACAGATTTCGAAACGCACTCCCGCTCCCGCCAGCGCGTCAATATTCGGCGTTTTCCCCTTGAAGCGGTCCGACCCATAGCAACTGATCAGATCCATCCCCACGTCGTCGGACAAAATGAAGATGATGTTGGGCCGCCGCGATCTCTCCGCGGCCCCCAACCATCGCGGTGCAGCCAGTGCCGCCGCTCCGGCTCCCACCGTGCCCACAAAACTCCTGCGTGTGACGTTTCCCATCGTCGCCTCCTCTTCTCTGTTGTCGTTCTCTATCTTCACTACGCGAGATTCGTTGGAACCAATTTCTGAGAATTCCTTTAAGCCTCAGACTGGTCATCTCAGGCTTCATCTCAGTTGCCCCGTTCGGTACGCTTCACGGTGAGGGTGGTAGCGGCGTCGGACTGCCGGGAAGCGGACGCCGACTTTGTTTTTGCGAGTTCCTCGAGAATGAACTTGCGCCGGTTTTTGACCTGGTTGCGAAAGCTCTGGATGTGGTCATGGAATAGCTTGAGCGCCCCTTCTGTGTTTTCGCCCAGGGCTTGTGCGCGCACCGAGACCTCCGGTGCCAGCCGTTTCTCCAACGCATCAATGACGGGCAACAACTTCTCCTCGGTGAAAACAGTGTCGCACAGCTCGTTGAGTCGGGCGAGAAACCGCTTCCGAAACTCCGGATTTGCCAGAAGCGGCCCCGAAAAACATCCGGCCGGCCGCCACCAGCTCGGTCCGCCGAAAAAGCCGGGAAAGGGGCTGGCCCCTGACGAGCGAATAGACGCCGGCGGGCGATCGCCGTTCATGCCGAAGGTCAGTGGCATGTCATACCAATCATACCGCGGCGAAGCACCGTCGTAGTCGCCCCAGGTCTTATCTTCATCCCAGGGATAGATCTGCCATTTGCCGGTGCGACCCGTGTCGTGATAGGTGAAGTAGTTGTTGAAGAATCCATCCCAGTTCTGAATGCACATATTCACCGCATAGTAATTGATGAATTGCTCGACATTGAAGTCCTTCTGAATGAACTCCCACTGTTGGGCGCCGCTCGTGCGGTTCAAGCCGTCAAGCAGCTGCACCAGGTCATCGTGACCAGTTGAGAGGTTGGTTTTCTTTTCGTGCTGCCCGGCCACGCCGCGTCCATACCAGAGCAGCTTATAGAGATTGCCGGTGTCGCCGCCGGCGTGACGGGCGACAAAGGACTTGTTCGGCTGCTCAAACAAGACATGGTAGCCGAGGAGACGTCCGTCCTGCCAGACGCGCACGTGTTCCGACTCCAGCGAGACCGTACCGGCCATGCGGTAGAGCTCGAAAGACAACCACTCCGAGAGAACCCACCGCGGCGGGCCGTCGAAGATGATGTTGATGCCCGTCATGTCTTTGAAGGCACGGTCCCGTTGAAAGTGGACTTTGAAGCCGCCGCCGCGCGGCCGGACGTACACGTGGTCGAGAGTAAGGACCTCGCCGCCGTTGGGGGGAATATAGATGAACGCGCTGTCTCCGCGCGGGGGTGAAGCGACTGGAGGCTGGCCAAACGAACTAGGCGGTCCGGCTGGGACGCCAAACAGTTGACCCAGGAACGAGGGCCGCGCGGAACGTTCGGGGGGAATCGTCACGTTTATGATGTGGACAAACGGTATGGCGGCCTTATTGGTGTTGACGAACGTGGAGTAGGAATAGGTCGGGCGCGGTTCGTTCGGCGAGGGCAGCGTGCGACTGGTGCCGGCCGAATCCACCGCCCGGATCCGAAACCGCACCACGGTGCCTTCGGGCTGGCCTTCGATTGCCGCCTGGTAGGTTCCCTTCTTCTCGTCGCCGGCGATGCGTTGCATGGGAATCGCGGTTTCCGCGGTCTCCGCTTTGCCGGCTTTGAGAAAGCGGCGGCAGAGCAACGTCACGGTCTTGACCCCGTCGGCGTCCGCCACTTCCGCGGTCACGGAGGTCTTTTGGTCGGGTGCGGGGATCTTGAACTCCACCTTGGCGATGGCCGGCGGAAGGTTCGCCGAGAAATTGTCATTTTTTCGCCCCGGGGTTCCCGCCGGATTCTCCGTCGCGGGCATTTTCGAGGGAGCCCAGTTGCTCGCCTCCGTCCCCGCCGCGAATGGACAGATTCGCTCCAGCGAAGGCGAGTATCCGTCAGGACCTATCGGCCAGGGCTCGTCATCCAAGTATTTCACCGCATCCATGACTTTTCCGCTCGCGTTGGACAGTTCGATCTTCTCGCCCTTGTGGCTCAATTTACCGGAAAAATCGCCCACCGTGGGAATGTCCTTGCCGTATTGTTTGATAAAGGCCGCCTGGTTGCGGCACACGACCAGGTAGGTGCCCGGAGCCATGGTGGCGTTGTCCGGGAAAACAAATTTCACTCCCTTCGTAAACGACCACTGCGAAATGTCCACCGCCGCGTTGCCGCGGTTGAACAGCTCGACGTACTGGAGATCATCGAGGCCGTTGACCGGATGATACATGATCTCGTTGATCACCATGTCGCTCTCGGCTGCGCGACCGGCAACCGCAAGGCAGGCAAAAGCGAAAAGTGCTATCTTTCGGAACATAGTCACCGGAAAACTCAACCTTCGCATCAGCCCGATTCCTTTCTCGAATAGAACTGCAATATGCCGACAGTCGAGATGCCGAATCCTGCTAGTCCCTAAGACGCACGTAGCCGCCGACGTGAGGAGGCGGAAATCCCAAACGTAGCCCCCTTCCGCCTCCTTACGTCGGCGGCTACGCTTAAGTCAACGCCATTCGCGACAGGCGCTTCAAAGCCGACTTTGTTTCGCCGGCCGAAAGAGAAAACCCATCCCAACACTTTCTGCCCGGTGGGACAGTACATCACCAACTACGCCGCTTTCCTCGCCCAAGGCGGGGCGCCGAACGGACTAATGGCCTCTTTGAGCGGCAGCCCGCGAACCTCGATTCGCTTGACGTCGTTCGTCCCCACGCCGACCGATGCCAGCAGTCGAAGATGATTGTCGCCGGGGAAGGGAGACTGGTTGTGCGGGGCTTGAGGATCGTAGCCCATGACCGCCGTCGCCACGGCATCGGTGCACACGCCGTTGCGGCCGACCACCAGCACCTTCGGCTCGACCAACGCGATGCCTCGATTCCACCACCCTTCGCCGCCCTTGATCGTCCGGATGCCCTCAACGATACCCAGGTCCACGGGACGCGCGCCGAAGATGTCGGCCACGATGTTCGGCACGCGGTGGAAGGCATCGCGCGGCACCTTGTGGTTGAGCTCGGCCGGGTGGCCCTCGGACACGGCCTTCTTCCCATCGTGAAACATCGCCGTGCGGTGGACCATGGCATCCTCGCCGGGAGCCTCATTGCCGTAAATGGAACAGGGGGTGATGCCGAAGAGATTCTTGACCGCGCCCGTGATGCCCGCGCAGGCGTGATTCTTTAGCTTCGCCAGCGAGATGAAGAAGTCCGTTTTCTCATAGCGCTGATTCAGGTCGAACGCCGGAAAGATGAACCCGCCCCACGGCACCTTGAACCGGCTGTACTCGGGCCAAGTCCCGCGATTCCGTGTGTCTTCGAAGACCACCTTGTTCCCGCCCGCCGACTGGATGGCCGCAATGTCCCAGCCGTTGTCGCTCAGGGTCTTTTCGAGAGGAACGCGCCAGTACAGGCTTTCGACGATGGCGATGCGCTGGGCGCCCGCGTCATTCAGGATCGCGCACAGCGCCGCCACCGTGTTGGGATGCGTCTGGTAGGTCTCATAGGCCGGCATCCCAAACGCCGCCTTCCACTCCATGCCGGTCATGTTGATCTTGATCGTCACCGTCTTGTTTTGGACCAACGGCTTGATCCCGCCGATCAGATCGAGCGCCCGCTCCAGCACCGCGCGGAACGCTTTCGGATCGTACGATTCGCACCGTTGGATCGCGACCGGCGAGGTCGGCGCATCCGCGGAGCGGTCGGGCGGTTGCGGCGTGGCGGGTGCCTGTTTTGGAGTCGAGGCTGCCGGAAGCGCTCGGCTGGCCAGCAGAGCGGCCCCGGCCAGGCCGCAGGCCAGCATCTCACGACGACTGATTTTTTCGGGCATCGCTGTGTCCTCCTGTTCTTTACCGGTGTTCGGGCTTGTGTTTCAGATCCTAAATGGCAAATCGCGTTCCAACGATCAAGAGAGATGTTTGGCCTGCTCGGTGGTGTTCGCGACCCGTTTCCCATTTGTTAACCGCCCGAGGGACTTCACTGGGACCTCTGGCTGGGGCCCGCGGCATCACGCCCCTACCATCATGAATGGATGCAGCGGCACCTCTGGCGCGAGTTCGGCACCAGCGCCAGCTCGGCAACTGGGCCTCGCACACCGCCAACCTCGCCTTTATGGCCCTGAAGGTCCACGAGCTGTGGCTTGCCGAGCCGCCGAAACAGCCAAGGCCCGTCATTCGCATCGAGGCGCAGTCCTCGGGGATCAACAAGCTCTCGTTCCCGCGCTGGGAACTCATCAAGTGGGAAATTCCCGCCCGCGCCGAATTCCCGCCGATCACGTTCGTTTGGTACAACGGCGCCGCCCCGGGCGCCCGCGGGATGATCGAGACGCTGAAGAGCACGCTGGACGACGAGAGAGAAAAGGGCCTTACGGACTTCGCCGGCGCTCTGATCGTGGGCGCCAAGGGCCGGATTCACTCGACCGGCCACAACGCCACGTTTCGCCTCCTGCCCAAAGGCCAGTTCCCGGGGATTGACACGCAGCGGCCGGTGAAAGTGGAGTCCTCGCGGGGACACGAACAGGACTGGCTCCTCGCCTGCCGGGGCGGCAAGCCGGCTTGGGCGAACTTCGACTACGCCGACGCGCTCAACGAGTTCCTCATGCTCGGCAACGTGGCGACCCAGTTCGAGGGCAGGCTCGAATTCGATCCGGTCGCCATGAAGATCGTCAACAACGCGGACGCCGACTCCTTGTTGCGCTCGGACTATCGCCAAGGCTGGGTGTTGTAAGGTTCAGGCGGTCTTGCCCGAGTTAGCGGCAGCAGCCAGATTTTTTCGTTTGAATCGCCGGCATTTTCATCTAAGAGGCTCTGAAAAAATAAACCGCAGAGGGCGCGGAGAGACGCGGAGAGGCTTCAAGAGACAGAATTGAGGCGAGAGTTTTTCTCTGCGTTCCTCCACGTTCTCTGCGGTCAAGTCTTTGTTTTAGGCACTCTAAGTCTGCGTTTGTCCTCTGCAATACACTGCATGCGGTGTCAACATGATTCGGCGTCAGACGCTTCTGTTGCCTCCGAGCTCATCGAAATCAGCAAGATCCTTCGGCCTTCCGGATGCTTTCTTATTGGCGAGAAGATCACGCAGTGAAATGTAGCTGACCGGCTCCTCACCGTATGAATCCTCCACTCGACGTTCCCACACCTCGTCGAAAGCAAGCCCGCTGATTGCATTGATCAGCTCAAGACGAACCGGTGGGATACCGATTCGAATAATGATTCCGGGTTCCGCAAATTCTCTAACGGAAGACTCGGTGGTCGAAAAGCCAAACTTCTCCAAGGCCCTACACAGTCGGCGTATGTTCTCCTCGGTGTTGCGGAAGAACAAATCCATATCATTCGTGGCGTGGGCATAACCGTGAAAAGCCACGGCATATCCCCCCACGATGACGAATTCAACGCGCTCCTCTCTTAACAACCTCAAGAACTCTTCGAAGTCTTTGTGGATATTCATACTTTTGTACCTTAGCCATTTCGATTCTGAGATCTTCCACGAGGGAGACGCGCTCGCGGCCAGTCATGTGGCGGGTAAGGTCAATGGCCTTTTCGTCGGGATTCATTCGGGTGACTGTAAGAGTTCTTTCGACCTTCATCTCGATGTCCTGCCTTCTGCCGATTCGGAGTTCGTTATTTCCGGGTCTTGGTCTTGATCTGGCGGACCGCCTTCTCAAAGGGGGTTACGGTCTCCCGCCGGACTTTGGCCTTGTCGTAGGCCTGGATGTCCTCCAGTTCTTCCAGCGCTTCCACGAGACGCCGCCATTCGGGCAAGGAAATCAGCACAGCCTTCTTTCTGGCTTTCTGGTCAACAAGAAATTCCGGGTGAGGAGCAAGCATACTTGACCTCCTGTGACTCGGGATGCTGCCACAGCTCATGCGCCGTCTCAATAGGATTCTCCGAGTGAACGTTCGGCATGAGGTAAGATGCTTGACGTTGCCCCGAAGCCTGCATCATTGTCAATAACGCCTTGGGCGACCCGGTGGTCCGCTGCGGGTGTCGGCAAGGCTGGCCGCTGTGAGGCTGACGTAATCTTCCACCACATTTTCTCGGAAAGGAGTTTTCGGTATGCGCCGTACCGTCAACCTCATCACCACGCTATCTTGCCTGGGTCTTCTGTCGTTTGCCATGTCCGCCCTGGCCCAGGTCACGCCGGATCGGGCGGAACGCATCCGCAAAGCGGCGCCCGAAAAGGCGCGTGTCGAACCCAAGAAAGCCCGCACCGTGCTGATCTGGAACACTCCGCCGTCGCTCATGGAGAAAGACCCGCACAAGGGCTACTGCATCCCGTATGGCGAATGCGCGATGAAAACGCTGGGCGAGAAGACCGGCGCGTTCAAGCCCGTGGTCAGCGACGACCTGACAATGTACCTGCCGGACAAGATCAAGCAGTTCGACGCCATCGTGATGAACAACAGCTCCGGCCCCTGGATCCGGCCAACCGATGCGGACATGGATAAAATGAAAGCGTATGGATCCGACAAGGACGCGGTCGAGAAGCTGCTTCGCCGCAGCCTGCTGGACTTCGTGTCCAATGGCGCCGGCGTCGTGGCCTGCCATTATGCGATCGGCGCCAATCAGCAGTGGCCGCAGTTCCGCGACTTCCTCGGCGCCACCTTCACGGGCCATCCCTGGAACGAAGAGGTCGGCGTCAAGCTCGACGATCCGGACCATCCGCTCCTGGCCGTTTTCGAAAAGAAGCCCTTTCGCGTGACCGACGAGATCTATGAGTTCGGCGATCCCTACTCGCGCGAGAAAGTCCGCGTGCTGCTCTCGCTCGACACCAAGGCGACGAACATGAACGTCAAGTGGATCAACCGCAAGGATGGCGATTTCGCGCAGGCTTGGGTCAAGCCCTATGGCAAGGGGCGCGTGTTCTGCTGTGGCTTCGGTCACCGCACCGAGATTTGGTGGAATCCCATGATCCTGCAATTCTACCTGGACGCGATCCAGTTCGCCACGGGCGATCTGGAGGCCCCGACCACGCCCAAGTAGCGTGAGCGGTTTATTTTTCGGACGGTTCGCCGCCCTTCATCGTCACCGCAAACGGAGCTTGCGTTGAGAAGAGGAAAGTCGCGCCGCCCAGCGTCACTGCAATGGCTTTGTCCAGCTCTCGGACTGTCGCGTCGGCCGCTTTCTCAGGTTCCGCGCCATCGCCTGTCTCAATCAGGTGGACCACCTTCAATGGACCGGCTGCCTTATAGCCGAAGCTGACTCGATGGGTGTTGACCGGCGTCGGCTCGACGGTCGGGTTTGATCCGCCTGGGAAAAGTGTGCGGCATCGCAGCCAACTCTTGCCATTCGAAGCCCAAACACCCGGCCCCTCGACTGTCGGCGGCTTTGGGACCTGCAGAAGCCACTGCACTTCGGGCAAGCTCCTTCCCTCGGGCGGAATCAGCTGATCCACAGCCACGACCGTCCCGGGGCGAACATATAGCAACTGGCGCACACAACTTTGAACCAGGTCGGGCGAATAGGCTTGGGCAAACTGGCCGGCGACCGCCGCCCACGCGCCCGCCTCTCGGTGAAACAGGATGTCTCCCGTCTCCAGTTGCCGCCCGCCTTTGAGATTCTTCTGAAACTCCTCGACCGTTTTGAACCACTGCCCGCGCACGGGACGCTGGGCCTGGCCGCCGAGGAGCAGCGTGTTGTGAACGTCTGTCCTTTGCTGCGGGCCTCGCACCTGGCGGTAGACGGGCGGGTCAACCGCCAGCAGCCCGTTGCGATAGATCACAAAACTGCCCTGGTCATAGTGGTGATGGTCGCCGAAGTGGTCGGTCGCGGTGAACGAAACAACCGTCGCGCCATCCTCCCAACTGCTCCGTGCAATGAAGTGGCCGCTTTGATTGTTGCCCGCCAAAAAACTCAACGCTGGCGCGGCGGGTGTCGTCCGCCGCTGCGTGGTGTAGAGCATGTAGAAGATCGCGGTGTCCCCGTAGAACCGGGCCAGGCCGCGCTTCTTCGCGAGCCAGTCGCTGAAGTAGGCGCCGTGCGCAGACTTCGTCGCCCACGTCAGGGCGTCTATGATGCCGGCCATTTCGCAGGTCACGCCGCCGTTTGGACCCGACTGCAAATCGCCCCACGGAATGTAGCGCATGTCCGGCAGGGTGCTGTGAATCAGGTTCTCGAAATGCCGATTCAGCCAGTCGCCATCGGAATCGCGGATCGTGCCGACCAGGTCGGATTCAAACGCACTCTGAGCGCCGAGGACCGTGAGGACGCCGGGACTCAACACGTAAAGAGACCAGTAGCCCATCGGCTCGCTCGGCAGGCCGTCCAGGTACTTCCAGGCGGGGAAGAGGCCGGAGTCGAATCGCTGCCGGATTTTCTCAAACAGCTGGTCCGACCGCCCGTCTTCACCGGCTGTCGCCAGCGCCCACAGCGCCACTCCGCCGGCGGACATCCAGATATAGTTGTGGAACATATGATCGTTGGTGACGGCAAAGCCGTGCTCGGCCAACGGCAGGACATTGCCCCGCACCTCGGCTTTGATTTCGCGCGTGAAGCCTTCGTAGTGGTAAAGCCAATCGTACGCGAGACCAAACTGACTCAACGTGAAGTAGACGTGGAAGGTGTCCACGCCTTCGCGATAGCGATAGGCCCGCATGGCGGCAATCGCTTTGTCCGCGGCCGCCTTCTCGCCCGTGAGCAGCCAGACCATGGCCTGCGCCGAGGCGCTTCTCTCGCCTCGAAGCTGGGCAAGCAGCCGGCGAAACGCTTCGTCTTTTGGGATCGCCTGCAACTCGGGAAGCGAGATGGCCCACGGAGACGCTTTCGGCCGAAGCAGCACGCGCGGCCGGTCCGTCTTGATCTGAGCCAAAGGCGGGATGAGCTCGGCGGCACGCCACAGCCCGGCCATCGCCCAGCTCAGCCCGTCGCACTGGTGATGTCCGTGTTCGCGAAGGTAGCGCGACGAGCTGGAGGAATCACCAAACGCCGCGCAGGACAGAAGCAGCACTGCGGCAAGCGGAAACGACGTTCCTCTTTGGCCACGCCGCTCTTTCATTTTATGCCACCTCGCCCGCTTGGTCCATCTTCTTCTCTGCCCGAAACGCTCGTGGCCGATCAAGGATCGCTGACTGCCCCACCTTTGTCACCCCTATCGCGTTCATCACACACTCTCATTTGTAGTGCCGAGATTGGTTTGGCCGGTTTCTCTTCCCGCGGGAGCGTTGCGGGATGTCGCCCCGCAACGCCCAGTTAGGGCAGCAAGCGGAACTTGCGTCAAGTCCGATGACGAGAAAGGCTTGACTGCACCCGGCCCGACACGAAACCGTGGGCGATGCGATCGCGCCGAAGATTCCAATCATACACAAGCACGGAAAGGTATGCCGGTCGAAGGCAAAGGACGACGCGGGAAAAAGGCCAGAGCAATGGGCAAGAAGAAGGCGAAGAACTGAAGCTTCGACTTCTGCGGCAACCTCCAGCCGCAGCCGTACGGGCAAAGGGCGTGGACTTTGCGCCTTATTGCAACCGTCACTCCTTAATCATTTGGTCTTAAGAATCTCACCATCCTGAGGCCTCCAGAAAACCGGCGAGGGCATAGATGAGGGCGGCGTTCCAGTTGATGGCGATTTCATTGGTGCGGTAGTCCGCCTGAGTGTCCTGCCAACTGGTGGCCCTCGGATGGGGACCGCCGATGAGGTAGCCCGGCCAGGGATCGGCCACCTTGTCTCCAGCGGAACGGCGATCGTGTGGATTCATCGGCGGACGAAAACCCAGCCCTGTGACGAACGAGCGGCCATAGCAGTTGCGGCCAAACAGGTGGTTCAAGGCGTCCAGGGCGGTGTCGAGATACTCAGGCTTTGGCGACAGATGGTAGGCGGCCCGGAGAACGAGGGTTTGGCGGGCGACCGAACCGTTGCAGCCCCAATAATAGACCGGGCCCAGGGGGCGCGCGTAGCCGTGGGCGTTGCGGGTTTTGACGATGCCGTCGGCGGTGGCGAGCAAGCTCTCGCGGACCTGCTTGACCAGGGTCTGGTCGCGGCCGGGGCGTTGGGAGAGCAGATAGGTGAAAAGGCCCAGGTTCTTCACGTTGCCCCAATCCCAGTCGCGGTCCACCGTGGGTTGCATGGATTTCGCGCGCGCTTCGAAGTCGCGCCGGAGGTCCGTCTCTCCGGTGGTTTCCCAAAGTTCGGCCGCCGCCCACAGGCGATCGTCCGGGTCGCGGGTCCCATAACCCCCCGTGCTGAAGCCTCTCAAATCGGCCCGGTGATCTTCCGGGTGAGCTTTGAGAAAGTCGTAGCTTTTCTTCGCGGCTTCGAGGCAACGGTCGGCGAAGGCGGGTTCGTAGGGCCGGAAATGGCGGGCCGCCAGGGCCGTCATAGCCACAAAATCGGCGGTGGCGGCGCTGCTCCAAGGGGTGAAGTAGCGCTCATCTTTCTCCAACTCTGGCAGCATGAAGCCGCCGAATCTTTTGGTGCTGAGCTTGTGATAGACCGAGCCATCCGGCGCCTGCATCGTAAGCAGCCATTCCAGTTCCCATTTGAGCTCGGCCAGAAAGTCCGGCGTTTTGCCGCCGGATTCAGGGATATCCAGTCGAACTTTGCGGATTTGCGGGCCGAAGTCTTCCCAAGCGCGAAACATCGAGCCGACGGTGATCCCGGCGTTAACAATATATTTATTATAATCACCAGCATCATGCCAGCCTTTTGTGCTATCTTTCCTCACATGGTCGCCACCCACAAAATCCAGCCAGGCGTCCTCTCTATGGCAGGGGCCGTGGGCAAAGATCTGGCCATTGTGCTTGCCACTGACGGCCGTGCCGCAACGCCATAGATACATGCCCCGCATGACGACGTAGAACGGTTGGCTGTAGACGTCGGCCGCCACGCGGAACGGGGCGGACCGTCCAACTCCGGCTATGTCCAACTGGTATTCACCCGTCTCCTTGAGCGCCGAAAAATCGGCGATGCAGAGTCGCTCCTGCGTGTCGCTATTCAGGATGGGACCGGTGGTGGCGCCTTCAAAGGCCTTGGAGCCATCCTTGACCCGCACGACGGCAAACTGTGTGCACGTGGTGGCGATGGAGGCCTTCTTCTCCTTGCCCGGCAGGTAGCCGATCGTGTTGAAGCGGATTTTCGGCGACTCCTCGGCTGCCCAGACCGCGGTCAGGAACGAGACCGCCACAACCGCGGCTGCGAGGTACATCTTGATGCGAGGTGTCTTCATGGTGTTCTCCTCCAGTTGGCTTCAGGAACACAGAACATTCATTTCAACCAGCGAAACAAGGTCGGGTTCGGAAATAAATCACATCCACCCCTTCCCGCCAGGGTCAGGCTTGAGCTGGACCATACTTCTGCATCACCGGAGACCAGGCGTCAACGGCGGTCACGGTCGTCTCCCCTGTCCAGACGGCGTGAGGAACCGAAGAGGGAATCACAATCGCTTCTCCCGCCTTGATGCCGTAAACGACGCAACGGTTTCTTCTCTCTGTGTTCTCCGCGAACTCTGCGTTTCGCTTTTTCTTCCAGCGACTCCGAGAAATCAACAACTTGTCCCCTCGTTCTGGGCTGCGGAACGCTTGTTTTGAAACTTGATCCGGGCCGGCCGCCGGGATACGTTTTTTCCAGGATCAGAGGGAGACGGCAAAATGGGAAGAATCGCGGCATCGGTCGTCGTGGCGAATCTGTTGGATCCGGACAAAAGCATCCTCTGTGATGCGTTGGTGGACACGGGGGCGTCGCACATGACGCTGCCGACGGCTTGGAGGGCTCGTCTGGGGGATTTGCAGGAGTTCGGCGTCGTAGAAATCGAGCTCGCCAATCAGCAGACTGTGAAGGGCGTCGTCTGCGCTCCGGTTCGAGTCCAAATCGAAGGCTTCCGCGCCATCGTTACCGAGGTGCTGTTCGTGGACATGGAACCCCAAGATGGAAAGTACGAGCCTCTGATCGGGTACATCGTCCTGGAACAGTCGCAGGCCGCGGTTGACATGTTCGGTCACCGGCTGATTCAGGTCAAGCATCTGGACCTCAAGTAGATGCTGCCGCGCGGGGCAGGCCTTCGGTGCGCGCCATCGAACTCGATGCAGAGCACGGCCAGGCCGGGGAAGGACGCGGGTTACAGCTCCACCAGAATGCGGGTGAAGTCGGCGGGATGGGCGTCCCAGTCACGCAGCGCCTTGCCCGCCTGATCGAACGGCACCGCGCGCGTAATGACCCGCTCGACCGGGAACGAGCCCGCCGTGAGCAGGCCGATCACGCGCTCGAAGTTCTGCGGCGTGGCGTTGCGCGAACCCAGAATATCCAGTTCCTTCTGCACGAAGAGGCGCGTTTCGAACGTGACGGCCTCCTTGGCGTAGCTTACGTAAACGACGCGCCCGGCGAAGGCGACCTCCTCGATCGCCGCGCGGTAGGTCTCGGGAAGACCGACGGCCTCGATGACCACCTCCGGCCCGTGACCTTCGGTAGCCTCGCTGAGTCTCTCGTGGAGCGCCTCCTGCCGCGTGTTGACCGTCAACGCGGCCCCGGCCTCGCGGGCCAGCGCCAGCTTGGCGTCGTCAATGTCCACCGCGACGACGCGCGCACCGTGCATCCGGGCCGTTGCCACCACGCCCAGGCCGATCGCGCCGCAGCCCACCACCACCACGGTTTCGCCCGCGCTCACGCGTCCCCGCTCGACGGCGTGCGCTCCGACCGTAAGCGGTTCGACGAGGGCCAGCGTGCGGAGCGCCAGACCGGGTGACGGAAAGATCTTTTGCGCCGGCACGACCAGATACTCGGTCAGTGCGCCGTCGCGCTGCACGCCGAGCGTCTGGTTGTGGCGGCAGCAGTGGAAACGGCCCTGGCGGCAAGCCGCGCAAGTCCCGCAGTGGGTGTAAGGCGAGAGGGTGACTTCCATCCCCGCCTGGAGCGAGGTCACCTCGCGTCCCACCTGTTCGATGATGGCGCTCACCTCGTGGCCGGGAATGCGCGGGTAGGAGACCAGCGGGTTCTTGCCGCGAAACGTGCCCAGGTCCGAGCCGCAGTAGCCGACATAGCGAACCCGCAGCAGCACGTCGGAGGGACCGGCGATGGAGGGCGCGATCTCGCGGGTCTCCGTCTTGCCCGGCTCGGTGATGAACAGGGCTTTCATGCTCGCTTCTCCCGGCCGCCGTTTTCCATTTCGACGTACTTCGCCTGTTCGGGCAACAGGAGCACCACGATCATCGCCGGAACGAATAGAAACCCCGCATAGAGCAAGGCCAGGCGGAAGTTGCCCACCTGGGAAAACAACCCGAAGCTCACGGTGCCGATGGCGGCTCCGATACGCCCGATGTTGTAGCAGAACCCCGCGCCGGTGGTTCGGAGCAGCGTCGGAAAGAGCGTCGGCATATACATCGTGAACAGGCCGAACACGCCGGAGAAGAATCCCACCCAGGGAATCCACCACAGCAACGACTCGTGTCCGCGCGGGGTGTAGAAGGTCCCCATCATCGCCAGGAAAAACCCCAGGAACATGAGCGCCATCGCCCAGCGATAGCCGAACAACCGCGCCAGTCCGCCGCCGAAAAAGTTGCCGAATATCGAAACGCCGATGACCAGAAAGAACGCCATGCTCACCAATTGCTCGCGCGCCTTGACCTCCCATCCGGCATCCACCAGCAAATTGCGCAAATGCTGTTGGTTCCAAAACATGAAGGCCCACCACGCGGTCAGGGAAGTCGCACACACGATGATCGTCAACAGCGTGATCCGACGCGTCTCGCCGCGAAACAAGTCGGCGATTCCCGGTTCGTCGTGTCGTCGGACCCTGGCCTTTGCCGAATGCCATTCCTCCGGTTCGGGCACATTCCGCCGGATCCAATACACCAGCAATGCGGGCAAGATACCCACCAGGAAGACATACCGCGGATAGACGGGTGGCAGAGTCCTTCCCGGAAACAATGGCGCGGCCCAGCGTTCGATCCACGGAGCGATTGCGGCCGCCAGATACACGCTCAAACACGCGCCCAATACACCGATGTTCACACCGGTTTGCAGCACCGCCGCAATCCACGGCCGCCAGCGCTTGGGCCAGGTTTCCGAGAGCAGCGCCGATCCGACGGCCCATTCGCCTCCAATGCCCAACGCGGCCAGAAAACGAAAGATCAACAACTGCCACCAGGTTTGCGCCACGGCCGGAAACCCGGTGAAGGCGGCATCGGTCAGGATCGTCAGGCTCAACGCCCGGCTGCGTCCCAGCAGGTCTCCAATCCGCCCGAAAAACCCGCCCCCCCCCAGCGCCC
>Ga0315282_10003662_pt1 | contig 27454 bp, 28 predicted proteins | sample YL17G07_20_MG_FD_203693 | JGI IMG/M metagenome (GOLD analysis project Ga0315282, IMG submission 203693) | Sediment microbial communities from Yellowstone Lake, YNP, Wyoming, USA - YL17G07_20 | ecosystem: Environmental > Aquatic > Freshwater > Lake > Sediment | place: USA: Wyoming | collected...
AATCCTCACCCTAATGGGTGAAACCAATTTGACTACCCTGGAACTCTATAGTGACCGATTGAATCGAACACCCTATCCCAGTTACACCATTCTCAGAGCAAAGTTTGACCGGTGGCTCGCTGATCTCGTTTCGGAAAAAGGAATCTTCGTCATTCCCCAGAAGACTGTGGAGGATCTTATCAAAGAAGGGGAAAAGGTGATTGGCATCAGGGCCGGAGATGAGGAGATCGGTGCAGACTGTGTCGTTGCCGCAGATGGCATCCTATCCTTCATGGCTGAAAAAGCAGGACTCCGGCAACCCTTTAAACCCGAGTACTTCGCTCTGGGCTTTAAAGAGGTGATCCAACTCGATCCCAAGACGATTGAGGATCGATTCAGACTCGGGGAGGGCGAGGGTGCTGCCCAACTCTTCGTCGGGTCTCTCACCAAAGGGATGATGGGAGGAGGGTTTCTCTATACCAATCTGGATAGCCTCTCTTTGGGGATTGTGGTTGGGATCCACTCCCTCAATCTGAAAGAACCCCGTGAAGAGGTTTATAAACTCTTGGATGAGTTTAAAGAAAGATCTGAGATTAAAAATCTGATCAGGGGTGGAAATGTGACTGAATATTCTGCACACCTGATCACTGAAGGTGGCATTCAGATCAAACCAAAGGTTTACGGAGACGGGATTTTGGTCGTAGGGGATGCAGCCGGACTTGGTCTAAACATGCTGGTGACAGTGAGGGGAATGGAATATGCCATGGCCTCTGGCGTCCTGGCAGGTCGAACGATAAAAAAGGCAAAAGAGAAGAACGACTTTTCAGCCTCTTCTTTGTCTGATTATGAGAAACTTTTAAACGAAAGTTTTATCATAAAAGAGATGGACACCTTTAAAAACAGCCTTTCGATCCTGGAGAACAAAAGGCTCTTTTCCAAATACCCACAGGCGATCTCCGATCTCTTCGAAAAGGTCATGTGGGTGGATGAACATCCAAAAGAAAGCCTTTACAAGACAATCTGTGAAGGATTGAAGAAAGAATTTTTAAACCTCCAGACTTTCAAAGACTGGTTGCAATTCAGGAGACTTTAGGAAGACCTCGTGGCTTTTAAATTGAGATTGCTTCAGCTTCCCTTCGCAATGACATAAAAGGGGATTTGTCATTCTGAGCCCATTCGCTTCGCTCAGGATAAACTCCGCGAAGAATCTGACACGCTGTGTCATCCTGAACGAAGTGAAGGATCTCTTAAACGGAGAAGTATAATGAAAATTACGGAAAAACTAGCCCTCGATGCCTTTAAAAACGACAAAGAAACCCATATCTCTCTTGACCAAAAAATCTGTCAGAACTGTAAAGAACGTTTCTGTATCTATGCCTGTCCGGCAAACCTCTATTCCCTAAATGAGAAAGGAGAGATGGTGGTCGAATTTGCCGGCTGTCTGGAATGCGGCACCTGTATGATTGCCTGCATCTATGGCTCGGTTAAATGGAAATATCCCAGAAGTGAATATGGTGTGCAATATCGCTATGGATAAACCCTTGTCCAAATCATCCATCCACAAATCGATAAGTCAGACCGACATTTCTCAAAAATATAGCCTTGTATTGTCTAAAATTTTTGACTCTTTCCCAAATTTGTTGCTGAACAGGGGGTTAAATAGGTCCTTTGAGGTAGTGTGAAATCCGCTTCATTTATTATCTTTTGAATATTGAACCATTTCTAGGGTTACCCCATCAGGGTCATGGAAATATGCTACCTTCACTCCTTGACGTATTACCTGGGGAGGAGAGTTGAACTGGACTCCATGGCTCACCAGTCTTTCATAAAGTGCGTCAATTTCATTTACCTCAAAAGCCAGATGGGTGATCCCTTTATCGCATTGGGGTTTGTCCGCTGGATAAGGCTGTCCTTGGGGAGAGTGATACTGGAAAAGCTCGACCCGCCCTCCCCACCCACTGAGCATGGCATAGGACACATCTACATTCTTCATCCCAACTACCTTCTCCAGAGCTTCACCCCTTCGACGATCCATCCGCCATTCGAGAATCATCCCCAATAAATCACGATAAAAACGAATGGATTGATCCAGATCACTAACACTGATGGCTGTATGGTGTAACGCTTTTATCATACTTTCCTCATTTGGTTTATTCTAAAAAGGGAGACATTCTCTCTTTCCCCTCTGGCCATCTCCGTTCCGACATATTTATTTTTGAGACGGAGATGTCGTTACCTTGTCATCTGAGGGAATTGCTTTTGTGGCAAGGGTTCACTATACGGATTAAGAGGCCGTCTAATTCACCATGACAATCTGTGTAATCCTAAAATGCATCTTTCAGTACGTCTTTTCTTTATGCCTTTTTCTAGCCACCTCAATAAAATCTTTGATTCCATTCTCAATGTCAAATAAGGATTTGTATCCCAATTCCTCCTGGGCCTTTGTACAGTCATAGGTAGGTGGCCAGAGGAAAAGCCTCTTAGCTTCAAGTTCAATGTTTGCTTGGGGAACAAATCTTTTTACAATATCAACTACCTCCCGTACACTATAAGTACCAGCCCCAATATTGTATATCCTTTGCTTCGGGTTATCGACCTTTCGAGCCAATAACAGACTATTAGCTGCGTCTTTGATATAAAGCCAATCTGTTACAGCTTCCGCCGCATCGACCTTAACGGGTTGCCCAAGAGCTGACTTCTCAATCAGTAAACTGCAAATACCAGTTGCCCCTCCAAATTTCCCAAGGCCGTAGATTGTCGTGAACCTCAGTGCCCTAAAATCCACACCAAAAAATTTGTTGTAATGCAGACCATAAAACTCACTAAGTACCTTGGTGGCCCCGTAGACTGAGCCAGGATTGGTCGCCGCCTCCTCTCTCACGGGTGAAGGCTCGTTAGGGCTGTAAACGGCCACCGAACTTGCAAATACGATCTTACCCAAATTCAACAGACGCGCAGCTTCAAGAAAGTTCACCGTGGTCTCAACGTTGACCTTGAGGGCAAGGAGGGGCTTCTGTTGGCAGATGTCGGCTAATATGCCAATGAGATGGTAAATGTCACTTACATTGTGCTGTTGGATGGCGTGAAGAATATCGATTATTTGGGTGGCATCGCCCTTAACTACCTCGACTTTGCTGATTACATCACCGATCGCCTCAAGATTAGGATGCAAGTCAAAGACAACGACCTTCTCACCGTTTTCAACGAGCTTTCTCACCAGATGAGACCCTATAAACCCACTTCCCCCTGCAACCATAACTGACATTGATTCGTTTCTCCTTTATGCAGTTAAGTTCTTACATAAGCAAACCTTCAGTCATTAGAATTGTTTAGACTTGTGAATGGATAGGCCTTGCCAGTCCAAGGCCGCTTCCGTGACCGCTTCCGAAAGGGTCGGATGGCCTTTCACGACCTCGCCCAAATCCTCAATAGAAGCCTCCACATTCATCGCCAGGAGGCATTCGCCGATTAAATCGGTGGCATTCTCGCCAAGAATATGAACGCCAAGAATCTGCCCCAGCTCATTTTCTGCAATGATCTTTACAAACCCTTCAGGCTCTCCCATGGCTAATGCCTTCCCATTATTGAGAAATGGGAACTTTCCTATCTGGATATCATATCCCTTTTTCTTTGCCTCCGCTTCTGTCAAACCCACGGACGCCACCTCTGGAAAAGTATAGATACACCTGGGGATTTTTTGATAATCAATTTCGCGAACCTTTCCCATGATATTTTCCACCGCTACAATTCCCTCAGCTGAGGCAGCATGGGCGAGCATCATCTTTCCGATCACATCTCCGATGGCATAAACCCCTTCAATATTAGTTTCCATCTTTGAATTGACTTTGACGAATCTCCCTTCCGTCTGGATTCCAATTCTTTCAAGGTTGATTCCATTGGTGTAGGGGGTCCTTCCCACAGCCATGATAACCTTCTCTCCAGAAAGCCTTTCTTTCTTCCGTTCTTGGTCTATTGTCACCTCCACTTTTTTCCTTCTTGGGGAGGCGCTGAGAACCTTTGACCGGGTCAGGATGGTGATACCCTGTTTCTCAAGCAGTAGCTTTAAGCCCCGGATCACCTCCTCATCCTCCATCAAAATAATTTGAGGAAGCATTTCAACAATTGTCACCTTTGCGCCCAAGCAATTAAAGATTGTAGCGAATTCAACACCAAGCACCCCTCCACCGATGACGATGACCTTTTGGGGAATCTCCCTCAAATCCAATACTTCCTCGCTTGAAAGTATCATTTTCCCATCGATCTTAGCCATGGGCAGAGAGGCCGCCTGAGAGCCGGTAGCTATAATGACATTTTTAGCCTTAAAAATTTTCGCCTTACCATTAGAGGAAACTTCAATTGTCCTTGAGTCGATAAATTTTCCAAAACCTCTGATGAAAGTTACCTTTTGACTATCGAGAAGCATGGAGACGCCTCTCTTCATTGTCTCCACGACCCTGTTTTTTCGAGAAACCATCTTTTTCAGATTGATCGAAACTTTCGATCCATTAATGAATATATCCGAGTCTCTAATCTTCGTATAGATCTTGATATCCGAGAGGAATGATTTTGTGGGAATACATCCGTGATTCAAACAGGTCCCTCCCAACTCATCCTTTTCGATGAGAAGCACCCGGGCTCCCATTTGGGCCGCTCGAATAGCGGCAACATACCCTCCGACTCCTGCCCCAAGAATGGCAATATCATAATCTTCCTCTGAAATCCTCACAGAAGGTGCTAAAACTTTATGTGATTGAGGTTGTGAAAGCATTGAAGGTGTGGGTGGGGGGGCAATCTCGGGCTTTATCGACCTGTATTTCTCAGGGAGTTCTTCATCCTTCTCTGTGATAATGGCAACAATAGTCAGGACAGGAACTTCTATATTTTCCGGGACGATTATTTTTTTCAATATTCCAGTAGCTGGTGACTCTACTTCTGTCACCACCTTGTCCGTCTCAACCTCAAAAATGGGTTCTCCTTTTTTTACAAACTCCCCTTCTGATTTTAGCCATTTAAGGATTTTCCCTTTTTCAATGGTGATGCCCAGCATCGGGACAACGACTTCAATGGCCATCGGCATCCTCCTAAAGGTGCATAAAGGTAAAAGTTGGATCTTCTAATCTTTTTTTCAGTGACTGCAGAAAGGCTGCGGCAACCGTTCCATCAATTATCCGATGATCCACAGAGAGACCAAAACGGGCTATTTTCTTTGTTATGACCTGACCCTCTTTCAGAGCCAGTTGATCGCAAGTCTTTCCGATACTCAAGATGCCACTTTGAGGCGGATTGAGGATGGCCGTAAAGAAAATCACGTCATACTGGGCCAAGCTGGAAACGGTGAAAGTTCCCCGTTCTATCTCTTCTAACTTCAATTTCCCAAGTCTGGCGCGTCCCACCATGTCCGCACGCATCTCAGCGATCTTCCCCAGACCCAGCTGATCGGCCCGGGGAATGGCGGGAACGATAAGCCCCTCCTCCATAGCCACCGCCAGCCCTATGTTTATTTCAGGCATGACATGTATTTCCTCGCCCTTCACCATGGCATTGAGCATGGGAAATTCTCTTATGGTTAATGCCACTGCCTTAATGATAAAATCATTGATGGAAAGTCGAACGTTAAACTGTTTTTCAAAATCCCCCAGAATCTTCTCACGTAACTTGACCAGTTCGTCCATCTCGACATCTGTAAAAAAGTAAATGTGAGGAGCCGTAAAGGCGCTTTGCGCCATCCGTTTGGCAATTACTTTCCTCATTTGAGTCATAGGAATGGTTTGGCCGAAGATTCCCTTTTCTTTGATCAGGATCACCGGCTTTTCAGTAGCTTTGATCACGTCACCCATCATGATTCTCCCTCGAGTGCCTGTTCCCTCGACGGTTTCAATAGGCACGCCTCTCTTCTCTGCCAGCTTCCGGGCAAGTGAGGAGGCATGAATCTTTCCAGTCACAAGAGTTCCCTCAACCGCCCCCTGTGTAATCCTGAAATGCTCAATATCTTTTTCGAGGATAATTCCTCCTGGCCCTGATCCCTCAACTGGGGAGAGATCGATTCCCTCCCTCTCTGCCCTCCGTCTGGCTGCAGGGACCGCTCGGATCTTAACAGTTCTATTCGGGAATTCCGATTCTTTCATCATCCCCTGATCCTCCACCATCTTATAGGTAATCTTTCATCTTATTGACAGTCTCTTTCACATCCTCTTCGTCAGGGATATAAATCTTTTCAAGAGGAGGGCTGAAGGGAACTGGGGTGTAAGGGGATCCGACCCTTAGGATAGGGGCCTGAAGGTATTCAATGGCCTCCTCAGCAACCAATGCGGAGATCTCACTGCTCACCCCACACGTCACTGGTCCCTCGTCTGCCACAATAAGCCTTCCTGTCTTTTTGACCGATTCAAGAATGGACTCCTTATCCAGTGGTTGGAGAGTCCGTGGATCGACCACCTCTATCTCGATCCCTTCCTTTGAAAACTCCTCGCACACATTGAGAGAACGACCCACCATGGCATTGGTGGCCACGATCGTGATATCCCGCCCCGGCCTTTTGATATCTGCCTTTCCGAAGGGAATGGTGTAATATTCTTCGGGGACAGGCCCCTTGGTGGCATAGAGTTTCTTGTGCTCGACGAAAATCACCGGGTTTTCATCAAGGATCGCTGTATTCATCAACCCTTTTGCATCATAAGGGGTTGAAGGGGTGACAACGATCAGTCCCGGGATATGCATGAAGAAGGCATGAAAACTCTGGGAGTGCTGGGCAGCTGCTCCCCGACCTGCTCCGATGTTGATCCTTAACACCATGGGGACTTTCCCCCGACCCCCAAACATGTAGTGAATTTTGGCCATCTGATTCACAATCATATCCATGGCACAAGTCGTAAAATCGATAAACATGATCTCTACCACAGGCCTCATTCCCGTCATGGCAGCTCCAATCGCCGCTCCAACAAAGGCTGATTCAGAAATCGGGGTGTCGATGATTCGCTCGGGGCCAAACTTATCAAGGAGGCCTGCTGTTACCTGGAAGATGCCACCATACTTTCCAATATCCTCTCCCATGAGAAATACTCGTTCGTCTTTTTCAAGATTCTGGATTAATGCTTCATTGATCGCCTGAGCATAGGTAAGTTCCCTCATAGAAATCTCCTTTAGGATCAAGAGACGTAAACGTCTTCAAAAATATCTTGGGGATCTGGGAATGGACTCTGATTTGCAAATTCCACTGCTTCTCCAATCTTCTTCTCAACTTCTTCCCAAATATTTTTAATTTTGGTTTTGCTAAGAACCTTTTCTTCAACCAACTTCTCTTCAAAGCGTTTTATGGGGCATTTATTTACCCATTCTTGAACCTCTTCCATAGTCCGATAACGTCTGCCTCGATTCGGATCTCCTTCATGGTGTCCTCGCCAGCGATAGGTCTTGCACTCCATAAGGGTAGGACCCTCCCCAGCTCTTGCCCTCTGGATCGCTTTGCCAGAGGCCTCATAAACAGCTAAAACATCGTTTCCATCCAAAGTGATCCCTGGCATATTGTAGGCCACTGATCGAATGGAGATATCCTGGATGGCCTGGTGCTGTTTCTGAGAGACCGAAATCCCGTAAAGGTTATTTTCACAGACAAACACCACCGGGAGACGATGAACCGAGGCAAAGTTGAGTCCCTCGTGGAAGGTTCCATTATTGCTCGCACCGTCTCCAAAAAAACAGACAGTGACTTGATCGGTCTTCCTCTTTTTAGCAGAGAGGGCAGCGCCAACGGCAATAGGAATTCCTCCGCCCGCAATCCCATTGGCCCCAAGTATTCCTATCTCCACATCGGCGATGTGCATGGATCCGCCCTTCCCTTTACAGTAGCCGGTCTTTTTCCCAAAGAGTTCAGCCATCATATATTTCAGTTCCGCCCCTTTGGCAATGACATGGCCATGCCCGCGATGGGTACTGGTGATGTAATCGTCTTTCCGGAGGTTTGCACATACCCCTGCAGCAACGGCTTCTTCCCCAATATAGAGATGAACAAGGCCCGGAACCAAGCCCCGTCCATAGAGATCTTGAACTTTTTCTTCAAATAATCTGATCGTAACCATCTTCTTATATAGATCTATTTTCTGATCATGAGAAAGATTCATTTATACCTCCTCTACTTTTTTAATCAAAAATTGATTTGTAAAGAACATGTCTTTTTCTAAGATTAAAAAATAGATAAATTCTTCAATTGACTTAATACGCATTCAAAACATTATGATATAATTTTTTTGGCAATCAATGCTTTCTGAACCAAATTGGTCTCCTCGAGATTTTGAATCGTTTTGGCGTCCCTAAACATTCGTTCAATCGAATACTCCCTCATCAAACCAACCCCTCCATGAATCTGAATGGAATCAATCGTTGTTCTAACAGCAACATCTGTTCCAAACAGCTTGGCAATAGAGGAGATCTTCTCTATATCCGGATCATTCGTATCGTATTGATGGGCTGCCCTATAAACAAGGCTCCTGGCTGCCTCGATTTGAGTATACAAGTCAGCCAACATGAACTGGATCCCTTGAAACTGGCAGATTTTTCTGCCGAATTGTTCTCTCTCCTTGGCGTGTTTCACGGCATGATCAAAAGCTCCCTGGGCAATACCCAAGGCTTGAGCGGATGTCTTGATTCGATGCACATGACGATATGTCGTCAATGGGTCTGTTCCAGCATTTCCCCATTGGATCACATGATCTTTTGGAACTTTAACTTTATCAAAAGCTATCTCATGGATGGAAGAAATCCTCATTCCCATCATCTTTTTCAACCCTAAAATATTCACTCCTCCCCAATCACTCTCCACAATTAAGGCGATGGGCTTTGTAGGATTGAGGGTCTCACATAATAGAATAATGATGCTGGCTAAAGAACCATGAATGACCCATGCCTTTCCCCTATTGATGACGTAACCATCTGGATAGGCCTCAGTCTTTGTAATGATGGGCTCTTGGTTTTTTTCATGAAATGAATCAATGAGAGCCACAGTGGATATTGCCCTCCCTTGGGTGACTGGTATTAAAAAATTCTTTTTTTGACTTTCGTCACCATGCTTAAGAATAATACTTGATGCAATGTCCGCAAGACTCAGAGAGATACCTATTCCCGAATCCTTCCTGGTGAACTCTTCAATGACTAGAACATTTTCGAAGAGACCAAAGGACTGGCCACCGTACTGTTCAGGATAGTCGATCCCAATGAAGCCAAGCTGACAGGCCTTTTCAAAAATTGATTTCAGAAATCTTCCTTCCTTTTCAAGCTCCAACGCCAGATCCAGATCGAATTCCTTTTCCGCAAATTCCCTTGCGGCTTTTTGAATATCTCTTTGTGTATCAGTTAGTTCGTACACCCCTTACTCTCCTCTTTATTCAATTCAATAAACTCCTGGAAATAATTAATCGCTGTATTTGATTGGTCCCTTCCAAAATCTGAAGCAGTTTGGCATCCCGCATAAACATTTCAACGGGATGTTCTACTGATACTCCTTCGCCCCCCAGGATATCAATGGCTTGTTCAGTAACCCTCATGGCTACATCCGTAGCAAAGCATTTGGCCATTGCCGAATGTTTTGTACTCACCTCTCCTTCATCAATCAGAGAGGCGGCCTCATAAACCAAGAGCCTAGCTGCCTCAATAGATATCGCTATATCTGCGATTAAAAATTGAACCCCTTGGGACTTAAGAAGAGGCTCTTTCATAAGAAATCCCCTTTTGGCATAATTTAAAGTATAGTCCAAAGCCCCTTGGGCGATTCCCACGGCGATTGCTGCATCTTTAGGTCGGGTTCTATCTAAAGTTTGCATGGCAATATTAAATCCATCGCCTTCTTTTCCCAAAAGATTCTGTTTAGGGACCAGACAATCCTGTAGCACAAGTTCAGCCGCGGGCGTTCCCCTCATTCCCATCTGATCCTCTATCTTCCCTACAGAAAAACCTGGAAATTCTTTCTCAACGATAAATGCACTCAGCCCCTTAACCCCTATATTTGGGGCCGTTTTGGCAAAAACGGTGATGACATGGGCTACGTGTCCCTGGGTACAGTAGATTTTTGTACCGTTGAGAATATAATTGCTTCCATCTCGTTTGGCTTCTGTGATAATTCCCCCAGCATCTGAACCTGCTGCAGGTTCGGTGAGGGAAAAAGCCGCCAGTTCTGATCTGAGTCGTAGAAAATACTTTTCTCTCTGGGACTGATTGCAGAACAATTCGAGGGGGGTAAAACCCAACCAATGACCTGCGATCATATGGGCAGAACTGGGAGAAAAACAGGCAATTTCCTCTAATACGAGGCAACAGGTGAAGCTATCAGCACCTCCACCTCCAAATTTTTCAGGTATGGGGAGAGCCAAGATTTGATTTTCCTTAAAAATATGAAAAATATCCTGAGGGAACTCCGATATTTCATCAACCTCACGGTTCCTCGATGCAATCTTATCCGCAATGCCCCTTACTTTCTCATTCAGATTCCTCTGTTTCTCTGTTAGCTTGACTAACATCATTTACGCCTCAAATTTTATGATACATGCATCTGCCTGTGCCAAACCACCACAAATAGCACCTATTCCATATCCGCCCCCCCTCCTTTTCAATTCATAGGCCAAAGTCATCATAATCCGAGCGCCACTGGCAGTGTTAGGGTGGCCGATTGCAATGGCACTTCCATTAATATTGGTTTTTTCACGAATTTTTTTCGACAGAATCTTATCTCGATTACAGAGGACCTCAATACTCACCAGAGGAACCGCGGCAAAGGCCTCGTTAATTTCAATCACATCAATTTGATCTAACTTCATTCCGGCCAAATCCAATACCTTTTTGATGGCAAAACCCGGGCCTTCCGGCATCCGATTTGGATGGATGGCTATGGATGTCATAGCCACAATGGTCCCGATCGGCTCTAAATGAAGCTCCTCTGCCTTTTTCCTCGTCATAAAAAGGATAGCCGTTGCCCCATCATTCAGGCCCGGGGCATTCCCAGCCGTCACTGCTTTACATCCGTAAATCGGCTTCAGTTTGGATAACTTCTCAAGGGTGGTATCTCCCCGATATTGCTCATCGATATCAAGGACAAATGGCTCCTTTCTCTTCTGAGCGATTTCAAGAGGAATCATTTCATCCTTAAACTTGCCTTTCTTCCAAGCTTTTCCATAATTTTGATGGCTTCGCAATGCCCAGTCGTCCTGCTCTAACCTTGAAATTCCATATTCTGCTGCCACATTATCCGTATCCACGGAAACCGGATTGTAATCCTTATAGCCGAGTTGAAATAGTGGATCTTCCATCTTCACATCCCCGATGCGGAAACCGCTGAATCGAAGTCCACGGATGATCAAGGGCTCCTGGCTGAAGGATGTCGCCCCTCCCCCGATGGCTACTTCAATCTCTCCCAGCCTTATGGCCATGGCCCCAAGTTTAACCGCTGACATCGCAGAGACACAGGCCTTATCTAAACTGATGGAAGGTGTTTCGGCAGGTAGACCTGCCTTCAACAGGGTCTGTCTTGCTGCCACAGGGGTATAGACATCTTTACACACGGAGGTATCTCCAACACCCCAGAAGACTTCATCCACAACACTGGGTTCAAGATGCACTCTTTTCAAAACTTCTCTCATGGGAATGGCGCCCAGATCAAAATAATCAAAATCCTTCAATGATCCACCATATCTGCCAAAAGGTGTCCTTACAGCACTAACTATCACGATTTCATTTTTATCCATTTCATTTCCCATCATTATTAAGCATTTTTTGTCCTTGCTAATTTTGGAAATTCTCCGGCTTTCTGAACACCATCTTGGAAAAAAAATGGGGTAGTGACCAGTACTGATGAAAAATTCTTATTTCATAGCTTAAGCTTTGGTTCAGGCCCCCACCGAAATACCGGCTTCACTAAAGCAATGCTCATTGCTCCCAACCATAAGAGAATGGCAGAACTATAAAACCCCCAAGCAAAGTTACCCGTTAAATCACGGAGAGCTCCAGTCAGCCATGGAGCAATCAGTGAACCAATAAAGCTAATAGTGTTAGCTAATCCAAAGGTCGTCCCTAACACCTCTTTAGGTGCAAGATCAGTAATTAGGGCATAAAAAGGGGCAAAAAATGACCATAAAAAGAACCCTGCAAGGAGGACAAAAACCAGCATCAGGCCAACGCTCCATCGTAACTCAACAGCTCTCCCAATCAGCCAAATCAGGATGGATAATATCAAGATTTCAATGACCATAGGCAATTTACGGCCTTTCCCCATCTTTACAAACATATCGCTGAAATATCCCGAAGTGGGCAGTGCTGGGATGGCAACAAGGCCGATCACACTGGCATAGAAGGACGATTCCGCCAGCTTCGAAATCCCCTGCTCTTTAAAGACGGTGGGAATCCATGTTCCCAAGACCCAGAAGACATACATGACGGCGAAGCCGGTGAAGTTGATGAGCCACAAATCCCGATTCATGAAGACCCGAGCATACGGGACAGGAAGACTCGCCTTCTGCTCCCCTGCTCCGGAAGGCTCCTTGACAACTCTCCAGATCAGAAGACCTGCCAGGAAAGAAGGAATGGCAAAAAAGATAAAGACGTACCTCCAGCCAAAGTTTTGGGAGATGATCCCACCCAGCATGATTCCCAAACCCATGCCGAGACCCATCCCCATGGCAGAGATGCCCTGACCAAAGCCCATCTTCTCCTTTGGAGTATAGGCAGAGATGATGGGACGATCATTCCCAAAATAGCTCCCTTCAAAGAGACCGGTCAGCAACCTCAGCCCGAAGAGGGACTGAAAAGAATTCGCAAACCCAGTAAAAAAGGAGATCACCGACCAGCCCAGGGTGCTGATCATCAGGAAAGTCTTCCTTCCAAATCTATCTCCCAAATGTCCTGCTGGGAGCTGTAAAAAAGTGTAAGCCAAAAAAACAGCAGTGGCGAGAATCCCCGCCTGGGAATGGGTCAGCTTGAATTCCTGCATGATCGGAATCAGAGCCGGAGACATCCCGACGCGGACCATATAGAGGGTCATCCACCCAAAGAGGAGGGCGCACCAAACGCTATGATAAGGTTTCCAGACCATACATGAAATAATCCCAAAAGATGACCGGAAAGCTCCATTTGGGATTAGAACCGTTTTAATTCCTTCCCTTAATCCTTGTACTTATAAAACCCTTTGCCTGTCTTCCTTCCTAAATGTCCAGCCCGCACCATCTGTCTCAGAAGAGGGCTCGGGTGAAAATGATCCCCCAGATCCTTTTCCATCGTCTCGAGACCGTGCAGAACGATGTCCGCTTCTGCCAAGTCGATCAATTCCAAAGGACCCATCGGGAAGTTTGTACAGATCTTCATGGCTTTATCGATCTCCTCTGGCTTGTTCCCATCCATGACACATCGAACCGCTTCGTTCAGCATGGCATCCAGTATTCGGCTGACGATGAAACCCGCGTAATCAACAGCTTCAACAGGTTCCTTCCCAATATGATGAACAAAATCCTTACCGTTTGGAAGGTCTCGACACTCGTCTCAATCGCCTTGATGATTTCAACTCCCCTGATTAAGGGAACAGGGTTCATGAAATGGACTCCTACAACCTTATGAGGTCTTTTGGTTGCTGAAGCGATGGCACTCACCGGGAGAGAAGAAGTATTCGTGGCTAAAATGGTATGTTGAGGGCATACCTTATCCAACTCCTCAAAAACCTTTCTTTTCACTTGGAGATCTTCAAATACTGCTTCAACGACAAGATCACAGGTCCGTGCTGCTGTGGATTCAGCTGTCATCTCAATCTTTTTAAGAGTTCCCTCTTTTTGATCCTGTGTTAATTTCCCTTTATCGACAGCTTTTTGTAAACTCTTTTCAATGGAACGGATAGCTTTCTCCAGCAAGTCTTCTCTGGTATCGTTTAGAGTAACATTAAACCCAGCTTGGGCTACAACTTGAGCGATCCCGCTTCCCATGATACCAGCACCCTGAATGAAAACATTTCTTATTTCCATTCAAGCCTCCAAAATTCATTGTGATTTTTGCCCAATTGGACAGACCCTAATACATTCAGCACACTCTGCTGCACCACTCATTTCTATGAATTGAAAAAACTCTATGAAAGATGAATCGCGAAGTATAGTGGGAATATCACTCTTCTCTGCTTCCAATAAATGGCGTAACAATTTAAAAAATGTGCTAAACCCAAATTTTTGTACTTGGCGTAAACATTTACGCTTATCTATTTCTCCCGACAAAGTCAAAGCCTCAGCTGGACATTTACTTACGCAAAGACCACAAGCCTCCCTAAGGCAGATAGTTTGTTCAAACCTAGGGTCCACTCTCATGGGTGCATTGGTTATTATAGAGGCCAATCTGATCCTGGGACCATATCGTGGAGTAATCAACAAATTATTTAGTCCAATTTCGCCCAATCCTGCTTCAACTGCTCCATGACGAAGTGAAAAATCTGCTCTCATTCCACTTTCTTTAAACATATCTAAAGGAATGAATGAAGGGATCGGAGCTACAGCATAACCTTTATTGCTGAGCCATTTTGCACAATAATAAGCAACTCTATTTATTTCGAGTGAAGTCGTCCAATAGTTCGACTGCATTACATGGACATGAGATGATTCATCACCCAACGTTTGAATTCCTATTATCACTACATTTGTAGCCGAGGAGAGAATATCTGTTGGCCTATAGCCTGCCGGTGCAAATTCAAATCTGCTAATAGGTGCAATACCTACTATATCAATATGGGGACTTATAAAGGCTTTAAATTCGCTTGTTAAATCTGACATATTTTCACTCTTATCAATAAATTTTTAGACATCCAATAGTATAAAATTAAGTCTACTCAGCCTTGTAAACCCTACAAGGGATAGCTCTCAAGTCAATAGAACCTACCTGTGGGTCGTTGGGCGGAGAATCATCCGTAAGGACATTGATGTTCGATTTCCTGAATTGAAAGGCATCGTTGCTCTCCCCTTCCTCCGGAAACCACCATCCGAAGGCGGCACTCACAACCCTGGGATCAAGGTCTGGGTCAAAGACAACCTTCTGTTTTATTCTGCCTTTGTGCGTTTCAATATACGCCATATCACCTTCCTTAAGTCCCGCTTTTCGAGCAACTTCTGGGTTCATATCTACTGTTGGTTCAGGTCTCCTTTTGCGATGGTACTCTATATGCTTATAACCCGTGAGCATATATCCTTCTTCTTTACGGTTGGTCATGAGCAAGGGGTATTTTTCTGAGGGCTCATAGCGGAACTTAGTTAACTCTTCCCAGAGTGGCATAGGGCTGTATCCCATCTTCTTCAATTGTTCCGAATAGATTTCCGCTTTACCTGAGGGGGTTTTATAAGTCCCAGGCTTCTTGTAGTCGAACGTGGCCTTCAGGATCCGTTTCTTCTTGAACTCTTCCCACGTTAGGCCACTCGGAGCAAGCCAATAATTCAGGACCTCAGCCTCATCCTTCCAGAAGACATCTCCAAAACCTAATCGTTTGCCTAGCTCGGTAACCCACCAAGCATCGGTCTTTGCCTCTCCAGGCGGGTCAACGATCTTAGGATAGGCCCGGATATCTTGGTACCAGCCCGGCCAGAATCCTACCGTATCATGCTCAGCTCCCCAAGCGATGGGGAGCACGAAGTCGGCCATCGCGGTACTCGGGGTGGGAAAGATCTCCGCCATGACCAGGAGCTCAAGTTTCTGGAATGTGCGATACACCCTCTCCGAATCAGGGTAACTCATCAATGGATCCGTTAGAATACCCATAGCAGCCTTAATCGGGTAGGGTTTCTCCTCCAACACGGCAGTCATAAAGGATTGAGTGGGAACAAAGGCATTCTTTGTGGCCAACTTAAATTCTTTTCCCACAGCTATCTCCTCTGCCTTTCGGTCAAATCCTGTTGGAAAATAGAACTTACCAGGACGGTAATACGGAGGAGGCGCAACAAAAACCTGCCCTCCAGGAACACCTACGTTTCCACAGATGGCCATCAGGATAGCGATGGTTCGGAGAGATTGAAAGCAGTTTGGCGCCGCCTCAGCAGCATGTCCAATCTGTGTTCTAGCAGGTTTCGAATTCGCATAGAGTCTGGCGAACTTGATCACCGTCTCTTTCGGAACCCAAGTCACCCTTTCTACATCCTCAAGTGTAAATGTTTTGATATGCTCCTCAAGTTTATCGAAACCAACCGTACCATTCAAAAGATATTCTTGATCATGAAGTTTTTCCTCAATAATCACCTTGATGACACCCAGAGCAAAGGCACCGTCACTATTGGGGCGAAGTGGAATCCACATATCCGCTCGCTTTGCAAGGTCAATCTGTTTGGGATTGATCACTACCAATTTGGTCCCTTTCAATAGGCAGGTACGAACTGTCTCTCGTCTCAGACCTGCACTGCAGTCGATGGGATTAGAAGCCCAGAATACTAAAAGCTCTGGAACAGTTTCGTCATCAACAGGAAGCGCAGGACTACCAAATGTGTAGCTAAGACCTAGCGTTAGGGGTATTCCTCAGTAATGGCCTGGTGTCACAACATTCGGTGTACCAAAACAGGTAGCAAATCGCTGCCCGAAGGCATATTCCATCCCCTTAGGCTCACCCAGTAACATAGCTAAAGACTGTGGTCCGAATTTCTCCTTTAGGGATTTCAATTTTTCAGCAATCTTATCCAGGGCTTCATCCCAGGTAACTCTCTGCCATTTACCCTCCCCCTTAGCCCCTACCCGCTTCTGAGGATATTTCAAGCGGGCAGGATGATGACAAATTTCCGGAATCGCGGCTCCTTTGGTCATCGGACAAAACTCCGTTGGAAGACCGCTCTCCCAATCCTGCTCCATAGCTACAAGCTTGCCATCCTCAACTATTCCCTTCCGCGCACATCGACCAGGGCACAGATGACAAAAGGTAAGAAATTCTTGCCTCCCCGATGCTTTCATATTCTCCTCCTAATTTTATATTTATTACTCTTTGATCTTTCCAGTTCCGTTTTTTAGAAATAATGGCTATCTATTCTACTATTCTATCAAATCCATGATATGCATAACCCTGACTGGTATTTTACGCCGGACCGCATTGTCAGTGAGCTGAACCCGACAACCTGGACATCCTGTCACCACAATATCGGCTCCGGTCTCTGCGATGGTATCCATCTTCTTATCATTGATCTGCTTAGAGAGTTCATAATAATGGAGACTGAAAGCCCCTGCCATACCACAGCACCAGTCGGCCCGGGTCATCTCGATATAATCGATATCCTTAAGAGATTTGAGAATTTGCCGTGGTTGAACCTTAACCCCTACATAGCGATTAAGATGACAGGGATCGTGCCATGTGACCTTCTTACCCTTAAACTCAGGGGCAACTTGATAGGCTGAAGAGGGCAATTTTAGTATATCCACGAGGAATTCATTAATATCTTTCACTTTCTCACCAAAATTCGTATACGCCATTTTTCTCTCTGGTGTATCCGCAAGATATTTGCCATACTCTCTCATGGTAGCAATACCCGTAGCACAAGCACAGATGACATAGTCGAGGTCATTGAATACCCCTACATTTTTATCCGCCATCTTCTTCGCAGTTTCAAAATCGCCAGCCCCAAGAAATACAGGGGCACCGCAGCACCCTTGTCCCTTAGGGACAACAACCTCAACCCCGTTTCGGTTGAGAAACTCGATAATATGTTTGCCCGACTCAGGGTAAACAAAGTCATTCATACAGCCCATAAAATAGCCTATTCTCATTTGGGTTTTAACACCGACCGGCGGCTTATTCACTTCAGGAACAAGTTGTCGTAAAAATTTAGGAGCAATGGAAGGAATATGTCTTCCTTCACCCAAGGCAGATAGATAAAGGGGTAAATGCCTTAATGTCCCTTCCGTCTTTGGTAAAAAGACTCCCTGGAACCAGGAAGCGATTTTGGCAATATTCCCGAAGAGTCTCCGACGGGGTAATATATACTGATAAACAATATTGTATGGGAATTTTATACCCTTTTCCTTGACGATATCCCTTCTAGCCTGAAGAAATACGGAAGGAGCTGAGACCTTCTCCGGGCAATGTTCCAAACAAGTGCCGCAGAGCAGACATCGTCCAACGAGTTCAGCAGTTTGCTCTGTATACTTCACCTTTCCTGTTAACAAATCCTTAAGAATAGCAATCTTGCCTCTCGTTACAGACTCCTCTCGAGGATCCTCCTGATAGATAGGGCACCAATAAGTGCAATAACCGCAGGTTGTACACTTATTTATTTCACTCTCCCATTCTTTGAGATTATCGAACTTGATTTCCTTTCCCATGTCGTATCTCTCCTTTGCAAAAATATTATTTCCCAAGTAGTCCCCGATTATTCAAAATTTAATTCACCAAGCTGTTAAACCTCCGTCCACGCATAAGACCTGGCCAGTCACATAATCTGATGCCTTGGAGGCCAGAAATATCACCGCTCCTTTAAGATCTTCTTTCCCACCGAATCTTTTGATGAGAAGACGGTCCAATATCTTATCTCCTTTATTTTCTCTACTCCATTTAGTCATTTGGGTTTCAAACCAACCAGGCGCGATTGCATTGACGTTTATATTATATTTTGCCCATTTTACCGCTAAGTCTTTGGTGAAGGTAATAATGGCGCCTTTCGTTACATTATACGCAATTGCATCCATATATTCAGGATCCGATCCCCTTAATCCCCCATAGGAGGAAATATTAATAATCTTTCCGCTCTTCTGTCTGATCATTTCTTTTCCTGCCTTTTGGGAGAACAGAAAAGTTCCGGTAAGATTCACTGCTACCACCTTGTTCCAATGTTCCAATGGAAACGACTCCGGAGGGGAGCCCCAGGTTCTGCCCGCATTGTTCACAAGAATATCAATTTTTGTGAATTCCTTAATGGTCTCTTTCACAACCTGGTCAATTTCTTCTTCATTGGCAATGTCACAGCGAAAAGGCATAGCCTTTCTTCCCATTTTTTCGATCTCATGGACTGTCTCTTCGCATTTTTCAAGCTTCCTCGAGCATGCCACAATATTACACCCTGCCTCAGCTAAAGCGAATGAGATTTGTTGCCCGAGACCTATTCCACCACCCGTAACAATTGCAACTTTACCACTTAAGTCAAAAAGACGATGAATGCTCATGCGTTCTTCCTCCTGTGTTGATTCTCTTCCTACTCTCCTTGGAATTGAGGTTTTCGCTTCTCTAGGAAGGCTGCCATGCCCTCCTTCTGATCCCTTGTAGCAAAACATTGAGAGAAACATTCAATCTTATATTGGAGTGCTTCTCCTAAACTGACTCTTGCACCCAAATTCATCACTGCCTTTGCGAGCCCCAGAGCCATTGGCCCATTGTCTACCATCTTCTTCGCCAATCTTTCCGTCTCTTCAATCAGGGAAGAGAGAGGGATGACTCGATTCACCAGCCCGATCTACAATGGGGCTTCTCGAAATTCTCGATCTTATCGATGGCCTCTTTGGCCAAGAGCGCAAACTCCCTGGCCTGGGATGGGGTCATGTGCCGCATTTCTGTGATATCCGTCCCCGCGATGAACGCCTTCGAACCTTGTCCCGTCAAAATGAGGACACGAATATTCCTATCTTTCCTGACCTCATCGAGAAGCCGACTCAGTTCTAGAAAGGCTGGTCCGTTCATTGCATTCAAGGCTTTGGGGCGATTGAACATGATGATTCCTATTCGACCTTTTTGCTCAAAAAAGAAGTAAGTTGTACCCACTCCCCATATCTGTCTATTCCCCTTTCTTTCCCTTGGCCTTTTCAGGATATAGGAAATCGGTTACCGGGGGTTGGGCCTCCCAATCAATATGTTGCCAGGCGATCGGATAGCGAATCTGGCCTGGACCGAAATGGGTGGCTTCGATCCCCAACAAAACCTCCTCCAACAAGTCCCCTGGCACGCCGCATACCAGATCATTATCGGAGGGCCAGCTTAGAATGCGGCCACCGTTGCAAGGAAGTCCGATGCTCGGCCTCCTGGTCTGCATGGCAATGACGACAGGGTCGGCACACGCCCCTGCATCTCCCGAGGCGCTAAACTCTAACCGGCCCCCTTTGTCATAGAGATATCCGTGGACGAGCCTCAGGATTTGTGCGGTGTTTCCATAAAATAGCACCACGTCGGGATCCACTGGGGTTTTTTCAAAAGGCGCAACGAGGATCGCCTTGTATAAATCCTTCTTAAACTTGGGTGTTGTCTCGATCATCTTCCTGGCGGCTTCGTCGCCGTTGAAATAGGTCCCACTATAAACGTGAGTATAATCTGTCACAGGAAAACCGAAGGCATCCGCCCCGAGTCTGCAAAGATCCAGCTTTTCTCTTTTGGCCGCATTCAACCTCCCATAATAACGCGCTTGGGCGAAGATCTGACAAACCGCCAGCCGTTTTTCCTGCAATTTGATCGGTTTTCCTTTGTAGCGGACCTTCTCCAGATCTGCCAGATTATCGAAAAGCTTGACCGCCACTGGAAAGGTGGTGAGCCTCAACATCTTGTCGTATCGCTCGGCCAATGATGAAAGGTCTTTGTTACTCTTTTGTTCCATTTTCTCTCTCCCCTCTCTATGAGATTTAATTCAAGCAAGATGCTCTTCCTAACTCTCAATTGACTATTTCATCTCTTCTCGGTCCAGAAGCCAAAAATCCTTGTGTTCAGTATTCCCCCACGCAAACACATGACCACGAAGATGTACAATCCTCCTAATAAATAGACCCAGTTCCCGGCTCCCAACCAGGAAGACACGTAAAACTTCGAAAAGGATACCAAAAAAACCCCGAGGACTGGTCCCATCAAGGTACCAGGCCCTCCGAGGATGGTCATCAACAGAATCTCTGCTCCCACAGACCATTCGACCAGCGAGGGGGTAATACAATTGTCAAGGAAGACCACCAAGAATCCAGAAAGTCCTGAAAAAACCCCTGTTAGCACGAAAACGAGAATCTTATACTGCCTCGTATTGTAACCCAGGCTGAGCAACCGGTCCTCGTTTTGTTTAATTCCCTTGAAAATATCGCCAATCTGTGAATTCACAATGGCTCGAAGGACTAGGTAGGAGATAACAAAAAATGCCAAGGCCAGATAGTAGAGTCCTGTTCCGCTGAAAAGATTCAAGGTAAGTCCACCCATCTGGAAGGGACCAGGTCTCACTCCAACGATCCCATTTTCCCCCCACGTGACCCCTCCCGGATCAACCATGACGACCAACCACGATATCTGCGCAAAGGCAAATGTGACAAGGGCGACGTAAATACCTCTTGTGTAGGTACAAAAAAATCCAACAAGTAAACCCAACAGAGCTCCAATGGCGAGAGCAGCACCCAATAGGAGCAGAGGATTGGTCACATGGAAAAGGGTGGTTGAAAGTGCTCCGACGGAGTACGCCGTCATTCCGAAAAACATGCTATGGCCGAAAGAGACCAGCCCCGCATAGCCATAGAAAAGATCATATGCCAAAGCAAAGATGCCAAAGATCAAACAATAGGTAACGAGATAGATAATGAAACTTCCGCTAAAAAGTGGAATACAAACGAATAATAATGCAACAAGAACTATTGTCAGTCCTTGCCAAGTCGTCAGAATTCTGGACCCTTTCGTCATTCAAGTACCTTCTCAAATCCCATGATTCCTCGAGGCCTGACGATGAGGATCGCGAGCAGGATGGCATAAGCGAAGATATGGGCAACGTTGCCCGACACAAAAAGGAGCGCGAGGGAAGTGATCATGGCTATCGTAATGCTGGCGATCACGGTTCCTCCGATGCTGCCGAGCCCTCCGACAATGACGATGACAAAAACGAGACCAATTAACTCAATCCCCATTGTTGGGTAAACGGAAAATATCGGCCCTGCAAGCCCCCCTGCAACTCCCGCCGCTGCCATTCCCATGATGAACATCAACCGCCCCACTTTGTCTACATCCACACCGAGAGACATCGCCGTTTCCCGGTCTTGAATGGACGCCAGGCACCTCACCCCGAGGTCCGTTTTGCGAAATACGTAGTAGAAGAGAATCAACAGCAAAATGGAGATGATCATTACCACCAAGAAGTAAATGGGGTATCTGAAGGTAAACCCCAATAGATTGAATTGAATCCTCCCAAAGGGGATAGGCAGGAGCTTGGGGTCTGCCCCCCAAATGGTCCTGATCAGTTGTTCAAAGATCATTGCGACCCCCACCAAGGCCACCATGGGCTCCAAAGGCGGCCTTTGTCTCAGAGGTTTGATGATGGAAATGAAGAGACCTACTCCCACCGCTGCACTGACAAGGGCTCCGATAAACAGTCCCATCCAGAAATTTCCAAGAAAGGAAGAGGTGATTGTGTAAGCAATATATCCGCCGATCATATAGAAAGCACCGTGAGCAAAATTCACAACACCCATGAGCCCCAGGACGATAGTTAATCCTACGGCGATCAGGGCATAGATCAACCCAATTGTGAGGCCGTTGAGCATTTGTGTAATAATGAGTCCGATCATAACCTCCTTACTCCCTGACCCCCAGATACCGACGTTGGATTTCGAGGGAATCTGCCATATGGTCTTCTGTGAAATGAAACACCACTCTGCCCTTTTCAAGGATATAGGCTCTTTTCGCTATCCGAAAAGCTCTCTCAAGATCGGCCGAGGCAAAGAAGATCGTCACCCCTTCTCTCTGAATCACTCCCATGGACTCGATTACTCTCGCCACGGCTTTAGGTGCCAGCCCCTCCATCGGTTCATCAAGTAGTAAAAGCTTCGGGTCTGTCATGAGAGCCCTCGCAATGACTAACATTTGCTGCTCTCCTCCACTAAGAGCACTCGCGCTTTGCTTTTTTCTCTCCTGGAGCTCCGGGAAAATATTGAAAACACGACTCAACAGACGATCACGACCAACTATTGAACTTGAAACGGGGACCCTCAAATGTTCTATAACGTTCAACGCTGGAAAGATGTGCCTACCTTCCGGCACCATCGATAGCCCCTTCCGTGCAACGAGATAAGGTGGCAAACCTGTAATGTCCCCCCCATCATATAGTATCTTTCCTTCTCTTGGTTGGATCAAAGACATGATACTTTTCAACGTTGTGGTTTTCCCAGTGCCGTTTCGGCCAAGGAGGGCGACGCCTTCCCCCTTTTTTATGGACAGCGAAATCCCTTGAAGAATGTGAGCCGATCCATAGTACGAGTGAATATCATTTACTTCGAGCAAATTCCCCACTATTTAAGCAATCCCTCCCAAGTAGGCCTCTTCAACCTCTCGATTCCTTGATATATCTAAGGGTAACCCTTCCGCTATGATCTTTCCCTGGTGCAAAACAGTTATCTGGGTTGCTATTCTCATGATAAACTTCACATCGTGATCTGTTAATAAAACGGTCCTATTTTTTGACGTATCCTTTATCAGATCTATCGTGAAAGACATTTCACTCTCATCCATTCCAGCCGTGGGTTCATCCAGAAGGAGAAGTTCAGGTTCAGAAGCTAAGGCTAAAATTGTTTCAAGTTTCTTTTGGCCCGCATGGGTAAGCGTCCCTGCCTTCACCTTTGATTCTTCTGTCCACTCGAATCGTGCAACAAGGTCTTGGCTCCACCTCCGAACCATCCCTCGATCGACAATTTCAAGGGGGGATGTCCTCTTCTTGAAGCGGGCCTGAACGGCTATCTCTACGTTCTCTCTGATCGAAAGCTCGGGGAAGATATTGATCAATTGAAAAGATCGCCCGATTCCGAGCTTGACTCGACGATATGGCGGGAGTGTGGAGATGTCCCCTCCTTTGAAGAAAATCTTCCCCGACGTGGGTTTCAGCATACCGGTGATCAGATTGAAAAAGGTCGTCTTTCCAGCACCGTTGGGACCAATGATGGCACGTATCTCCCCTTTTCTAAGGGAAAAGTCGACGTTTTCGACAGCCGTTAGGCCCCCAAACCGCCGCGTGAGTCCCTGGGTCTCCAAGATGGTCATGGTCGGATTTTCTGACATGCCCCTCCCTTTCCTGAATCTAAACGTCACCCCGTTGTCTCATGAGAGGAATCAATACTTCATCTTGTCGTAACCCGCCTTTACCTCACAAGGCAGCAATGCTGTTTCCGGATGCCCATATTTCTTTATAATCTTCCAGTAACCCGGTGCATAGGTATCCGACTTCACCCATTTCACCGTATACAACGGTTGGATGGATTTTTGGTCACACCCTCTTACGAGGTAAGGAGGGCCCGTGATGGAATTCGGATTCTCCAGGCCTTGAATTGCCCTCATGATTTTTATAGGGTCCAAACTCTTCGCTTTTTCTACGGCTATAAGAAACAGTTGAATCCCGGCATAGGTAGAAGAAGCAGGCCATCCAGGCCAGTAATGGTACTTTTCATAGAACCTCCTTGCAAACTTGTTCGACAAGGGCCACTCTGGGTTATCCACCACATAGTCTGTCGTTGAAGTTATGCCAAACGCTGCTTCCCCAGATGCTATAGCTGATATATCTTCTGTGTAGGACCAATGTATATGGGTCATGTCTTTAAGTCCCATGGAAGCTGCCTGTTTTTGGAATTGCACATATCTCCCTGGAACACATACCAGTACGACATCCGGCTTTGCCGCGATTGCCTTTGTTATGGCTGCAGTGTAATCCACCTCACCCTGCTTTGGCCACGATTCACCGGCGCTGATATATTTATCCTTGAACTCTTCCTGAAGTGCTTTTTGTGCGAATCCAATAGCTTCCCTTCCATGTTCATAGTCGCTGGCAATGAAATACCATCGCTTGCCATATAAATTGGCGACGTCTATGCATGCAAATCCCCGTTGTACACTGTTCAACCATGTATAAAACATATATGGATGCGGGTTCGCCTTGATGACTCCCTGGGGATGAGGGGTATCCTTACCGATACCAGACATGAAAATGGAACCCCCTGTTGGATATATGAAAGGAATCTTATACTCATCGCAGACGGTGGCCATTGCATTATTGACAGGTGTGTTGATAGCACCGATAAGGATATGCACACGTTCTTTTGTTATCAACTCTCTAGCAGTAGCCACACCTCTAGCCACGTCTGTACCATTATCCCTGACGAAAAGCTCTGGTTTTTTACCCAGCAATGGCCCATGATCTTCAATTGCCATCATCAGACCATCAAAATGGAGAGGTCCCAAACTCGAATAAATGCCTGTTTTGGGATAACTTATCCCTATTCTAGGAACCTCCCCTGCTGCAAAAACGGGAGGATTTAACGTGGGAAGTGAAAAGCCTAAAGAAAAAATGATGATTATTATTGAAATTTTAAAGTATTTCATAATTGTTCCTCCTTCTTTTTAAAGAATCTTTCAATGCAAATCTTCTCCCTTTCTCCTTTCCATCAATAAAGTCAATAAATTATCGCACTCCGTTTTTATTAAATCACCTCCTTTCGACTCAAAATGGAAATCAAATTTATACATCTCCTCACATATTATATAATAAGCCACACCATTAAACATTTCGTTATTAATTTTCATTCTTGCTAGGAATTATTACTTCCATGTTTAATTCCTCTTTCTACCATCTCGGCGTATTTCTTCTTCTCTAGTTCCCTCAATACATTGCGCTGGATCTTACCCGTTGAGGTCCGGGGCAGATCCTCGGCCTTCGCAAATTCAATAATTCGCGGATATTTATACAATTCGATTCGACTTTTAACATGCTCTTGGAGTTCATTGATGAGGTTTTCCGATGGCTGAAAGCCTTCCCTCAAGACAACGAAGGCCTTGATCAAGGTACCTCGATCTTTGTCCGGACTATCCACAACTGCTGATTCAAGGACCGCACGATGTTCGTTGAGCGCCGCTTCCACTTCCCCCCCAGGGATCTTATATCCTGCTGTAACAATCATGTCATCAGAACGGCTTTTGTACCAGAAGTAATGATCTTCATCCTTTATAAAAAGTAACCCAGGCCGATTCCAACCCTTAAATTCGCAATCCTGCCAGACGACTCCTTCCTTTTGCTTGTCAGGCCTCCGCCAGTATTGCTGTCCTGTCGAACTCAAAACGAGAAGCTCTCCCAATGTATCTGGAGGTACTTCTTTAAAGTTCTCATCGACGACAACATTTTTAATGCCGGGAACATCAATTCCTGTAGATCCTACTTTATTTTCTGGCGCACCTGGCCTGGTTGAAAGCCAATAATTAAGATCACCGGACCCAAGGGAATCAAGAATTTCAACACCAAATCGTCTTTTAAATTCAAAAAACGTTGCACCTGGTAACCATTCGCCAGCACTCTGACAGAGACGAAGGGAAGTGCAGTCATATTTCTTTTCCGCATTTTCCAGACCGAGCATCATCCGAAACGCGGTGGGCACTGCGAAAAGCAGGGTAATTCTGTGCTTCTGAATCATTTCGAACATATCTTCAGCCCTGAAACGGTCAATGACGGAAACCGAAGCCCCAAATCTCCATGGATATAGTGTAAAGTTGACCGAACCGAAAGCAAAGGTAAAATAAGGATGTCCACCCAAGATATCATCTTCACGGATTCCAAGAATATAACGACCATGGGTATCGGTGACTGAAAGTAGATCCCCGTTCGTCCCGATGATGCCCTTCGGCTTACCCGTTGTCCCTGAACTATAGATGATTCGCCCGATATCTTCCCGGGACATGTCCTCTGTTTCCGCTTTCTCAGACTGATTCCTGATCAAGTCTTGATAAGCCACGGTATCAGGAATTCTGTCTCCCACCACAATGACATGTTTCAGTTTGGGACATTTGTTCCGAATCCTCCCAACATCTTCATACCAAGCTGAATGGACGCATATGGCCACCGCCTCCGAGTCGTTGGCTTTGAATTCCACCTCCTCGTATCGGTTCATATGACTGACCAAGACCGGTATGGCCCCTATGCGCCAGCAAGCGAAGTTCCAGATTAGGTACTCGGGGATATTTGGGGATCGGAGCATTACTCGGTCGTCCTTTTCTATCCCCAATTTCCTCAGAGCATTAGCGAAACGATTTACGAGTCTTTGAAGATCCCTATAGGTGATCTGCTGGTCTCTAAAATAGATAGCAACCTTATCGCCCCTCTTCTCCGCATTTTCATCCAGCAACACCTTCGCTAAATTAAGTTTCTCAGGATAATTTAATTCTGGCAAAAGATAAACTTTGCGAGGAAGATATTCTCTCGGTGGAAGATATTCTTCAGGTATTTTACTCATAAAATCCTCCTATGAACGTATAAAAACTCCATCCAAAATAGATTCCATAATATAATTATGAATTTCTTCAGGTTTATACCTTTTTTTTAAATTCCATCCCCTTAAGGGCTCTATTGACAGTAAATAAACAATAATGTTAGCTAATAAGAAAGGATCTCTGACCTTAAAAATTTCCTTTTCAACCCCTCTCTTTAATATTTTTTCAAAACATTCCACGAGTCCACTTTCTTTCTCCAAAATTATTTTTAAAAAATATTTAGGCAATGTTTTCGATTCGGTATACATTAATAAAACCATATCTCTGTATTCA